>JAESGF010000090.1_pt1 | contig 84000 bp, 72 predicted proteins | sample 9269621 | NCBI WGS metagenome assembly JAESGF01 (sample SAMN14515066, study PRJNA621663) | algae metagenome | isolation source: Tolypothrix carrinoi HA7290-LM1 and co-occurring heterotrophs from dry rock... | place: USA: Makauwahi cave, Kauai, Hawaii | collected 2011-01-06
CCTCTGGAGACATCGACCTCTGTTTGGGTGGGGAAACTCCTTTAAATAAGCCGAGTCGCGGAAAGAGGAAACCCAAGAAGTGATTCTTGGAATCCCCGTGTCTTCAGACCGGGGAGGATGTCAATTATTAACAGCTTTAAATATAGGTAGTGTGAACCAAAAAGTCGCCCCGGCATTGATTGCACTTTTAACGCCAATTTCGCCGCCATGTGCGGTGATGATTTGCTTACATAGATATAAGCCTAATCCTAAACTGATAGAATTCCGGGCGTGGCTACCTCGAAAGTAAAGGTCAAATAAGCGATCGCTTTGTTTTTGACTCATTCCCACGCCGTTATCAACGACGCTGCAATAAATCTTATCATCATCGACGCTGGCATTAATGGTAATTGTTAATCCTGGGGGATTATGTTTGACTGCATTAACAATCAAGTTAGAGAATACTCGCCATAATTGGGTAGGATCGGCATTGATTATCGGTAAATCTGCGCTGACATGATTTATCAGCAACGCCTGATTTTCTGTTAGCATCGGCTTTAAGTCTGCGATCGCTGCTTCTACGACTTTCAATAATTCGACTGGCTGAAGTTGTAAAGCTACGCCTTGAACTTCGCTCATATGAGCTTCCATTAGCGAATTAATTAAACTAAGTTGGCGATCGCTACTTTGTTCCATCCGCTCTAAAATAAAACGGGAAACAGCTATTTTGTCCTCTGAACGCGATAGCAAATTTCTCAACACCATTAAAGTTCCCAGCACCGGGTTGCGTAAGTCGTGGGAAACTGCATGAAAAAATACTCTTAGCGCTTCTTCCGCTTGCTTGCGCTTGGTGATATCTTCAATCATTCCTTCGTAATAAAGCAGTTGTCCCCTGGAATTGCGAACTGCATAGGCATTTTCTGATATCCAAACAATGCTACCATCGCGGCGATAAATTTGCGATTCAAACTCGGATACGCTACCATACTCTTCAATTAAACGGACAAACTCAGCACGGCGATTTGGGTCAACATACAATTGATGTTCAATGTCAATTAATGTCGTCACTTCTTCTGGGAATGCGTAGCCATAAATACGTGCTAATGCGGGATTTGCGGTAATATAACGACCATCAGTAGTGCTTTGAAAAATTCCCTCAACCGCGTTTTCAAAGATATTTCGATATTTAGCTTCTGTAACGGTTAATTTCTCGTTAGCAATCTCAAGTTCTTTACGAGCGTAAAATTCAGAGCGTTGCAGTTTTTCGTATAAAAATACTCCTAAATCGCAGATGAAACATACCCAAAATATCAACATAATCAGCGTTACACCGAATATCGGCTCTTTACTGAATGGTGGGGGTAGTTTCAGCCCTAAGACGCTATTTACGACAAAATAATAAAGTACCACTCCCAACTGCGATCCCAGATGCAGATACCAGCGAATTGGAATCAGCATCGCTTGAGTCAAAAAGGCAATAATCCAAGCTAATTGATCGGGGAGAGCGAAACCTTTGAAGGTAGCGACAAATTGCTCAACTAAAGTGACAGAAAAGGATAAACATAAAAAAAGGCGCCCCGGATAACGACGCGCTATGTTAGTTTTGTGTAAAAACAAACATACTAATAAAGATAGGAATATGCAGCTATTGATAGTTAAAGCGAGATTTTTAATCTCGTGCGGTATCTTTGGGATTTCTTGCAGGTGAAACACCTGTTGCAAGATGTCGCGTAAGATAAATGTAAATACGCAGAGAATAGCGATCCAGATTCCTAAATGTAACCTTTGCCACAAAAAGCGATCGCGCCAAGCTCTATACTCGCCGAAAATTGCATCTGTTGTTGATATTTTTCCCCATATGGCTGTTCTCCAACACTTTTGCACTTTTTTGATGACGGTATTCATTTCTTCCTGTGACCAATTTCCATAACCTCGGTCAACCCCTTCTCATTGTGAGACGCTACGCAAACGGGGAATTAAAAATTCAAAAATAAAAAATAAAAATTAATTTTTTGAATTTTGCACTCTCAACCATTCCTATAGTGACATTATGAGCGGCTCGTTGTCGGCAAATTTGCCAAAGGTAAGGTAAACCAGAAAGTTAAACCGCGTTTGGGGTTACTTTTAACGCCAATTTCACCTTGATGTGCTTTAATTATTTGTCGAGAAATATATAATTTTAAGCCTGTGCAAGTTGAAGAACGAGCTTGAGGATCGCGGACAAACAAATCAAACAGCCTAGCGCATTCTAACTTGTTCATCCCCACACCGTTATCTTGAATTTGAACGCGAATCATCCGATCCTCAACTGTCGCTTTCAAAGTCAAGTTTAATCCCGGTGGGTTGTGCAGCCAACTATAAGTCAACAAATTTTGCAAAACTCGTTGCAACTTAGTCGAATCTGCCATAATTAACGGTAAATCCTTGGGAACTAAGTTCTTCAAGGTAACATTGTTTTCTGACAGCATTGGCTGCAAATCTCTAATCACAGTCGGCAGCAGTGTACCAAATTGTACAAGCTCGCGGTGCAGCACAATTCCTTGTTCTTCGCTGGAATGAAGCTCTAGTAAGGAGTTAATCATTGCTAACAGGCGCTCGTTACCTTGTATCATTCGTTCGATAATTGAACGAGATACGGGGATTTGGGAATTGGGAATTGGTAATTGTCCCCCTGCTCCCCCTGCTCCCCCTGCTCCCCCTGCTCCCCCTGCTCCCCCTGCTCCCCCTTGTCCCCCTTGTCCCCATTCCCCACTCCCCACTCCCCCACTTTTGAGTAAGTTCTCTAGCACCATCAAATTACCCATGACTGAAGTTCGCATATCGTGGGAAACTGTATGTAATAGAACATCTTTAACTCGATTGATTTCTTGCAGTTCCTGCATTTTCTGCTGTAACTGAGCGGTACGTTCTTCTACTTGTTGTTCTAAATTGGTGTTGAGTGCTGCCAATTCCTGATATAGTTGAGCTTGTTGAATGGCGATCGCTAATTGTTCTGACATTTGCTTTAGTAAATCAATTTCCATTTGATGCCAATGGCGAGGATGAGAGCATTGATTAGCAATCAACGCTCCAAAGAATTCACCATTTAACATAATTGGGACTGCTAAGGTTGCCCGCGTTTGAAATTGTTGATAATGTGCTTTTAATTTGGGAGATACATCGATTTGGTCGATATCTTCCACCACACGCACTTTATTAGTTGTCAGTAGTCTTTTCATTTCTTGCATGACAACTGGATCTTTAATCTTGCAGTCTATAACTGATGAATACTTTGGATCTACTGATTCTGCGAGAATTCTGCCTTCAAAGTTACCATCATTTAGACCAATAAAAACTCGGTCTGCTTGCAAAAATTGTCGCACTTCGTTGACAGTAGTTTGGAGAATTTGGTCTAAGTTGAGCGAAGTGCGGATTCGCGCTAAAGTTTCCGTTAACAAGCGATCGCGTTGTGCCGTAAATTGTAATTGCGCTTCTGTTCGCTTGCGTTCTGTGATATCATGATTGACAGACAGAATGCAGCGCTCACCATTCAAATCAATTATTTCGGCGCAAACCATTGCAAATCCAAGTTCGCCGGACTTTTTTCTAAATTCAAATTCGAGATTGCGAACTGCTCCTTGGGAATGCAACTCCTGCAATAATTTTTGGCGATCGCTTTGGTTTACCCAAATATTCAACTCAAAAGCAGTACGTCCAATCGCTTCTTCTCGTTCATAACCTGAGAGTTTCACAAAACTGTCGTTAACTTCTATGAAGCGTCCATCTTCCACTGTGCTGATGGTAATTGGATTTGGACTGCAACGAAAAGCTTTGGAAAACTTTTCGGCAAGATTTTGCATTTTCATTTCTGCTTGTTTGCGCTCCGTAATATCACGGACAAGAGCTAAGACTTCATCTTGTCCGCTGACTACCAACCGCGCTTCATAATTTCGCAAACCTTCATGCGTTGATAGTTGATATTCTAGAGATTGTAAAGTTTGCGAATCCAAAGTTTTGGCGATCGCATCAAGACTTTTTAAAGCAACATCATCAGGCAATAAATCCCGCAAATTGTTACCGATGATGTTCTCTGGGGGAATAGCCTTCTTTGCCCCTTCACCTTTAAAATCGAGATACTCGCCATCTCGACTGATGCGAAACATTAAATCGGGGATAGCATCTAAAATTGCTTTATAACGCGCTTCACTCTCGCGCAATTTTGATTCCGCTTGCTTAGTGTCTGTGATATCCATCACCAAGCCATCCCAAAGGATATCACCTTTTGCTAGTCTTTCCGGACGAGAAGCACCTTGAATCCACTTAAGTTTACCACTAGGCGTGATAATGCGTCCTTCCCATTGCCAAGGTGTCAGAGTAGAGGCAGAATATCTCACAGATTCTTCAAAGGCGATCGCATCTTGGGGATGAATCAGTTCGCGTAATATTTGAAAGTCTGCTTGCACAACTTCTGGTTCTAATTCAGATATTTCTCGACAGCCAGAACTCGCATAAACAACAAATTGCGAACCATCTCGCTGCTGAACAAATTGAAAAATCATCCCCGGTAAATTTGCCGCAATTTTTTCTAACAGCGGCAAAGCTTCTGGTTGAAAATCTGGTGTATATGGCAATTTCACAGTTTGATTCACTTTATAACCCTTTTATACACAAGCAACTGATGTATTACAGCATGTAATCATCATCTTTGAAAGCACATTAGCCTCTTCTTCAGGGTAGTTCTAATAGATGCGATCGCATTCACCCGATTGGATGAATCACTTACATTACGATGATTTTACGGAAATTTCTCGTTTGCTGCACAGGCGATCGGTACGGACGACATCTAAAAAATTTCTCTATAATCACCTTTATCGGCGTTTTATCTCCAAAAATTCTGTCACATTACATGTTTATAGGACTTACGCAAAAATAATTGAAAAGTCTATTATTAAAGTAGCGGTAATTCATGAATTACCGCAAATAAGCGACACGGTGTTACTCGTTATCCGAAAGCATAGTTAAGGGCGCAGTTTTAATAAAATACTCTTGGGTAATTAGGGTTAATAGCTTTCTTGACGTTAAATTAATATAAATTATTATTTTGCAAGTTTTTTAGTGTATAAATCAACGACTAAAGTCGTTACTACGATAATTAATCTTTCGTTAGCTCATACTGAACGTTGATGCTATTTTGAATACGATTTATGAGATAATCTATAAACACAATGATGGCATAAGCTGTAGTTTCATCATCCAAACATTCAGCGTGAATTCGAGAATATCTAATACCCTGCCATATTCCCTCTAGAATTTTCTCAAATCCCATTTGTTCATACACTTCGCCAACTGTATTCATGCTATTGACTTTGATAAGTGGCTTCGGCATTCCGAACACCTCATTGATGCAGTCAAAATTAGCTGTGATTTGCGACGTGCCTAAATCAGCTTTAAGCCTAATGCACTCTTGCAATTGAAATGTAGCTGCAAGTATCGCATCTCTATAAAGTCCGCATTCGTATTTTTTTATAACAGTTTGATAAAGAAAAGGTGAAATTATTTGTTCGAGATTCATACTTGATTTATCCCTGATACCAGAGAAATAAATATTTTATTACGTGTACTTATTTAGATAATGCAGAGCAATTATATTTAATATAATAAACAATAAAATATAAAAATGTGATGATAAAAAGATAATGCTAATAAATAAATAGTGTATATAGCTAATATGTCAGTTTTAAAATTGACACATTAGAGAGGAAGGGGTAAAGGGGAGGCAGTGCGTTGCGGGGGTTCCCCCCGTTGTAGCACCTGCCGTGAAAGGGGAAGGGGAAAAGGTGAAGAAGTAATTTTAAATATTTTTACTAATTTTAAATAACTCCGTCCCCTTTCCCTTTACCCCTCTTTTTGTCTTGATGGTTGATGAAATTTCTTAAATTATAATTTGCCTGCGAAAACTTTTTCAGCAGGTCCGGTCATATAAAGCCGCTGGTCGTCTGCCCATTCAATTAGCAAAGGTCCACCGGGAAGTTCAACAGTAGCAGTGCGATCGCATTTTCCGGTCAACACTCCAGCCACCAACGTTGCACAAGCACCTGTCCCGCAAGCTAAAGTAATACCCGCACCTCTTTCCCATACCCGCATTTTTACGTAGTCGCGGCGCACCACTTCCACAAATTCGGTGTTTATTCGTTGGGGAAAAACTGGGTGATGCTCAAACTTAGGACCAATTGTTTCTAGGGGAATTGCGGCTACATCTTCTACAAAGGTGATGCAGTGCGGATTTCCCGTACTTACACAAGTGACATCCCAAGATTTACCCGCCACCTCTAAGGTATGATTAATTACCTTTTCGTCGGCGTTAGCTAAGGTAGTAGGAATTTCTCCAGCGAGTAACCAGGGAAGACCCATATCTACTTTAACTTGTCCATCGGGCATCAGTTGAGGTGTCATTACACCAGCAAGGGTATGAATTTGATATTTATCTTTATTTCGAGATTCACCCTCTAAATCAGCCACAAAGTCCGCAAAGCAGCGAATCCCGTTACCGCACATTTCTGGTTCCGAACCATCGGAGTTGAAAATCCGCATCGTGTAATCAGTGTTATTTTCTCCGGGTAAGGCAAAAATCACACCATCAGCACCGATACCAAAGTGGCGATCGCACAACTTGATTGCTTCTTCTGGAGTGATGACTGGCGTTGATGACGAGCGATTGTCAATCAAAATAAAATCATTGCCCAAACCGTGATACTTAGTAAATTCGATTGCCATTTATCCAAGGATGAATTATCAATGATTAGGAATTGTTGGTTGTTAGTTGCTGGTTGTTAGTGGGCCCTATCGCAATGGGCATTGGGCATTGGGAATTGGGAATGGGTAATGGGTAATGGGTAATGGGCAATGGGCTTTTTGAAGAGGGGAAAAGGGGAAAGGGAAAAGGGGAAAGAATTATTACCAATGCCCACTTGGACGATGCCCCATGCCCCATGACGGCAGATGCTCCACGCAGGTCCGACACCAAGACCGCACTGCCTCCCCCATGCCCTATGCCCTATGCCCCATGCCCCATGCCCCATGCCCTATGCCCCATGCCCTATGCCCCATGCCCCATGCCCCATGCCCCACCATCCACCATCCACTATCCACTATCCACTATCTACTATCATTACGAAAAATGATTACTCAATTCGACACTTCATTACCCAGTATTAGACAAGTTCAAAACCTGATTAAACAAACGACACCAGTAGAATTTAAGCTGCTGACTGGTGATGTGTTGACGGGAACAGTTTTATGGCAAGATGCACATTGTATCTGTATTGCGGATGAAAACAGCCAGCAGACAACAGTTTGGAAACAAGCGATCGCCTATATCAAGCCTAAAGGTTAAAGGTAGGCAATACCCACCTAACCTGCGTCTTGGTGGGTTTGGATCGGACTGCAATTTCCATTGCTTCAAGCTTGGAACACGAAACTTGAGCTTCAGAAGGTGAAACTTGAGCTTCAGAAGGTGAAACTTGAGCTTCAGAACATGAAACTTGAGCTTCAGAACATGAAACTTGAGCTTCAGAACATGAAACTTGAGCTTCAGAAGGTGAAACTTGAGCTTCAGAACATGAAACTTGAGCTTCAGAACATGAAACTTGAGCTTCAGAAGGTGAAACTTGAGCTTCAGAAGGTGAAACTTCAAGCTTGGAACTTGGTAATTACAAATTTTATCGGCTGGGTTAGGGTGAAAAGTAGTCCACCAAGCCAAAAATTAAACTGTTTATTGTCAATAGCGAGCCTGAGATCAAGTAAATTTGTTGAACTCACCAAAATGCAGGCTAGCAATGCCCACCCTACTTTAATCTAGTCTGGTATCCATCGGTAGAAACTCTTTGAGGGCTTCGGCTTCACCAGCTTTGACAATTGGGATAGACAGCGGTACTGGTTTAAAAGGCGCCAGCAAGTGTTGTAGTTGATTTAAATTCGCCAAGCTACCGCACAAAAGCACTTGATCGTGAGTTCGCAAGTCCATGTTACCATCAGGAAAGCGGATAAATTTGCCATCTCGCCGCATCGCTTGCACTTGTACGCCATATTCGCGGCGAATATCCAGATTTGCCAAGGTTTTACCGAGAAATGGAGAATCGGCGTTGAGACTCATCCACTGACAAGCGCTATTTTCTCCGGGGACAGCAGCTTTACCTTTAGCGAATTCATCTAAAGCTGCGAATTCTTCATCTGCACCAACTATTAAAAGGCGATCGCCTTCTGCCAATATTGTACCAGTTGGCGGATAATCTATTTCTTCACCGTTGGCGCGGCGAATTGCCATCAAACTCACTCCGGTTAAATAGCGCATATCCGCTTCTTCTAAAGTCATACCGACCAAGGGCGAAGCTGATGGTAAACTATACCAGCGGCGATTTAAATCTTGAGTTGCTTGCTGTAAATCGCGCTGTACTTCAGATGCTGACTGTTCGGGTCGCAAATCTAAATAATGACGTTCGCGAATTTCCTGCATTTCTCGCTGTACGACAGTTGGTGACATTAAGCCTGTTAATAAATAAGTTGCCATTTCCAAACTTGCTTCAAACTCTGGTTGGACAACTTCTCTGGCTCCCAGTTGGTAAAGCACCTCAATATCTTTATCTTTGGTAGCGCGAACAACCAAATCTAATTCTGGGGATAATTCCAAAGCGCGTTTTAAACAAAGACGAGTACTCATTGGGTCAGGAAGTGCGATCGCCATTCCCTTAGCACTGTTAACTCCCGCCGTTTCTAAAACGTGAAAACTCACGCAATTACCATACACATAAGGCACACCCGCCTCCCGCAACTGCTGAATTCTCCTTTCTGATTGGTCTATTACCACCACAGGCAAATCGTGTTGCTGCAACAACTTCACCAAATTTCTGCCCACTCGCCCATAACCGCAGACTACCACATGGTCTTTTATCGGTAGCTCATCTGACACATCCAGCGGTTGACCTTCTCCGTCTAAATACGGTTTCAGCCAAGGCATTGATTCAGCAAAGTTGAATAAAAACGGCACTAATCGCAGCACAAAAGGCGTAATTACTAATGTTACCGCTGTCGTTCCCAAAGTCAGTAAATATATCCGTCGCGATACCAATCCTAGCGCTTGTCCTTCACTCGCCAGTACAAAGGAAAATTCCCCAATCTGCGCCAGTCCCAAGCCAACGATTAACGCCGTTTTCAACGGGTAGCGGAACAGCATCACCAAGGGTGTAATAATCAAAAATTTACCGACAAATACCAGCGCTACCAGCCCCAAAATCAATTCTAGATTGTTCCATAAAAACACCGGGTCGATTAACATCCCAATTGAAGCAAAGAACAAACTAGCAAAGATATCCCGCAGCGGTTCTACATAACTCAGAGTTTGGTCAGCGTATTCCACCTCAGAAATCATCAAGCCGGCGACAAACGCTCCCATCTCAATCGAAAGCCCCATATGCTCTGTCAGCAGGGCGATACCTAAACACAGCGCCACCACCCCTAATAAAAATAGCTCTCGGCTTTCGGTACGGGCTAGCAGTCGCAACAAAGGCGGTATCAGCCAAATTCCCGCCGCGATCGCACCACCAGCAAATAAGCTAATCCGCGCCAATGCTGTTAATACTGCTATGCCAATAAATTCTGGTGGTTGATCGAGGGCTGGTAAAACTGCTATCATTAGTCCCAGCGCTAAGTCTTGGACTACCAAAATACCCAGCATCACTTGTCCGTGGGGCGTTTCCGTTTCGTTGCGCTCCATCAAGCACTTGAGGACAACTGCGGTAGAAGACAAAGAGAGAATTGCTCCCAAAAACACGCCTTTAGCAGGTAAGACTCCCCAAGCACCTGTGATGCCACATACTAAAACGGTGACGAGAATTGTCAGGGTAATTTGCGCGGTGCCTCCTCCAAGAGCGATCGCCCGAACTTTTTTCAGTTCCGCTAAAGAAAACTCTACCCCCAAAGCAAATAACAAAAAGGCAACCCCGAACTGTGCCAGAGTTTCTACTTGAATAACTTCTTTTATCAGTCCCAGTCCGGTTGGTCCGACGACCATCCCGCCGATGAGATACCCTAATAACACCGGTTGTCCCAACAGCGCTGCCAACAGTCCCCCACAGGCAGCGACGCCGAAAACTGACACTAAGTCAACTATTAATCTAAAATCTTCTTGCACTTTTAAAAAGAACTATTAAGACTCGTTAATCTCAGCATACAAAGTTTTATATATCTAAAGCGAGGTCAAGACTGAAGGGATTACAAAATTTGAGGAAAGGGGTGAATGTTGATTAATCCAAAATCCACGCATTGTATGACTACAACCAGACAACTAACCTTTGAAGAGTATCTTACAGCGATTTTCAGGTAAATGAACCACATCTTTTTTATCTCACGCAAAGGCGCAAAGGCGCAAAGGAAGAAATAAAGAAACAAGAGTGTGGTCTAAATACATGAAAATTGCTGTAATTATCACGATGACACGGACAATCGTTACGAACTCGTGTATGGAGAATTAGTAGAAATGCCGCCAGCACGCTTTCCTCTCTTCACATTATCTGGTAAACTAATGTGATAAGAAAAACGATAAAGGCTTAAAAATTACACAGCAACGCCATTTCCTTACCGCTAGCTGTATGCAAATGAGAACTGCTGTAGTTTTTCAGCAATTTACCTAAAATCGATATACCTAAATCAATTTCTGATTCTGACGGGTTAGAGAAGCTCAACCGCATAGCTGGATAACCCTGTTTATTGGGGAAAAACACTGAACCAGATGCAAATAAAACATTCTCTGCCATAGCTTGATAGCGAATTGCTTCAATAGGAACATTGTCTGGCAACTGCACCCAAAGAAACAATCCGCCTTGAGGAACTGTCCATCTTGCTGATTCGGGAAAGTAGCGCTCAATTGCTTGCAGCATCACATTGCGACTGATGAGATTTTCTGTTTGCAATCTTTTGCGGTGACGGCGATAATGTCCGGAAGCAAGATACTCGCTAACTATTGCTTGGGAAACACTGGAAGTTTGGATATCTTGGAGTAACTTCCGCTCGATAAGCGCTCTTATATGCTTGCCTGTAACCACCATATATCCAACTCGTAACCCAGGTATCAAAGTTTTAGAAAAAGTCCCTACATAAGTCACTAAATCTTCTCGATCTAAAGCTTTGATTGGTGCTGGTACAGGTTCAAAATTTAATCCTTCGTAGGCATTATCTTCTAAAATATGACATTGATATTTTGCCGCTAATGTCAACAATTCTTGCCGATGAGCTTGTGTTGTGGTTATGCCTGTAGGATTGTGTAAAGTACTGATAGTATAAATTAATTTTGGGCGATGACTATCGAGGTATTGTTTCAATAATTCTAAATTTATGCCCTCAGCATTCATGGGAATACCAATAATTCTGGCTCCTAAGTTTTCTAAGATAGCGATCGCACCATGATAAGTTGGAGCTTCCACAATTACCCAATCACCTGGTTGCACGTAATAATGCATTGCCAATGATAAAGCTTGCTCGGAGCCATTGGTAACAATTAAATCTTCACTTGTTACCTCTAGTCCTTGAAGAACCAACATCTGAGCGATTTGTTTGCGTAGAGTTACTACTCCTTGCGGCACTTCATATGCAAACAAAGTATCAACATTCGTCAGCGCTCGTCTACCAATCAGCGCCATATCTTTTGGCGGACGTGGCAAACCACTGCTAAAATTAATCATCCCTTTCTGGGTTTGTGCTTGCACTGCACTCATATGCACTTCAAAAAAAGAAGCTCCTGATTGTTCTGGAATAATCACGTTTTGTGCTGGTGCAAAAGTTGATTTTAAATTCGTAGACGAAGTATTTAGGCTATTGACAAAATAGCCTGCTCCTTGACGAGCGCAAACAACCCCATCTCCTTCTAAAACGCTATAAGCTTCAATAATCGTTAATTTATTTACTCGCAAATTCTCCGCCAAAGAGCGAATCGAAGGTAAGCGATCGCCTGATTGCAATGCTCCAGATTTTATCAGACGACTGATGCGATCTCTGATTTGTAAATAAATAGGTTTAGGTGACTGCCGATCTAAAAAAATCTTCACTTTTTCAGCGCTCATCTATCACTACAAGGTAATATAAGCGATTTTGTCTATATACGCCCGGTACAGTTCACTATTTTTTAACTATAACAGTTGTCATCACCATAACTGTACTAGTCAAATTTGCCTTCTTTGTATCTTTTAAAGTTGTAAATTCTAAGCGAATCTGAAAGTAAGAGTTAACTAATCACCAACATGAAAACATTTAATGTTCCCTTACTCAAAAAAGTTTGGCAAGATTTTTCCAGATTTATAGTAACTAGTTCTGAACTACAAGTTTGGCAAACATCAAATAGTCATGGTCATACTTCTTGGCGAGCTTACGATCCAACCACAGGAAGCTCTGCTTGTTTTGGTTCCGAAGAAGATATGCGAGCCTGGATTGAACAGCTTTACTACAGAAAATAGTTTAAAAAAAATCGCGGCATCCAGATACCCGACTTCTTAAAGAAGTCGGGTATCTCGCTTTTCACGAAGTTGGTTTGGGATGTGCGCTATGATATTTAATTAATAGCTAATCAGCGCATTTGACGACGACGTGTATCAAAGCATCTATTAAGCGATCGCTTTCCTTTCTTCACATTATCATATAAACTAATGTGACAATAAAAAACGATAAAGCCTTAAAAATTACACAGCAACGCCATTTTCTTACCGCTAGCTGTATGCAGAGAACTCCCTACTCCCCACTTTCTATTTTCCCGCATAAACTGCGATCGCGTGCGGTACTTTACGCTTTGTTGAAATCAAAGAATTTCCCTTTACGATCAAAAATGTGCTTCCACCACCGTCAAGCATCGCTGTTGCACTTGCACCAAACCCCCTGAGAACATTAGATGCATCAATCTGACGCGCATAACTACTCGAATAAAAAATTACAGTTTCTTTTGTACCATTGCCGTCATCATCTCGCACCCCAACAAACGTTCTTGGTAAATAACTCAAAGCAGACTTATCTGCTACTGCATCAAGTCCACCTACAACCTCCGGTGTTGAATCGAAAGTCTCTTTTGCGTAACTTTGAATATTAGCAATTCCTTGGTCGGGGTTGAAAGAAAACGTGCGAATCTGTCCGGGATATTCTTTACCAATTGCATAACCATAGCTAATCGTCCTACCACCAAGCTTCAAACCGAAGGCAATACCCGCTGGATCATCATTCGTCGAAAAAAAGGAAGCATTAACAACAACCATTACCTTGAGCGAAGATGTATTTTGTGTTACAGCATCTTGCCAAAATTCCCTTGCTAATTTTTTCTTAAGAGTACCGTTAGGAGTACCCTCAGTACCGATTAAATTGCGTATAGTCCCCTTTTTTAAGTTGACAACGGTAACATAATCTGTATTTCCCTTGGCATCATCTTTTTTGTAAACTTGCACACCAGTTTCCGAAAGCATCAGCTTGAAACCGTTGTCAATTGGTAAAGCCTGCACAGTGTAAAGTTGCAGTGTGATTGAAATCACACTAGTTACCAAGCTTAAAGATAGCCATTTTCTAGTTTTAAGTAGAAAATTCATACACATAAAAAGTTTATTAATTTTTTTCGGACAACTTATGCAAAAATATCTGCTTGAGTTGGAAACACTACAGATAATAGGCTAGTCTGTTGTTCAACAGAAAGCTTAAGATTTTTTGTGTAATATGACTATCGCCGATCGCCCCAGTAATTCTCAAAATAACTTGCTCTGTTTTTCTCTCAAAAGCTTAAAAGCCTATCGCCGTGCAGCAGGTTTATTAATGGGGATGTTTGCTGCTTTCCCCGTGGTGGCATTGCCTGTAAATGCCCTGCAAGTAAAAGTTACACCGAGTCAACCCGATTTAGGGGATACTTTATCAGTAATAATTAATTTAGATAATCCGGCTAATGGTAGTAATCCCACGGTAACTAGTGGAGAAAAAACTTACCCAGCCTTTGAAATTGCCCCCAATCAATATCGGGCTTTTGTGCCGACAACACCATTAGAAAGCGCGGGAAATAGAACACTTCGGGTTTCCGGGGATGGAAGCGTGCAAAACTTATCTGTGCAAGTGGGCGATCGCAAATTTCCAGTACAACGAATTAATCTACCACCTGGAAAAGCCGGAGTAGATGCCACAGAATACGAACTAAAGCGTGTAGCGGCTTTTAAAGCATTAGTGACACCAGAAAAATATTGGAATGGTGCTTTTATCAAACCAAACGCCGGAAGAATTTCTACAATTTATGGTGTACGTCGCTACTATAATGGTAAATTTGCAAAAGACTATTACCATCGTGGCGTTGACTACGCTGGTGCAGCCGGTTCGCCCGTCGTTGCCCCAGCCGCAGGACGAGTCGCTTTGGTCGGTAGAGTATCCCAAGGTTTCCGCGTTCACGGTAACGTAGTCGGAATTGACCACGGTCAAGGAGTCACCAGCATTTTTATGCACCTGAGTCGAATCAATGTTAAAGAAGGCGATATGGTGCAACCTGGTCAATTAATTGGCGCAGTGGGAGCGACAGGTGCCTCCACCGGTCCACATTTACACTGGGGATTATACGTCAATGGGAAATCTGTTGACCCAACACCCTGGCGAACTCCTGGAGTTCAATAGCCCAAACGCGATCGTCATCGTCCGTTTTACCGCTTTTTGGCGGTAGGACGCACCCAATTGGCGATCGTGCATGTCTTTACTTAATATATTTATGTAATTTGTTTGCATTTTGCCAACAATTAGGCAAAATAAAATTGATTGATTTGCTACCGTCCCTACCTTGCTTGGTGGCGTAAAAAAAATGAGCCTTATGAGTACTATCGAAAAAATTGTGGAACAGTCTCTCCAGGATGGTTATCTCACACCAGCAATGGAAGCAGAAGTCGGGCGAATCTGTGATAATGCCAGCGAACTTTCAATTGAAGAGTACATGGCATTAGATAAGCTAATGGGAGCGCTATTGACTGGTGAGGTAGAGGCAGTACCTCGCAAAGAATTCATTAATGTTATGGAAGAATTGGTACTGACCGAGGCGATCGCCAGAATAGCAGAAATTGAAGCTACTAGCGAAAGTTCTCTTGATGTCGGAGATATTGCCGCTTATGCCCTCAACCGTCTTCCTCCCCTGTATGCAACCACAGAAGAAGGTGCTAGCTATCAGCGCATACGCGCTCACGCAGAACTTCAGCAATTAATCGCCCAGCAAATAAACGAGGCGATTTCCCGTTATTTGGATCGACCGAATTTCTTCCCAGAACGGCAAGCTATAAGCAAAAATACTGGCAATGACATTCTGCAAGAAATTAGCACTTTACTCCAAGCATGTGCGCCTAACTTTGAACAAAAATAATAGTCAATAATCCAAAGTCAACAGTCCAAAGTCAACAGTCCATTAGCTCTTGACTGTTGACTCTTAACTCTTAACTCCTAACTCTTAACTCCTAACTCTTAACTCCTAACTCTTAACTCCTAACTCCTAACTCCTAACTCTATTCGCGTACTATCACAGTTGTCCCCAAACCCACCTGCTTGTATAGCATTCGCACATCAGGATTACGCATTCTTAAGCACCCGTGAGATATAGCAGTTCCTATCACCTCAACATCTGGTGTGCCGTGAAAACCAATTTGATTGCGTCCATCTGACCAAAAACCAATCCATCTATCTCCCAAAGGGCTATCAGTACCTGCCGCAAACACTTTGCCTGTAATCGGGTGACGCCACGCAGGATAGTGTTGCATATGCATCACTTGGAAAGAACCTGTGGGTGTTTCCCAACCCTTTTTACCAACAGCAATTGGGTAGCTGGCTATCACTTCATCTTTAGCATAAACATAGGTGCGGCGATCGCTTAAATCTACCACTACTTGCGATTTGCCAGCCACGCTATTAACTGATTTTGGTTGAGCGATTTGCGCTAAAAAAAACTTTGGCTTTTTTGCTTGGTCTACCACCAGCCGATTATTTTTTGCTAACTGTGCTTCCCTAGTTACATTTTTTTCCACTTTTGCCGACTTAGCAGCAGGCATTGAAGACAACGTAGACGCACTCGCTGTGGATGAAGCCATTGTCGCATCTCGCCGCAACCTAGTAGAGGCTGACTCCTCAAATTGCCGTTCTCCTGCAATCATGCTTCTATGCACAGCCAGAGATAAAATTGCTGTGCCAAAACAGAGCAACATGACTATACGAGCTACAGATTCATTTCTTCCCATCGTCATCGCATTTATTGTTTCTGTATGAACAGTTATGAAAAATTCACAAATAATTATCCGTTTCCTTATGAATATCCCAACACCAGTGGGCAAACTAGGTCTATGGCAATTATTCCAGCAGAAAAACTTCGCTTTAAAACCGAGTTTTCAGGAACTCTGGAACTATAGTAATCAATCATTAATGGTGTGGGTGAGAGAAAAATCATGTTTGAAAAATTATTGCTAGCGGTCACAATTACATTTTCCCTTAATTTCTTTTTACAAGTTCGCGTACCCGATCAAAGTAATGCTGATACTAGTTATCACGTACATACACAAACTCCACTAACGATTTTGGCAATGAAGCTGAAAAAATAACAGTCATGGTAGCTACAGCAGCTAAAAATGGCAAGATAAAGAAACAATAAGCACACAAAGGAGAGAAAATAGGAGAAAATAGAAAATGCCTTCTTGTCTTGTGGACACTTTGCGACAAGGGCGGAAAATAAGCGAAGTTCTCATACCTGAAGACAATCCGCCCTCTTTTTACTTAAACATTTCTACTAAATTGTCAACCGTAGATGGTCAGTTTTTAATATTGCACATTGCTAAGTAACATTGCTGTGCAACTCGCCACTGAAAGGTAACAGATAAAAAAGCGGCTATACCAGCGATAAAAACAATAATAATCATTTGATTTTGTCATAAATATAGCCATGCTTTATAGATAGCAAAAAAACATATGTAAATATTTTTTTGCTATCTATAAAAAGATAATATCTTAATAACTTAAATTACAACAACCATTGCCCTATAAGAGATTATCCAATTTCTAACTAATTTTTGACTGGAGATAACTTACTTAATTATCTTACAGTTAGTTGTTTCAAAGTAATTATCCATCAAATAAGCCCCAGAGTGTATATAACCAAATAAATATTCAGCAGCATTTTTGATTATAAGTGACCAAAAATGGCTTCGATTAGCATTGCATGTTCATAAGAGTTTACTATTGTTCCAGTCAGAAATCCGTCACTCACTCTTAGAACTTCTTACTGATTAGCAGGTCTAATAGATAGGAATGTTCTAAAGTCAGTGCGTTCTATGAGTCAATCAATTCCTGTATCCTGGTCAACGGTTGATGTGAGGCTTCCAAAAACCTCAGTGCAAGTTGACAAGCTCTCTAATCACGATTTAATTTTGCGCTGTCAAACTGGACTGCGCCCAGATCGTGTTGCGTTTGCGGAACTTATGTGCCGCTTTCAGACTCAAGTTGATCGGGTTTTATATCACCTCGCTCCTGATTGGGCTGACAGAGCTGATTTGGCTCAGGAAGTTTGGATTCGAGTATATCGGAATGTTAACCGATTGCAAGAGCCAGCTAAATTCCGGGGCTGGTTGAGCCGTATTGCGACGAACTTGTTTTACGATGAGTTACGCAAACGCAAGCGGGTTGTTAGTCCGTTGTCGCTTGATGCTCCCCGTGCGGTAGAGGATGGCGAAATGGATTGGGAAATAGCTGGAGATACCCCAGGACCAGAAGAAGAGCTAACAACCAGAGAATTTTACGAGCAACTGCGCTCCGCGATCGCCGATTTACCTGAAGTATTCCGTACTACAATTGTTCTGAGAGAAATCGAAGGAATGGCATATGAAGAAATTGCCGAAATCACTGGTGTTTCTTTGGGAACCGTTAAATCGAGAATAGCTAGAGCTAGATCCAGATTGCAAACTCAATTGCAAAATTATTTAGATTCGTAACTAACACTATCTATCCAGCCTCTGCTACAATGGCAGAATTTAAGGGTTGATTTCCATAAAATTTAAGATAATTGTAGAGTGCTTCTGCCGCCAGGAGAAAAATTGATTAATTTCTCATTCCTGTCCGCTCGTTTAACCCGTGTTGGAATTGGTAATAATGTTAAGATGACTACTGATTCTCAGTTTTCCGATCGCTTTGATTTGCAAGCTAATAAAGATTTGCAAATACAGGGAGTTAAACAAACCAATGAATCTACGGGTGCTATGGATATGGTGAAGCGCGATCGCTTCGAGTTATTAAGTGCTTACCTCGATGGTGAGGTGACAGCTGCCGAACGCAAGCAAGTTGAACAATGGTTGGCAAACGATGCCTCAGTCCAAGTCTTGTATGCCCGACTGTTAAAGCTACGGCAAGGCGTGCGGAATCTTCCCGTACCACAGCCACTACAGCCAATAGAAGAAACAGTCCAGCAAGTAATGGCTTCTTTACGTCGGCGTTCCCGGCTAGCATGGGTATGTGGAGGTACTGCCGTCGCCGCTTGCGTCATTAGTGCTGTTTCTGGCTGGCTACCAGGTGGAGATTCCAGTATACCTCAAATGGCTCAAAAACCTTCAATCGAACCGACACAACAGACGCCTTCGCCTGTTGCCGCTTCGCCACTGATGGTTGCCATTAATACTCCTGTCTTCCCCATTCCCAAAACAGCAGAATCCTCTCCGAAAAATTCAGTTGATCGGGTTGCACCTCAACCAGAAAAGACTGAACAGGAACTAAATTAATTCCGGAGTTAACTGTTAATTCCGCTCTTTATAATGCCAACTGTTAAGCCGCAGCCACTCCACCAGCCATCGTGCTGTAGACGACGACGACGTCGGCTGCCTTTTAGTTGACAAATTTGCTGCGGTGTCATTAAATAGACCCAGGCAATACCAAGCGATCGCCCTTCTAGATCGTATATTTCAACTTCTTGTCGATTATAAAGGTTTTCAGTTCTTTGTCTGGAGGGCTGGTAATCTTCTAGGATATCTAGGTTATTTAAAACCTTTGCATCAACAAATGTCAGTAAATATCCGTAGACGAGGCTATCTCCTAGCGTCATAGCAGGGTAGCCCATCGGTAAAGCAAACAATTTACCAAAAGCGTAAGCTTTCTTTGCATCTACCACTTGAATAGCACAGTATCTTTGATAATTTGCTTCACCTGGTTTAAGCGTGCCGTAAACAAAGACCTTTACCATCAAAAATCCTCAATACTAATATTCTGCTCTTTTATTGGATGCATATGATTGTATATCTTCCAATGCCAATTGCTCGAATTTTTTCTGTTTATCTTTTGGCAAAGAACAAGAGTAATTTTTGATTAATAATTCTTTGCCTTTAGCAGCATTTATGTAAAACGAAAACATTTCTAAATCTTCGGATGGGCTAAAAGCCTTCTCTAGAATTATCTGAAAATTATAATTTATTCCAGAAATTGTATAAGTCATTTTATTTGGCATGATTAATATTAAAATTAATTATGTCATAAATCTTAATTCTAGGGATGAGAACAGGTGTATAAACAATATCTATAATAAAACCAGTGAAACTAAGTATCTCCATAAGTCGTCATAATCAGAAAAGTAAAAAGGTTGCTAAAGACAGTTATGCAGAAGCGCAATGCGATCGCTTTATTTTTTATAAATTAAAAATACTGAACCAATAGGTCCGGCATTTTCTACATATATTTTGTTATTGTAATACAACCCTGGAGACATCCCGCCATCAAATAACATTCCTTCTTGAATTTTACCTAAACAATTATTTTTGGCAATTCCCTCAAGAACATCATCAAAATTATCTGGAAGCAATTCTTGATTAACTTCAGATAAACTAATATCTGAATTAGCTTTTGAATCATTAACCAGCAGAATTACATAACCTTTATTAGTTGTAGCTACTAAAGAACGATTAGTAGCTTCTTTACAAGCAAATTCTCCTAAATCTTGGCAAATATCTTTAAACTGCCCTTGACGATAAAATCTGCCATTACCACCGACTAAATTGTAATTCAGAATATCATTTTTTCTTCTTCCTGCTTGGATTGTAGCCGTTCGGTTTTTCGGTTCACCTCCTGATATTCCGAAAGAAGACCGTTTATTTTTAAAGATTCCGGAATACTCTATTCCACGAGAAATATTTAAACCTTGTGGTTTATTATCAGTTTCTATATAGTCAGCATTAATTGCCGCAATGGGTGTTTTTCCGTTTAATTTAGCATTTTGGTTTGCGATGATTTCATGAAACTGTGTAGGAATATATTCTTTTAGCAATTTACCTTTATCATCTTTGGCGTAAAGATTATGAGCTAAACCGACATTAACTTTAAAATCTAATTCTTCAGATTTAGGATTAAAAATAATTACATGGTTGATACCTTTGGAATCGTTATCACCTTTATTATTAGTTTTGAAGAATTCCAGACTTAATTTGGCATCGTCACCAAAGCAAGTTTTTTCAGCTTCAACTGTTGAATTGCCTGGCAAATTTTTACAGCTAGATAATAAGGCGATCGCTACCACAAAAATAGATAAGAAAAGTCTTGTTTTCATCGATATATTAAGTAAGCTTTTGAAATAGCGCTCAAATATCACAATTTTGTCAAATTAATAGAATGATTTGTTTTTAATTAGTGATATAATCATAAGATTCAGAGGTGATTTATAAAATAAACATAAAATTGATGTAGGGTGCGTTACTACGTTAACGCACCCTACGGACTAAACTTCTGTTCTACAGCAAGCCCAAATCTTTCAGGCTGCGTCGTGTAATTTCAATCCTCGCTGGTGCGTCTGTTGGTTTATTCATGTCAATGGTGGTTGCGAAGAAATAGACGTTTTTGTTTTTTTCTAAATAGCCGACAAACCAACCCAATTCTGGTTTAGTGCTGTTTAACCATCCAGTCTTTCCCCGCAGTGTATAATCTGGTGTCTGTTCTCGCACCATGATATCTTTAACCAAATCCATTGTCCGTTGCGAGAAGGGCAGCTTGTTTTGATATAATCTTTGCAAAAACTCAATCTGTGCTTTAGGGGTAATTTGCAATGGTCCCTGCAACCAAAAGCGATCGATATCTTCAGCGGTGCCAATCTGACGGTTGCCATAACCTACTTTATCGATAAATTGCTGCATCCGCTCATGTCCTAATCGACGTGCGAGAACTTGATAAAACCAGACAGTTGAATCTTTGAAAGCTTGACGCAAATTCGTATCGTGATTCCAAACATCGATATCTCGGCGAATCCCATCCCAAGTGAGGACAGCGACATCATTCGGCATAATACCAGTTTCTAATGCCACCATTGCATTAAAAATTTTAAACGTTGAACCGGGAGTCATTGCAGTCACGTTACGTTGAGGATTGTGTTCATAGGTGCGGTTGTTGTTCAAGTCGTAAATTAAGATCGATCCTGAGAGTTTAAATTCTCGGAAATGTCGTCCCAAATCTGGTGCTTTTGCAATTACTGGATGTTGAGTGATGGTGGAATTATTTTCAGCCAGAACACGCACGCTGAAACTTAGCGCGATTAACAAGGTGATACATCCAACAATAAAGATAATAAAGGGCGATCGCCACACACGAAGCAGCATTTTTTCTCCTCACACATATTAACAAGCAGGAAATAATACACCGTCGTTTTGCTGATTTCCGGATGGCAATGATATCATGTCCCCTTAATTAACATTAATAAAAACACTGCAACCGTCGTAGAGACGTTCCGACGGAACGTCTTTACAATATGTGTGATTAAAAAACATGATATAAAAACCCCCGCTACAGCATAACCATAGCGGGGGAAAAGTTTATATGTCGATGTCGATTTTAGTTAATCCAAAATCCAAAATTAAGAGAACCACTCAACAACAGCTTCATCTTTGGTGTTAGTATTGCGAGATGGTGTCTCACGAGTAAACTTCATTTGAATTGACCGTGTTTGTTCACCATCAACAGCGACAGCCTTAATCGGATAGTCAATTAAACCATCCTGGAAGGACATCTGGAAGCGGAATGTACCATCTGGATTCAGCTTAATCGGACGACCACCAATTGTTACAGTAGCATCGGGTTCGGTTGCACCGTAAACAATCAACTCAGCATCCGCAATTAACCAGAACTGACGCGGACGCATTGGCACGTCTCCAGAGAAGCCAGCACCGGACATTCCTACACCAGACATGGTTAAACCAGATGCGGTGGGAACTGCCCACATACCTACACCAGAGGGGAATATGTAGGAACTGATGGTTTGTTCGTGGACGGAAGTTTGATGCATCGAGCCAAATATAGAACCAGCAACGCGCATTGCTTCGGTAGATTCAGCCATGCCAAAGATTTGGTCATAGATAGGATTGCTACCGTTTGCGTTACCGTAAGCGTTACCGTATGCGGTTGTTTCGGCAACTTTCTTGGATGGGGGAACCAGTTCATACTGGGTTTTGCCAGCCAAATCTTCTTCAAAGTTGACTGTGATGAAAACGTCTTCAATCCAGTCAGAAGGATAGACCGGAGGAATATGTACTGGTGCCGATCGCGCCAATATCAACCAGCGACCATCAGCACAACGATAACCGATATCAAGCACATAATCGCGATCGCTCACCGGCACCGGTAAATACCATTCCCGCGCTAGTTCATCAGAAGGATATTCTTGAATGCTGTGCGGACTTTGGTATTCAATATTGATGTCGGTAACATCATAAATCCGCAGTGCCAATTGTTGTCCACCTTGGCGACGCAGTTCTTCTTTGTGTTCGTTGGAAACATCCCAGTAAGTGTAAGCCCACTGAGGATCTCGCGGCATCAGCACAATCCGGCTTTCTCCGTAACCAGCTGGCAAATCGGCGAGTCCTTCGTCAACATCTGCCAATGAGCCACCATTACGATCTATTTGACCTAATTCAAATTTTGCTGCTTCCACGGTTTCCTGTGCCTCCGGTGAACGAGATGGGGTAAGCGAAACTTTACTGCGCTGAACTTCTTGAATCGATGCCAGCAATTGCGATTTACGCATCCGGCTATAGCGAGAGATACTGTATTCGCTAGCAACTCTACGTAGTTGCCTTAGTGTCATCTCTTCTAGCGGTGGGCGTTCTTTTGCCATGATTTTGACCTCCAGTAGTTTAAAAGGTAAATGATTTCCCCTGGCTAAAGAGTGGTGTAATAAATGCCATCCAATCCAGATGAACTTCTTATTCCTGAAGGAGTGGCTTTTGCCCAGTTTTGAGATTTTTTTAGTCGGTTTTTAAATTAAGGTCTACTTCCGAGAAATTCCCTACAAATGCGATCGGCATTTATTTGGGATCGGAAAAGTCCCTTTGTTAAGAATATTAACTAACAAACCCGCATAGGGATCAAGGGGTCTCAAGACCCGTTTTTGTCGTTTTCACGAATTTATCAGCCATTTGGGGATCGTCAAGTTATGCTTTCATGACATTAGGGCGAAAAAGCCCATTTTTCAACCCCAAAATCGAGAGCTAATGTCAGGGAATAATGACATTAGCTCCAAACCTAGTCTTTAAACTACATCGGCATATAACTATTTATAGATAGTTACTTGCATAAATTTCTTTATCCGCGTCCATCGGCGTTTATCTGCGGTTCAAAATCAAATTAGTTGACAGCATGAGAATCGATTAAAAAAGGTGCGATCGCCAACCCGATAAAACCTGTATTACCCAACACAGCGGCAATCAAAAAACTGGCTTGACTGCAAGAGTTTAGGCGATCGCGATCGCCATGAAAGAGATTCATCTTAATTTGGCTGTGAGTTAACATAGTAGAAATCATCGCTTAACCGAAGCGTCCACTAATATATTCTGATGCTTCTTGAGTTTTGGGAGACTCGAAGATTTGCCTTGTCGGACTAAACTCAACTAATCTTCCGTAGCGTTTGCCGTGTTTATCGGTTTCTGTATTAAAAAACGCCGTCCAATCTGCTACCCTCGAAGCTTGTTGCATATTGTGAGTCACCATGATGATGGTGTATTGTTGCTTCAGTTCTAAGCAGAGTTCTTCAACTTGACGGCTAGAAATTGGGTCGAGAGCAGAACAAGGTTCATCCATCAATAATACATCTGGTTTCATGGCGATCGCTCGCGCAATGCACAGTCGTTGCTGTTGTCCACCAGATAAAGCTGTACCTTTTGATTTTAGTTTGTCTTTAACTTCATCCCATATTGCAGCGCGTCTGAGGGAATCTTCGACTAATTCATCCATATTACCTTTATAGCCGTTAGAGCGCGGTCCAAAGGCAATGTTTTCGTATATTGATTTGGGAAAAGGATTTGGTCTTTGGAAAACCATTCCTACTTGTCGTCGCAATTTAACTGAATTAATTTTCGGATCGTAAATATTGCGATCGCGATAATTTAGTCTACCTTCAACTTTTGCTCCTGGGATTAAATCATTCATCCGATTAAAGCAACGTAAAAGCGTACTTTTACCACAACCAGAAGGTCCAATAAAAGCAATGATTTGCTTGTCAGGAATATCCATGTAGACATCTTGAAGTGCCAAGAAGCCGTTATAAGATACTTTCACACCCTCAGCATTAAAAACGGGTTCATCTTGTTGGCTGAAAGTAGTATTGCTCTGGCTACTTTTATTGTTGCTATAAGTCATTATTTCTATCTCCTAATGTCTGAAACTGCCAAATTTGCTTTTGAAACCTCTATCGTTATCAAACAAAGGTACTGTAAGTGCAAACTTTGTGTTTATATCCTCTGGAAAAATGCTTGATTAATCTATAGAAAAGCGTTGTCTCACATAAATTGCTATTCCATTCAGAGCCAAAATCAAGAGAATCAAAGTAATAATTGTTGCGGCAGCAGCGTTAGCAAAACCCGGTTCGGGACGAGTAATATAACTGAAAATTTGAATGGGTAGTGCCATAAATCTTTGGAATAAACCAGGATTAAATGTCAGAAAACTAACAGCACCAACCACAATCAAAGAAGCTGCATCACCAATAGCACGAGATACAGAAATAATTACTCCTGTGAGAATACCAGGAACGGCATAAGGTAAAACATGACTGGCAATTGTTTGCCACTTGGTTACACCCAACCCGTAAGAAGCATTTCTTAAAGAATCTGGAACTGAGCGAATTGCTTCTCTTGCCGTCACAATAATCACTGGTAAAGATAGCAAAGATAAAGTCAACGCACCAGAAATTAAAGTTGGACCAAACCCTAGTAAGTAATTGAAAACTCCTAAACCTAGCAACCCATAGACAATAGAAGGCACTCCCGCCAAATTGCTTATATTAATCTCGATAATCGTTGTCCACCAAGTTTTTGGTGCGTATTCTTCCAGATATAAAGCGGCTCCTACACCAATTGGTACAGCAGTCAAAATCACAATAATTCCTAAAAGTATACTACCAATTATTGCCGGACGAATACCTCCTTGGTCTGGAAAACGCGAAGGAGTTTCTGTCAAAAAACCTGGACTGAAAAACCTGACTAAACCATCTTTAGAGATATCAAAAATTAGCAAAGCTAGAACGAATAAGCCAACTAACAACCCCAAAAGAAAAATTATTTCAAAGACTTTACCTAAGCTTTCTCTACTTTCGACATTATCAGTAAATTCTCTCTCTCGATCTAGAGGATTGTTTGGTCTGTATGTGGTAGACATGTTTATTAATCGTACTTTTCTTTAAAGCGATTAGAAATCCAGTAACTAATAATATTTAAACTCAGGGTGAGTACAAACAAAACAGCACCTACAGCGTATAAAGTCTTAAAATTAACACTGCCACGCGGACTGTCTCCACCAGAAATTTGCGCCATATATGCTGTCATGGTTTCTACTGATTCCAGTAAGTTAACTGTTATTCTAGGCTGTTGTCCGGCAGCTATAACAACAGTCATCGTTTCACCCACAGCACGGGAAATTCCTAAAATAATTGAAGCGCTAATTCCAGAAAGTGCTGCTGGTAAAACTACCTTAAAAATGGATTCGAGTTTAGTGATACCTAAAGCGTAAGCACCTTCGCGTAAAGAACGCGGTACTGCTTTGATAGCATCTAAGCTGATAGAACCAACTGTGGGAGTAATCATTACTCCCATCATTAACCCCGCACTTAAAGCATTGAAAATTTCCAAGGGCAGAAAATTCCGGAGCAGTGGGGTGACAAATAACAGTGCAAAGTAGCCGTAAACAACTGTAGGTATCCCTGCTAAAAGTTCAAATGCTGGACGGAGAATTGCTGCTACTTTTGGTGGTGCATACTCACTTAAATAGATAGCAGAACATAAACCTAAAGGAATCGCAACTGACATGGCGATCGCTGTAGTTAAAAATGTGCCATTAATCAGCGGCCAAACGCCAAAATGTCTTTCTGCGAATAGAGGAGTCCACTTAGTATCCAAAAAGAAATCAGCAAAATAAACTTCTTGAAAAAACTCAAATGCCACCTGGAAAATAATGAAGACAATACCAAATGTGGTCAGGACGGAAATTAAAGCACAGCAAAATAAAATTGCAGCAACAATTTTTTCTTGGATATCTTCCGATGCTTTCTTTTCTAGTGATTCTCTAGATTGGTGAAAATTATCTTGATTTGTAGCTTGCATAATTCCCGATACTAAAAATTAAATAAAATTCGTGATTGGTTGACCTGGTTTTGCTTTTTTGAATTTTGTACCAGTTTCACCTGTAGCCAACTTTTGTTTTACCTTCATGTAAGCTTCATCAGGTAGCGCTACATAACCAACACTATCTACCCATTTCCAAGAATTTTCTAAATAGAAATCGACAAACTGTTTTACTGATGGTTTTTTATCCAAAGATTTTTTACTAACGTAGATGAAAAGAGGACGAGATAAAGGTGTATAAATATTCTTCACTACATTATCAATTGGAACAGGTTTTTCACACTTGCCTGTCGGACTTTCAACACCAACTAGATTCAGCTTATCTTGATTTTGGATGTAATAAGAAATCCCTACATAACCAAGAGCATATTTTTCACCGGCAACTCCTTGGACAAGGTTATTTTGATTGTGACTAGGATTATAATCTGTGCGACTATTTTTGGCTTTACCTGTAACAGCTTGGGTAAAATAATCAAATGTTCCCGTATCCGAAGCTGGAGCGTAAAGCTTGATTTTTTCTTTGGGAAACTTCGGATTAATTTGATTCCAAGTTAATACTTTACCATCTGATTTAGAACTCCACATTTTTTTGAGTTCTGCAATCGTCAAACATTTGGCAAAATCATTTTGACGATTAACAATTACGGCGATTCCATCCAACGCAATAGGTAATTCTACAAATTCAATCTTCTTATTTTTACATTTGGCTACTTCTTCATCTTTAATAGTACGAGAAGCCGCAACAATATCAATTTCTCCAGCGCAAAACTTGCTAACACCCCCACCAGTTCCACTGGAAGCAACACTCACTACAGCGTTATCGTTTTGTTTGTGGTATTCTTCTGCAACTGCAAGAGAGATAGGAAAACCTACCGCAGCACCATCAATACTTACCTGTTGTTGGCTTCCTTGATTGCTGCAAGCTGTCAGGCTGTATGATGTCAATATCAAAGATATAAAGGCGAGGCTTTTTTTCAAGCTACTGCTAAAACTCATCGGCTTTTATCAATCCCACATTTAATATATAAAATGGTTGGTATAATATCTAGGCTTTATTTTTAGCCTTAACTTGATCAAAAATTGCGCCATCCCCAAAGAATTTTTTCTGAATAATATCCCATCCGCCTAAATCTTGAGCGGTAAATAAAGTTTCGATTTTGGGATACTGTGATGCGACTTCTTGGCTAACGCTAGGATTGACAGGACGATATCTTAAGAGCGCAAATTCGCGTTGGGCTTCTGTTGAATAAAGATAATCTACAAATGCTTGTGCAACTTCTCTTGTATTATGTTTATCGACATTTTTATCAACTACCACTACTGGGTTGTCGATGGAAATATTTATTGGTGGTACAACATAAGGTAATTTCGGTCCATTTGTTTCCGCTAAAATTACCTCATTTTCGTAGTTAACTAAGACATCCCCTTCATTTCTTTGGAAAAATAAATCGCTAGCTTCACGCGCATCTTTTGTCAAAAACGGAGCATTTTTATAAACTTTGGTAATGTAATCTAATGCTGTTGCTTCGTCACCTCCGGCTTGAGTCACCGAACCCCAAAAAGCTAAAAATTGCCAAATCGCAATCCCAGAAGTTTTCGGATCGGCAGCAATTACTTTCACCCCATCTTTTGCTAAGTCTGCCCAAGTATTAATACCTTTGGGATTGCCCTCGCGGGTAACGATTGCCGCTACAGACCTACTAACAATACCATTTCTTGGCGCTCTGTTTTCCCAATTTGATTTAATCAGTCCTGCTTGTTGGATTTTATTCACATCTAAGGGAAGTGCTAGGTGTACTATATCTGCTTCTTGCAAACCCCCGATAACAGCAGCAGCCTGAGCGCCAGAACCACCATAATTAGTATCAAAAGTGACGTTTTGGTTATGTTCTTTCTTCCATTTCTGAATAAATTTTGGGATTATTTGGTCGTGAGCAGCTTTTGTAACAGAAAAGGAAACCAGCCGCAGTTTAATATCATTGGAAGCTGAAGCATTTCCACAGGCAGTTATTGCCATGCTCAAAATCACACCTACGGCAAATAGACATAGAAAATGCACATGCTTTTTTGACCAGCTTCTGGTAATTCGTTCAGATAATATCAACTGCAAACTTTTCATTACATAAGTCTGCATTTGCGCGATCGCTCCACCTACTGATTGTCTCAATTGCCATCTGCTCATAATACACCTTATATACGGCATCTTGAGCGAATTACCGTAGATTTTAAGTATAATAGAGTCTAAACACTAATAAAGCAAGAGTCTCATCTATACTTAACTTTATATTTAACTTTTCTTAATATATTTTAACATTCTCTTCCCGAACAACAAGAACCCCGGTAACTCCTGCGAAACCGGGGTTCTGGAGAAACCGGGGTTCTGAGCTTTGCGATTTTCACTTTGCAAATAGTTTAGATACGTAGGGTGCGTAGCTGCGAGAGTACGGCACCCTACAAATAGCTAATTTTGTTCAAAAATAAAACCGGATTTTTATATATGGTTGAGTTTAATCCTAATGCTCTTTTTAGTTCCCACTTGTTTTATTGAGAACTAACATATCCTTGATGCGCCAGCTATTATCTACACGAACCAAATCGTATCTAACACGAACTTTTTCGTTATAAGACTTTTGCTGATTAATTTGCCCGTTATCATAAAACTCTGCTAACTCAGTCACCGTAGCGTCTACCGTCGCATTATTTTGGTCAGTTTCAGTTGTCTTTACAGATTCCACCTTTACAGTGTGGGTGTATTTGCGATAGCGGTTTTCTTCTTTATCCTGTTGAACAATTGCCTGCCATTTAGATAAAGTTGAACCGATTAAAATCTGGTCTAAACTGTCAACCTCATGATTAACTCCCAAAGCTGCGGATTTACTAGATAGCCAACTTTGAACCACTTCCTGTGCCGTGGTTTCTGTCAAAAGTCCTGGTGGTGACAGTGGCTTGCTATTTGGGTCAGGAATCGGTATTGGTGGTTCATTAAGTTGCACAGACAACTGTTCGCCTTTTAAAGATGGCGCAGGGGAGAACAGATTTTTTAATAATCCAAAAGAGGAGGTGAGCAAAAACCACAAAACTACAATACCAGCAAAAGAGCCAAATATCATCCACACTAAGCGCGTTTTTCCTATCTTAGTGTTAGGACTTTGCTGTGGTTGAGAATGAGCGGGTTTTCGCCTTCTTCGCTTATTCGTTTGATCGGGTGCATTAGCTTTAGCCGAACCATTCAAATTATGATTTGTTCTAGAAGCGATAGGTTCAGCATTCGCAACCTGTGCCACATTATTTTGTTCTGTTGCATTAACAGATGTAGATGTTGTAAAGCTGGGTGGTGAGTAGTTTGAATTAACTGATTTTACTTTAGTTGGTGTTTCTAAAACTTCCCCGTTCTCTGTTGTGCTGGAGTGACGATAACTCGCAGTTGAATTACTGCGGTGGGGGTAAGTATTTGTTTGTGTTTGAAAAGAAAACTGCCGATTAGTTACAGTTTCATTGTTTTTTTGTACTTCCGTTGGCAAACTTTCTAAATAAGCTTGCACCTGTTCATCGGCAAAGTATTCTTTTAGAGAAGCTTGGTTATTTACCAAATCTCGAAAGTGAGGAAACACTTCGTTATGCAACCAACGTTCTCCGTATAAACACAGTCCCGGCAGCATGTCAGGAGAGTCTTGAGATTTTTCGCGAATAAAAGCTAGAGCTTCGTATTCTTGACTAAGTTCTAAAGAACGAGTTGCAAGTTCTGTTTGCCCCAAGAGTAAGGCACATAAAGACTGTTCTAAATGTACATCCTGACGCTTGCCCAGACGTGTCAGCATTTGCCTTGCTTGACGAATCAAAGCAGGTTGACGTTGAGCAAATCCCCGCGCTATCAAGGCATACACAGCCAAATATGTGGCGACTGCCGAGGGACGTTTACTTTCAGCTTCAAATATTTTCTGTTGTTCTGCGGCTGTTAAGTGGTAACGTAGTTGCTGGATAAATCGCAAAAAGTCATCTATATTTAAACCAGATTGGTCATTGCCAGTACCATCAATTCCGCCGCGCTCTTCTAAAACGTTTTGCAATAATTCCAAGCCTTGACGTCGTTCGGCGGTTTTTTCTTGAGGTAGTGCGAGTAATTCTAGAATTCGATATGGTCGTAATTTACAAAGGTCTGCTTGAATTTCCGATCGCACGCTGGGAAATAAATTTTCCTTAATTAACAAATCTTGACCTGTTTCTAAGGAAAGCGCTGCGTTTTCATAATGACCTTGCTGCCATTCTTCACGACCGAGTTCTAAACAGGCAAGGGCAACGGTGAGAATAATATCTGGACGTTCTGGACGTTCATAATATTCTTCGTTGGTCAGACTATTGACATTTGCGCCACTTACTGATCCATTTTTATTAACCAGGTAAGGACGACCTAATTTGACTACAAGTTCGTATTCGCCAAGCTCTTGCAGAATTAGTAAAGCACCAACTAATTCATCTTGGGAAATGTCAATGCCCAGACTTTTAGCTTCGGTAGTACCGTTGTTCTCAAAAGGGCGATTTTCGACTGCGATCGCACTAGTTGTCGTGCTTCCTTCCGGGTCGTAGACGTTTGCCAGATAAAGCTGGTCGTAGCTGCTACGTTCTTTGGGATTTGATAATACCACGATCGCTTCTTCTAAAAGTTGTTTTCTGGAAGTGATTGCACTTGACGAATACTCACGTCGCGGTAGTTGGACAATGCGATCGCTGTATGCTTGCCGCAATTGTTCATCACTTGCCGCCAACGGTAGTCCTAAAATTCGGTAGTAATCTAGCGGAATTCGCACGGCTTACTTCCCCTGCTGCATGATCAACATCATTCATTTCGAGCATTCCCGGCATGTAAAACCGTGCCATCACATTATTTTCTTGACACACCTTCATAGTGTGAAGTGAAAATAAATTTGTATACTACTTAATCTTTTGCCTTATTGCTGCTAAATTATTAAATTTTTCCGGTTTAACTGATTTGTCATCAATTTTATACATTAAACAATACTACACCACGGCGTAGTACCATAAGTCTTCTGCTCGCAGGAGTATAAATATAACTATCGAGCGTGAGATCGATAGTTTGTATTCCTGCAAACAATTCTGAGGAACTTTCCCCGGTAGTGAAAACAGAGAAGCACCGCTAGATAAATTTAATCTTGATAACAAGCGTAGCGTAGTATATCATGGCTTTGTTGTAAATACAACTCTTTACATAAGTATATAAATTGCCGCCGCCAATTTATCTAAATTGTTAATCGATATGCAGAAATCTTTATATTCTGATTGATAATCTATAAGGGTGAGTGGTGAAAAGTCCAAACTGCGGAAGTTCCGCAGATGGTAACTTCCAAGGAGCAGTGAAAATTAAAAATCAAATTAAAAAGTATTCACTCCCTAGTAGCCATTGAGAGTGAATTTGTAACTTGTTAACTCCTAACAACGTTATCTTTGTACAAGCTTACGCCGAATGTAAGCAACTTATCTAACATAGTAACTTTAAGTTTTACCACAGGATACTAACAAAATAATGGTTCAAGAACGCACATTACCCACATTTACAGCAGCATCCGCGCAGATTACCAAAGAAGTTGGGTTACGGTTGTACGAAGATATGGTTTTAGGGCGCGTCTTTGAAGATAAGTGCGCCGAGATGTACTATAGAGGCAAAATGTTTGGTTTTGTCCATCTGTACAACGGTCAAGAAGCGGTTTCCACTGGTGTTATCCAAGCGATGCGACCGGGTGAAGATTACGTTTGCAGTACTTACCGCGACCACGTTCATGCTTTGAGTGCGGGAGTACCAGCAAAAGAGGTAATGGCGGAATTATTTGGTAAAGCCACCGGCTGTAGTAAAGGACGCGGTGGTTCGATGCACATGTTTTCTGCGGAACATCGTTTGCTGGGTGGTTATGCTTTTGTGGCTGAAGGTATTCCGGTAGCAGCGGGAGCAGCTTTTCAAAGTAAATATCGGCGCGAAGTTTTAAAAGATGAAAGCGCAGACCAAGTAACAGCTTGCTTTTTTGGCGATGGTGCGGCAAATAACGGTCAGTTTTTCGAGACATTGAATATGGCGGCTTTATGGAAACTGCCGATTCTTTTTGTGGTAGAAAATAATAAGTGGGCGATCGGTATGGCTCACGATCGCGCAACTTCCCAGCCAGAGATTTACAAAAAAGCCAGTGTATTCAACATGGTAGGCGTGGAAGTAGACGGTATGGATGTACTAGCCGTGCGAGCAGTAGCAGAAGAAGCTGTTGCCCGCGCTCGTGCTGGTGAAGGTCCGACATTAATTGAAGCTTTAACTTACCGTTTCCGGGGTCACTCATTGGCTGACCCAGATGAAATGCGATCGCAAGCCGAAAAAGAATTTTGGTTTGCTCGTGACCCAATTAAGAAGTTAGCTAATCATTTAGTAGAGCAAAATTTAGCCTCTGCCGAAGAACTCAAAGCAATTGATCGTAAAATTACAGAAAGAATTGCCGAAGCCGTGAAATTTGCCGAAAGCAGTCCCGAACCTGATAGCAGCGAATTATATCGCTTTGTCTTTGCAGAAGACGAGTAAAAGGGAATTGGGCATGGGGCATGGGGCATGGGGCATGGGGCTGGGGGATTGGGGATGGGGGCTTGGGGCTTGGGGCTTGGGGCATGGGGCATGGGGCATTGGGTAAAATTCCTCTCCCCCTGCTTCCCCTGCTTCCCCTGCTTCCCCTGCCTCCCCTGCCCCCTGCCCCCTTGTCCCCCTTGTCTTCCTTGTCCCCCCATCCCCCCATCCCCCCATCTCCCCATTCCCCTACACCTCATCCGGGTTTACACCCAATTCTCTTAAACGCGATGCCAAGCGATCGGCTCTTTGACGCTCTTGCTCGGCTCTTTGACGCTCTTGTAGCGCTTCTTCTTGTGATGTTGATATCCAATTTCCATTGGCATCATACCAACGCAACCAGAGCCGCTCAATGCCTTGATAAGTACCTTGCCACAATCCTAAACCTAGTTTTAAAGTTGGCATCCAAATACGTGTTTCTTCTAAGTTCATTTCCACATAACGGTCTGCCTGAAGCATAAAGGCTCTCAGCCTATCTGTGTAGCGGTCAAAGATTATGTAATAAGGAACACGTAGAATTTGCTCATAGACTTGCCATTTTGTCGGTGGTTCATCTACAGTGCGTAAAGTTTGCCCCAAATCTTCTTTTTCTGTACCAGGGGAAAGTAACTCAACTACCACAAAGGGGCTTACGCCCTCTTGCCAAATTACATAACTTAAGCGTAAATCTCTATCTTCATATAATTTGGAGTTGCCAACTACTCCAAACCAGTCAGGACGCTTATACCACAAAGGATGACGTATATCGTAATAAAGATTTAAATCGCTGGCGACGAATACCTCACCTGCTGGATAATTAGGCGGATGAAAGGTTTCGTCTAAAAGACGCGGTTGCCAAAGATGAAACTGATCGGGCAAACCTGACTCCTTTGGATCTTCACTAGGAAGATCATACATCGTTGGTAGAACTTCTTTTGGAGGAAGAGGAGGGTCTACTTGGTACATAATAAGCAACAGAGATGACCAATTAGCTATAGCTTAACTGATAGTAGACGACTGTTCGACTTTACTAATCATTACAAAAAGGAAAGCAATGTTTGCGATCGCACTTCAAGAGCAACAATACAAAACCTACATCCTCACGGATGAAAGCACTAATTCACAATTAGAAGTTGTACCGAAACGCGGTGGTATCATCACAAAATGGCGCGTCAACGGTCAAGAAATTTTCTATCTAGATGAGGAACGCTTTACTAATCCGGAATTGAGCGTTAGAGGTGGGAATCCGATTTTATTTCCTATCTGCGGCAACTTACCGGATAATACTTACACTTATCAAGGTAAGCAGTATACTCTCAAACAACACGGCTTTGCTCGTGATTTGCCTTGGGATGTTACGAATCAAGTGACTCAAGATAAAGCAAGCCTTACCATAGTCCTCAATAGCAACGAGCAAACAAGAGCGGTTTATCCTTTTGACTTTGAACTGGCTTTTACCTACCAGATGCAAGGTAATATTTTAGAAGTTCAGCAGAATTATACAAATAAATCATCTTCACCGATGCCTTTTTCTTTTGGGTTTCATCCGTACTTTGTGACGAATGATAAAACTCAGCTAGAATTTGAAATCCCTTCCAGTGAGTATCAAGACCAGAAAAGTAAGGAAATGCATTCTTTTAACGGAAATTTTGACTTCAACCGCGATGAAATTGACGTTGCTTTTAAACAGCTAACAAGTCAATCTGCTAGTGTGACAGACCGCAGCCGAAAGTTAAAATTGACTTTAGATTACGATGATGCTTTTCCGATTTTGGTTTTTTGGACGTTGAAAGGCAAAGATTTCTACTGTCTGGAACCGTGGAGCGCTGCTCGAAACTCTATCAATACTGGCGAACACCTGACTATACTTGAACCTGGAGCCAGTTGTTCTGCATCGGTGAAGTTGACAGCAAATTTTTTCTAAACCCCTTTACAAAACTATATAGATGTGTGATAGAATAACAAAGTTGCGAGTCTAAAACTCAACGGGTCGCTAACTCAACGGTAGAGTACTCGGCTTTTAACCGATTAGTTCCGGGTTCGAATCCCGGGCGACCCATATTAAAAGACTAATTCACGGATTTTGAGTAACAGTAGTGCGATCGCTCGTATGTTGCCTTTGGGGTTAGGCAATTGTTGTAACGTTACGCGATCGCTTTGATTGTTTACAGTTGACTTCTTGCAGTCACCAGTCCTTTATAATCAGGCTTGAAGGTGGTAAAGTTTTTCAGCATTAGCACCCGACACTAGTTATAATTTCCTATATAAAGTTGAAAAAAGTCTTAAGATTAGCGTAAAAATTGCGCTTGTCTCAAACCGACTAGCTGACTACCACATTAGGAGGACTATCTATGGCGCTCGTACCAATGCGGCTGCTGTTGGATCACGCGGCTGAAAACGGTTACGGCATTCCGGCGTACAACGTGAACAACATGGAGCAGATTCAGGCAATCATGAAGGCTGCTCTAGAGACAGATAGCCCGGTGATTTTACAAGCTTCTCGTGGCGCTCGTTCTTATGCTGGGGAAAATTTCTTACGCCACTTGATTTTGGCTGCGGTAGAAACTTATCCTCATATTCCCATTACCATGCACCAAGATCATGGTAACAGCCCTGCAACTTGCTATTCGGCGATTCGTAACGGCTTCACCAGCGTGATGATGGACGGTTCGCTGGAAGAAGATGCTAAATCACCAGCAAGCTATGAGTACAATGTCAACGTTACCCGCGAAGTGGTAAAAGTAGCTCACGCTGTAGGCGCCAGCGTTGAAGGTGAACTCGGTTGCTTGGGTTCTCTCGAATCTGGTATGGGTGAAGCTGAAGATGGTCACGGTTTCGAGGGTAAACTCGACCGAGATCAACTTTTAACTGACCCCGACCAAGCAGTAGACTTTGTAGAGCAAACTCAAGTAGATGCTTTGGCTGTTGCGATTGGTACTAGCCACGGTGCTTACAAGTTTACTCGCAAGCCGACTGGAGAAATTTTAGCAATCAGCCGAATTGAAGAAATTCACAGCCGTTTGCCGAACACTCATTTGGTAATGCACGGTTCTTCTTCGGTTCCCGAAGATTTGCTCGCTATCATTAACCAGTATGGTGGTGCAATTCCGGAAACTTACGGTGTACCTGTGGAAGAAATCCAAAAAGGTATCAAGTGCGGTGTACGTAAGGTAAACATCGATACTGATAACCGGTTGGCAATTACCGCTGCTGTGCGTGAAGCTTTGGCTGCAAATCCGAAGGAATTTGACCCCCGTCACTTCCTCAAGCCTTCGATTAAATATATGCAGAAGGTTTGTGGCGATCGCTATCAGCAATTCGGTTCTGCTGGTAACGCTAGCAAGATTAAGCAAATCTCTTTGGATGATTTTGCTGCTAAGTATGCTAAGGGCGAACTTAATGCTGTTACCAAGGCTACTGCTAAGGTTTAAGGTGAGATGAGCGCTCTGTGCGCTCACTACGGGTTTTTCATATTAAGATTACTTAACCGGGTTGGAATATTACCCGGTTTTTTGTGTTATTGGACGGTGAGGAAGGTTCTCATTCCGGCTTTAAAGTGTCCGGGTAAGTTGCAGACGATGAGATATTTACCTGGAGTTAAGTTAACTTTGAGTGTTTTTGTGACACCGCTTTTGAGGTCGTCTTCTTCAATCTCGCCAATTTCTTTTCCGGCTTTATCTTCATCAAGCTTATCGCCTTCAAGTGGTAGCTTTTCTAGTGGTAAGTCTGTTTTAATCACTACCATTTCGTGAGGAATTTTACCTTTGTTGGTCGTTTCAAATTCCACAGTTCCGGCTGGGACTGTTGACTGAGATAATTGAAACTTCATCTCTGTGGCAGTTACTTGAATTTTAGTGCTAGCGGAGTTTGTAGCACTTGGGGAATTGGTTGAAGTTGTTTGTGCTGAGTTTGTAGCGGTTGGGGAATTAGCGGGAGTTGTTTGTGCGGTGTCATTACCACATGCCCAAAGCAGGGAAACAACAGCAGTAACGAAAAAAATCTTAATTGAAGTTTTCATTGGTTTACACATAAGTGCGATCGCACTAAATGTTTTATTTCTGGAGATTGTAAGTTTACATCACAGAAAATTCGCAAACTGTAAATTTTGGCAAATAACCAGCTAGATAAATACGCGATGTTGTAAGCTGGGCATTTGACGGCGTACTTGTTCTAGCCGAGAGAAATTGATTTCGGCGATCGCTACTCCCGGTTTTTCACCAGCATCGGCTAAAATCGTACCCCAAGGATCGATAATCATCGCGTGTCCGTGGGTTTGACGACGAGCGTAATTTACTCCAGTTTGCGCCGGTGCAATGACATAAGCGGTGTTTTCAATTGCCCGCGCTTGCAGTAGTACTTGCCAATGATCTTTACCAGTAAAAGCGGTGAAAGCGGCAGGAATAAATAGAATATCTGCCCCTTTGTGAGATAAATGGCGGTAAAGTTCCGGAAAACGGACATCGTAGCAAACAGAAAGTCCGATATTACCGAGTTTTTCGGAAAAATAAATCGGGGGTATTTGCTGACCAGCCATCACCGTACTCGATTCGCGGTAAGTATTGCCGTCAGGGACATTCACATCAAATAAATGTACCTTTTGGTAGTGGGCAATTTCTTGACCGTTGGGGTCAATCAGTGTGGAAGTATTGTAGACTTTGCCGATGTTATCTACAGGTACTGGATAGCTGCCGCCGAGAATGGTAACTTGATAGCGCTGCGCCATTTTTTTGAGGAATATTTCCGATTCTTTGGCGATCGCTTCAACTTGAGCAAGTTTATCCTTTTCTTCGCCCATAAACGAAAAATTTTCTGGCAAACTTACTAATTCCGCACCTTGATGGACGGCTAAATCGATAAATTCTTCTGCCTGTGCCAAGTTTTTTTCCAGATTTGGCACACTGGTCATTTGAATAGCGGCGGCTAAGTATGACTTCATAAATCCAATAACGAACAGTGGAGTTGTCAGGGGTAGATTATTAAATATATCTTTACTTTGGTAGTTGCAAAGACAGACTTTATCCCCATTCCTTTATCTTCCCCGAATTTGCTAACGAACGAACACTTTGCTGAAACTTACGCTTATATCAATCTTCCTACGGGTTGTGGAAAAATCAACGAGTTTGAGGTTAGGTTGTTAGAAAACCTTGATAAAGTCTCTGCTGTGGATATTTCTGTTTTCGTTAAAACGTTTGTTGCTGTGTTTGTTCTTGCGGATGCAGTGGGTAATATACCGATAGTTTTAGTTCTGACTAAGGGGATGGAACCGCAGCAAAGAAACAAAGTAATAGATAAAGGGGTAGTGATAGCGATCGCTGTTCTTTTGGTCTTTGCTTTTGGCGGTCAATTCATTTTAAGTTATTTAGACGTCAGCATGGGGTCTTTGCGGATAGCTGGGGGACTGTTGCTGCTATTAATTGCTTTACAAATGCTTCAGGGTGAATTAGATACTCCTGTACTCGACCAAGAGAGAGATATCGCAATTACGCCGCTAGCTTTGCCATTGTTAGCCGGACCTGGTACGCTGACGACGGTAATGTTGTTAATGTCGTCGGCTGCCAATCCTAATTTAAGCGTGACGCTGGGTATTCTATCGGCGATGTTTATTACTTGGGTTATTTTGCGCTTCTGTAATTATATTGATAAGTGGATTGGTGCAGAAGGTGAGGTGATTATTACTCAGCTTTTCGGTTTTCTGTTGGCGGCTTTGGCGATAGAGATTGGTAGTACGGGGATTAAGGAGTTGTTTTTGAGTTAGAGAGAACGAACCGCAGAGGGGCAGAGGACGCAGAGGAGGAGGGGGAGAGGATTAGGGAAAGTTGTAGGAATGAGCGCAAAAAACCTGCTAGTTCCTTAATTTACGAGTGCGATAATTCATGAATTATCGCTACAGAAGATATGTTTTACGCTCATTTGTGAGTTGTTTATTTTCTTCTTTTCCCCCTTGTCCCCCTTGTCCCCCTTGTCCCCCTTGTCCCCCTTGTCCCCCCTCTCCCACTCTCCCCCTCCCCTCCTCTCACCCTAATCCCAGCTGTTGCTTTAAGGCGTCTGGCACGTTAACTGCTGTATCTAACCCGCGCACATTTTGCCAATGTTGATTTTCATTCCAAGTTAACTGTTCTAAATTAGCGTCGCTGAGGTCGGTATTGCCCAGAATGGCGTAGCTGAGGTTGCTATTACTGAGGTTGGCGCTGCTGAAAATAGCACCGCTGAGGTTGCTGCCACTGAGGTTGGCGCTGCTGAGGTTGGCGCCGCTGAAGTCTGTACCAAAGAGTACAGCTTCACTGAGGTCAGCACCACTTAGGTCAGCATCGTTGAGAGTTACTCCACTCAAATCAGCTTGGTTGAGAGTCACTCCACTCAAATCGGTGTCGCTGAGGTCAGCACCTAAGAACATGACGCTGCTTAGGTTGGCATGATTTAGTTTGGCACCGTTGAGTTTGGCATAGCTGAGGTCAGCGGCAACAAGGATGGCGTCACTCAGGTTGGTGCTGAAAAGAATTGTGTCGCTGAGGTTGGTGCCGTTGAGTTTGGCGTCACTCAGATTAGCACCGCTGAGATCAGCGCGGCAAAGGTCGGCATGGTTGAGGTTGACGCCTTTCAGGTTGGCTTCGCTGAGGTTGGCACCAAAGAGGATGGTGTCACAAAGGTTAGCGCGGTTGAGGTCAGCATCCTTAAGGTTGCTGCTGCTAAGGTTGGCGCTACTGAGGTTAGCATTGCTGAGGTTGGTGCTGCTGAGGTCAGCGCTACTCAGGTCAGCGCGGTTGAGGTTTGCATTGCTGAGGTTGGCACCGCTGAGGTTTGCGCTGCTGAGGTCAACACCGCTGAGGTTCGCATTGCTGAGGTTGGCGCCGCTGAGGTTGGCATCGCCGAGGTTAGCACCTTTGAGGTTAGCATTGCTAAAGTTGACACCAGTTAAGTTGGCATCACCGAGGTAAGTGTTTTTCAGGTTGGCTTGGCTGAAGTTAGCGCCAGTTAAGTTAGCATCGCCAAGGTAAGCACCGCTAAAGTTGCCACCTCGCAGAAATTCCCCGACTATATTACTAAAATTGCCAATTTCAATCGCATCGCTATAGCTAATAATTCGCAGTAGTTGAGATGTGAAAAAATTTTCTTGACCTGGTTGGGAAGATGGATAAAAGTTAATTTTTTGCTTTAAGTCGTCTTTTGTTTGAGCATAACGGTGTAATTCTAAAAGCAAAATCATCACGTTTAGTCCGGTCTGTATGTCTATCTGTCGCAGTCCGACGGTAATGTTTTGTGCTTGCAACTGCAACATTTTTTTCTGAGGCAAGTTATCATCAGGTGCAGCATCGATAAATTCTCCTTGACACCACCGGCGATAAAAATTTTCTAAACGCTGGAAAAGCAGCATAGGTCGAAATTCTTGACTGGTAGTCAGCAAGTTGATTACTTGTTCGACTAATTCTTTAGTCAGCGTGGCGTTGCCTAAGATATTGTAAATCTGCTCGTGTAGTTGGCGATCGCTATTATTAAAGCTCAAACCACTACCTGCTTTTGTCCATTCTTCTAACCTTTTTTGCAGCTGTTCCGGATATATAAATTCGTGCAAATTCTTTTGCGAAAACTCAATACTTTTATCTTGTTCTTTTATATTCTTTTCTAGAGGTAAAATTACTTCGGCTTCCACAGATGTTGTCATTGGCATCTGTTGTAACTCCGTCCCCTGAAGATAAGTTATCAAACGCTTCCAGACTTGAGACAAATGTGCCATTATTGTGTCCGTAGTTACTATACACCTACTGATGATTTGATGAAGATTACCTAAAGATTTTTTTATGTTTTCCGGAATTAGTCTTTCTGGCAAATAGTATTATTTAGTACCATGATTTTTGAGGGAGTTCTAACTTGCTTTTCCTTTGGTTAAAAGTAAAATGTCAGATTGAAAAGTTTTTCCATTGTCAGTAAACTTTATCGATTTGGTCAAATTGTTATACTTTTTTTCAGCATATTTCCAGATTCAATGTAAAAATAATACGTACTCTGTGCTACAAAGGCAATTGTTAGCAAAAATACTACAGCAAAAAAGTATAACAAAGCTCAAAATGTCGGTTAAAACTAAACTAAAAGCTTTCTGCTTGATATTAAGCAGCTAAAACGTGTTTTTCATTGACATAAGTTAATGAAGCAACCTTGCTTCGCTAGAAAAAAATTAAAAATTAATTAGGGGTCATTTTCAGGAATGGATCGAATGAACAGGTTAACGTTTTGTGTGATTTTGTTGCATGGTTTGTGTCTATCAATAGCAAGCGTTAGCGCTAAGTCACCGTCTGTTAATGCGGTCAGTGACACCTTTTTGCACAAGGGTACACCTTCCTCACAAAGGTATAAGAAGACAGAAGTGACGGGTGTAGAGGCTTTTTCCCTTGACACACCGCGCTACTCCCAGAAAGCGAATGCTAATTTACACAATAAATTTGGGCTACCGAGAGAACAAGTATGGGTAATCGACAGTAACAAACACGCTTTGCGTCAGCCTTTTATTTGGGTCGTTAAAGACAACAAAAAAGCTGCACAGCAACCATTTTTACAAGTGGGAAAAGTCCCCGACAAACCGGTTGAAAAGCCTAATACTACCACTAAACCAACCAAAAAGGATGAATTACAACAATTTGATGAGGTAATTAAAGACACCCAAAAACAACAGGGACTGTTTACCCTTTACCGTAATAAAGACAAGAATAAAATTTATTTAGAAATTAAACCAGAGCAACTAAATAAAAATTATCTAGCCAATGCAACGCTAGAATCAGGAATTGGCGAACGCGGTATTTATAGCGGGATGCCTTTGCAAGATTTTTTATTTTACTTCCAACGGGTAAATAATAAGTTGCATTTTGTCGTCCGCAATGTTAATTTTCGTACTCGCGAAGGAGATCCACAAGCGCGATCACTTGCGCGTTCTTTTAGTGACTCGGTTCTCTACACCATCCCCATCAAAAGCATCAACTCTCAAAGCAAAACGATTCTCATCGACTTAAGCGACTTGTTACTTACCGACATAGCGGGAGTATCCGCGAGTTTGGGAATTCCCGCTAATAAAGATGATTCCTATTTTGGTAATGCCAAAGCTTTCCCGGCAAACATGGAAATTGAATCTATTTTAAATTTCACCGGCGGCGGGAGTAAGGACAAACCTGTACCAAATTTTGCTACACTACCTGATGACCGTGGCTTTACCCTGCGGGTGCATTACAGTATTTCCCAACTACCAGAAAACAACTATCAACCGCGTTTGGCTGATGAACGTATTGGCTATTTTATCACCGCTTATCAAGATTTATCTGACGACGATCGCGGCGATCCGTTTGTCCGCTACATCAATCGCTGGAAGTTGGAAAAACAAGATGCGAATGCGGCAATTTCCCCACCGAAAAAACCGATTGTTTTTTGGATTGATAACGCCGTTCCTCTAGAATACCGCGATGCAATCAAAGAAGGCGTTCTCATGTGGAATAAAGCTTTTGAAAAAGCTGGATTTCAAGATGCGATTCAAGTACAGCAAATGCCGGATAACGCTGCTTGGGACCCGGCAGATATCCGCTACAATACTATCCGCTGGATTAACACGGTGGATGGATATTTTGCCCTAGGACCATCTCGCGTTAACCCGCTAACTGGGGAAATTTTAGACGCAGATATTTTAGTAGACGCTAGCTTTGTCCGTGCCCTGAAAAAAGATTATCGCGATATTGTCCAACCGAGTCAAGGAGAAAATCGCACTTCTTTATCAGCGTTGATGCAAAATCGGCTGCTTTGCACCAATGGTTTAGAAGCTAACGATACTCCCAACCAAAAGCCGCAAGCCGAAAATAAATTGTTAAATCGTTTATCGAAAATGGCAGGTGAGTACGATTTGTGCTATGGCTTAGAAGCTGCAAATCAGTTTGCGATTGGGACAACGGCAATGTCACTGTTGCAAAACACACCACCGACTAGCGAACAAGTAAAAGACTATATCCATCAATATATACGCTTAATTATTGCTCACGAAGTTGGACACACTCTCGGTTTACGTCATAACTTCCGTGGTAGTACTTTACTGCCTCCAGAAGAAATGAACAATACTAAAATCACTCGCAGCAAAGGTTTAACTACCTCGGTAATGGATTATATCCCCCCGAATATCGCACCGACCGGGGTGAAGCAGGGAGATTATTTTCCAAATATGGTGGGACCTTATGATGAATGGGCAATTAAATACGGCTACACATCAATTCCAGCAACCACTCCCGCAGCGGAAAAACCAGCCTTGAGTGCGATCGCTCAACAATCTGACAAGCCTGAGTTAACTTATTCTACAGATGAGGATGTGTCTGACCTCGACCCAACCGCCGATGCTTGGGACAATAGTAGTAATGTGCTGCTTTATTCGCAGTGGCAGTTAGAAAATTCCCGTGTAATGTGGGATAGGCTAAATCAGCGGTATCCTTTAGCTGGCGATAGTTACAGTGATGTGACGGAACGCTTTAGTACGGTATTAAGTAACTATTTTCAGAATATTTATTATACTACGAAATACATTGGCGGACAGTCTTTTTACCGAGTTAAAGGAGGCGATCGCCAAGGTAGATTACCGTTTGAACCAGTAACAGTAGAAAAGCAACGGCAAGCGTTAGCGACGTTACAACAGTATATGTTTGCAGAAAATGCGCTCACCTTCTCGCCGGAACTGCTGAATAAATTAGCACCATCGCGGTGGCGACATTGGGGTAGTAAAACTCGTACCGGGCGTTTGGATTATCCGATACACGATTTGATATTAAACATGCAGAGTATGGTGTTGCGAGAATTGCTATCAAGCGATCGCATTTCTCGACTCAGCGACATTGAACTTAAAAGTCCTCCTGGGAAAGCTTTGACTTTGCCAGAACTATTTGATACTTTGCAAAATGGTATTTGGACGGAAGTTCTCAAACCAGACGGCAAACAAATGAAAATTAGTAGTTTGCGCCGAGGCTTGCAACAAGAATATCTTGATTTGTTGACAGCGATGGTATTGCGAAAACAACGAGTACCAGAAGATGCGCGGACAATGGCATGGTATAAGTTAAAACAATTGCAAGAAAAGCTTAATGGAGCAGATTCAAAAGACGAATATACGAAAGCGCACCTATTACAAACACGCGATCGGATCGAGAAAGTCTTAAACGCCCCATTACAAGGCAATTAACCCCGTCGGTTTTCTCGTTGCTGCGCTCTGCGCGGCAACGAGAAAAGAGCGCCCGTGAAATCAGCAACCACCAGCCCATGTCACCCATTTGTGAGATAAGCCTACATGCATCATTGAACCAGCAATTTCCTGTTCAGTGATGGTCGCTCCATTTATATTTGTGTTGTTAAATTCTGCTTCATTCAAATTGCTGCCAATCAAATTTGCCTTTTCAAGATTGGCTCCACTTAAATCGGCTCCACTCAATTCTGCCTCGCTGAGGTTAGCTCCAATCAAGTTTGCCTGCACTAAATTTGCACTCCGCAAATCAGCGCGACTTAAGTTAGTTCCCTCCAAGTTTACCTTAATCAGGTCTGCCCCGATAAAGTTTACCTCACTCAAATTAGCATCCTTTAAGTTGGCTCCATTTAGGTCTGCATCAGTTAAGTTTGACCGACTCAAATCGGCTCCACTTAAATCGGCTCGACTGAGGTCAGCTCCACTCAAATCGGCTCCACCTAAATTTACACCTTTCAAATCCGCATCAGAAAGGTTTGCTTGATGCAAATTTGCTCCATTGAAATTCCGTTCTCCTGCTGCATATTGATTCAGGAGTTTGTTAGTATCCATGTTGTTTGCCTCGCCATGTCTACAGGTAATGTAAATAACCCTCAAACCACACGAAGACATTTAGAAATTTCGTAGTGAGCGATTTATCGCTCAATTTAAAGCGAGTACAGCGCTTACTACGTAATTCTTATTTTGCTAGAATTTCTCTGTTGTTGATCGTTTGCTTCATGGAAATACATATCAACAGTAGAGACGTTCCGATGGAACATCTCTACAAACATATCGCCATCAAATCAAGCTTGATGTGGTGTACCATGTCTTAATAACTCAAGAAGCTTAAGCTCAATTTTCTCTCTCACTAACTGGTTGCCTTGTAAGTTAAGGTGAATGTGGTCTTGATAGATAGATTTTGGCTCTTTGATGGCGTTGAATGTCGGCAGATAATCTATATAAGTAATTTGCTGCGCTTCGGTAAAATCTTTGAGTCGCTGACGTGCGATAATTTCATAATCGCGTGAACCTGGTTTCCCAATTTCTCGCAGTAAGGGAGTCATCACTAACAGAAATTCACAGTTATTTTCACGAGTCAATGCTTGAATTTTGCTAATTGCTTCGAGATTAATCCCGACGCGATCGCCTTTCTCGTCTTGCACTGCTTTTAGTTCTGGAATTAACTTTTGTTTTCGTATTTGTCGTTCAAATACTTCCACCAACGCTAAAGCCGGTTTACTATCTGGATAGTTGCGATCGCGTCCTACTGGTAAAGATGTCGGAGCCGTAGCAAACAAATCATCGGTATTAATTAGTAACACCACCGCCTGAGCGTTGAAAGTTCCAAACCGCTGCAAATACGCTAATTCATTTCTCGGTCCCCAAGAGTTAGCTGAAGCATTCAGCACTTCTACTTCCGGATATTTACCGTTAGTTACCGCCCTCAAAGAACGCATCATCAAGCTAGAAATTGTATTATCTTGGTCTGTCCACCAGCCACCATTGGCGATAGAATCGCCTAATAGCAGCACCCGCAGCGTTGAGGGCGAACAAGTTTTTTCTATTGGCGCACTTCGCATAGAATACTGATTAATTTCAATGCGATTACCAAAGCGACGAGTACGCTGATTTGGGGCTAACAAATAACCAATCTGCTCATCACCGATGTAAATTGGAGGATTGCCAAAACCAAAAAGCGATCGCAGTCCTACCTCTATCATCACAAACAATGCGGCTAATACCATCAAAATTATTACAAGCGCAACTTTCACCTTTCAACGCCCTCAACGGTGACACAAAGTAATAAATTCTACCAAAAATTCTCAAAAACGAGTTGCGATATATACTTAACTACTTCAATCTTGCTTAGATTCCGCTTTAAGTGTATTTACGGTAAATATTTTTGATTGATATCAGTTACAAAATTGTCTAAGCCTTAATCTACGTCTAAAGACATAAGTAATATTATGGATGTAAATTTTGCCCAGCTTTGCTGAAAATTAATTTAAGTTTAGTTGCACATGCAAATAGAAAGACTACAATCAAAGCGGGCAAATGAGCACGCTATCAAAGGAGACGCACATTTTTATGTCCGACTTAAACCGAGGAATCATGAAGTTTAAGGGCGCAGATTCTCCAAAAGCGGTAACTATCTCTACCGTGCTGCTTTTGGGGTCGATCGCTGCTCTGATTATTTGGGCGCTGCAAGCTGCCTATGCGATAAACTAAGGATATTAGCAGCTGTTGAGGGACACTCGCAAGGAAAGTTTGCCAAATTTAAAATTCTGACGAATCTATCTTTGTCTTAAGTGTTTCTCACCAGCTACCTAAAACGCTCTGAAAATAATTTATAAAAATTTTATATTTTCGAGTTGAAATTTCACATATAAGAAGTTAAATCTGGCTATCGTGAAAACAGGGTGTGAAATGTATTCTAGATGCGATCGACACAGAAACGCAGTTAAGCTTAAACGCAGGCGTCTACCTATATTATTTTTAAATTACTTATAGTACTTGACTTCGGTTTCAACCCCCAAGTATTTATATTTATTAATTTATGTAACTATTATCGGCAAAGGCATCCAAAATTTTAGATGCATCTGCCCTTGGTTTCTATATGAAAAAATCGCCTTTGTTGATGGCACAAAGAGCCAAGACTATAAATCTCAAACCCACAATCCACAATGCTTGAACTCTGGGGTGCCTTAATTATTTTAATTGTCTGCCCTCTCCTGGGGGCACTACCGCTAATTGACTGGATTACCCAAGCTTTAAATGGGCGGCAATTAGCACACGTAGGTACTGGTAATATTAGTGTTTCAGCCGCATTTTATCACGGTGGCAGACTAATAGGAATTCTGGCGGTATTGTCAGAAGCGTTGAAGGGAATTGCCGCTGTCTTACTTGCCCGTGCTTTCTTTGGAGAGGGATCGGCTTGGGAATTGATTGCCCTGATTGCCTTAGTAGTAGGACGATACTGGGTAGCAAAAGGTGCTGGAACGACAAATGTTGCTTGGGGATTTGCCGTACACGATCCGCTGGTAGCTGGATTTGTGCTTTTTCTGGTAACTATTACCTTTAGTGTTGTTCGCAACAAAAAATTGGCAAAATACGGGGTTTTGGTGTTGTTTCCTTTGCTTGTCACACTTTTCCACGCTCAGGATTTACCGAGAATCATCGCTGCTGTTGCTTTAGCGGTGTTACTTGGCTGGATTTATAAACGAATTCCGGATGACTTGAATTTACCAACCGAAAACGCTGAAAAAAATTCGCAAGCAGCTAATAAATTTTTTCGCGGTCAGACAAATATTGTTTCTTTAGATGACGATTTGGATGCTGCGTTATTCGGACAAAAAGCAGCTACTTTATCTCAAGTTAAGCGCTGGGGTTATCCAGTGCCGAAAGGGTGGGTACTGGCACCTGATGACGACGCAGAAGCATTAGTAGAAATTATGTATCCTTCAGAATTATCGCCTCTGGTGGTGCGTTCCTCGGCGATTGGGGAAGACTCAGAACAAGCTTCTGCTGCCGGACAGTATGAAACAATTTTAAATGTTACCAACAAACAGGAATTGCGAGAAGCGATCGCCCTGACTCAAGCTTCTTACAATCAACCAACTGCGATGCAATATCGACGCGATCGCGGTTCCCAAGAAGCAGCAATGGCTGTGCTAGTTCAACAACAAGTCCAAAGTGTATATTCTGGGGTAGCTTTCAGCCGCGATCCGATTACTCGACAAGGAGAAGCGATCGTCATTGAAGCCTTACCAGGAAGTCCGACGCAAATCGTTTCCGGACGAGTCACACCAGAACAATATCGCGCTTTTGTCGTCGAAACCGAAAATTTTAAGTTTGTGCAATTAGAAGGCACAGGACAAGTACCGCAAGCTTTAATTAAACAAGTTGCTTACTTATGCCGACATTTAGAAGAACGTTTTCACGGCATTCCTCAAGATATCGAGTGGAGTTATGACGGTCAAACACTTTGGATATTACAAGCACGACCTATCACCACTTTACTACCAATTTGGACTCGCAAAATCGCCGCCGAAGTAATTCCCGGATTGATTCGTCCCTTAACTTGGTCGATTAACCGTCCTTTAACTTGCGGCGTTTGGGGAGAACTTTTTACAATCGTTTTAGGCGATCGCGCTGATGGATTAGACTTTAAAGAAACCGCCACGCTTCATTATTCTAGAGCATATTTTAATGCATCCCTCTTAGGGCAGATTTTCTTAAGAATGGGTTTACCGCCGGAAAGTCTGGAATTCTTAACCAGAGGTTCCAAGATGAGTAAACCGCCTTTGGATTCTACCTTGAAGAATCTACCCGGATTGGCGAAGTTGCTCAGACGCGAATTAAATTTAGAAAAAGACTTTAAGCGCGATTATCACAGAAGATTTGTGCCTGGTTTGTCGCAGTTGACGCAAGAATTTATCGATGACTTCGATCCGCCGAGATTGTTAAAGAGAATTGACTTTATCTTAGAATTGCTGCGAATTGCGACTTATTACAGCATTTTAGCTCCTTTAAGCGTAGCGCTGCGCCAAGGAATTTTTCGGGTAAAAGATGGCAAAATTGATAACAGCGTCACACCAGAAGTAGCAGCAATGCGCCAGCTGAGTGCATTAGCCGCAGAAGCCAAACAGGTATTACCTTCAGTCGAACCACAGCAAGTATTTGAGCAATTAGCACCAACCCCAGAAGGGCAGAAAATTTTACAACAATTCGACGACTTGCTTCAAGATTACGGCTATTTAAGTGAAGTTGGAACTGATATTGCCGTTCCCACCTGGAAGGAAGATCCCCAAGCGATAAAGCAGTTATTTGTGCAGTTGATGCAGGATTACCAACCGCTGATAGATAATTTAGAAGGAATTTATCGTCCGCGAAAACAAAAGAAAAAGCGAGGATTTGTACAGCAGCGCGTGGATCTCAAAGGACGAGTTACTGAGGTATACTCGCGCTTGTTAGGTGAGTTGCGCTGGTGTTTTTTGGCTTTGGAGAAGATTTGGTTACAAGCCGGCTTGTTGAAGGAAAAAGGAGATATCTTTTTTCTAGAATTGAATGAAGTGCGGCAATTGATAGAAAATTGGGATGCTCGATTGATTAATCAGTTGCAAGACTCAGTGTTAGTTAGGCGATCGCAACTTACAGAAGACAGTCAATTAAATCAAATACCTCTTTTAGTCTACGGCAATGCTCCCCCCGTCCCGCTAGCTCTTTCTAAGCTAACCTCCGATCAAATATTACAAGGTATTCCCGCCAGTCACGGACAAGCCGAGGGAAGAGTCAAGGTGTTGCGGAATTTACAAGATATACCAGAAATTGACCGAGATACGATATTGGTAGTGCCTTATACCGATTCCGGCTGGGCACCGCTATTAGTTAGAGCCGGTGGCTTAATTGCCGAAGCTGGTGGAAGATTATCTCACGGGGCGATCGTCGCTCGTGAATATGGTATACCAGCGGTGATGGATGTACGCGGTGCTACCTGGTTGCTGCAAGATGGTCAACGAGTCAGAATCGATGGCTATCGCGGTATTGTGGAATTATCTAATGATTTAAGACCGTAGTCAGCAATTAATCGCTTCCTCGTTTCCAGTCTGAGACTGGGAACGAGTCTGATGCAAAGTTAAAAAACTTAATATATAAATTTACTCCAGACCATTCATAAATAATTATCTATATATATTGATGAAAAAGAATAAAAAGAAGCCCAAAATCATTCACTCATAGTATAAAAATAATAATTATCATAAATATAAAGCTATATATTCAAGTTTTATCCGGCATTTGCGACTGAACTATAAGTTTTTACTTATAGATCCAATATAATATTTTTTTAATAATTACAGTTTAAAAGATATCAATTTGCGATCAAAACCTGTAAACTGTTTTCAACAAGGTTAGCGATCCCAAAAGATCGCATCTATCTAAAGAACAGTAAATAAATTAACCACAGTTTCTCTTTAAGCAGTCGAACGAGTCTTTTCTACTGGAAAAGGCGCATATCTGCTTATTAGTTATAGCTGAAAATTGCCATTGCCAGCGCAAGAAACATTTCTATTGTTTCTCTGCTTAAATTGTCGTACTTAAAAACAAGAAAGTTCCCACTGAAGGAGATATATATGACAGATTTTTTTAATCAATTTACTCGTCGCAAATTTATATTAACAGCCGGAGCCTCTGCGGGTGCTGTGTTCCTCAAAGGCTGTTTGGGAAATCCCCCGGCAAGCATTACAGGTAATAGCGTACAGGCACAGCCAGCGGTTCAACCTGTTGCCAATTTAACTCCAGAACAAAGACCAGAAACGACTACAGTTAAGTTAGGATATATCCCAATTGTAGAGGCGGCTCCGTTAATTATTGCCAAAGAAAAAGGCTTTTTTGCGAAGTATGGCATGACCAATGTTAACCTTTCCAAACAAGCTTCTTGGGGTTCAGCGCGGGACAATATAGAAATTGGTTCTGCTGGTGGTGGGATTGATGGTGGACAATGGCAAATGCCAATGCCGCATTTAATTAGCGAAGGTTTAATTACCAAAGGCAATCAAAAAATTCCCATGTATGTGCTGTGTCAATTGATTACGCATGGAAATGGAATTGCGATCGCCAACAAGCACCTAGGCAAAAATATTAGTTTGCAACTTGCCGGCGCTAAGTCTTTATTTACACAACTCAAATCTTCAACACCTTTTACCGCTGCATTCACCTTTCCCCATGTCAACCAGGATTTGTGGATTCGATATTGGTTAGCTGCCGGCGGTTTAGATCCGGATGCAGATGTCAAATTGCTGACAGTACCGGCAGCGCAAACTGTCGCCAACATGAAGACTGGAACGATGGATGCCTTTAGTACCGGCGATCCTTGGCCCAATCGTCTTGTGAAAGACAAAATTGGCTACATGGCAGCATTAACCGCAGAAATTTGGAAGAATCACCCCGAAGAATACTTTGCCATGAAAGCTGATTGGGTTGACAAAAATCCTAAAGCAACCAAAGCAATTTTAAAAGGAATTATGGCGGCTCAACAATGGTTAGATAATTTTGATAACCGGAAAGAAGCGGCTCAAATTCTCGCTGGTAGAAATTATTTTAATCTTCCTGCGGAAGTTTTGATTGAACCATTCCAAGGTAAGTATGACATGGGTGATGGTCGCAAAATTGATGATAAATCTATGGCGGCTTATTACTGGAAAGATGGAAAAGGTAGTGTTTCTTATCCTTACAAGAGTCATGATTTGTGGTTCATAGTTGAAAATGTTCGCTGGGGATTTTTGCCGAAAGAATACTTGACTAATGCTAAAGCATTAATCGATAAAGTTAACCGCGAAGATATTTGGAAAGAAGCTGCGAAAGAAGCTGGAATTGCCGCTGCTGATATTCCGACAAGTACTTCGCGTGGGGTGGAAGAATTTTTTGATGGGGTTAAGTTTGACCCTGAGAAGCCAGAAGAATATCTCAGAAGTTTGAAGATTAAGAAGGTTAGTGTTTAGGTAAATAAGCCGTCAGACTAAAGTCTGCGGCTATACAAACGAAGTCTGCCTACGCAGACTAGAAGAAAGAAATAAATTTTAGGAGAATACAGACAATGACAATTGCTCAAAAACGTCCTGGTGGCGCTAGGTTGGATAATAGTTTTATTTCTCGGTTGAAGAAGCAGTTTCCTAATTTGATTCCTCCGGCTATTGCGATCGCTATCTTTTTAATTCTTTGGCAATTATTTGCTTTCATTCCTGGCGCAACTCTACCAGGTCCGATACAGGTTGTACAAGATACTTGGATATTGATATTTTGGCCCTTTTATGACAACGGTGGGATAGATAAGGGCTTGTTTTGGCAGATTTTAGCCAGTCTGAAAAGAGTTGCGATTAGCTATACTTTAGCGGCGATTGTTGGTATTGGCTTGGGCGTTTTGATCGGTGTGAATCAAACAATGTCCAAAGCTTTAGATCCTCTGTTTCAACTACTGCGGACTGTACCACCTTTGGCTTGGGTGCCGATTTCCTTAGCAGCTTTGCGACAAAACGAACCCGCTGCTTTATTCGTAATTTTCATCACCGCAATTTGGCCCATTTTAATTAACACTGCTGTCGGCGTAACTCAAATTCCCCAAGATTACAACAACGTCGCCAAAGTTTTGCAACTTAGCCGCAAAGAATATTTCACAAACATTCTGATTCCGTCGGCTTTACCTTACATTTTCACCGGATTGAGAATTGCGATCGGTTTAGCTTGGTTGGCGATTATTGCCGCAGAAATCGTTATGTCCGGTATTGTCGGCATTGGCTTTTTCATCTGGGATGCTTATCAAAATAACAACGTTAGTGAAGTTATTTTGGCTCTAGTTTACATCGGCGTTGTCGGTCTGCTGCTAGATAAACTCATGGGTTGGATTCAAAACAAGATTTTACCAGCAGAACAAAAGTAAGACAAGGAGACAAGGAGGACAAGGGGACAAGGGGACAAGGAGGACAAGGAGACAAGGGGACAAGGAGGACAAGGAGGACAAGGAGGACAAGGAGGACAAGGAAGCAATTTTTCTTTATCTCCCCTTGTCTCCCCCCTCTCCCTTGTCTCCCCCCTCCCCCTTGTCTCCCCCCTCTCCCTTGTCTCCCCCCTCCCCCTTGTCTCCCCATTCCCCCTTGTCTCCCCCCTCCCCCTTGTCTCCCCCCTCCTCCCCACTCCCCATTCCCCATTCCCCATTCCCCATTCCCCATTCCCCAAACTGCCATGTCTATCTTTGTTGCTGTTGACCAAATTGATAAGGTTTTTGAATTAACCGGCGGTGGTAAGTATATCGCCCTCAAAGGTATTAATCTGGAGATTAAAAAAGGTGAATTCGTTTCTCTAATTGGTCACTCCGGTTGCGGTAAATCGACTTTGTTAAATATGATTGCCGGTCTGGATTTGCCAAGTGAAGGTGTTGTGACTTTGGAAGGACAAAGAATCACCAAACCAGGTCCAGATAGAATGGTGGTGTTTCAAAATTATTCGCTGTTACCTTGGCGGACGGTGAGAGAAAATATTACTCTTGCTGTAGATTCGGTGATGAAGGGTATGCCGGCAGGTGAACGCAAAGCAATTGTCGAAAAACATATCGATATGGTGGGTTTGCGTCCCCATGCTGATAAACAACCGGGGATGTTATCGGGGGGACAAAAGCAACGGGTAGCGATCGCTCGCGCTTTGGCGATTCGTCCTAAGTTATTATTGCTAGATGAACCATTTGGTGCATTGGATGCACTCACACGCGGCAATTTGCAAGAACAATTAATGCAAATTTGTCAAGAAAATGAAGTTACTGCCGTGATGGTGACACACGATGTCGATGAGGCGGTGCTGTTGTCTGACAGAATTGTGATGTTGACCAATGGACCCGAATCGAAAATTGGTGACATTCTGGAAGTCGATATTCCCAGACCCCGCAAGCGGATGGAAGTAGTGGAACATCCGAGTTACTACAGCTTGCGAAGTGAGATGATTTACTTCCTCAACCAGCAAAAACGCATCAAGAAAATTAGAGCGCGGAAAACTTCAGCGATCGCACGTCATGGCTTAGAAAAAGTTAACCTAGAAATTGGCTTTTTACCCTTGACAGCTTGCGCTCCTTTGGCGATCGCTAAAGAAAAAGGCTTCTTTGCCAAACATGGTTTAGATGAAGTTAGCCTCGTGCGTGAAAGCAGCTGGCGTGGTATCGTTGATGGCATGACCGGCGGTTATTTAGATGCGGCGCAAATGCCTTCAGGAATGCCGATGTGGTTGACTTTGGGAGGACATAACAACCAACCTTTGCCGGTAGTTACCGCCCTCACCATGACCCGCAACGGTAACGCCATCACCTTGGCGAGACGCTTCTATGAAGAAGGTGTGCAAAGCTTATCTGACTTCAAAAATTACCTGCTTCGCACCCGCGACTTACGCCACACAATGGGGGTAGTGCATCCCGCATCAATGCATAATTTGTTACTGCGCTACTGGCTAGCGGCTGGGGGAATTGACCCGGATTTAGACGTGGATATGAAGACTATCCCCCCAGCGCAGATGGTCGCTGACTTGAAAGCCTGCAGTATAGATGGTTACTGCGTGGGTGAACCTTGGAACTATCGCGCTGCGGTCGAACAAATTGGCTTTACGATCGCTACCGACTTAGAAGTTTGGTGGGGACATCCTGGTAAAGTTCTCGGTGTGCGCGAAGATTGGGCAGAAACTTACCCTAACACCCACATCGCCTTAACCAAAGCTTTGCTAGAAGCTTGTTATTATTGTGCAATTCCGGAAAATGCTTTAGAGATTCGGCAAATTTTAGCACGACGGGAATACGTCAGCAACGATATCGAGTACATTCAAATCGAAGATCCGAATAGCGCCACTTGTAGCTTAGATTATCCGCTGCGCGATTATGCCCATCATCAATTTTACTCAGATTCTGCCATCAATCGTCCCAGTCGCACCGAGCAAATTTGGATCATGAGTCAATTAGCGCGTTGGGGTGATACTCCCTTTCCCAGAAATTGGGTGGAAGTTGTCGAAAGAGTCTGTCGAGTTCGCGTCTTCAGCACCGCTGCCCGCGAGTTAGGTTTAGATATTAGCTACACTCGTCAACCGATCCAACTGTTCGATGGAACTCCGTTTAATGCTGACGATCCGATCGCTTATCTCAACAGCTTGCACATTAAACGTGATGTTTCTGTCGCTGAAGTAATTCTGGATACACCCACGAGAAGAGTAGCGTAGCAGAAGAGGAGGGGGGGAGGGGGAGAGGGGGGGAGTGGGGGAGATGAGGGAATAACTAATATCAATTCTTTGTGATGTTGCGCTTTATTACCCTCAGGCTAGAAGCCTGGGGCTATACGAACAAAGCCCACCTGCGTGGGCTGAAAACCTCGGTTTTTCGCAGTCCGCGCAGGCGGACTTGGTTCGTATAGCGGCACCCTTTAGGGTGTCGGTGAGGGGCGAAAACACTCCCTGAGCCTTTGAACCTCAACGATGAGCCTTTTATCCTCAACTTTGAGCCTTTAAACTCGAACGTTGACCTTCTGAACCTCAACGATGACCTTCTGAACCTCAACGATGACCTTCTGAACCTCAACGATGACCTTCTGAACTCGAACGATGACCTTCTGAACCTCAACTTTGACCTTCTGAACCTCAACGATGACCTTCTCAACTCGAACGATGACCTTCTGAACCTCAACGATGACCTTTTTAACTTCTAAAACACCATGCAAAACCGCACTTTAAGAGCAACCAGCATCGGACAACCATTAGATACTGAAATTAACAACCTCCGCAAGCCTTTTTTAGAAATTAAAGATGTTTCTAAAGTTTATCCGACCAAGAAAGGACCCTTCACCGTACTCGATGGTGTTAACCTGAATGTCGGACAGGGTGAGTTTATTTGCGTCATCGGTCACTCTGGCTGTGGCAAATCGACACTATTAAATATGGTATCCGGTTTTAACTTTCCCAGTTCCGGACAAGTGCTGCTAGAAGGACTACCGATTACCAAACCGGGTCCCGATAGGATGGTTGTCTTCCAAAATTATGCCTTGCTACCTTGGCGGACTGCTTTTGAAAATATATACTTGGCTGTTAACGCGGTTTCTCCCAACAAACCCGAAGCCGAAAAAAGAGCGATCGTCCGCGATCATTTAGCGATGGTGGGACTAGCTGACGCGATGGACAAAAAACCACCGCAAATGTCTGGGGGTATGAGACAGCGGGTTTCTATCGCTCGTGCTTTGGCAATTCGTCCGAAAGTGTTAATTTTAGATGAACCATTTGGGGCGTTAGATGCTATCACCAAAGAAGAATTACAAGAAGAATTGCTGAAAATCTGGGGTGATAACCGCTGTACAGTGTTGATGATTACCCATGATATCGATGAAGCGCTCTTTTTAGCAGACAAATTGGTGATGATGACCAACGGTCCACATGCGAAAATTGGCGAAGTCATGTCTATTCCTTTTGCGCGTCCACGCGATCGCTCTCGCATTATGGAAGATCCCCAATATTATCAACTGCGTAACTATGCTTTAGACTTTCTCTTTAACCGCTTTGCCCATGATGATGTAGGTTAGCATCTTTCCCAAACGACGTAGGTTAGCACTTTTGACTTTTCACTCTTATGTGGAAGAGAAAAAGTTGTTCGCGGATTTTGTCCGCGAACAAAACAAAGTTAACGCAACTTGTAGCCGAAATCTTTTAGACAAGTGCTTTTCTCATTTTCATCGCTATGCCCAAGCATATTGCCGTAAGAGTGCCGAGAATCGTAGCAGGTTCGGGTACCGGCTCGCTAGCAACACTACCACGCAATTGGAAATTTAAATCGTTATAACTTTGATCTCCTCCGTTTGGCAAATCTTCAAAGCTAACATTTATTACGCCAGGAGAAATTTCAGTTGTAATAGCATGTATGGTATTGTCTGGGTTACGAGATGCCAGACCTGTAAAATAAGTTTGTCCGGGATCTTGGACGTAGATCCCAAAAAGTAATTCCTCTAGAGATGGAAAACTCCCCAGATTCACAATTCTACCAACTTGTCGATTAGTACCGATAGGTGTGAAATTCCCATTTGGATTTAGTGAAGAGTATAAGCGCAATTCACTAGTATATGACGCAAATGGGTTGCCTTGTAAAATTTCTGCTTCTACATTTCCTCCTGTGGAAAAAATCCGCCCGCCTACATCTGCTGCTTGGGCAGAACTAACTGTACCTGCAACGAGAAATGCAGCGCCAACAGTCGCCATTGAAAAGCTTTTGAGGTATTTCGTTGTCATTGATTATTTACCGGAAGATTTTGGTGGTGGTTAATTGAAAACCTTATTTGGAGCTGCACCTGTTAATATAAATAGCACACTGAAAGATTATGTAAAGTCTTTTTTTGTAGTGAGGACTGAAGTCCTCATCAATCAAGCAAAAAACTAAAGTCCTTACTACGAGTCTTTCACTCCCCCTTCCCCCCCTCCCCCTCTCCCCCCCTCCTCCCAATAATCTTTTTTATCTACGTACCAGCATTTTGATAAGTTAGTACATGAGTTAAAAATAATTACGTTGCAAAAAAGGGGTTACGTTGAGTTACCATCCAGATACCATTGCTCCCCACGGTGGACAGTTGGTGAATCGCATTGCTACCGCAGAACAAAGAGAGGAATTTCTCTCGAAAGCTGATGTTTTGCCGCAAGTGCAGCTTGATGAGCGAGCTGTTTCTGATTTAGAAATGATCGCGATCGGCGGTTTTAGTCCTCTGACGGGTTTTATGAATCAAGAAGACTACGATCGCGTTGTCACTCAAATGCGTCTCGCTAACGGTGTTGTGTGGTCAATTCCGATTACACTGTCGGTCAGCGAAGAAATTGCTGACCGACTTACCGAAGGCAACTTGATCCGCTTGGATAACCCCGCAGGTGAGTTTATCGGGGTTTTGCAACTGACGCAAAAGTACCGCTACGACAAAAACAAAGAAGCAATTAATGTTTACCGCACCGATGATATCAACCATCCGGGGGTGCAAGTACTGTACAACCAAGGTTCTGTACATCTTGCCGGCGACATCTGGCTATTGCAACGCAAACCCCATCCCCAGTTTCCCACCTACCAAATCGATCCAGCCGAATCACGAGAGATGTTTAAAGTCAATGGCTGGAAAACAATTGTTGGTTTTCAAACCCGCAACCCGATCCACCGCGCTCATGAATATATCCAAAAGTGCGCTTTGGAAACAGTGGATGCTTTATTTTTGCATCCTTTGGTCGGAGCGACAAAAGATGATGACATTGCCGCTGATGTGCGGATGCGCTGTTATGAAATTTTGCTGGATCACTACTATCCCCGCGATCGCGTGATTTTAGCAATCAATCCCGCAGCGATGCGTTATGCAGGTCCGCGTGAAGCGATTTTTCATGCTTTAGTCCGCAAAAACTACGGCTGCACTCACTTTATCGTCGGACGAGATCATGCTGGTGTGGGTAACTACTACGGCACATACGATGCTCAACATATCTTTGATGAGTTCGATCCCAGTGAATTAGGGATTATACCGATGAAGTTTGAACACGCTTTCTATTGTACGCGCACCAAGCAAATGGCGACGACGAAAACCAGTCCCAGCAAACCAGAAGAACGGATTCACCTGTCGGGAACAAAAGTACGGGAAATGCTAAGACGAGGTGAATCACCTCCACCAGAATTTTCTCGTCCGGAAGTAGCAGCAGAATTGACACGGGCAATGCGCGTGGAAGATAGCTGGTATATGCACATATAGTAAACTAAACTTGTACAAGTTTTTCTTTACCCTACAGACTTCAGCCCTTTAAGCTGATAGCTGATGTTCCGTAGACTCGAAGTGGCTTTCAGTAGGGTAGGTTAATAAATAATGATGAAGCGACGAACGTTTTTACAACGGATTGGCTTTATACTCGCAGCGTTGGGAGTGACTGAGGCTGGGTGGTTGTCCTTAGGTAATCGCTATTACCAAGCTTTGGCACAACCCAGCCCGCGTAAAGTGGCATTATTGATCGGTATCAATAAATATCCCCAAAATTTAGCACTTGGGGGCTGTTTAACTGATGTCGAACTGCAAAAGGAACTTTTGATTTACCGCTTTGGCTTTCAAGAGTCAGATATTTTGACTTTGACTGATGAACAAGCTACCAGAGAAAAAATTGAAAATGCTTTTTTAGACCATCTGGTTCAAGATGCTAAACCATCGGATGTGGTTGTCTTCCACTTTAGCGGTTATGGCAGCCGCATTAAATTAAACGCAGCAGAAGAATCCCTGGTAAACACTCTCATTCCCTTTGATGGAACTTACATATCAGAAAACAGTCCAACAGTCAATTGTTTATTAGAAGAAACATTGATGTTATTGTGGCGACAGCTGACCGCACGAGTAACAGCAATACTCGATACAAGCTATCATGCGCCATTAATCGCTTGTTCAACAGCTTCTTTAATTCGCGCCTACCAAATGCCGGCAGAAGCCGAATTCGCAACAGCAGAACTCGACTTTCAAAAAGAACTTAAAAGCAAAAGTATAAGCGATCGCCCGACACCGCTGCTGCTATCTGCCACCTCGAACCCCAAAGAGTTGGCCAGGGAAATACTATTATCTGGTTTCAGCGTAGGATTATTTACCTACGCCTTGACGCAGTATTTGTGGGAAGCAACTCCAGTAACGACAATTATTCACACTTTGTCGCAAGTGGGAAGTTCGATACGCCAACTGGATGGTAAACAGCAGCCAGCATTATTAAATAGCAAAGAAAATCAATCAACGTTACTGAGCGATAATTTTGTTACAGAAAGCATCATTGGTGCCCAAGGAGTAATTACAGCAACAGAAGAGGATGGTAAAACAGTCCAAGTGTGGTTAGGCGGAATACCTTTACAAGTGCTGGAGTATTATGGAGTAAATTCGCGACTGAGTTTAGTGAGCGAAGATGCAAATATACAAATTGTATTGCGATCGCGTAACGGATTAACCGCAAAAGCGCAAATCTCCGACGAAACTAAAAGTGCAACTCCGATTAAAGTCGGGCAATTAGTTCAAGAACAAAAGCGAGTTTTACCCAAAAATATTAACTTAAGCGTTGCTCTGGGTACTAAACTAGAAAGAATTGAGCGCGTAGATGCTACCAGTGGTTTTGCGACGATTTCTCGCGTATCTAGTGTAATTGCAGGAGAACAACCAGCCGATTATGTATTTGGGAAATTACCAGAAACAAAAATTCCCGATTCACCAGCATCTCCCAGTCGCTACGGTTTATTTTCTCTCTCCTGCGAATTGATTCCCAACACCGCAGGAGAAGATGGAGAAGCAGCGAAAGTTGCAGTACAACGCTTAGAACGAAGATTGCAAACTTTGCTAGCGGCGAAATTATGGCGACTGACAGAAAATGAAGGTTCTTCTCGCTTGGCACTCAAAGCTAGTTTAGAGATAATTAGCGGTATTACGCCTCGCGTAGTCATGCAACGCGAAACAGTGCGAGTAACTGCACAATCGAGTAAGAAATTACTCAGCAGCGAAGCCGGATATGTTCCCACGGTACCGATAGGTAGCCGGATGCAATACCGCGTGGAAAATTTGAGCGATCGCCCGATATATTTGATGCTGCTAGGATTAAATAGTAGTAGAACAGCGATCGCATTTTACCCCACTTCCCGCAGTCAAGAACTTAACGCCGAAACAAAACCACCCCTGAAAGAAGTCGTCATCGCCCCTGGTGAAATTATCACCTTACCAAAAAGTGCCACTGATTCTGAATGGGTGATTCCCGGTTCCGCTGATGAATACGAACACCAAGTAATTTTTAGCACCGCACCCTTCACCCAAACCCTCGCTGCCGTTCAAGCTGCTAAATATTCCACCGCAGATAAACAACCGATTATCGAATTGTCGAAACCCTTAGAAGTAGCCCAAGCCCTTTTGCAAGACTTGCACAACGCCAGCGCAGCGAGGGAGACAACCAGCCAAAGTAGCGATTTTTACGCCTTTGATGTGAATAATTGGGCAAGTCTTAGCTTTATTTTTCAAGTGGTTTAATAAGGCGCGGTAGAGACGTGACGGCGGAACGTCTGTACTAAAGTTAGGAGTCAGGAGTCATAAAGCACGTATACCCCATTGGTGACAAGTTAAGCCTGTAATATCAAATCCGGTTAAACAACCACACTAAAAATAAGCTACAACCCCCTGTGTTACTTGATTGAAACTATGTGCAATCAGCCGGATTTGATATTACTTGGTTTGCAAATAAACTATGGTTGTGGCGATTTTAATAAGTCAATAATCAAAGATAAATTCGACACAAAAATTTTAAATTTTTGCTATCATTTGTTGATAATTTGCTCCACCAAAATAGAAACATCTGGGAATGCAAGCGGTTGAATTGTTCCCGCAGTTAGTGTCAGTTTTGTCGCGTAATCTCCGTCTAGAGGTTCTCTAAACACCACCAAATGTAACTTTTTGAGATTTACAACCCAATACTCAGGAATACCCACTTCAGCGTAAATTTTGCTTTTTATTTCTAAATCTTTCTCCAAACTAGAGTTAGCATACTCAATCAACCAAAAAATATTTTCTGGATAAGGGTGATGCTCTCGATAATCGCGCCCTAAACGTTGGACAATGGCAATATCTGGCTCTGGTTCGGAATCGTTGGGTAAGGTGATAGGTTTGGCTTGACGTATTGTGGCACGTTCAGCCAGTAATTTTGCCAGATACTCTCCAGCTTCATGACTACAATAAGCGTGTGGTTCTCCTTCTGGGGACATTTCGACAATTTCTCCCTTAAGCAGTTCAACTTGGCGATCGCGCAAAATTTCAGCAGCAATCATCCGGTGATATTCGTCAATCGTCCACTTAGCAGCGATAAAAGTCATGCGATCGCCTAGCGACTCAATAATGAGTATCGCTCCTCCCAATGATTATTTTATTTTCCCATATTAAAGCATTCTAATTATTCACACTCACGGCTCAACACTCGCTGTCCATTTGCGAGTTTATACATACTTTGAGGTTCAATAATCGGATCACCTATAATTTTGCCATTAGGTGTAGTGCGATCGCTCATCAATTCGTTTCTACAAATACTTCTGCAACAACAACCTCAACTTCTCTTTTGTTGCCGCCGGCGCTTTTTCCAAATTAGTCAAAATCGCATACTTCAAGGCTGAATGAGCATCACTATGCGGTGGATTTTCACTTAAACGACGTACAGTTTCTTGAATTACCTTTTGAGCATTTACCGCATTCCGCTGTAAATTTGCAATCACCATTTCCACCGTCACGCTATCGTGATCTGAGTGCCAGCAATCATAATCTGTTACCAACGCTAAAGTTGCATAAGCAATTTCTGCTTCCCGCGCTAACTTCGCTTCTGGTAAATTCGTCATTCCGATTACCGTTGCACCCCAACTGCGGTAAAGATGCGATTCTGCCTTAGTCGAAAATGCCGGTCCTTCCATGCAGACATAAGTGCCACCGCGATGCAGACTTACATTTGGTAGATTGAGAGAAGCGATCGCATCCCCCAAAACTCCAGCCAAATTTCCACAAACCGGATCAGAAAAAGCAATGTGAGCCACAATTCCTTCCCCGAAGAAAGTCGAAACCCGATTTTTTGTTCTATCAATAAACTGATCCGGAACCACCATATCCAGTGGTTTAGCTTCTTCCTTCAACGAACCCACCGCACTAGCCGAAATTAAATACTCCACACCTAATTGCTTCATCGCATAGATATTTGCACGAAAAGGCAACTCGGAAGGCAAAAGCGTATGATTGCGACCGTGACGTGCCAAAAAAGCTACCTGCGTCCCGTCCAAAGTTCCCAAAATCAAAGCATCAGAAGGTGAACCAAACGGTGTATCAACATGCACCTCCTCTACATCTTTGAGCGCATCCATCTTGTATAAACCGCTGCCACCAATAATCCCAATCTTCGCTTGAGCCATGATTCTTAACCTGTAAACGTAAAGGCAATGCCAAGTTATTTTACTAGGGAATGGGGATTAGTCATTAGTCAACAGTCAAAAGTCAAAAGTTATTTTCCTTGTCCCCGTGTCCCCTTGTCCCCGTGTCTCCTTGTCCCCGTGTCTCCTTGTCTCCCCATTACCCATTTTCTATCAACGATTTAAATTGAGAACGAATGCTGTTAAGTCGAGCGACATCGAAGGGTAATTGAACGGTAAAAGTGCTACCTTTACCTAATTCACTTTGTACGTTAAAGTTGCCTTGGTTTGCTTGAACAATTGCAAAAGCGATCGCCAAACCTAATCCAGAACCACCACTGCTACGCGAGCGAGCCTCCTAAGGGAGGAGCTTCGCTAACGCTATTCACTCGATAAAAGCGATCAAAAATTCGCGGTATCTCTTGTTGCGGAATACCAATACCACTATCTTCAACTTGAATCACAGCATAATTCTCACTGCGATCTAAGACAACAGTGATTTTCCCCCCAGTTGGTGTATATTGAATTGCATTCACAATTAAGTTAGAAATTAAACGATAAAGCTGATCGCAATTGCTGATAATATTGATAGGTTCATCCACTCGTATAGAAGATGTCAGCGTCACTTTGGCGCTATATGCCATTGCTGTAAATTCTTCTATTAAGTCACTGACAATTTCATTCAAGCAACATTTCTGTCGTAGTGTCGGTTGTCTATCCAAACGAGCCAGCAACAGCAAATCTGAAACCAGCGTAATCAGTCGCAAATTCTGACGCTGTAGAGTTTGTAGAATATCCCGTGCTTCTGCTTCATCCAGAGAAGGCATTAAAAGTGCTGATTCCACCGTCGCTTGTGTCGCTGCTAAAGGTGTTCGCAATTCATGTGCTGCATCCGCTGTAAACTGTTGAATCTGTCTGTAAGATTGGTAAATTGGTTGCATCGCTAATCCTGCTAACCACCAACTAGCAACAGCAACCAAACCCATTGCTAATGGCAATCCCAATGCTAAAATCAATTTTACCGCATCTAGATAACTATTAAAGTCTTCAAGACTTCGCCCCACTTGGATGTATCCCCAATTGCGATTATCTTGGGTATGCAGTACAAAAGAAATTTGGTGGTATGATTTGCCCTGGCTATCTTTGAGAGTTTGCCAAAGTTTTTTATTCAAAACAGGAGACAGTCCTTCTGGATAAGAACCTGCGATCGCAATCAAGCGTCCGGAATTATCAAAAAAACGCACATAATAGTAGCCTTGATTGATGGCACTAAGAGTATGACGTTTGGGATTTGATTGTTCTTGAATGCATTTGTCTCCATTAATATGTGTGAAACTCAGCTACACCTATGGGAATCTCTGCATCACTGCCAACTATTTTAACCGATAAGCGGTAGATAGAATTACTACTAATAGATGGATAATTTCTCATATATGAAATATGCTGGATTGAAGATTTATTATTAACGAATAAATCTTCAATCAATGAATGCATCACTGGCAATTTATTTATTAAAATTAAAACGCCCGTCTACCTTTTGACCATTAATATCAGAAGTAACTTTCACTTGATATTGACCAGTGGCATTTACAGGAAGCAAAGCTGTATAATGTTTGCCTTCAGTGTCATATTTAAGATTAAAGCTTTTCTGAGTTCCATCAGGTAGTTGAACTTGAGCGGTCACTTTTGCGTTAGGAATTGCTTCGTGATTGTCTCCTTTTTGTAAATAAAAATCCATAAGTGTTCCGTTAGCTTCTTTTTCAGGAACAAACTCTAAATGATAGGCTCCCGTTTCTACAACTTGACCCCCATGAGATTCACCATGTCCTTTTGTTTTCGCAATAGGTGCAGAAGATAAAGTACTTGAGGTAGAAGTAGCCGGACTATTTTCTGTATTAGCTGTTTGATTACTGTTACTACAAGCTCCTAAGAAAAGTAGTCCTATACTTCCGAGAAGAATCAAGCTTGATTTTATCGATTTCATTGTTTTACTCCTAATGTAAATAATTAATAAGTAGACCGATGCGAATAAAATATTATTCGTTAAGCTTGGGCATTGTTCACTGCTGTACCTAATTTCTCATCATCAGATGAAATCAGGATGAAATTTACGCATCCAGATACCCGACTTCTTAAATAAGTCGGGTATCTAGCTTTTCAGAATGATTTAGGACTGCTATATTATCCTTGACAACTGATACTCGTTTAGGCAACAAGAACCTACTAAATTTCGCATATAACGCGGGTAAAACTACTAAAGTTAAAGCTGTAGAAGTGAATAATCCCCCCAAAACTACTATTGAAAGTGGTTGCAAAATTTCTTTACCAGGACCACTGTCAACTACCAGCGGTGCTAATCCTAAAGCTGAGGTAAACGCTGTCATTAAAATGGCATTCAGACGTTCCATTGAACCTTTAATTAAGACTTCTTTAATAGGCATCCCTTCGGCAAACTTAGTGTTGTAATTGTCTACCAACAGCAAGCCATTACGAGTAGCAACGCCAAATAAAGTAATAAAGCCAACTAAAGAAGCGATAGAAATAACGCCACCAGTCAAAGCTACTGAAAAGACACCCCCCACCAATGCTAAAGGTAAGTTATCATAATCATGGCAGTAGAGGGAATAGATTTTACTGAAAGATACATGATTACCGTAATCACCACAAACGCGATCGCACTAGTAATTAAGATATTTTGAGTAGCTCTTTCTTGCGCTTCAAATTGTCCTGCATACTGGATATAGTAACCTGCGGGTATCTGCACCTGCTGCTTAACTTTATCTTGAATTTCATTGACGATACGCAAATCTCTGCCGCTAGCATTAGCAGAAACTACAATAAAACGAGATACATTTTCCCGATTAATTGTATTTGGACCCGTGCCATTTTCAATTGTGGCAACTTGTGCTAAGGGAATTTTATTGCCATCAGGGGTATCAACTAATAAATTGCGAATAGTATCCAGATTTTGACGTGCTTCTGGCTTTAACCAGACAACTAAATCAAAGGTTTGTTGCTTCTCTAAAACTTGAGATACTACTCGTCCATTAAGGGCAGTTTCGAGAATTTCCGAAAGTTTCCCTACTGTCAAATTATATCTTGAAGCATCTCTGCGGTTGAACTTAATTTGAATCTGTTCGATAGGTACTTGGGGTTCAAGTTGCAAATCGACAATTCCATCAACGGTTTTCATCACCTGATTTACTTGATTCCCAATAGCGCGGAGTTGTTCTAATTCAGAACCGAAAATTTTGACAGCGATCGCACTCCGCACCCCAGACAACACCTCATCCATCCTATGAGAGATAAAACCGCCAATATTCGGTGCTACCCCTGGTAATTTAGCAAATTCTTCTCGTAGCTTCTCGATAGTCGCTTTTCTGTTTTTCAATCCTTCATCGCTTAACTCGATATCCAAATGTCCCAAATTCACTTGTGCTGCGTCTGCATCTCCAGGCGCCCGTCCGGAACGCAATTGCACATAGGGAAATCTCGAATCATTTTTCAATGCATCTTGTAGTGCAAAACCTGCGCTATTCGTCGCTTCAAGTGATACACCTGGATAAAGTGTTAATGTATTGACTAAAGTTTGCTCCTGAAACTCTGGTAAAAATACTCTTCCAAACGAAGGAAAAATCACCGTGGCTGCTACCAAACTAACAGTGGCTGCTACTAAAATAATTAGAGAATGCCGCAGAGAAAATGTTAACAGAGGATGATAAAGCTTCTTAAAAAATCTCGCTACCCAAGGTTCCCTTTCTGGCAAATTACCGTAAGGCAATAAAATTGCACATAAAGCCGGAGTCACCGTTAATGCTGTCACACTCGAAGCGAGAACCGCTACTAAATAACCCAACCCCATCGGAATAAAAATACTACCTTCTACGCCACTTAAAGCAAAAACTGGAGAAAAGACAACTATTGTAATTATGGTGGCTCCAAATACCGAATCGCGCACCTCTTGACAACCTTCAAATACCACATCTAAAACCGGACGCGGCTTAGGAGAGTATTTATTTTCGCGCAGGTTACGATAGACATTTTCAGCATCAACGATCGCATCATCCACCGCTGAACCAATTGCTACTGCTAACCCTCCCAAAGTCATCGTATTTAAGCCTTGTCCCAACCAATTCAAAGCCAGTACTCCGAGCAGCAAAGATAAAGGAAGGGCAGTTAAACAAATAACTAAATTGCGCCAATTCATCAAAAACGGGATAAGAATAATCGCAACAATAATACTGCCTTCAACTAAAGCTTCTCTGACATTTTCAATCGAAGAATCAATATAGTTTTTTTGTCGAAATGTAGGCGTAACTTTTATCTCTTTGGGTAAGCCTGCTTGAATTTCTTTCATTGCCCCCTCTATGGCACGGGTAACGGTGGGAGTATCCGCTTGAGGCTGTTTATTAATCATGACAATAATTGCCTTTTGACCGTTAAAACTTGCATCACCCCGTTTAATAGCTGCACCAATTTGAATATCAGCAATATCGGATATTTTCACAGGCGTATTATTGCGAGCAGTAATTACTGATTGTTGTAAATCTTCAATAGATTCAATCCGCCCAATACCTCGAATTAATTTTTCGCGATCGCTAGTTATTAAATAGCCACCAGGAGCATTGACATTTGCAGCCGATGCTGCTTCTACAACTTGTTCTAAGGTAATATTAAAAGCTTTCAGTTTTTCCGGATTAACTAACACTTGATATTGACGAACATCACCGCCATACGCCACTACCTGACTAACACCAGGGACAGCCAAAAGGCGGTTTGTTACTTGCCAATCAACAATGCGTCGCACTTCCATCAAGTCGATTTTGGATTTGGGCATTGGGCATGGGGCATTGGGCATTGGGCATTGGGCAAAATTACTCTCCCCCCCTGCTCCCCCTGCTCCCCCTGCTCCCCCTGCTCCCCCTGCTCCCCCTGCTCCCCCTTCCCCTCTCCCCCTCTCCCCCTCCTCATCAACGGTGAAAGCGTATTGCAGTACAGTCCCGATGGGGGAACTGATGGGGGAAATTTGCGGCGTTTCTACTCCTTGGGGAAGCTTACTTTGCACTTGTTGCAATCGCTCTGTTACCAGTTGACGAGCTTGATAAATATCGCTTCCCCAGTTAAAAATGATTTTGACAACGGAAATTCCTGATGCGCTTGAAGACCTGACTGCCGTAACTCCGGGAGTACCGTTAATTGCACTTTCAATTGGTAAAGTTACCAGAGATTCGATTTCTTCTGGTGCGAGTCCTGGTGCTTCAGTTTGAATTTCGACTTGGGGTGGTGCAAAGCTGGGAAAGACATCCAAAGGCATTTGGATGATTGTCCGAAATATCCAAAACGTGATGACAATTGCACCCAAAATGACAAGCCAACGACGAGCGATCGCCCATTTAATAATCGCACTGAGCATTGTTATTTATAATTTTTATGCTGATGAGAGTGGTGGTTATCATCCCATGCTGTTTCTGGCATTGCCGAACTATTGGCTGATTCTAATACCTGTGTTTCTGATACTGAAATTAATTGATGTTTTGTGCGCCTACCAGACCAGAATATACCAGCCATAAAAGCTACAGTTGCTAACGCAGCTCCTCCAGAAGTTGCAACCAACCAAGACACTGGGAAATTACGAATTACTTCTTTCTCTTCTACTTTCTTGCTTTCTTGCTTTCTTTCTTTGCTACCCCCCCGCAAAGACTGTGCGTAAAGTTGAGTAGCACGCTGGGTAACTATTGAATCTCCCTCAAATAAACCAGTCTTCACCTCAACCATATCCCCAGAAGTTTGACCTAAAGTAACTTCAACTGGTTGGTAAGCGTTACCATTTTGCACGTAAACTTGTTTTTTATTATTCGCTTCAACTACAGCCGAGTTGGGAATACTTAAGATAGCTGTCGATGTTTTGTCAGTTAAAACTTCAAGTTCTGCAAACATCCCTGGTTTGAGAACTCCACCCGAATTGACTATTTCCGCTTTTACAGGTACTATCCGCGTTTCCCCTTCTACCACTGACCCAACTACAGCAATTTTAGCAGTGAAAATACGGTCAGGGACAGAAGCAACTTTGACATTTACTGCTTGACCCGTTCTTACTTTGCTCAAATCTTTTTCATAAATATTTGCAGTCGCATAAACTCGACTGTCATTGACAATCGTCATCAACTTGCCCCCGGCATCCTCAAAAGATTGACCGATGGTAACTTCCCTGTCGGCAACCTTACCAGAAATCGGAGCTGTCACCGTCACCAGTCCTTTGTCATTGGCACGGTTTCCCAGTTGTTGCAGCCGAGTTGTATACGTTTTATTACTGAGATTAATACGTGATTTAGCTACTGTAACGGCGGCGGGATTAGCCAGGAAAAAAAGGCTTAAGATTGTGCCTGAACTAGTGCGAATTGCGATCGCTGTTTGGGAACGCAGATTAGGCATGGCGATTCAATAATCCTTGAGTACTGGGTTTCATGCGCTATGTGGAGCGCGATACTCCCTAGGAGTTGGAATTGCGCTTATCTCTCAGTCTGGCATTGAGAAATGAAATCAAGATGAAATCAAGCTTACTTGTTGTACCAAGTTTTACGCCATTGCTTCATTTGATTAATTTCGGCATTTTGTGATTTAATAATCTCTTGGGAGAGTTTCTTAATTTCCGGGCGTTGAGACTTTTGCAACGCATCTTCTGCCATTGTTACAGCGCCTTCATGGTGAGGAATCATCGCATTGATAAAGCGCAAGTCAAAATCTTTATCAGCTGCACCCAAGTCCATGTTCATCATCATGCTGTTCTTTTGGTCAGATGACATTTCCATCATATGACCCATTTGAGCATCATAAGCCATTGGTTTATCACCAGCTTTAGGATACCAAGCTGTTCGCCACTGCTTCATTTCTTGCGTTTCTTGGTTTTGCGCTTTGATGATTTCGTCTGCTAGCTTTTTGATTTCCGGACGTTTTGATTTCTGCTGTGCTTCCTTAGCCATTTCTATGGCTCCTTGATGGTGCGGTGTCATACCGTCGATGAACCGCAAATCGTAGTTAGCATCGCTTGGACCCAAATCCATCGCCATGCTGTGATTCATGCCACTTCCGTGCATCTGCTGCTTATCGCTAGCGTTGGTAGCGGTGGTGTTTGGCGTTTGAGCTTGGTTTTGGTCAGCAGTACAAGCTGCAAGTAACCCGCTAGTTGAGGCGATCGCTACAAAGGTTAACGCCAAAAAGCCATTTCTTAAAGACAGGAGTTGCATAACTTTCTTCGTTGATTTGCTAATTCCATTGTCAACTCTCCACTCAGCTAGAGAGTCAACAAGATTGCAAAGAAAATTTAAAAAAAGCGAATTTTCAAAGAAATATGCATCTATAGCGCTTCTCAGTTGAGTTCAATACAGACCTAACCCCCAGCCCCTTAAGAGCAAGGGAAGGGGAGTAAGCCTCAAAGCCTCTCTCCTTTTAGGAGAGAGGTTTGGAGAGAGGTCAGAGTGTATTGCATACAAACGAGAAGCGCTATAATATAATGTTTGGTAAATTACACACATTGTAGAGACGTTCCATTGGAACGTCTCTACGACGGTTGCAACTATTTAATTATTTTTCTGAGCATTACCAACGACGCCTAAAACACTCATTCGCGAAAGTTTCAAGTTATCCAAAGCTCGCTTGAGAACAGAACTGTCTGTTTTGTCCATCCTTACCACAAGCAAAATTCCATTAGTGTGGGGTGCTATCAGGCTAGCATCAGCTAGTCCAACTAATACAGGAGCGTCATATATCACCAAGTCAAAGCTATTATGAAATTCTTCCATCAGTCGCTTCATCTTTTCCGACGAGAGCAACTTAGTGGGATCGGGTGGTATGGGTCCCGAAGTAATTACAGATAATTCGTTCATAGAAGGTAGTTGCCGAATCACCTCTTTGACTGGTAAGTTTGTCGAAATCAAATTACTCAATCCCCAAAGATTATTTAAATTTGATAAAGTGTGAATCGTCGGCTGACGCAGATCGGCATCTATAAGTAGTACTCGTTGCCCCATTGCTGTAGCTATTTGAGCTAAATGAAATGCAACTGTAGACTTACCGTCACCAGACATGGCTGAACTAATAATTATCGAGCGAATTGGGCGATCGGAACTGAGCAGTTGAATATTCGTACAAAGTACCCGTAAAGCTTCCAAAAATTTGGGGGAATAATTGCTATAGTCCTGGTCGGGTATTACAGCTAACCCAGGAACACTCTCACGCAGCGAATCTGTTACTCTGACTATGGGAATGTTTTGTTTGGTTGTGTTATGTTGACCATTTTGGAGTTGCTTTTCAAATGGAATAGTTCCTAACAACGGCAGTTTGATTTTCTCTTTCAGGGCAGCGGCGGTATGATAGGTATTGTCCAGTTTTTCAATTAGTATGGCGATGCCAATTCCTATGGCTAGCGAAGCGAAAAATCCCGAAATCAAATTACGTTTGATATCCGAAGATAAAGGACTTTCAGGTTTACTTGGGGCTTGAATTAACTGCCAAGGTAGTTCTGTCTGAGCCACCTGAATTTGCAGTGTTTCGCGGGTAGCAAGAAAACGATTCAAGCTTTCAGTTGCAACCTGCAATGTTCGCTGCATTTCGGTATATTGTCGTGTCAAAACTGGCAATTGCTTGCGTCTTTCTTCAAGTTTCTGTTCGGCTTTGGCAAGCTCTTGGCTCTGCACTTCTAAAGTTTGAACTTGAGTCGCTACGTCTGCAACTTTTACATCCAAAAAGCGCTGCGCTTCCTGACGTAGCAAAGGCAGCAGGTTGTCTCGTTTCTCCTTTAATGTTCGCATGTTTGGGCTATCTGACTGGAAACGAGCTGACTCCGCAGCAATCTGAGTTTCCAATTGACGCACCTGAATAATTAACTGCTGATATACAGTAGCATTATTCAACGCTGCCAGTTCTCCGTTTTGTGCTTGTAAGCCAGCTAAATTAGCACGAGCTTGTGCCAATTGCTGATTAACTGCTAATCGTTGCCCAGATAATATGTTGACTTGATTAGCGATTTGCTCTGCCTGGGTGTCTGGGTCGATAAAGTCGTATTTTTGCCGGAAATTTTGCAAATCTTTTTGAATTTCATCAACTCGTTTCTGTAAGGATGGCAGTTGTTTTTCAACAAACTGAATCCCCTGACGCAACTTGGTTTGCCGCTTTTCCAGGCTGTAATTTAAGTAATCCGTAGCAATTTGATTTAGTACTACTTTAGTCTTATTTGCATCGTTACTTCGATAGCGAACTTCTATAATCTTGGTTGTACCTAAGCGAATAATAGTCAGAGAATTTAGAAGAGAATCATAATCTATTTCTGGATAGGAACCTTGCAATTGCTTAACAATGTTCCCCATCAGTTCAGGACTCTTGAGGACTTGAATTTGACTTTCGTAATCTAGACTAGACTTGGCTACGTTAGCGTCTTTGACAACATCCAGCATTTTGGTATCATCATTAACAGGTTCCACTAATAGCCGAAAATTGCCTTCATATTCTGGTTTTTGCGAGAGTGCTTGGCTGACAACAATTGCCATCACAACAGTGGCTACCCCTGCAATGATAAGCGATCGCCGCCGTAAAATACCCAGAAAATCACGAAAATTCCAATCATTTTCTTGTCCTTCCGACTCCGTAAAAGGTTGAGTCTGAAGAAATGGAGAGCTAAAGTTCCTATTTTGGTCAGAACTTGAGGGTTGAGAAGAATTATTCTCCATTATTTCTGAATACTTGCTAACAAGTCAAATAAGATTTTTATAAAATTTTCCAGCAATAATTCAACCATAACAGCAATCTTAGTGATGCAAACACTATAGTAGAAGGTTATTGCAAGCTGATACCTGACAAGCTTATTTTAATCCGTATATAACACGGCTTATCACTTATTATGACATTAATTAATATATTTTATTTGTGATTGTTAACGCTATAAGTGCCCTCGTCCCCCACGCTCCACGGTACTTTGTAGGTAAATAAATCGCCCGCCGTCAGACTCAGATCCAAGGGTAGCAACTTTTGGCGAGTGCGATCGCACTCCTCATAAACCCCAAAACACGCTTATGCGTGATTTATTTTTCTGATTTTCTCTAAGCTTGACTTTTTTCCATTTTCTTGAACTATTTTGCCAGGTTTTTGAAGAATTTTTAGATTTAACTATTAGACATCTAAAAAACGCATAATTTTTTTTAGCTCAAGCTATTACGCATCTATATTATACAGTTAATAAAATAATTCCTTTGGCTGATTACACAATTTTAAGTTTTATTTTATACTAATTATTTTTGGTGCTGAGGATAATTGATATCGCAGATTAAATAATTAAAAATGAAGATGAAACTTGTATTTGAGCCAATAAATCTCTTGAGGCTTTGACCGAATAAATACTTAGGTATTGTACTTTTTGTATAAAGTCATTAAGGATTTATACATAAATAAATCGTAATTTTATGAAGATAGTGTAAAAAAGAAGCATATTTATATAAATTTTTCATGAAGTACATAAGTAAATTTCAAACATGGTATTCTAATTAAAAATTACATGTAAAGATAAAAAAGGAACAGCATATTCTGGACAAGAATTACATGTAATAGTAAAAAAAATCACTTGAAGGCTAATATGATATGATGCCAATCTCATTTAATTCAGGGGTGCTCCGAGTTTTTAACCAGAAGGCAGTTTAGAATGGCGGCTACTACCTTAATAGTCTCTGGAAACAAAGTCAAGAAAAGTTCTGTATTCAGAGAAAGCATAGCGACTTTCCTTAAAGTCTAAGGTTTGAGTAGTAGCAAATGTTGTTAATCAGATTTGTTGAAAGTGTTGTGTGTTTTGATGTCTGTGTCATGTGTTGTTCTGTCCAAAAGAAGTACGTATTCTCAACTCAAATGACATGCAGCTTTGTATAAATAGGCTACAGAGCTTGCAGATACGTCCTGTGAGTTTCAGGAAAATTTTGCACAGACTAATACATCGCCCAGCTCGAATGAGTTTAGCTTTGTATTAATCTGCACCACTAGGTCGGCTTGCCGTTACCTTCTGTGACTCTTGGGATTTTACCCGCTAATTAACACTCGTACATCGCAGTCAAGCAATTGTACAGATTTATAAAGCCGGGTAAATTTTTCATGTCAATTAATGGCTTGGCTTGAGTATTTCAGTGGCGTTTTAAAGAAGATTAGGGTGTAGCCGATGAGACTTAATGAATGGATTAATATCAAGTTATTTCAATCGCTCTCTTCTGGGTTAGAAAGTAAGAATCAGCATTCTCTAAAAAATCAACAGTCGATCAAATTGTCTGTAATTACTCAGTTTTTCCCGCCAGACTATGCGGCAACAGGACAGTTGGTTGAGGAACTTGTGAGACATTTAGGGTCTCTTGGGATAGACATTGAGGTTTTTACCAGTCAGCCTGGATATGCGTTTCGGACTCAATACGCTCCAGCAGTTGAACGGATAGGTCGAGTGCGAATTCAGCGATCGCGCACTGCTCAACTTTGGCTTGGGCGAATTCGCGGCAAAGCTGTCAATGGTATTTTGTATACGTTGCGGGCAGGGCTGCATCTATTTAGGGCGAGACATCGCAACAATGTCTTATTAGTGACAACAGCTCCGCCATTTTTGCCACTTGTGGGATATCTGGGTTATCTGTTGTTTAAAATTCCTTATGTTTGCATCCTCTATGACCTTTATCCGGATATAGCGATCGCTCTGGGTGTAATTCCCAAGCATCACTGGCTAGCGCGATTATGGCAAGCGCTGAATAAAAAAATTTGGCGAAACGCTAAGGCGATCGTCGTTCTCAGTCCAGCGATGAAACTACAAGTGGCGGCGAATTGTTCGCAGATAGCCGATAAAATTTCTGTGATTCACAGTTGGGCTGACCCTGACTCAATTGTGCCAATTGCCAAGCAAGAAAACTGGTTTGCGTGGAAGTACAACCTAGTTAAGAAATTTACCGTACTCTACTCCGGTAATCTGGGTCGGTGTCATGACATGGATACCATCCTAGAAGCGGCAAAGCAACTGCAAGATGAGCCAATTCAGTTCGTCTGCATTGGTGGTGGAGCAAAACGCGATGAGTTGATTTCGCAAGTGAATCAATTAGGGTTGAGCAATTTTATGTTTCTACCCTATCAAGACAAGGAGGTGTTGCCCTACTCACTAACAGCTTGCGATCTGTCGCTCGTGAGTGTGGATGAGTGTACGGAAAATTTAGTCACGCCAAGCAAGCTTTACTCAGCTTTAGCGTCGGGAAGACCGATCGCAGTGATTTGCTCACAGTATTCATACCTGAGACAACTCATTGCCGAAGCCAACTGTGGTGGCACATTTGAGAATGGAGACGGTAATGGTCTAGCTCAATTTATTCGCTTGCTGAGTCGCGATCGCCAACTAGGGGAACGCATGGGTAAAGCCGGACGTCAATATTTGCGATCGCATTTCACACCCAAAATTATCTCCAAACAATATTTTGATGTTTTGGCAAGAGTGATATTATCTGAGGATGTGAGATTTATGTCTCAAAATCTCACAGAGTAAGTTATTGGGGATATTGGGCTGGCACTGCCAATAGATATTCAGCTTGGGAACATAAATATTTGCGCTTTTATTGTTACCCAATCTAAATATTCTCTTGAGTGGAGGCAATAGAATTTACCACGTTTTGACAAAGTATCTACCATCAAAAATAAGATTAGTAATACTTATATTACTATGATTTGCCATCCTGAATACTTACTGGAGCAACAAACCTGTCAAATTCCGGTGAGTAAACATTTACCTTTTTAATTTGAGTCAGATAATGAGGCTCAAATTAACCGACAATTTCCATCTTCTTGTGGCGAAACAGTTAGATATTGAAGGATTAAATATTATGAACACTTAACAGGTTAAGAAAAGTTATTGCTAGATACTAACAGCACTTGCAATTGTTTGCTTGGGCTAAGTTTCTCTTACTTTCTAACTTGTTGTCAACTGGAAAATCAGTTTATTTTGTTTTCATATTTAATTGAGTTAAGAGTAAAAATGTGAGGAAAAAGTGTAAGATATTACATATATCGCTCAAATAAAAAAACATTGATTTTTATTGAGATTATTCTCAATTGATGCCGACACTGGAAACAGATAAGGCAACAAGCAACGAAAATTGAATAATTAGTTATGAATTAGGAGTTTGGGCTTCGATGGTCTTTTTGATCTCAGTCCCTCCAACGTAACCTTCATGATTGTCTAATCTTTTATCGTGGGAGGTCGAAATTGCAGAGAAGGTGTGACCGAAATCGGAAACGTTCAAAACGACGAGCCATATATTGTCCAGTTCATAGTTGCTATCTCGATAGCATGAGTCAAAAATATCAGTTGTTTGCCGATCGCCCGGGGCAGTTGCAGCAACGGGGTATGAGCCGGCGAAGTGCATTGATGCTCGTAGCATCCCAAACTACAGTTCCTATAGATGGAGAATGGTTAGAAGCTTTCTGGTGCGAGCAGTGCCAAGCGACAAAATGGTATCACGTTCGTAAGTCCGATGAGCGCACCTATGAACTTTCAGCAGCGCCACGGGAGCTTTGGCAACAGGTATCAGGGGTAATCGATCCTCAGGGGAATCCTTCTGTGGGAGAGTTTACTCGCAGGCATTCACGGCTAGTTGGTTGTAACAGCATCAAAGATTTCAAGTTTGTCAGTTAAGTATCAATTTATGAGTAGTCAAGACGCTGACAACCACGAGTTAGTCATTGAAGCAGGACGTGCCGAAAAGCAATATTGGAAAGATTTGTGGCGCTATCGGGAACTGTTCTATTTTCTTGCTTGGCGTGACATTTTGGTGCGTTACAAGCAAACTGCGATCGGCATGGCTTGGGCATTGATCCGACCATTTTTGACAATGGTGGTGTTCACCGTCGTCTTTGGAAATATCGCAAAATTACCGTCGGAGGGAGTACCATATCCGATTTTAGTATTTGCTGCCCTGCTACCTTGGCAGTTTTTTTCCACTGCGTTAGCTGAGTGCAGCAACAGTTTAATTAGCAATGCCAACTTGATTTCTAAAGTCTACTTTCCGCGTTTGATTGTACCCATTAGTGCAGTGATTGTCAGCTTTGTAGACTTCATGGTTTCCGGCATGATTCTCTTGGGGCTGATGGCTTGGTATAACTTTGTTCCCAGTTGGCGCATACTCACACTACCATTATTTATCGGCATTGCCTTTGCCGCATCAATCGGAGTTGGTTTGTGGTTAGCAGCGTTAAATGTAGAATACCGAGATTTTCGGTATATTGTGCCATTTATTGTGCAATTTGGCTTATATATATCGCCCGTAGGTTTTAGTAGCAACCGAGTTCCAGAGCAATGGCGTTTACTGTATTCTTTAAACCCAATGGTAGGCGTAATTGATGGCTTTCGCTGGGCTATTTTAGGTGGAACTTCAAAAATTTACATGCCTGGATTCATGCTATCTGTGGGATTAGTTTTCTTTTTATTGGTAAGCGGCATTTGGTATTTCCGCAAAATGGAACGGACATTTGCTGACGTAATTTAGGATAAAAATTCATAATTCATAATTCATAATTCATAATTAGGCGTTGCTGATAAGTTTTGTAGGGTGCGTTACGCTCCGCTAACGCAACGGCAATATTGGGGGAGGAAAATCCACACCCCAATTTGCCTCCCCTACGTGTATTTCTGAGTTTAAAATAATTTTTTTGGAGTAAATCAAAATGCTTTTAAAAGAATTCAAAGATAAAATCGAAAATAAATCAGCAAAAATTGGAATTATTGGTTTGGGATATGTAGGATTGCCAATTTTAACAGCTTTTGCCAAAAAAGGTTTTTCAGTACTAGGATTTGATGTAGATCGACAGAAAATTAATCAAATTCAAGCTGGGCAATCATATATAAAACATATTCCTTCCGAAGATTTAAAAAATCACTTAATTGATGTCACCAGCGATATGAGTCGTTTGGGGGAAGTTGATGCGATCGCCATTTGTGTTCCTACTCCTTTAAATATACATAGAGAGCCTGATTTAAGTTACGTTGTCGATACAACTTATGCGATCGCTCGTTCTTTAAAAATAGGACAGTTGATTATTTTAGAAAGTACAACTTACCCAGGTACAACCAAAGAAGTAGTGCTACCGATACTTTCTCGCAGCGGGTTTATAGTAGGTGAAGACTTTTCGCTTGCTTACTCTCCCGAACGCGAAGATCCGGGAAATGAAAATTACTCTTTAGTTAATGTCCCAAAAGTAGTAGGTGGAATCACAACTTTATGCCGCGATTTAGCTGAAACTCTCTACAATCAAATAATTGCCACAACTGTTCCTGTATCATCAACTCAAACCGCAGAAGCAACTAAAATTCTCGAAAATATTTACCGTGCAGTCAATATTGCTTTGGTAAATGAATTAAAGATTTTGTTTCAAAAAATGGATATAGATATCTGGGAAGTGATTGAAGCCGCAAAAACCAAACCCTTTGGTTTTCATGCTTTTTATCCAGGCCCCGGATGGGGTGGACATTGTATTCCTATAGATCCATTTTATTTAACATGGAAAGCCAGAGAATATGATGTTTCTTTACGATTTATTGAATTGGCAGGTGAAGTTAACACTTTAATGCCTAACTATGTAGTAGAGAAGTTAGTTGCAGCACTGAATAATCACGGCAAACCTTTGAAAAATTCCCGGATTTTAATTTTAGGAGTAGCTTATAAGAAAAATGTGGACGACCAGCGAGAAAGTCCTTCTTTGAAAATAATTCAGCTTTTACAAAGGCAAGGAGCGCATATAGAATATCACGATCCTTATGCTCTGACGTGTTCCAATCATCGTCATTATCCAGAAATAAACTTACAATCTGTATCTTTAACTCAAGAAAATTTGCAGAAGTTTGATGCGGTCATCATTACCACCGCTCATGACAATGTAGACTATGATTTGGTAGCCGAATATTCATCTTTAATAGTTGATACCCGCAACGTTTTAGCGGCAAAAGGTTTAAAAACAGAAAATACCGTTGTTGCTTGAGTGCCAAATAATCTGCTATCTTTTATTATTGGGGATTTTCAATTGTTTATGACATCTCACTTTGATAAATATGTAGCAGTAATAGGCTGTGGATACTGGGGTAAAAATTTAGTTCGAGAATTTGCTCAATTAGGTGTACTGCGGATAATTTGTGATTCCAGCCAGCAAATTTTAGAAGACTTAAAAACAAAATTTGATGTTGAGGCAGTTTCTGACTTTGCCAAAATATTAGCAATGCCAGATGTACAAGCGGTAGTAATTGCTACCCCAGCACCAACTCATGCAAGTTTGGCAGTGCAAGCATTAGCTGCCGGCAAAGATGTGTTTGTTGAGAAACCTTTGGCTTTGACGTTAGAAGATGCACTTTTGATAGAAGCTGCTGCTTTTAAAAGCAATGCCATTCTCATGGTTGGACATTTACTAGAGTACCACCCAGCTTTAGTTAAACTTCGCGCTCTTGTAGCTGAAGGAAAAATTGGTAAACTGCGATATATTTATTCCAATCGCTTAAGTTTTGGTAAAGTTAGAACTGAAGAAAATGTGCTTTGGAGTTTTGCTCCTCATGATATATGTTCAATTCTCGGATTCGTTGGCAAATTACCTGTATCTGTACAAGCTGTAGGTAGTGCGAACTTAGGCAAAGTTGAAGACTTTTGTCTTGTAAATCTGGAATTTGAGCAAATCAAAGCTCATATTTTTGTCAGTTGGTTGCATCCTTTTAAAGAACAGCGACTGGTAGTAGTTGGAGATTCTGGTACGCTAGTATTTGATGATGTTTCTGTAGATGCCAAGCTGACTTTTTACGACCAGCAAGCTGAATTGCAAGATAACATTCCCGTACTCAAATTAAATTCTAAAATTGTCATTTCTATTGAGGCAGCATCACCTTTAACGCAAGAATGCAAACATTTTCTCAGTTGTGTAGAAAGCAGACAGACTCCTCTAACCAGCGTTAAAAACGGGATTGATGTTTTGACTGTTTTACAGTCCGCTCAAGAATCGCTAAAATCTTCAGGAAAAGCTATTCACTTAAAGGAGGTTCAAGTTGTCAACGGATAGTACTTCGACAGCAAAAAATTTAGATTATTTTGTACACGAATCAGCTTATGTTGATTTGCCGTGTACTATTGGTGCAGGAAGTCAAATCTGGCATTTTAGCCACATTATGAAAGATGTGGTGATTGGTGAAAAATGTAAAATTGGACAAAATGTATTTGTTGCTTCTGAGGTGAAAATTGGACGAAATGTGAAAATTCAAAATAACGTTTCTGTCTATGCGGGTGTAATTTTAGAAGATGATGTTTTTTGCGGTCCCAGTTGTGTTTTTACCAATATAAATACACCGCGATCGGCTTTTCCTCGCAATACAATCGATGATTATTTAGTAACTTTGGTGAAGCAAGGAGCGACAATTGGTGCAAACGCGACAATTGTTTGCGGTCATACAATTGGACGTTATGCATTTATCGGTGCTGGTTCAACTGTGACAAAAGATATTGCCGATTACGCACTAGTTTATGGAAATCCGGCAAAGCAAGTTGGTTGGATGTGTGAGTGCGGTGCAAAGTTAGATGAATTTGAAAAAACTACTGTTTGTAAAGCTTGCGATCGCACGTATGAATATTGCGGTGAAAATCAAATTAAAAGGATAGAATGACATTGTGAATATTCCCCCATTTGACGCAACTTGTCAATATCAAAGTATTGCAGCTGACATAGAAAAAAATATTTGTGCAGTCATGGCAGGTGGACGCTATATAATGGGTCCGCAAGTCAAAGAGTTTGAAGCACAGTTTGCTCAATATTTGAGTTGCGATCAAGTAATTTCCTGTAACTCCGGCACAGATGCGCTACATTTAGCTCTGAGAGCTTTGAAGATTGGTGCTGGTGATGAGGTGATAACGACACCTTTCACATTTATTGCCACCACCGAAGCAATTGGTATAGTCGGAGCGACTCCTGTCTTTGTCGATGTTGATTTAAACACCTACAATATCGACACTGAGTTAATTGAGTCAAAAATTACAGAGCGCACCAAAGCTATCTTACCAGTACATTTGTACGGTCGCCCTTGCAATATGACGGCAATTATGGAAATTGCCCGCAAGTATAATTTAAAAGTGATTGAAGATTGCGCTCAAGCTACCGGTGCTGTTTGGTCAGGTAAAAAAGTCGGGACAATCGGAGACGTTGGTTGTTTTAGCTTTTTCCCTACGAAAAACTTGGGATGTTTTGGCGATGGTGGGGCGATCGCTACTTCTGATAAAGTAATTGCAGAGCGAGTTGAGTATTTACGCCGACATGGGGGTAAAGTTAAATATCAGCATGAAGAATTAGGACTCAACAGCCGCTTAGATACTATACAGGCAGCAGTTCTTTTAGTCAAGTTACAATATTTGGATCGGTGGAATTCTGCCAGGGCTGAAATTGCAAATTATTACATAAATCAGCTCGCTAATGTTAAAGGCATTGTCCTACCTACAGCTGTGCAGTCAGGATCGGTATGGAATCAATTTACCATCAGGGTTTTAGAAGGACAACGCAGCAACGTGCAAAAATTCCTCAAAGAAAAAGGAATAGGTTCAATGGTGTACTATCCTATCCCTCTCCACTTACAGCAGGTACACTCTAACTTGAATTATCCCCTTGGTTCACTACCAATCAGCGAACAATTGAGCGATGAAGTTTTATCTTTACCGATGTTTCCAGAATTGACTGCATCCGCACAAAAAGTAGTTGTTGAGTCTGTAAGTCAAGCTTTTTTTGCATTAACTTAACAGCGCATTTCGTTGATTTTTCATGGTAATTTGTGATGAACGCTGAATCATCTCCTTCCCGTTTGAAGTTAATTTCATATCTAACTTTGTTTCTCAGCATTGCCTTTGGTATCGTTGGACAATTGCTAATGAAACATACTATGAGCAATAAAATCGAAGGATTATTTACCTGGACATTTATTCAGCAATTAGTCCTGGCTTTGAGTGTTTATAGTCTCGGAATAGTAAATTGGATCTTTGCTCTGCGAACTGTCAAACTAAGTATTGCTTATCCTCTTACTAGCTTAAACTACGTGGGCATCCTTTTGGGTTCATACTACTTTTTTGATGAGAAAATTACGCTAATTAGGGTAATTGGAGTAGTTCTAATTTTTCTGGGAGTTCTTTTGGTAGCGCTTCCAATTAAGAATAGCCAAATCCAGAAAGGAGCTAGTTAAAGTTATAGTAACTCATACAAAAGGTATTCAGAAATGAATATAATTGCTTGGCTGATTTTATTACTTGTAGTCGTGCTGGGTACAGTAGGGCAACTATCACTAAAGTATGCATTTCAAGGTTCTAGTTCTGCTAAGGAAACAAGCAACTCAGTTCGAGACTTGTTATTTTCTCCTTATTTTTGGATTTGGTTTATTTCCTATGTAGTTGTGACTGTATTGTGGCTGATTGTATTGCGGACAATTCCTCTGAGTCAGGCATTTCCAGCGCTAGGATTAACATTTGCTCTCGTACCGTTGGCTTCTCATCGTTTTCTGCGTGAGAATGTTGTGTTTAGCCAATGGTTGGGAATCGCTGTTATTGTAGCGGGTGTAATTCTTGTTGTCCAAACATAAATAAGCTGATATAGCGGTTTGCAGTTGAGTTCAATACAGACCTAACCCCCAACCCCTTCCCTGCAAGGGAAGGGGAGTAAGATCAAAGCCTCTGACGCCAGATGCTTCAAGCCGGGAAACCCGTCCAACGCACTGGCTCCTCCTTGTAGGAGAGAGGTTTGGAGAGAGGTCAAAACTGTACTGCACCCAACCGAGAAGCGCTATATTTATTTTTTGATTTTAACAAAGAGAAACTTTTATGGCTGAAGCTCCTCACAAAATTTTAGTTACAGGTGTCGCTGGATTCCTTGGTTCTCACTTGCTAGACAAGCTATTGGCATCAGGTCATGAGGTCATTGGTATCGATAACCTCTCAATGGGTAAATTAGAAAATATTGCTGAACATTTGAGCAATAAAGCATTTCAATTTCTCCAAAAAGATGTCACTGAAAAAAGCACATTTGAAAATTTAGAGAATGATATTGATTGCATTGTTCACCTTGCGGCTTTCAAAATACCTCGTTACGGCAAAGCAATTGACACTCTGAAAATTAATTACCAAGGTACAGACAACGTTTTAGAGCTTGCACGTAAATTGAATTGTAAATGCGTACTTGCCTCAACTTCTGACGTGTATGGACGCAATCCCAAACTACCTTTTAACGAAGACGAGAACTCAGTTATTGGCTCATCGAAAGTAGCTCGTTGGAGCTATGCTGTATCTAAGTTGTTTGATGAACATTTAGCTTTTGCTTATCAAGATAGCTACAACATTCCAGTTGTCATTCTACGCTTTTTTGGTTCTTATGGACCGCGCCATCACCTGTCTTGGTGGGGGGGACCGCAATCAGTTTTTATTGAACAAATATTAAACGATGGTGAAATTTCCATTCATGGTGACGGACTGCAAACCCGGAGTTTTACTTATGTGAGCGATACTGTAGCAGGTATTTACGCTGCGACGATTAAACCCGAAGCTAATGGGGAAATTTTCAATATTGGTAGCGATCGCGAAATTACTATCCTTGATTTAGCTAAAACTATCAAGCGACTTAGTAACACACCTGGAGAACTCAAAGTTAAATTTGTTCCCTATGAATCTTTTACAGGTAACAAATACGAAGATGTGAGAAGACGCGTACCCGATAGCACCCGTTGCGAACAAATTCTTGGTGTCAAAGCTGAGGTGAAATTAGAAGAAGGACTGTCTAAAACTATAGCATGGCATCGCACTATTAGAGCTTGCGTGTAAATGATTGGGAAGCGTTGCTCTAAAGCGATCGCTTCTCGAATCGTACTGAATTTAAACTAAAATTTTTCCTTGGGGAGCCACTCGCACGCAGGGGTTCTCTTATTCAAGCAACAAAAAGTATGTTTTGTAATTCTGTAAGGATTCAGGTCAGGGGTATTGACAAGTGTGACATCTCAGGCGGAATATCACAATTATGGAAAAAGACCTGCCTGTGAAACTAGACCGTGAAACGCTTCTCCAGTTGGCTCCGGAAGAAC
>JAESGF010000091.1_pt1 | contig 83232 bp, 85 predicted proteins | sample 9269621 | NCBI WGS metagenome assembly JAESGF01 (sample SAMN14515066, study PRJNA621663) | algae metagenome | isolation source: Tolypothrix carrinoi HA7290-LM1 and co-occurring heterotrophs from dry rock... | place: USA: Makauwahi cave, Kauai, Hawaii | collected 2011-01-06
TCCGCCGTCAGCCGCCGCGGCGGAGCACCAGCGTGGCCCAGGCGTCGCGATGCAGCCGGCGATGCAGCCGGAAGCCCTTTGAGAGATAGGCGGCCAGCACGCGGCGCTCCTGCGTACGCAGCAGGCCGGACAGGATCGCGAAGCCGCCGGGTTTCAGCGCCGTCTTGATCTCCTGGGACAGCGCGACCAGCGGCGGGGCCAGGATATTGGCGAACACCAGGTCATAGGGGCCGTCGTTGCGGACCTCGGGATGGTTCAAGCCGGAGGCGTGCACGAAGCGCGCATTGGCGTTGTTGAGCGCTGCGTTCTCGTTGGCGATCCGCACGGAGGGCTCGTCGATGTCGGTGCCGACCGCGATACGCGTACCGGTGCGGGCCGCGGCGATGGCCAGCACCCCGGTGCCGCAGCCGACGTCCAGCACCCGCTCGAAACGGCGGGACTTCAGGAGGTCATGGTAGGCCTGAAGGCAGCCCACAGTCGTGCCGTGGTGGCCGGTGCCGAAAGCGGCTCCCGCCTCGATGCGCAGGTTCACGGTGCTGGCCGGCGCCAGGCCTTTGTCGTGGGCGCCGTAAACGAAGAAGCGGCCGGCGCGCACCGGCGGCAGGCCGGATAGCGCCATGGCCAGCCAGTCGGCGTCGGCCAGCTTCTCGACCACGGTGCGCATGTCGGCGAACCGCGCCAGCACCGCCTCGATGGCCGACCGCTCGTCGTCCGTCGTCGGAAAGGCGTCTATGCGCCAGACGTCGTGGTCCTCGTCCTCCTCCAGGATGGAGTAGGTCAGGGCCTCGGCCGCCGGCTCGGCGTCCAGCGCCGCGGCTGCGGCTTCCGCCTCACGGCGAGGGCCGCGGGAGATGATCTGAAACGCCTCGTCGCTCATGGGCGTGAGGCTCTAGCGGGGGATCGGCCGAAAGGCGAGGGAAGAAGCGGTCAGCCCGGTGTCGCGGCGGCCAGTTCCGCCATCTCCGGATCCAGCGAGGTCTCGATCGGCTCGGTGGCGACGGCCGGAGCGGCGCTCGCCTGAGCGGCGAAGGCCTGGGCGGCGAAGGCTTGGCCGCCGTCCATTGACGGGTAGCGGGTCGGTTCGCGCGCGGGCTCGTCATAGACGGATACGGCGACGCCGGCTGCGGGCTCATAGGCCGGAACGTCATAGGCCGACGCATCATCGGCGTAGGCATATTCGGGCAGCGCCTCGTGCTCGTACTGCGGCGGCCGTAGCCAGTCGGTGCCGACCACATAGTCCGGCACGCCGCTGGTGGCATAGCTGGTCCAGGACGCGGCGGGATCGCCGCTGCCGTAGATGCGGGGGCCGGAGACACCGGCCTGCAGCTGCGTACCCTCGACATCGCCCGGGGCGCGCAGGTTCGGCTGCATGGCCGCGCCGCACAGCAGGCCCACGGCGGCGACGCCGGCGGCGCCCAGCAGGAGGGACTTCATGTCCCGATCGCGGATCAGCTTGTCCATCGTCACCGGAAGCGTGCGTTTGACGATCGGGTTCCGTGCGGTTTCGCGGGCTCCGATCACGCCGCCGCGCGTTTACGCGCCATGAGCAAGTACAAGCCCCTTTCCGATCGCCTGTCCGGCCACGAGGCGCCCGAGTGGCGCGCCAGCTTCGCCGAGCTGGAAGAGGTGCTGGGCTTTCCTCTGCCCAAGGGCGCGCGCGCCGGCCGCGCCTGGTGGGGCGACGACAAGCGCGGCTGGCGTGACCACGGCTGGCGCGCGGACGATATCGACCACGAAGGCGGCTACGTCACCTTCAAGCGCGACGGCCAGACGACAGCGGCCGTCGCGGAGTCGGTGGTCATGACGGACGAGCCGCAGGCCGAGGCGCCGCAGCCCGAGGAGCCGATCGCCGAGGCGCCGCACGTCCACGGCGCGACCGCGCCACCGCTGCCGCCCGGACAGTCCGTGGCGATGGGCGCGATGCCGCGGGCGACGCTCGGGCCGATGCGCCGCGCAGGCGCGGCAGCTCCGATCGTGGCGGGCGTGGCCGTCGTCGCGGGGCTCGCGGCGCTGGTGGCGCGGACGGTGATGCGGCGGCGGGCGGCCTAGCCCGCCTGATCCTCGGCCAGGGTGTGGGCGACGATGGCGTTCGCGTGGCCGTGTCCCATGCCGTGCTCGCTCTTGAGCACCGCGACCAGCTCCATGTGCTTGGCCGGACAGTGCGCGCGGACGATCGCCTTCCATTCGGCGATGGGGCGCCCGTAGGTCTTTTTCGATCGAGGGGAAGTAGGAGGCGGGGCCCTTGATGCGTTCGTCAGCCATGTCGATCCTCAGGAAGCTCTTGCGCCTGAGGACGAACCCGCCCCGCGATTTCCGACAGCCTAACCCTGCTTTTCCACGAAGCTGTCGATGACCTTCTTCTCGCCGGCCTTGTCGAAGTTCACCGTCAGCTTGTTGCCCTCGATGCCCTTCACGGTGCCGTAGCCGAACTTGATGTGGAAGACGCGGTCGCCGCGGCTGTAGTCGCTGCTGGCCTCGGAGCCCGTCACGACGAGGCGACCATCGCCCTCGATGACCTGCTGGCGGCCGGGATGGCTGCCCTTGTAGTTGGACGCCTGCGCACGCCGCCAGCCGGGCGAGGAATAGCCCGCGCCGAAGGTCGGGCTCTCGTCCCACCGGCTGCCGTGCTGCTGCATGCCGGGGCCGCCGCCGTAGTAGCCCGTCTCGGAGCTGGCCTCGACGTTGGCGATCGGCAGCTCGTCCACGAAGCGCGAGGGCAGCTGGCTGGTCCAGCGGCCGTAGACCTGGCGGTTGGCGGCGAAGCTGATGCGGGCTTCCTGGCGTGCGCGGGTGATGCCGACGTAGGCGAGCCGCCGCTCCTCCTCGAGACCCTTCTCACCCTTCTCGTCCATGCTCCGCTGGGACGGAAAGACGCCTTCCTCCCAGCCGGGCAGGAAGACGAGCGGGAACTCCAGGCCCTTGGCCTGGTGCAGGGTCATGATCTGCACCCGGTCGTCCCCCGAGCTTCGGTCGAGGTCGAGGACGAGCGACACGTGCTCCAGGAAGGCCTCAAGGGTGTCGAACTGGCTCATCGCATTGATGAGCTCCTTCAGGTTCTCGAGCCGTCCCTGGGCCTGGGGGCTGCGGTCGAGCCGCAGGGCGTCGGTGTACCCGCTCTCCTCGAGCACCGTCTCCATCAGCCGGTAGTGCGGGATCTGCGGGATCTGGGAGCGCCAGCGGTCGAGGTCGCGCAGGAAGTTGGCGAGCGCGGTGCGCGTCTTTGCGGCCAACTCGTCGGTGAGCACGATCTGCCGCGCGGCCCGGCTGGCTGAGACGTTCGTCAGACGGCCGGCCTGCAGCAGCTTCTGGACGGTGGTGTCGCCGATCCCACGCTTGGGCGTGTTGACGATCCGCTCGAAGGCCAGGTCGTCGTCTTCGGAATAGATCAGCCGCAGATAGGCCACCGCGTCGCGGACTTCGGCCCGCTCGAAGAACCGCGGGCCGCCGATCACCACATAGGGGATCTGCAGCATGACGAACCGCTCTTCGAACGACCGCATCTGGAACGAGGCGCGGACCAGGATGGCGATGTCGCTGTACTTGCGGCCGCCCTTGCGCGCGCGCTCGACCTCGTCGGCGATCAGCCGGCTCTCGGCGTCGCCGTCCCAGACGCCCCGGACGACGACCTTCTCGCCCTCGTTCGCCTCGGTCCACAGCGTCTTGCCGAGCCGCCCCTTGTTGGCGGCGATCAGGCCCGAGGCGGCGGCCAGGATGTGGCTGGTCGAGCGGTAGTTGCGCTCCAGGCGGACGACCTTGGCGCCGGCGAAGTCGCGCTCGAAGCGCAGGATGTTGTCCACCTCGGCGCCGCGCCAGCCGTAGATCGACTGGTCGTCGTCGCCGACGCAGCAGAGGTTCTGGCTCTTCTGGGCCAGGAGGCGCAGCCACAGGTACTGGGCGACGTTGGTGTCCTGGTACTCGTCGACCAGCAGGTACTTGAAACGGTTGTGGTAGTCGGCCAGCACGTCGGGCTGGCTGGTGAAGATCGTGATGTTGTGCAGCAGCAGGTCACCGAAGTCGCAGGCGTTCAGGACGCGCAGCCGCTCCTGGTAGAGCCGGTACAGCGCCTGGCCGCGACCGTTGGCGAAGGCCTGGTTCTCGGCCGGCGGCAGACGGTCTGGCGTCCAGCCGCGGTTCTTCCAGTGGTCGATCAGGCCGTTCAGCGCCTTGGGCGTCCAGCGCTTCACGTCGATCTTCTCGGCCTCGAGGAGTTGCTTCAGCAGCCGCTCCTGATCGTCGTCGTCGAGGATGGTGTAGTTCGACTTCAGCCCCACCAGTTCGGCGTGGCGGCGGAGGATCTGGGCGGCCACCGAATGGAAAGTGCCGAGCCAGCGCAGACCCTCGGCTGCCGGGCCGATGATGTGGGTGATCCGCTCGCGCATCTCGCGCGCGGCCTTGTTGGTGAAGGTGACGGCCAGCAGCTCCCACGGCCGCGCTCGGCCGCTGGCAAGGATGTGGGCCAGGCGGGTGGTGAGCACGCGGGTCTTGCCCGTGCCTGCGCCGGCCAGCACCAGCACCGGGCCTTCGGTCGCCTCGACGGCCTCGCGCTGCTCGGGGTTCAGGCCTTGCAGGTAGTCGAACGCCGCCGCGGGCTGCGGGCGGGCGAGATCGCTGATGCGCGGGGCCGGAGCGTTGAAGGACGGATCAGAAGACTCGGAGGACATCGGCAGCCAATTAGCATGGGGCGTGCGGGAATGGCGCCCCGGCGTTCGCGGTGCGTTCCGGCTGGTATAGGCGCGCACTGGCCTGGACGTACAGGGTGCGGCCCGGTATCGCGGCCGCTTGCTGCCGGAGTTTCCACCGTTTGAGCCCGCCACCGGTTTCCGCCGTCTATGGACAGCCGCTTCCCGAGCTGGCGCTCGCGCCTGCGGGCGCGCTCCAGGTCTCGCCGCTGATTCCCGGCTCGGCCGCCCTCGACGAGATCGCGCCGGGCAGCCTTGAGGCTGTGGTCGTCGCCGCGCCGCCCGGGACGATCGAGCGGCGCTACGTCCTGGCCCTGGCGCTGCGGGCGCTGCGTCCCGGCGGCGCGCTGACCGCGCTGGCGCCGAAGGAGAAGGGCGGCTCGCGCATCGGCAAGGAACTGGCCGCCTTCGGCTGCGAGGTCCACGAGACGCCGAAGCGCAAGCAGCGGATCTGTGAAACGACGAAGCCTGAAGCGCCGGAGGGCATCGAGGCGGCGCTCGAAGCCGGTAAGCCGCGCATCGCCGACGGCCTCGGCTTGTGGACCCAGCCCGGGGTCTTCAGCTGGGATCGGCCCGATCCCGGCAGCGTCCTGCTGATGCGGTCACTGCCGGCGCTTGTGGGCCGAGGCGCGGACCTGGGCGCGGGCATCGGCCTGCTGTCGCGGGCGGTGCTCGCCAACGCCGGCGTCACGGCGTTGGCGCTCGTCGAACTCGACCGCCGGGCGGTGGAGTGCTCAAAGCGCAACGTCGTCGATGAGCGGGCGAGCTTCCACTGGCAGGACGCGCGGACCGGGCCAGAGCTGTCCGGTCTGGACTTCGTGGTCATGAACCCTCCGTTCCACGACGGCGGCGCCGAGGACAAGTCGTTGGGCCAGGCCTTCATCCGCCGCGGCCACGCCGTGCTCCGCAAGGGTGGATCGCTGTGGCTGGTGGCCAACCGGCACCTGCCGTACGAAGCCGTGCTCGCCGAGCTGTTCGCCTCCGTGGCGCTGCGGGCGGAAGGCGGCGGCTTCAAGGTGTACGAGGCGCGGAGATGAGCGGGGCCGTTCGGCTGGACAAGCTCTTGGCGAACCTGGGCTACGGGTCGCGGCGCGAGATCCAGGCCCTGGCGCGGCTGGGCGCCATCACCCTCGACGGCAAGCCGCTTCCCAAGGCCGACGAGCGGATCAAGCTCACGCCCGACCTGCCCGCGCGGATGCTGGTGGACGGCCGGCCGCTGGACCCGCTGCCGGGCGTGGCGCTGATGATGCACAAGCCGGTGGGCGTCACCTGCTCTCACAAGGAGGCCGGCGAGCTGGTCTATGGCCTGCTGCCGTCCCGCTGGCGCATGCGGGACCCGGCGCTGTCCACCGTGGGGCGGCTGGACAAGGAGACCTCGGGCCTGCTGCTGTTCACCGACGACGGCGACCTGCTGCACCGGATCATCTCGCCCAAGCGCCATGTGCCGAAGCGCTACGTCGCCACGCTCGCCCGCCCGCTGCGCGGCGACGAGCGCGCGATCTTTGCGGCCGGAGACCTGATGCTGGAGGGTGAGGATAAGCCCCTCGCGCCGGCCACGCTTGAGCCGCTGAGCGACACCGTCGCCCGGCTGACCATCACCGAGGGACGCTATCACCAGGTGCGGCGGATGTTCGCCGCCGTGGGCAACCACGTGGATGCGTTGCACCGCGACCGGATCGGTGGGCTGGAGCTGCCGTCCAAACTCGAGCCCGGCCGCTACCGGATCATGGGCCCAGACGATCTCGCCGCGATCTTCGCCTAGCCGCCGATCGCGCGGACCTTTGCGGCGGCGAACCGCGTTCTTCCCAGCGGCGCCGCCTGCCGGCGGGCCGAACGGGATGCCAGATGGTTCAGTCGCAGGCCGCGACCGTGGACGCCTACCTCACGGAGGTCTCGGCGGCGCGCGTTCCGGACCTCGTCCGGCTGCGCGAGATCGCGCGCCGCACGCTGTCCGGGCACCAGGAAAGCATGCTCTGGGGCCGGCCGACCTATCTGCGCGACGGGCGCGCCGTCTTCGGCTTCGCCGAGCAGAAGCAGTACGTCGCGCTCTACTTCGGGAAGCACGGCGTGCTGGATGACCACGGTCCGGCCGTGGCCAACGTCCGCCGCAGCAAGGGCTGCTTGCGGTACCGCAAGTCGGCGCCGATCGACTGGGTCCTCATCGAGCAGTTGCTGGCCGAAGCGGCTGTCTGAGGCTCGGAACTGGCCTCTCAGGGGTTCGTTACCCGGCCAGGAGAATTCTGTGGACCGCATCGACCGCAGGACCGCGCCGTGGCTGGCGTTCTTCGCCGGGGCCGTGGCGATGCTTGCCGTGGCGCTGGGATGGGCCGCCTTCAGCCAGCGGGACGAGGCCGCGCAGGCCGTGCGCCTGGCCGCCGAGGCGGCCGACGCCGTGCCGGCGCTGGCGCCGCCGCGCCTGCCAGAGGCGCCGCGCATTCCGGATATGCCGGTCCCGCGACCGCAGTAGGAGCCTTCACATGACCGACCCGCATTCCTCGCCCGCGAAACCGACCCGCCGCATCCCGCCGCTCGTCTGGATCGTCGTGGCGGCCCTGGTGGGCTGGCTGGTGGTCGTCATGTTCCAGCGTGGCGGGACGCACCGAACGCCGGACGGCGGCGAAATGCCGATGGCCGAGCAGGGGCCGTCGGTGATGCCGCCGGCTCCGGCGGAGGGAACGACGCCGGCCACGCCGGGCGGCGTCGCCAACCCGCCGCAGTAGGCGTCAGCCGCCGCGCGCGTAGCCCAGCGCCGCGATCCGGCAGGCCGAGGCGAGGGGGCGCCCCGCCCGGCCGCGGTCGATGCCGACGATCAGCGCCGCCAGGCTGACGCCCCGGGCCTGCGCCATCTCGTCGAGAACCGCCCAGAACTCGGGCTCCAGCGCGATGGAGGTCGCGTGGCCGGACAGGAGGACGGAGCGCTTCTTGAGCTGCGGCATGGCCCCCCTGTTTACGTAAATCGCCGACGGCAACACCAGCCCTCTTGCCAAAAGGTGACGGGGGCGTCATTTTTAGATCCACACGTTCTCTGAGGTTGCTCCGACCATGGCCATGGCCGACGTCACCGCCGACTTCCGACCCGCGCCGCGGAACTCGACCAAGCTGGACTGGCCGCACGCGATCCGTTCGCTGCGCCGCCTGCTGGCCGACAAGGAAGACACCCGCCAGGTCTTCGAGATCATGCGCGCCCTGAACGGCGCCTCGACAGCCAAAGGTTACCACCGGCTGCTCGCCACCGCAGAGGGGGGGCGGATCGCGTTCGCACGCGAGGAGTTCGCTCATCGGCTGATGGACGACGCCTGGCTGGACAGCCTGCCCGAGGGCAGCGTGGGCGCGGCCTATCGCACGTTCATCCGCGCCGAGAACCTGTCGGCGGACGGCCTGGCCATGATCAGTCGCGAGGGCCTGCAGGAGATCGACGAGCCGCATCCCTACGCTTGGTTTGGCCGCCGCACCCGCGATGTGCACGACATCTGGCACATCCTGTCCGGCTATCACCGCGACGGCCTGGGCGAGGCGTGCCTGGTGGCGTTCTCGTACGCGCAGACCAAGGGCCTGGGGTGGGCGCTGATCGCGCTGGGCGCCATCTCGCGAACGCGGGGCGGGGACTATCCGTACGTGCGCGCCATCCTGCAGGGCTACAAGCGCGGCAAGGCGGCCAAATGGTTGCTGGGCGAAGACTATGAACGCCTGCTGGCCGAGCCGCTGGAGGCGGCCCGGCGCAGGCTCAACATCACGCCGCCGACGATCTACGACGCCATCCCGCCGGAAGCGCGCGACGTGCTGCCGGCCGCGTAGGGCGGCCCGAGCGAGCGTCAGTCCTCCCGCTTCTTGCCCTCCAGGTCGCGGCGCGCCCGCTCGGCCTCGAGGCGGGACGCGAGGGTCTCGGCCTTCGGCCGGCCGAACCGGATCCGGTTCTCCGCCGCCTGCGTCTTGGCGTTCTGCTTGTCGCGCGCCTTGCGGGCCTTGTTCAGGTTGATCGGTTCGGCCATGGCTCCAACCCAGAGGTCTGGCGTTCAGGCTAGGTCAGCGGCATCGTCCGCGCCAGTCCGCGTCCTGCCGCCGAGGGGAGCCATCGCCATTGGCGTGGAAGCCTGATCTCCGTCAACTGGGCCTGCCGCGCAGCCTGCCGGCCCTGGTTCTCGCCACCGGGCTGATGGCGAGCGTCGCGGCCGGCCTGCAGGTCGAGCGCATGGCGCGGGCCAAGGACCAGGAACGGTTCAACCAAGCCGTGGCCGAGGCGCACGTGACCGTCTCGTCGCGGCTGCAGACCTATCTGGCCGCCCTGCGCGCCGGCGCGGCGCTGTTCGCAGCTAACGGCGGCGAGGTGAACCGCGGCGAGTTCCGGGCCTTCGCGGAACGGCTGGACCTGCCGCAGGTCTATCCCGGCATCCAGGGGCTGGGCTTCAGCGCCCGGCTTCCGGCGGTGTCCGGTCCCGAGACCGAGGCGCTGCTGCAAGGACTGGGCGTGCCCGAGGTCCGCGTGCGGCCGGCGGAGAGGCGGCCCGAGGCGCATGCCATCGTCTTCCTGGAGCCCATGGACCGCCGCAACGCGACGGCCATCGGCTTCGACATGTACTCAAACCCGATCCGCCGAGCGGCGATGGCGCGGGCTCGCGACCTGGGGGTGAGCGCCATGTCGGGCAAGGTCGAGCTGGTGCAGGAGATCGACCGCGACAAGCAGGCCGGCTTCCTCATCTACCACCCGGTCTATCGCGGCGGCGGCGTGCCGAGGACCGTGGACGAACGGCGGGCCGCGCTTCGAGGCTTCGTCTATGCGCCGTTCCGCGCCGACGACCTCCTCGAGGGCATCCTTGGCGCGCGCGAGGCGTCCCGCGTCCGGCTGGCGATCTACGACGACGCCGTCGCTCCCGAGAACCTGCTGCACGGACCCAAGCCGGGCCGGGCGACCCTGATGTCCAGCCGCTTCTCCACGGTGCGGCCGCTGGAGATCGCCGGCCGCCGCTGGATGATCGACTACCGCTCGACCCACGCGCTCGAGGCCGGGTCGAGCCGTGGCCTGGCGCTCGTCACCTTCCTGGGCGGGCTGCTTGCGACGGTGCTGGTGGCGGCGGCCACGTCGCGCCAGGTCACCGCGCGGCTGCAGGCCGAAAGCGAGGTGGAGGCCCGGCGCGCGGCGGAGGAGGCGCGCGAGCTCCTCGTCGCCGAGTTGAACCACCGGGTGAAGAACACGCTGGCGACCGTGCAGTCGATCGCCTCTCAGAGCCTGCGCGAAGGCCGGTCGGCCGCGGAGGCGCGGGAGACGTTCGAGGCCCGGCTGATTGCGCTCAGCCACGCCCACGACTTGCTGACGCGCGAAAACTGGCGCGGCGCGGAGCTGTCGGAGATCGTGCGCGAGGAGACACTGCCCTACGCCGAGCGGGTGGCCGCGGAGGGGCCGCAGGTGCGCCTGCCGCCGGGGACCGCCCTGGCCCTTGCGATGGCGCTCCACGAGCTAGCCACCAACGCGGCCAAGTACGGAGCGCTATCGACGCCGGAGGGGCGCGTGTCGATCGTCTGGAAGCTGCCGTCGGGCCGGCTGGACCTCACTTGGCGCGAAAGCGGCGGGCCGCCCGTGACGGCGCCGGCGGCGCGCGGCTTCGGCACGCGCATGATCACCCAGGGCCTGAGCCGGCAGCTGCGGGGAACGGTGGACCTGGCTTTCAAACCCGGCGGCGTGGTCTGCTGCATCGAAATCCCGCTGGCCGCCGAGGCGGCTCCGCTGGCGGCCGAATGAACCCGTTCGCGGCGCCGCTCGTTCGAAGGCTGCGCAATACGGGAGCAAACGCATGGTCCAGCCCTCCGAGATCGTCCAGCACATGGAAGTGGTGGGCTCCGACGGCGGACACGTCGGCCGGGTGGATCACGTGGTCGGCGACGAGATCGAGCTGACCAAGCTCGATCTGGCCTCGGGGCTCAAGCACCACATGATCCCGCTGAGCTGGGTAGACCGCGTCGACGACGACACGGTCTGTCTCAACCGCACCAAACAGGCGGCCAAGGCCGCCTGGCGGACGAAGATGTAGCGCCCGCGGCGCTACTTCACGTTGGCGCAGAAGCGCTGGATGCGGCCGCAGGCGTCTTCCAGCACCGCGTTCGAGGTCGCGTAGCTGATGCGGAAGTGCGGGGAGAGGCCGAAGGCCGCGCCGAACACCACCGAGACCCCCTCGGTCTCCAGCAGCTCGACGGCGAAGTCCTCGTCCGAGCTGATCACCTTGCCCGAGGGCGCGGTCTTGCCGATCAGGCCGGCCACCGACGGATAGACGTAGAAGGCGCCTTCCGGCGTCGGGCACTTGATGCCGTTGGCCTGGTTCAGCATCGAGACCACCAGGTCGCGCCGCCCCTCGAACAGCTTGGCGTTCGGCTTGATGAAGTCCTGCGGGCCGTTCAGCGCCTCGACCGCCGCCCACTGTGAGACCGACGACGGGTTGGACGTCGTCTGGCTCATCACCTTTGCCATCGCCTTGATCAGCGGCTCGGGGCCGGCCGCGTAGCCGATCCGCCAGCCGGTCATGGCGTAGGCTTTCGACACGCCGTTCATGGTCAGGGTGCGGTCGTAGAGCGCCGGCTCGACCTGGGCGATGGTGAAGAACTCGAAGTCGCCGAACACCAGGTGCTCGTACATGTCGTCCGTCAGGATCCAGACGTGCGGATGGCGCAGCAACACGTCGGCCAGCTCGCGCAGCTCGGCCTTGGTGTAGGCGGCGCCCGACGGGTTCGACGGCGAATTCAGGATCACCCAGCGGGTCTTCGGCGTGATCTTCGACTCGAGGTCCTTGCCGGTCAGCTTGAAGCCGGTGTCGGCCGAAGTCGGCGCCGCGACCGGCTGGCCGCCGGCCAGCAGCACGATGTCCCAGTAGCTCACCCAGTAGGGCGTCGGCACGATCACCTCGTCGCCCGGGTTTAGGGTGGCGATGAAGGCGTTCCAGATCACCGGCTTGCCGCCCGGCGAGACGTTCACCTGGGAGGGCTTGTAGGTCAGGCCGTTCTCGCGCGCGAACTTGGCGCAGATGGCTTCCTTCAGCTCGGGGATGCCGTCGACGTTGGTGTACTTCGTCTTGCCCTCGCGGATCGCCCGGATGCCGGCTTCCTTGATGTTCTCGGGCGTGTCGAAATCGGGCTCGCCGGCGGCGAGGCTGATGACGTTACGGCCCTGCGCCTTCAGCTCGCGGGCCTTCGCGTCGGCCGCCAGGGTGGCGGACGGCTTCACGCGGGAAAGCGCGGCGGATTCGAGCGACATGGGGCAGGGTCTCCCTCGGGGGCTTACGAGATTGCGCCGGGGTTTAGACCATGCTGCAGCGCACGCAAATAGAGCCGCCTGGAAGCAAGGTGGCCTGGGGGCCTGAAGATGGCGGCCGGATCGGGCTCTCCAACACCGATCCGACCGCGCGCAGCCGGCGCTAGACGAGGTTCGCCAGGCTGATGTCGCTGAGCGTCTTGCCGACCAGCAGCACGGCGTGATCGGCGCCGTCGGCGGGATCGCCCGCGTCGACGAAAACGATGACGCTGTCGCCGACCTGGGCCGCGACGTACTTCGCCCCGGCCGCCGAGATGTGCTCATTGGCGATGCGTCGCGCCTCTTCGTAGGACGTGCTCACGAACTCCGAATAGCTCTGGGGCAGAATAGCGGCCGGCGACAGAATGCTGACTTCGGCGAAGCTCAGGGTGTCGTGCGCTTCCCAGTCCATGATGATGTCGGTGTGGGCCGCATCGACCGGGCCCTTGGCGACGAACTCGAAGCGGTCTCGGCCTTCGCCGCCATACAGGGTGTCCTGACCGGCGGTCCCGAGCACCAGGGTGTCATTGCCCTCGTCGCCGCGCATCCAGGCGCCCTGCGGCCCTTGGGCCACCAGCAGGTCGTCGCCCACGCCGCCGCCGAAGCGATCCGCGCCGAAGCCGCCTTGAAGGGTGTCGTTGCCGTCGCCGCCGACCACGCTGTCATCGCCCAGTCCGCCCAGGATCTCGTCGTCGCCGCGATCGCCCGACAGGTAGTCGTTCCCGTCACCACCGCCGAGGACGTCATTCCCCTGACCGCCATAGAGCCAGTCGTTCCCGGCGCCGCCGTAGATCTCGTCGTCGCCGAGGTTGCCGTGGGCGAAGTCGCCGGCCTCGCCGTCAACGCCGGTCACGCCGTCGCTAGTGAAGATCACGTCGTCGCCCTGGCCGCCGTAGAGGCTGTCGGCGCCCTGGCCGCCGGTCAGCACGTCGTTGCCGCTGCCGCCATGGATCAGGTCGTCGCCCTTGAGGCCAGCGAGCTGGTCGGCGCCCGGGCCGCCGTAGAGGCCGTCACCCAGGTCTGTACCGCTGGCGCGCTGATCGCCGGCGTCGCCCACCAGCAGCTTCGAGCCGTCGGCCATCACGATGCCGCCCGCGTTCGAGACCTCCGTCAGGCCGACGCCGAACTTCACGGTCTTGCCGCCGAAGGTGACGAGGATGCTGGGCACTTCCGGCGTGAGGATCAGCGGGTCGTAGGATTGGTAGGTCACCGACACCAGCCGCGCCGGGCCGCCATTGATGGTGAGCGTGTCTCCGAGCCGGATGTTCAGCGCCTGCTCCGGCGTGATCGTCTCGAGCGCGTATTCCATCATTGCAAGTATCTCCGTTAGGCGAACGCCCCTCTTGCCGTACCAAATGGTGCAGGTTGCGTAAAAACGCAACTGTAGAAAATGCAATGAGCTCTGCGCGGCGGACGCCGGCTTGACCGGACCTGCCGCATCGGCGACCTCAGGCCCGTGATGCGCCGCCTCTTCACGTTCCTCTCGAACATGGATGCCCAAGCCTGGCGGGCGCTGCTGATCTCGTTCGTTCTGTTCGGCGGCGTCGGCCTGGTCTTCGTCTTCGGGGCCCAGCTGCTGGGCTTCGGCGGCGAGGCGACGGTCGAGCGTTGGCTGGGCGCGGCCCACGGCGTCTGGGCGCTGCCGGTGGCGATCCTCGCCTTCGCGGCGCTGGCCTTCGTCGGCGTGCCGCAGTTCATGCTGATCGCCGCCTGCGTGGTGGCCTTCGGGGCCTCGACCGGCTTTGCCTATTCCTGGGTCGGCACCATGGTCTCGGCGATGATCGGCTTCTACATCGGCCGGGTCGCCGGCGCGCGGACGCTGGCCACCTTCCAGGGCGAGGGCCTTCGCCAGTTCATGGACCTGGTCGGCCGCAACGGCTTCTTCGCCAGCCTGATCGTGCGCCTCGTGCCGTCGGCCCCCTTCATCGTCGTCAACATGGCCGCCGGCGTAACCCCGATGCGGGCCCGCGACTTCGCGGCTGGCACCGCCCTGGGCATCGTGCCGAAGATCGCGCTCACGGCCTTCGCCGGCAACTCGGTGGCGCAGGTGATGCGCGGGCAGGGCGGCTCGGGTCACATTGCCTTGGTAGCCGGCATTGCGGTTCTTTGGCTGGCGATCGGCTGGTACGCGCGGCGTTGGCTGAAGGCGCGCGAGGCGGCGACCGCCCGCGAGAAAAGCCTGCCCTAGCCACGCGCTCGGCGGCGGCAAATATTTGCTGCGCGGGCACTCGTCGCGAAAGGCTGTTGCGCGCCGCGGCAAAACGCCAGCCGCCGGAGCAAGATGGTTGCGCCGAAGCGGCCGTTTCGGTAGAAGCCGCCTCGATGCGCACGCAAGCGAACAGCTCGCTTCTTCTTCCGTCGCTGGGGCTTAGCCGCCCCTGGGCGACCCGTTAGGCACGCGCATCTTCGCGGCCGGGCGCTCAGGGGCTTCGACAGACCTCCGCCCGACGATCCAAACCTTCGCGAAGAGCCCGTAACATCATGACCGCCAACGTATCCGCCGCTTCCGAGCGCGACCGCGTCATCATCTTCGACACCACCATGCGCGATGGCGAGCAGTCGCCCGGCGCCTCCATGTCGCTGGAGGAGAAGCTGGAGCTGGCGAAGATCCTCGAGGACATGCGCGTCGACGTGATCGAGGCCGGCTTCCCGATCGCCTCGAACGGCGACTTCGAGGCTGTCCGCCAGATTTCCGAGATCATCACCGAGAGCGTGGTCTGCGGCCTGGCCCGCGCCGGCGTCCAGGACATCGAGCGCTGCGCCGAGGCCATCCGGAAGGCCAAGCGCGGCCGGATCCACACCTTCCTGTCGACCAGCCCCAGCCACCGGGACCACATCCTGCGCGCCAGCCAGGACGACATCCTGGAGATGATCACCGGCTCGGTGACCCACGCCCGCAACCTGTGCGGCGACGTGGAATGGTCGGCCCAGGACGCCACACGCACCGAGCAGGACTTCCTGCGCCGCTGCGTCGAGGCGGCCATCCGGGCGGGCGCCACGACGATCAATATCCCCGACACCGTCGGCTACACCTATCCGTCGGAATACGCCGAGGTATTCCGCGACCTGATCGAGAACGTGCCGGGCGCCGACACGGTGATCTTCTCCACGCACTGCCACAACGACCTGGGCCTCGCGGTCGCCAACAGCCTGTCGGGCGTCCAAGCCGGCGCGCGGCAGGTGGAGTGCGCGATGAACGGCATCGGCGAGCGCGCCGGGAACGCGGCGCTGGAAGAGATCGTCATGGCGCTGAAGGTGCGCGGCGACCGGCTGCCCTACCACACGGGCATCGAGACCCAGCACATCACGCGAGCCAGCCGCTACGTCTCGGCCATCACCGGCTTCCCGGTGCAGTTCAACAAGGCGATCGTGGGCAAGAACGCCTTCGCGCATGAGAGCGGCATCCACCAGGACGGGATGCTGAAGGACCGCGGCACCTACGAGATCATGCAGCCCGAGGACGTCGGCCAAGGCGCCTCGAACCTGGTGATGGGCAAGCACGCCGGCCGCGCGGGCTTCCGCGAGAAGCTGAAGGAGCTGGGCTACGAGCTGGGCCAGAACGCCCTGAACGAGGCCTTCCAGCGCTTCAAGGACCTGGCCGACAAGAAGAAGCACGTCTTTGACGACGACATCGTCGCGCTGGTCGACGACGCCCTGGCCAGCCAGGCCGACAAGATCCAGGTCAAGCACCTGCGGGTCATCGCCGGCACCGAGGGGCCGCAGGAAGCCTTCCTGACGGTGACCATCGAGGGGACCGAGAAGTCGGCCAACGCCACCGGCGACGGCCCGGTGGACGCGGTGTTCAACGCGATCCACGAGGTCTATCCGCACGCCGCGACGCTCCGCCTGTTCCAGGTGCACGCGGTGACGGAAGGCACGGACGCCCAGGCCCAGGTCTCGGTGCGGCTCGAGGAAGAGGGCCGGATCGCTACCGGCCAGGCGGCGGACACCGACACGCTGACGGCCTCGGCCAAGGCCTATGTGAACGCGCTGAACAACCTCGTCGCCCGCAAGGAGAAGACCGCGCCCGGCCGCATGGCCAGCGGGTTCTAGCGTCAACGTCATCCCTCCTCTTTAGGGGAGGGTGGATCGCGCCGCAGGCGTGAGACGGGTGGGGGAGGCGCCTACAGGCTCTGCGCTTGGGGTCGGTTCCCCCCACCCTGCTCGCCTTCGGCGAGCTGTCCCTCCCCTAAAGAGGAGGGACTGGGGTTCTGCATTGCTCTGGATCGTTTTCACCCTGATCGCCGCGCCGCTGCAGGTGGCGCGGAACGCGGCGCAGCGCGGGCTGGTCGGCGACGCTGGCCCGTGGGGCGCGACGCTGGTCCGCTTCCTGTTCGGCCTGCCGTTCTCGATCTTCATCTTCGCCGCGGTGGCCGCATTCACGCCCGACGCGACGCCGCATCTGTCGTGGCGGTTCTGGACGGCGGTTGCCTTCGGCGCGATCAGCCAGGTGGCGGCCACCGGCTTCCTGCTGATGGCGATGCACCGCTCGGGCTTCGCGGTCGCGACCGTGCTGCAGCAATCGTCGCTGCCCCTGGCGGCGGTGATGGGGCTCGCGCTGGGCGACGCCTTGTCGGTTCAGGCTTGGTTAGGCGTGGCCATCGCCAGCGCCGGTCTCGCCGTCGTCTCGTGGCCCAGGCGGGACCAGACGCACCACACCTTCGTCGGCGGCCTGTTGGGGCTGGCGGCCGGCGCGGCGTTCGCCGTGTCGTTCAACGGCTACCGGCAGGCCGGGCTCGCGCTGGACCCTGCGCATCCGATCTTCTCGGCGACCGCCGCTGTCGTTATCGCGCAGGCGTTGCAGACCGTGGGCCTCGGCCTGATCCTGGCCCTGACCCGGCCGCAGGCGATCCGTTCGGTCGTCGGCTCCTGGAAGCAGTCCCTGGGCGCCGGTTTCTTCGGTTCGGCCGCCTCGGCGTTCTGGTTCGGAGCCCTGGCGTTGGCGCCGGCGGGTCCGGTGCGAGCGGTGGCCCTGATCGAGACGCCCGTTGCGGCCGCCGTGGGCCGCCGGCTGTTCAAGGAGCGGCTGAGCCTTCGCGCCATCATCGGCGGGCTGCTGACCGCCGCCGGCGTGGCCTTGACGGCTCTCGGCTGAACAGTCTGATGGCGGGATGATCGACCGCCGTAGCCTCCTCGCCGCCACGCCGCTTCTGGCCCTACCAGGCCTCGCCCGCGCCGCCGCCCGCTGGGAGCCGGGCGCCGACGTGCCCTGGCCGGTCCAAGAGGTCTATGGGACCGCGGTCGGCAAGCGCATCGTCATTGCAGGCGGCATGGCGCCGGGCGCCGGCGGCCTGGGCGGCGGCATCAATCCGCAGGACCGCACCGGCCTCTACGACACGGTTTCTGACCGCTGGACGGAGGGGCCGAAGCTGCCGTTCGCGCGGCACCATCCGGTGCTCGCCACCGCCAGGGCCCGCGCTTACGCCTTCGGCGGCTTCCGCGTCACCGACGCCGGTGGCTGGGTGGCGATCTCCGATGCCCTGATGCTGCACGACGACGCCTGGCAGGCCGTCGCCCCCATGCCGACGCTGCAGTGCGAGACGGTGGCTGTCACCCTCGGCGACCGCATCCACATCGCCTCCGGTCGCGCGCCCAAGGGCGAGAGCAACCGCAACTGGAACGACCAGGGCGATATCGCCCTCCACCAGGTCTACGACGCCCGCGTCAACCGCTGGAGCGCCGCGGCGCCGGTCCCCGAGGCCCGCAACAGCGCCACGGGGGCGGTGATCGACGGCCTGTTCTACCTGGCGGGCGGCCGGCGGGTGGGCGAGGGCAACTCGGCCCGGCTCGACCGCTACGATCCCAAGGCGGATCGCTGGGAGACCTTAAGGCCGATGCCACGCGCTTCTGGCGGCTTGGCCGGCGCGGCCCTTGGCGGTCGGCTTTATGTCTTCGGCGGCGAGAACCCCGGCGTGATCCCCGAGACCTGGTCCTACGACCCGAAGACCGACCAGTGGCGTGCGGAGCCCGCGATGCGGACGCCCCGACACGGCCTGGTCGGCGTCGCCGCTGGCGGTAAGGCCTATGCGATCGGCGGCGGCGCCAAGGCGTCGGGCGGCCAGGTGACGGCCGTCGTCGAGGCGCTGGTCCCGTAGTCCGCGGGATCGGCTAAGGTCCGGCGATGCTCCGACTCTTCGCCTTGCTGATCGCCCTGACGGCCCCTGCGCTCGCGCAGGCCGCCGAGGTGCAGGTGGCCGTGGCGGCGAACTTCACGGAACCGGCCAAGGAGATCGCCCAGCGGTTCAAGCAGAGGACCGGCCACACGGCGACGCTCAGCTTCGGCTCGTCGGGCCAGTTCTATGCGCAGATCGCCAACGGGGCGCCGTTCCAGGTGTTCCTGTCGGCAGACGTCGAGCGGCCGCAGAAGGCGGAGGCGGATGGACTTGCCGTCGCCGGCTCGCGCTTCACCTACGCGACCGGCCGCCTGGTGCTGTGGAGCCGCGAGGCGAACCGCGTCGACGCCCGGGGGCAGGTGCTGGCTCGCGGCCGCTTCGACAAGCTGGCGATCGCCGACCCCAAGGCCGCGCCCTATGGCGTCGCCGCGGTGGAGACCCTGCAGAAGCTGAAGCTGTACGACGCGCTGCGGCCGAAGATCGTGCAGGGCGCCTCCATCACCCAGGCCTATCAGTTCGCTAGCACGGGCGCAGCCGAGCTCGGCTTCGTGGCGCTGTCGCAGGTGGTGACCGAGAAGGGCGGCTCGCGCTGGTTGGTCCCGGCCAATCTGCACACCCCGATCTACCAGCAGGCGGTGCTGTTGAAGACCGGCGCGGCCAACCCGGCGGCCAAGGCCTTCCTCGCCTACCTGCGCAGTCCCGAAGCCAAGGCGGTGATCCGCACGTACGGCTACGAGGTGAAGTGAGCGGCCTCCTTCCCATTCTATGGCTGACGGTCAAGCTCGCCGCGGTCACCACCCTGATCCTGCTGGTCGTGGGCACGCCGCTGGCCTGGTGGCTGGCGCGCAGCCGCGCGTGGTGGAGCGAGGCCGTCGGCGCACTGGTGGCGCTGCCGGTAGTGCTGCCGCCGACGGTGCTGGGCTTCTACCTGCTGATCGCGCTGGGACCCGACAGTCCGCTGATGGCGCCGCTGCAGGCGCTGGGCGTCCGCACGCTGGCCTTCACCTTCACCGGGCTGGTGATCGGCTCGGTGGTCTATTCGCTGCCCTTCGCCGTGCAGCCGCTGCGCAACGCCTTCCGCGCCATCGGCCGGGAGAATCTCGACGCCGCGGCCACCCTGGGCGCCTCAGGGTGGCAGGCCTTCGTTCGCGTGGCCCTGCCGCTGTCCGCGCCCGGCTATGCGGTAGCCGCGGTGCTCAGCTTCGCCCACACCATCGGGGAATTCGGCGTGGTGCTGATGATCGGCGGCGGCATCCCGGGCCGGACGGATGTGGTCTCGATCGAGATCTGGCGGCTCGTGGAAGCGCTGGAGTGGGAGCGCGCGCACGCGCTGAGCGCGCTGCTGGTCGCGTTCGGCTTCCTGGTCGTTCTGTCGCTGCTGCTGCTCGATCGCCGCATCTCGCGCCATGCGGACGAGCCCTGAGCGCGCGGATCGGCGGCTGCCCCGGATTCGTGGCGCCGGTAAGGCGAAACGCGATGCGTGAAACTCGCGCGCGACGCGAAAGCGCACACCGCTCTTTAAGCCTTGAAATGGCAAATGGGGCAGGGCAAGGGGACGTTAAGCCTGCCAGACAGAACGTAGCGACTCGACGCATGGTGCACAGCGTCAGTCGGGCCGCCCAACGGTCTGCTGGCGCATGATCCTTAAGCCCCCATCGACCAGGGCCCTGCATGATCTCTTCTCTCTTCGGCGCGATCTCGAACGACATCGCCATCGACCTCGGCACCGCCAACACCCTCATCTACATGAAGGGCAAGGGGATCGTGCTGAACGAGCCGTCCGTGGTGGCGCTGCGCAACGTCGGCGGCCGAAAGGTCGTCCACGCGGTCGGCATCGAGGCCAAGCAGATGCTGGGCCGGACGCCGGGCCACATGGAAGCCATCCGCCCGATGCGGGACGGGGTCATCGCCGACTTCGAAGTCGCCGAGGAGATGATCAAGTACTTCATCCGCAAGGTTCACAACCGGAAGGGCTTCGTGAACCCGAAGGTGATCGTGTGCGTGCCGTCGGGCGCCACCGCGGTGGAACGCCGCGCCATCAACGACAGCTGCCTGAACGCCGGCGGCCGCCGCGTCGGCCTGATCGACGAGCCGATGGCGGCTGCGATCGGGGCCGGCCTGCCCATCCACGAGCCGACCGGCTCGATGGTCGTCGACATCGGCGGCGGCACCACCGAGGTGGCCGTGCTGTCGCTGTCGGGCATCGTCTATTCGCGTTCGGTCCGCGTCGGCGGCGACAAGATGGACGAGGCGATCATCAGCTACATGCGCCGCAACCATAACCTGCTGATCGGCGAGACCACCGCCGAGCGGATCAAGAAGGAAATCGGCACCGCGCGGGCTCCGGCCGACGGCGAAGGCCTGTCGATCGAGGTGAAGGGCCGCGACCTGATGCAGGGCGTGCCGCGCGAAGTGCGCATCAGCGAGAAGCAGGCTTCCGACGCCCTGTCCGAGCCGGTGGGCCAGATCGTGGACGCCGTGAAGATGGCGCTGGAAGCGACGCCGCCGGAACTGGCCTCCGACATCGCCGACAAGGGAATCATGCTGACCGGCGGCGGCGCGCTGCTGCGCGGCCTGGACGCCGAGATCCGCGACCACACTGGCCTGCCGGTGACCGTGGCCGACGATCCGCTGTCGTGCGTGGCCCTGGGCTGCGGCAAAGTGCTCGAACATCCGAAGTGGATGAAGGGCGTCCTGGAATCGACCCTGGCGTAAGATACCGGCCTGGTTTGCGGCGCGGCGGGGGCCGTTGGGGGGCGTGGTTAGATGTCCTTGCGGGACAATCCGCTCGGTGAACTGAAGGTCCCGCTCACCTGGACGGCGGGGATCGTCTTCCTCGTCGTGCTCATCGCGACGGTGGCGATCCTGCTGTCCGACCGCCGCGAAGCCTTCGAGACCGACGCCTACGGCCGGACGCGCACCGCGACCGACAAGGCCCTCGAGCCGGTGGGCAACGCGCTGTCGGCGCCGGGCCGCTGGACCGGGGCGGGCGTCGATTCCGTCCGCGGCTACTTCTTCGCCGTCTCCGAGAACCGCCGGCTGAAGGCCGAGCTCAAGGAGATGCGGCAGTGGCGCGACGTCGCCATTGCGCTGCGCGACAACAACGAACGCTACCGCGCCCTGCTGGGCCTGCGGACAGACCCGCCGATCCCGATGGTGGCGGCGCGCATCGTCACCGACAGCCGCGGTCCCTTCGCCAACTCCCGCCTCGCCAACATCGGCCAGGAAGCGGGCGTGAAGATCGGCCATCCGGTGATGAGCGAGAACGGCCTGGTCGGCCGCGTCGTCGGCACGAGCGACGGCGTCAGCCGCGTGCTGATGCTGACCGACGTCGCTTCGCGGACGCCGGTGATGATCGACCGGACCAACGCCCGCGCTATCCTCACGGGCGACGGCGGTCCGAACCCGCGGCTCGAGTACCTCCGCGGCCAGGAGCCGGTGCGAAACGGCGACCGCGTGCTGACCTCGGGCGACGGCGGCGTGTTCCCGCGCGGCCTGCCCGTTGGCCGGGCGGTCAAAGGCCTCGACGGCCGTTGGCGCGTGGTTCTGGCGTCGGACCGGGCGCCGGTCGACTACGTCCGGATCCTGCTGTTCGAGGATTTCACCCAGCTCGCCAACCGTCCGGCGCTGGACCGCACGTCCGTGCCGCCGCCGACGCCGGGCGCGCCGACCCTGCCGCCGCCTGCGCCCGTCACTCCGCCCGCGGCCGGTGCGACGCCGGCGACGACAGGCGCCGCGACCCCAGCCACGCCGGCGGCTGCCACCCCGACGCCGAAGACGGTCGCGCCGGCGGCGAAGACGGTGACGCCGACGCCGAAGGCGGCCGCGGCTGCGCCCAAGACGACCGCACCGGCGCCCAAGACCACCACCGCCCCGCCGCCGAAGACCTCGGCGGCCCCGCCCGCCGGAGCCCCGCGATGAGCGGCGGCGCCCGGTCCCTCGAGCCGTGGCGCTGGCTGGGCGTTCCGATGCTGCAGGTGGTCGCCGCCACTATGCTGCTCGCCCTGCCGATCCGCTTCTGGGGGCTCGCGTTGCCCGAGCCGGTGTTCGCGTTGCCGGTGGCCTTCGCCTGGGCCGTGATCCGGCCGTCGATGCTGGCGCCGTTCTGCGTGGCGCTTCTCGGCTTCTTCATGGACCTGCTGTGGGGCGGGCCGCTGGGGCTGTGGGCCGTGTGCCTGCTGATCGCCTACGGCGCCGCGCTGGCCGGGCGAGCCTTCATGGCCGGGCAGGGCCGCGCGGCGATGTGGAGCTGGTATGGGCTGCTGAGCGCGCTGGCCTTCGGCTCGGGCTATCTCATCGTCATGCTGGACGTGCAGGGGCGACCCAGCCCCCTGTCGGTCTTTTGGCAATTCCTCGCCACAGTCATCCTCTATCCGTTCGCCGACCGCCTGATCGAGCGGTTCGAGGACGCTGACGTAAGGTTCCGCTGAGCCCATGGCCGAACCCGCAATCTTCTTCGAGGAAGTCAACGAGCGGCAGGGTGTCTTCCACCGCCGGGCGATCCTGCTGGGCGGCTTCGCCGGCCTGGGCATCGCGGCGCTCGGCAGCCGGTTGGCCTACCTCCAGCTGCTGGAGACCCAGCGCTACGAGACGCTAGCCACCTCGAACCAGTTCAACTTCAAGCTGGTCCCGGCGCCCCGCGGGCTGATTGTGGATCGCAACGGCGCGATCCTGGCCGCCAACCGCCCGAATTTCCGGCTGCTGGTGGTCAAGGACAAGGAATACGACACCGAGGCCACGCTGCAGACGCTGGCCAGCTTCGTGCCGCTGGACGACCGGCGGCAGCGGCGGCTCCTGCGCGAGATCAACAGCGCGCCGCGCCGGGCGCCGGTTTCGGTCATGGAAGACATGAGCTGGGAGCAATTCTCGGCCATCAACGTCCGCGCCGCCGAGATGCCCAATGTCACCGCCGACATGGGCGAGGTGCGGGTCTATCCGCATGGCGGCGCCTTCGCCCACGTCATCGGCTATGTGGCCAAGGTGAACGAGGAGGATATCGAGCCCACCGGGCCGAACGCCGACCCGATCATGTTCCACCCCGGCTTCCGCATCGGGAAGCAGGGCATCGAGAAGGCCCTCGACCTCGACCTGCGCGGCCGACCCGGCGCGAAGAAGGTCGAGGTGGACGCCAACGGCCGCGAGGTGCGCCACGACGAGGCCGGCGACATCGCCGCCGTGCCCGGCAAGGAGGTGCAGCTCACCCTGGACGTCGACATCCAGAACCGGGCGCTGGAGGTGTTCGGCGGCGAGAGCGGCGGCGCGGTGCTGATGGACTGCCGCACAGGCGACATCCTTTGCATGATGTCGGCGCCCAGCTTCGACGCGAACCGCTTCGTCCGCGGCCTGACGGGCGCCGAATACCGGGGGCTGGCGAACTACGAGCGCAAGCCGCTGCTGGATAAGTGCCTGTCCGGCACCTATCCGCCCGGCTCGACCTTCAAGACCATGACGGCCCTGGCGGCGCTGGAGGCCGGCATCGACCCCGACCTGACGGTCGGCTGCGGCGGCGGCATGTACTTCGGCGGCCGCTATTTCCGGTGTCACAAGAAGGGCGGCCACGGCGCGCAGAACATGCGCGACGCCATCAAGAACTCCTGCGACGTCTACTTCTACTCGGTTGCCCACAGGATCGGACCGGACCGGATCGCCAAGGTGGCGCGCGAGTTCGGCTTCGGGCAAACGTTCGACATCGGAATCCCCGGTCAGAAGAAGGGCATCGTCCCCTCGACGGAGTGGGTGCGGAAGAACCGGCCCAAGGACCCGAAGTGGCATCCGGGCGAGTCGCTCAGCTACGGCATCGGCCAGGGCATGCTGACCGCCAACTGTCTGCAGCTGGCCGTGATGACCGCCCGCCTGGCGAACGGCCGGAAAGCGCTGAACCCGCGGCTGATCAAGTCGATCGGCGGTAAGGAGCTGCCCAGCGGGGCGGCCGTGCCCGACCTGCCGTTCAGCCAGGAGCACCTGAACTATGTCCGCGCCGGCATGGCGGCCGTGACCGAGGCCGGCGGCACCGCCTTCGTCGCCAGCCAGCTGGGCCTCGGCGACATCCTGATGGCCGGCAAGACCGGTACGGCGCAGGTTTACAGCTACAAGGCCGGCGGCCACCGCGGCAAGGGCGGCCCCTGGCGGCTGCGCGACCACGGGCTCTTCGTCGCCTTCGCTCCGCTCGACGCGCCGCGCTATGCGCTGGCCGTGATCGTCCAGCACGGGCAGGGCGGCTCGACCGCCGCGGCGCCCCGGGCGCGTGAGATCATGCGCGTTGCCCTGCTGAAGGATCCCGAGCTGCGCGCGCGGATCGAGAAGCCGGTGCCGATGCCGCAGATCCAGCCCGACCTCGAGCTCGACACCGTGCCCGACGACCCGGTGTTCGCCGAGCCCCCGAACAATCCGACGCCGGCCGCCGGCGTCCCGCTCACCCCGGCCACGCGAGGCCCTGCATGACCGTCTCGGCGCTCACCCGTCCCGGCGAACGCGACCGGCTGATCGTCAAGCTGGCCGAGGTCGACTGGCTGTTCGTCCTGGTGCTGAGCCTCATCGCCGGCGCGGGCGCGCTGATGCTGTTCTCGATCGCGGGCTCCTCCTGGACTCCCTGGGCGGTGAACCATGTCACCCGCTTCGGGATCTGCCTGGCCTTGATGATCGGCTTGGCGATGATCGACATCCGCGTGTGGTTCGCGATCGCCTACCCGGTCTACGTGGTGGGCCTGTTGCTCCTCGTCGCCGTGGAACTGGTCGGCGACACCCGCCTGGGCGCCCAGCGCTGGCTGTCGATCGGCGGCTTCAGCTTCCAGCCCTCCGAGATCATGAAGCTGGGCATCGTGCTGGCGCTGGCGCGCTACTATCACGGGGCCTCCGCTCAGCGGGCGCGGCTGTCCTGGTGGCTGTTCGTGCCGGCCGGGATGATCTTCCTGCCGGTGCTGCTGGTGGCCCACCAGCCTGACCTCGGCACCGCAATGCTGATCCTGATGACCGGCGCGGCGATCGTTGTCCTGGCCGGGCTCTCATGGAAGATCATCGCCGCGGGCCTCGCGGCCTTCGTCGCGATCGTACCGCCCTTCGTGATGTTCGTGATGCACGACTACCAGCGACAGCGGGTGCTTACGTTCCTGGATCCGGAGAGCGATCCCTCCGGCTCCGGTTACCACATCCTGCAGTCGATGATCGCCCTGGGCTCCGGCGGACTGCTGGGTAAGGGCTACGGCCTGGGCTCGCAGAGCCAGCTGAACTTCCTGCCCGAGAAGCAGACCGACTTCATCTTCGCCACACTGGCTGAAGAGTTCGGCTTCGTGGGCTGCGTCTCGGTGCTGATCCTCTACGCCGCTGCGATCTTCATGGCCCTGCGCACGGCCTATCTCAGCCACTCGCACTTCGCGCGCCTGGCGGTGGCCGGCACGACGGCGACCTTCACACTGTATGTGCTGATCAACGGCGCGATGGTGATGGGCCTGGCGCCGGTGGTGGGCGTGCCGATGCCGATGCTGTCCTACGGCGGCACCGTGATGCTGACCGTGATGATCGGCTTCGGCCTGGTGCAGTCGGCGCGCGTGCACCGCTACGCCGAGGTGACCAAGGGTTCGGGCCTCCTCTAGGGAGGCCCGACGCCGCTACTTGGCGACCATGTCCCGCTTCAGCCAGCGGCAGGTCAGGAAGAAGAACCCCCCGCCGATGGCGTACAGCGCCGAGGTGATCAGCATCGAACGCTGAAGGCTCTGCGGATGGGCGATGCCGCAGACGTCCTGCTGAGCCGCCGCCAAGGCGGCGCGGGCCGCGCCCTCGCAGGCCTTGCGGGTCAGGTCGGGCGCGCCGAGGCTGGCGACCTGCAGGTTGAAGATCATGTCGCTGAGAGCGCCGATGAACAGCGGACCCAGCCCGTAGCCCAGCAGGTTCACGACGAAGAGCAGAATGGCGGTCGACACGGCCCGGACCTGGGCCGACACGACGCCCTGGCCGATCGTGTACTGGGCGGCCAGGTAGCCGTACTTGATGGCCCCGCCGATCATCAGGCAGGCCAGCGCCAGCTGCAGGTTCTGGGTGGTGAAGGCCACATAATAGAACGGCACGCACGCCGTGAGGCCGATCCCCGCCAGCCAGGCGATAGAGTTCGGGTAGCGCTTGGACAGCTTCTCGGCGAGCCAGCCGGTGAACAGCGTGCCGACGGCCGAGGCCGCCGCGACGGGCGCGTTGAAGAGCAGCGCCGCTTCGCCAGCTGTGAGCCCGAAGGTGCGGCTGAGGAACAGCGACTGGAAGGAGGAGATGCCATAGCCACAGAAGGCGGCGATGGTGGCCGCCACGGTCATGGTCCAGAAGGACGGCTTCGACGTGAGCTCCTTGAGGCCCTCCGAGAACTTCGGCTTGGCGCGGCGGACGGTGCCGGGCGGGTCGGTGTAGCCGCGGGGCGGCTCCTTCACCGTCAGCTTGAAGACGAGCGCCACCAGGATCCCCGGCAGGCCGACCACGAAGAAGGCGGTCCGCCAGCCGTAGAGGTCCGTGATCGGCCCCCCGATGAGGTTGGCCAGGAGTCCGCCCAGGGTGACGCCCATGGCATAGTAGCCCAGTGCGGTGGAGCGGCGGCTGGGCGGATAGTAGTCGGCGATCAGGGAGTTGGCGGGCGGCGTGCAGCCAGCCTCGCCGATGCCGACGCCGATCCGGCAGGCCAGCAGGATCCAGAAGCCGCCGATGACTGCGCCGCCCACGGTGATCGGGGCGGCGAGGCCGCAAAGCGCGGTCATCAGCGACCATAGCGCCACGCAGACGGTCATGATCCAGACCCGGTGCCGGGTCTCGGCGTATTGGGCCAGCGGGATGCCGACGACCGTGTAGAGGAGGGCGAAGCCGAAGCCGGTCAGCAGGCCGAACGCGGTGTCCGAGATGCCCAGCTCGGGCTTCATCTGCGGCGCAACGACCGACAGCAGGCCGCGGTCGACGAAATTGAGGATGTAGATCAGGAGCAGCGCGTTCAGCACATAGCTGCGGTACGGCTTGGAGCCGAAGCCTTGGATGTGGCCATCTCCGGCCGCGACGGTGCTGGTCGCGCTCATACTGGATCGTTTCCCCTTTGACCTTCGTTGGGCGCGACCCTAACGAGCGTTCGCCAAGCGGGAAAGAGCCGAAATTCCGGTATGGCTGTTCGGTGACGCGAGCGTCAGAACGGCTCGAAGCAGTCGTAATTGCGCTGCCGCCGGATGCGGTCGCCCTCGAACTCGAAGAAGACGGCGAAGCGGGCCTTCATGGCGTCGCCCGGCTTGAGCGTTCGCAGCGGCACCGCCAGCACGCCGCGCCAGAGGACTTCGGCCGCCACGACGTTCCCCGTCTCGACCAGGTTGACGATCTCGTAGGTCTCGGAACTCAGCACGTTCTGACCGCGGGCGGCCGCGGCCCTGAGATCGTCCAGCGTGCGGCGGGCGCCCGCCGGCACCAGGGCGTTCGGAAATTCCTCCTGTACCGCGTCCTCGGTGAAGAACGACAGCGAGTCGCTTCGCGTCTCGATGGCCTTGAGGTAGGCGCGGACGATCTCGGCCCGGCTCATGAGGATCCTAGAGTTTGAGCGCCTGGTCGGTCGCCCGAACCAGGCCGTCGACGATGCCGGGTTCGGTGGAGGCGTGGCCGGCGTCCCACACGACGTCGAAGCGGGCGTTCGGCCATCCAGACTTCAGCCGCCAGGCGCTTTCCATCGGCGTGACCACGTCGAACCGGCCTTGCACGATCCAGCCGGGGATGTCGCGGATCTTGTCCAGGTTCTCGAAGATCCAGTTCTTCGAGGGGAAGAAGCCGCCGTTGACGAAGAAATGGCACTCGATACGGGCGAAGGCGATGGCGAAGTCGATCTCGTTGAACTTGGAGGGCCGAGCCTCGGGGCCGCGGATCGAGATGGTGTCGCCTTCCCATTGGCTCCAGGCGGCCGCCGCTTCGGCCTGCACGCGGCGGTCGGGGCTGGTCAGGCGCTTGTGGTAAGCGGCCATCATGTCGCCGCGCTCGGCTTCGGGGATCGGCGCGCAGAACCGCTGCCAGGCGTCCGGGAACAGCATCGAGGCGCCGTCCTGGTAGAACCAGCGCAGCTCGCGGTCGGTCAGCAGGAAGATGCCCCGCAGGACCAGGCTCTCGACGCGCTCCGGATGGGTGATGGCGTAGGCCAGCGCCAGCGTGGAGCCCCACGAGCCGCCGAACACGCACCACTTCTCGACGCCGAGGTGGACGCGCAGGCGCTCGATGTCCTCGATCAGCGCCCAGGTGGTGTTGTCGTCCAGGCTGGCGTTCGGACGGCTCTTGCCGCAGCCGCGCTGGTCGAACAGCGCCATCCGCCACTTTGCCGGGTCGAAGAACCGCCGCATCGTCGGGTTGATGGCCCCGCCGGGTCCGCCATGCAGTATCACGCACGGCTTGCCGTTCGGGTTTCCGCACTCCTCGTAGAAGATCTCGTGCGGGCCGTCGGTGGACAGCCAGCCCTGGGCGTAGGGCTCGTTGTCAGGGAACAGGCCGCGGCGGTGCTGGCTGGAGGAGACGGCGGGCGACGGCGTGTTTCGTTCCATGCGGACCAATCTACTTCGGGAAGCGTCTGTCCAACCAGTCGAGGATCAGTTGGTTCACCTCGCCCGGCTTCTCCTGCTGTGTCCAGTGGCCGGAGCCGTGGACCATGTGCATTTCGAGATCGCTGACCAGGCCCTTCATCGGCTCGGCCATCTCCGGCGTCAGCACGGCGTCGAGTTCGGCGGTGATCATCAGGCAGGGGAGGTTGTCTAGGCGGGCAGGCAGTCCTTCCTGACGCTCCCAGTTGCGGGTGAAGTTGCGGTACCAGCTGACAGGGCCGAAGAACCCGCCGTCGCGGAATGCGTCAGCGAAGACCTGCAACTCCTCGGGGGTCAGCAATTGGTCGCCGCCGGTCTTGCCGTCCCAGGCGCGGAGGAGATCGCGGAAGGCGAAGGTGGAGCCGCCCTCGGTCGGCTGGGTCGCGGCCTGCATGGCGGCGGGCTTACGCATGAAGAACCGCATGGTCTTGACGGCGTCCTCGCCCAGGACGGCCTCGGGCTCGTCCGGCGTCTGGAACCAGACGATGTACATGTCCGGGCCGAAGCGATGGCGAAAGATGGCGATGGGGTCCACCGGCGCACGCGGCAGGAACGGCGTGTTGAGGCCGATGACGCCGGCCACGCGGTCCGGATGCATCAGCGGCATCTGCCAGGCGACGATGCCGCCCCAGTCGTGGCCGCAGAAGATGGCTTTCTCGACCCCCAGGTGATCCAGAAGGCCCACCAGGTCGGCGGTGAGGTTGGCCATGTCGTAGGCCTCGACGGTCTGGGGTTTCTCCGACAGGCCGTAGCCGCGCTGGTCGGGCGCGATGACCCAGCGGCCGGCGTCGGCCAGAGCCTTGATCTGATGGCGCCAGGAGAAGGCGAGCTCGGGGAAGCCGTGGCACAGCACGATCGGCGCCCCCTCGCGCGGACCGGCCTCGTAATAGGCGATCTCGACCCCGTTCACCCGAACACGGTTCGGCTCCGGCATCATGTTTTCCAGCGCGGACATGACGTTCCCCTCCCATTTCGTGGGTTCGGGCAGCTTTGCCGCAAATGGGCTTTGGCCGGAACCGTGGATGGCACTAGGGCATGCCTGTCGTGACGTACGCCAAGCCGCCTTCTGCTTCCCCCGCCGCCACGCCGTGGAGCCTCGTGATCATGCTGGGCGCGTTGACGGGCATGGGTCCGCTGGCGATCGACATGTACCTGCCGAGCCTGCCGGCGATCGGCGAGGACTTGCGGGCCAGCGCGGGTCAGACCCAGGCGACGGTGGCGGCCTTCCTGGCCGGGATGGCCATCGGCCAGTTCTTCTACGGGCCCGCGGCCGACCGCTTCGGGCGAAGGCCGGCGATCCTCGTGGGCGCGGTGATCTTCGTGCTGGCGTCGATCGGCTGCGCGCTGGCCGCTTCTCCGGAGCAGCTGCTGCTGGGGCGGTTCGTGCAGGCGCTGGGCGCCTGCGCCGGCGGCGTGGTGTCCCGCGCGGTGGTGCGCGACCAGTTCGACCATCGCGACACCGCCCGCGTGCTCAGCCTGCTGATGCTGGTCATGGGCCTCGCGCCAATCCTGGCGCCGCTTCTGGGCGGGCTGCTGCTGACCTTCGGCGGCTGGCGGGTCAACTTCTGGTTCATGGCCGTCTTCGGCGCCTTGCTGACGGCTGCCGCCTTCCTGCGCCTCAAGGAGACCCGCAGCGAGGAGACCACTCTGCAGGCGCAGTCGGAAAGCCCGATCCAGGCCTACCTTGCGCTGCTGCGCCAGCGCAGGCTGATCGGCTACGCCCTGGCCGGCGCGCTGAACGGCGCGACCCTCTTCACCTACATCGCCAGCTCGCCCGAACTGCTGATCGAGACGTATGGCTTCTCCCCCCAAGCTTTTGGCTGGGTCTTCGGGCTGAATGCGGTCGGCATCATCGGGGCGAACCAGGTGAACCGCTGGCTGCTGCGCACGCGGACGCCCGACCAGGTGCTGTCGGCCGTGAGTGTGGCGGCCGTCGGCTTCGCGGTGGCGCTGGCCTTGGCCGCCTTCACGGGGCTCGGCGAGCGCTGGACCGTGCTGCCGCTGCTGTTCCTGGTGCTGGCCAGCTATGGGTTGATGGGCGGCAACACGACGGCCGGCGCGCTCAGCGTCGACCCGCGGCGGGCCGGCTCGACGTCGGCGCTGCTGGGTGGGATGTCGTTCGGCGCCGGCGCGCTCGCCTCAAGCCTGGCGGGGGTCTTCCACGACGGGACGCCGCGACCGATGGCGGTGGTGATGCTGCTCAGCCTCGGGGGCTCGATGCTGGCGCTGCGCAGGCTCGCGCTGCCTCAGGCGATCGGCAAGCCTCAGGCCTGACGGCGGGCCACAGCCCAGGCGAGCGCCGCCCAACCGGCCATGAAACTCAGACCGCCGATCGGGGTGATCGCGCCGAACCACCGCGGCGCGCCGAAACCCATGGCGAACAGCGAGCCTGAGAAGAAGACGATGCCCGCCAGGAACAGCAGGGGCGGCAGTGGCGAGCCGTAGCGCTCTGCCAGGAATATCGCGAGCACGTGCACGAAGCCGTACATCGCCCCGGTGCGCAGCCACTCCTGGGCCTTGGGATCGCTGACCCCGTGCGCGCCGAACGCGCCGAAGCCGACGCAGGCGAGCCCCAGCAGGGCCGCCGTCACCAGCATGGCGCGCATCAGCCCCACACCTGCGGCCGGCGATCCTTCCAGGGCGCTTCCTTCTCGAGCTGCGCGGCCAGCCGGAACAGCGTGGCCTCGTCGGCGAAGCGACCGCTGAACATCATGCCGATCGGCAGGCCGTCGGCGCTCTCCCACAGCGGCACGGACATCGACGGCTGGCCGGTGAAGTTGAACGGCGGCGTGTAGGGGTAGGTCGCGGCCTGGCGGCGATCGAATTCCTTGAGGTCGTCCATCAGCGGATCGAGCCAGTCCGCGCGGGGAGCAGGCGTGGCCATCACCGGCGAGAGATAGATGTCGACGTCCTCGAAGGCGGCGAGGATCTGTCGGTTCATCAGCCGCAGCTGCTGGAAACCCCAGAAGGCCTGCTGGCCGGTGACGCGCTTGCCGGCCTCGTAGCCGCGGCGGGCGAGGGGGCCGAGTTCGTCGTCGCCGGGCTCGCGGCCCAGAGCCTCAATCCAGCGCTGGACATTGGCCGAGAAGTTCGACGCGCTGGCCAGTCCCTGGGCGCGGTAGAGCAGGCGCTGGTCGACGCCGAGGCCTCGCTCGAACACCTCGTGGCCGAGGCCCTTCAGGAGATCGACCGTGCGGAGCAGGGCGGCCTGCATCTCCTCCGGGATCGGCCGGCCGCTGGGCGTCTCCGCCGACCAGGCGATCCGCAGCTTGCCGGGGCTCTTCCCGAGCTCTTCGATGTAGGGCCCATCCTTGGCCGGCGCCTGGAAGGGGTCGTTGGCCTGGGCGTAGCCGGTGGCGTCCAGCATGGCGGCGCTGTCGCGTACCGTGCGGCTGACGACGTGATGGACGGAGAAGCCGAGGGCGCCGTCCGAGACCTCGCAGATCGGCGTCCGGTCGCGGGTGACCTTCAGGCCGAAGAGGCCGCAGCAGGCGGCCGGAATGCGGATCGAGCCCAGGCCGTCGCTGGCGTGCGCCATCGGCACGATGCCGGCCGCCGTGGCCGAGGCCGCGCCGCCGGAGGAGCCGCCGGAGATGTGATCGGGGTTCCAGGGATTGCGGCAGGAGCCGAGGCGTTCGGACTGGGTGACACCGGGAATGCCGAACTCGGGCGTATTGGTCTTTCCGAGTAGCACGACGCCGGCTTCGCGGTAGCGCCTGACCAGCTCGCTGTCCTCGGCGTCGGCGGAAACTTGCGCGAAGCGGCTGCCGGACGTGCGGGGCCAACCCTTCACCTGGGCGCCCAGGTCCTTGATCAGGAACGGCACGCCGCGGAACGGGCCGTCCGGCAGATCCAAGGCTGCGACCGCCCGGGCCTCGTCGTAGGCCTTATGGACCACCGCATTCAGCGTCGGATTGTGCCGCTCGATACGGGCGATGGCCGCCTCGGTCAGTTCAGGGGGCGTGACCTGCTTCTTCGCGACCAGGGCGGCGAGCCCAAGGCCATCGTAGTCGGCGTAGTCGTCCATCAGTGGGCTCCGGCGGTGAGGAAGGCGAGTTTCTCGACCGGCGGCAGCGTTCCGGCGTGGCGCTTGAGTTCGGCGAAGGCGCCGTCGGCGGCGTCGAGCGCCAGGTCGATGTCGGCCTCGGTCATCGCCGCGCACATGAACATGTTGTGCCAGGGATGCACATAGACGCCGCGCTCCAGCATGGCGGAGGCGAAGCAGAAGCCCTTCCGCAGGTCCGGGTCGTCGTCGAACAGGAAGAGCGGCAGGGTCACAGGCCCGGTCTGGCGGAACCCGAAGCCGGCGGCGCGAGCGCGTTCGTCCAACCCTGTGCGCAGACGCTCGCCCAGGGCGGTGATGCGCTCCAGATAGTCGGTCTCGCGGACCAGCCGCAGGGTCTCCAGCGCCGCCGCCATCGGCGCGGCCTGGTACCAGAACGAGCCGGTCGAATAGACCGAGGCGGCGGCGGCGCGAGCCTTATCCGAACCGAGGAGTACGGAGAGCGCGTGGCCGTTGGCGACGCACTTCCCCCAGCTCGACAGGTCCGGCTGCACGCCGAGGCGGCTCCAGGAACAGTCGCGGGTGAGCCGGAAGCCGGCGCGCACCTCGTCCACCACCAGCAGAGCGCCGCGCGCGTCGCAGAGCTCGCGGGCGCGGCGCGCGTAGGCGGGGTCGGGCTCGGCCTGGTCGACGAAGGCGTCGTGACGGAACGGGGCGGCGAAGATGCAGGCGAGGTCGTCGCCGGCCTCGACGACGGCGGCCTCGAGGCTCGCCACGTCATTGTAGTCGTAGAAGATCTGGTGGGCGCGATCGCTGTCGATGACGCCGGCCGGCCTCGGCGTGCACCAGGCGGCGGCGCCGTGGTAGGCGCCCTTCGCCCGCACCACGACGCGGCGCTTCGTGTGGGCCCGGGAGATCGACAGCGCCATCGAGGTGGCGTCCGTGCCGTTCTTGCAGAAGATCGCCCAGTCGGCGTGGGTGACCAGCCCGGTCAGGGCCTCCGCCAGCTCCACCATCAGCTCGGTGGGGCCGGTGAGGGTGTCGCCCTGGCCCAGCTGGCGGACGAAGGCGGCGTCGATGTCGGGGTTGGCGTAGCCGAACAGGTTCGGCCCGTAGGCGCACATCAGGTCCAGGTAGCGACGGCCGTCGGCGTCCCAGATGTGAGCGCCTTCGCCGCGCTCGAAGAATTGCGGGTAGTCGTCGGGCAACAGCGCCGTCGACTGGTGGCCGTACATGCCGCCGGGGATCACCGCCTCGGCCCTAGCGCGCAGAGCTCGATCCCGGCTGTTCGCACGATCCATCACCGCCTCCCTTATCGTTATTTAGCCGCGAGCTTACGTCGCCACGCCGGCCTCGGCGACTCCGTGTATGCGGCGGGCCATGTCGTCTCCCGTGAAGATGGGCCTGTTCTACGCGGCGATCTTCGTCGGTACGGGAGCGAGCTCGCCCTACATGCCGGTGTGGTTCGCCCATCAGGGCCTGTCAGGCGCACAGATCGGGCTGATCCTGTCGCTGCCGATGCTGGTGCGGGCGGTCTCGGCGCCGCTGATCGCGCTGTGGGCCGACAGCTTCGCGCTCCGGCGGACGGCGCTGATCTTCCTCGGCCTGGGCGTCGCCGTCCTCTACGGCCTGATGGCCCTGCCGCTCGGTTTCGCCGGCTGGGCGGTGCTGTGGTTCGCCGCCTCCACGGCCTTCTCGACGATCTCGCCGCTGACGGACGTGATCGTGCTGAGCCGCGCCCGTCGCGACGGCTTCAACTACGGCTGGCCACGGGGCATCGGCTCGGCGGCGTTCATCGTCGCGAACCTCGTGGTGGGCTGGTTGCTGACAAAAGGTTCGGCCGAGGTGGTGCTGGTCTGGATCACCGGGGCGGCCGCCCTGGCCGGCGTCACGGCGCGGATTCTGCTGCCGCCGGACCCGGTGCACGAAACCGGCGGGCGGACCGTGCTGGCCGAACGCTGGGCCGGCCTCGGCGACCTGCTGCGCGATCCGGTCTTCATGCTGACGGTGGCGTCGGTCGGTGCGATCCAGTCGGCGCACGCCTTCTACTACAGTTTCTCGGCGCTCTCCTGGCGGGCGGAGGGCATCCCGGAGAGCACCACCGGCGTCCTGTGGGCCGTTGGCGTGGCTGTGGAGATCGGCTTCTTCTGGTTCCTCGAGCCCTGGCGCCGACGCCTCGGCGCGCGCCGGCTGCTGGTGCTCGGCGGCATCGCCGGCGTTGTGCGCTGGTGCGCCTACGCGTTCTCGCCGCCGCTGTGGCTGCTGTTCCCGCTCCAGGCGTTGCACGCCCTGACCTACGCCGCGACCTTCCTGGCGGCGCTCCAGCTCACCGAGCGCCTGTCGAACCCTCGCAACGCCTCGGCCGCCCAGACCATCAACTCGGCCCTGTCGTCCGGCGTGCTGATGGGCTTCGCGACCCTCGCCTCCGGCCCGCTGTTCGACCACTTCGGCGCCAAGGGCTACCTGCTGATGGCGGCGATGTGCGTGGCGGGGGCGCTGGGAGCGGTGCGGTTGTACGGGGTCGCGCGTCTGGATCCGGCCTGATTGTTCCGCCTTCGTTCTTGACAACCTTTGCTGCGTACCGCGGGAATGCTCCATCGCGTCACTACGCTGAGCGTCCGGTATGTCGATCGAGAGCCTGCAGAAGATTCTGCCGCCGCCCGTCGAGCCGTATGAGGCTTTCGATGGACCTTGGGAGGCCGTCGAGGCAGAGCTCGGGACACGCTTGCCGCAGGATTACAAGGATTTCGTCCGCATCTACGGCAGCGGCTACTTCATGGAGTTCCTCGGCATCGACGTACCCCGGTCAAGCAATCCCAATGTGAGGCTCGAGCTGAATGCGCGGCTCGTCGGCGACAGCTTCAGGACGCTGTACGACGACGACGAGTATGCGCCGCACTGGTTCTGGCCGGAGCGAAAGGGTCTGCTGCCGTTCGGGGGGACGGACAACGGCGACTACCTCTTTTGGCACATGGTTGGTGAGCCGGACGATTGGAAGGTCGTGATCTGGGATCGCGGGGGCGACTACATGGACGAATTTCAGTCCTTCGATTTCGGCCTCGTCGACTTCCTCGTGGGGCTAGCCAGCGGCGTCCTGCTCCCTAAGGCCTTCCCTGATAGCTTCGAGCTCGGCGAGCCGCTCTTCGAGGCCAACACCCCGCACCCAGCCAGCGAGGCTGATCCATGACCATCCGGCTCTTCGGTTGCGTTTGCGGGCAGTTCCACAGTCCGGGCGCAGGGCTCGGCATGGGCCTTGAGCGGGTGGCCGTGCCGATCCCGTTCTATGTGGTGGAGCATCCGGACGGCGTGGCGCTGTTCGACTGCGGGCTGCATGCGGAGCTGTGCGATCCGGCCGATCCGTATCGCCAGCGGCTACGGGGCCAGGAGCTGGACTCGCCGGTGGAGGCGCACGAGCTGGCGGCGGCGCATCTGGAGCGGTTGGATATCGATCCGGCCCGCGTACGCTATGTGGTGCTGTCGCACCTGCATTTCGATCATGCAGGCGGCCTGCACCAGCTGCCGAACGCGACGGTGGTGGTGCAGTCGCGGGAGTGGGCGGCCGGAGCCGACGCCGATATGCGCCAGCGCTATGCCCTGCCAAAGCGCTTCTTCGACCTGGGCCATGACGTGAAGCTCGTCGACGGCGAGCACGACCTGTTCGGCGACGGCGCGGTGACCCTGCATCCCAGCTTCGGCCATACGCCCGGCCACCAGTCGATGCGGGTGCGGAGCGAGCAGGGCGACCACATCCTGGTGGGGGACGCCTGCTATCACGGCGGGGTCGTTGAGACGCGCGCGTTCCCAGCGCATGCCGATCACGCGGCGATGAGCCGCTCGCTGGACGCGCTGCTGGCGATGCGCGCGCGAGAGACCGTGATGGTCTTTGGCCACGACCCCGCGCAATGGGGCGACAAGCCGGTCTTGCCCTCTGCTCGCACCTGACGTGGCGACACCGTTGCGGAAGGGCTGAACGCCTCTCCATGATGCCTCCAACTGGAGGAAACAAAGATGCGAGCGCTGCAGGTCACCACCCCGTGGGGGGCTGACGCCATCCAGGTCGTCGAAGCGCCGGAGCCCACAGCCGGGCCTGGCCAGGTCCTGGTGCGGATGAAGGCGTGCTCGCTGAACTACCGCGACTTCCTGATGATCCACGGCATGTATGGCCGGGCGGCGGCCACGGCCAACGACGTGATCACGCCCTTCTCGGACGGCTGCGGCTACGTTGAGGCGGTGGGCGAGGGCGTTACCCGCTTCAAGGTCGGTGACCGGGTCTCGACGCTGTTCTTCCAGAACTGGATCTCGGGGCCGCCGGACCTGGCGAAGCTGTCGAGCGCGCTCGGCTTCCCGATCCCGGGCGCCGGCGCTGAGCTGCAGGTGTTCAGCCAGGAGGGCCTGTCCAAGGTCCCCGACTTCCTGACCGATCATGAGGCCGCAACGCTGCCGTGCGCGGCGCTGACCGCGTGGCGCGGCCTGTTCGTCGATGCACAGCTGGAGCCGGGCGACACGGTGGTGTTGCAGGGCACCGGCGGGGTCTCGATCTTCGGCCTGCAGTTCGCGTCGGCCGCCGGCCTGCGAACCCTGATCACCTCGTCGTCCGACGCCAAGCTGGAGCGGACGCGGGCGCTCGGGGCGGACCACACGGTCAACTACAAGGAGACGCCGGCCTGGTCGAAGCCCGTGCGTGAGGTCACTCAGGGCCGCGGCGCGGACTTCATCATGGAGGTCGGCGGCGGCGGCACGATCCAAGAGAGCATGAAGGCCATCAAGATCGGCGGCCACATCGCCATCATCGGCATCGTGGCCGGCGCGGGCGAGCCGTTCAATCCGGCCGCCCTGATCGGCAACTCGGCCAAGCTGCAGGGCCTGTCGGTAGGCTCGCGCGACATGTTCGAGGCCATGTGCCGGTTCATCGAGCTGAAGCAGATCCGTCCCGTCGTGGACAAGGTCGTGCCCTGGACCGAGGCCAAGTCCGCCATCGCCGCGATGGGCGCGGGCGAGCACTTCGGGAAGATCGTCCTGGAGTTCTAAGCCGCTCGACGACCCCGGTCAGATGCCGGGGTCGAAGCCGCCTTCCAGCCAGGCGAAGATCTGCTCGGCCGCCTGGTCAGGCGTCACGCGCGTCGTGTCGATGCGGATTTCGGCGTTCTCGGGCGGCTCGTACGGGCTGTCGATGCCGGTGAAGTTCTTCAGCTCGCCGGCGCGGGCCTTCTTGTAGAGACCCTTCACGTCCCGCTTCTCGGCCTCGGCCAGGGGCGTGTCGACGAACACCTCGACAAACTCGCGTTCGCCCATCAGTTCACGCGCGAGCCGCCGCTCGGCCCGGAAGGGCGAGATGAAGCTGACCAGCACGATGAGCCCCGCGTCGACCATCAGCTTGGCCACCTCGGCGACCCGGCGGATGTTCTCGACGCGGTCCTCTTCGGTGAAGCCCAGGTCCTTGTTGAGGCCGTGACGGACGTTGTCGCCGTCGAGGATGTAGGTGTGCCGGCCCTCGGCGTGCAGGCGCTTCTCGACCATGTTGGCGATGGTCGACTTGCCGGCGCCGGAGAGGCCTGTGAACCAGACCACGCGCGCCTTCTGCCCCTTCGCCGCCGAGCGCGCCGCCCTGTGCACGTCCAGCGCCTGCCAATGGATGTTCTGACTGCGGCGGAGCGCGAAGTGCAGCAGGCCGGCGCCGACCGTGCGGTTGGACAGCCGGTCGATCAGGATGAAGCCGCCGAGGTCCTTGTTCTCGCCGTAGGGATCGAAGGCGATCGGCGCCGACAGGGCCAGGTTGCACACGCCGATCTCGTTCAGCTCCAGCCGCGTCGCCGCCAGCTTCTCCAGCGTGTTGACGTTCACCTTGTGCTTGGGTTCGGTGATCTGGGCCGTGACGGTCCGCGCGCCCAGCTTCATCAGATAGGGCCGGCCGGGCAGCAGGGGCTCGTCGTCGAACCAGACGATCGTGCTCTCGAACTGGTCGGCGACTTCCGGCGGCTGGGCGGCGGTGGCCAGCACGTCGCCGCGGCTGACGTCGATCTCGTCCTTCAGGGTGATGGTCACCGACTGGCCGGCGACGGCCTGGTCGAGGTCGCCGCGCAGGGTGACGATGCGCTCGACCGTGCTCTCCCGGCCGGAGGGCAGGGCCTTTACCCGGTCGCCGGGCTTGATGACGCCTGACGCCACCTGGCCGGAGAAGCCCCGGAAGTCCAGGTTCGGCCGGTTCACCCACTGGACCGGCATGCGGAAGGGCTTCTCCTGCAGGTCGTCCTCGACGGGCGCGTCCTCCAGCCAGCGCATCAGCGGCGGGCCGTCATACCAGGGCGCGTTCGCGGAGGGCTCGGTGATGTTGTCGCCCTTCAGCGCCGACATCGGGATCGCGGTGAACGCGCGGATGCCGATCTGGGCGGCGAAGTCGTGGTAGTCGGCGACGATCGCGTCGAACGTCTCCTGGCTCCAGCCGACCAGGTCCATCTTGTTGATGGCCAGCACGACGTGGCGGATGCCCAGCAGGCTGACCAGGAAGCTGTGCCGACGGGTCTGGGTCAGCACGCCCTTGCGCGCATCGATCAGGATCACGGCGGCGTCGGCGGTGGAGGCGCCGGTGACCATGTTGCGCGTGTACTGCTCGTGACCGGGCGTGTCGGCGACGATGAACTTGCGCTTGTCGGTCGAGAAGAACCGGTAGGCGACGTCGATGGTGATGCCCTGCTCGCGCTCGGCGGCGAGGCCGTCGACCAGCAGCGCGAAATCGATGTCGCCGCCTTGCGTGCCGACCTTCTTGGAGTCGGCTTCGAGGGCCGCGAGCTGGTCCTCGAAGATCATCTTGGAGTCGTAGAGCAGGCGGCCGATCAGGGTCGACTTGCCGTCGTCGACGGAGCCGCAGGTGATGAAGCGCAGAAGGCTCTTCACCTCGTGCTGCTTGAGATAGGCCTGGATGTCTTCGGCGATGAGGGCGGACTGGTGGGCCATCAGAAATAGCCCTCCTGCTTCTTCTTCTCCATCGACGCGGCCTGGTCGTGGTCGATCATCCGGCCCTGACGTTCGGACGTCGTGGTGAGCAGCATCTCCTGGATGATCTCGGGCAGGGTGGCCGCCGTGCTTTCGACGGCGCCGGTCAGCGGGTAGCAGCCCAGGGTGCGGAATCGGACGGAACGCATCTCCGGCGTCTCGCCGTCGCGTAGGGGGAAGCGCTCGTCGTCGACCATGATGAGCGTGCCGTCACGCTCCACCACCGGCCGCTCCGCCGCGTAGTACAGCGGCACGATCGGGATGTTCTCGAGGAAGATGTACTGCCAGATGTCGAGCTCGGTCCAATTCGAGATCGGGAAGACGCGCACGCTCTCGCCCGGCTTCTTCCGGGCGTTGTAGAGCTTCCACAGCTCGGGGCGCTGGTTCTTCGGATCCCAACGGTGCTGGGCCGAGCGGAACGAGAAGATCCGCTCCTTGGCGCGGGATTTCTCCTCGTCGCGCCGCGCGCCGCCGAAGGCCGCGTCGAAGCCGTACTTGTCCAGCGCCTGCTTCAGCCCCTCGGTCTTCCAGACGTCGGTGTGCACCGCGCTGCCATGGGTGAAGGGATTGATGTTCTGGGCGAGCGCGTCGGGGTTCTTGTGAACCAGCAGCTCGAAGCCCAGCTCCTTGGCCATGCGCTCGCGCATCTCGTACATGGCCCGGAACTTCCAGGTCGTGTCGACGTGCAGCAGCGGGAAGGGCGGCTTGGACGGATAGAAGGCCTTGGCCGCCAGATGCAGCATCACGGCCGAGTCCTTGCCGATGGAATAGAGCATCACCGGCCGTTCGCACTCGGCGACGACCTCGCGCATGATGTGGATGCTCTCAGCCTCGAGCCGCTGCAGGTGGGTGAGCGTCTGGCGGGACAAGGCGCCTTCGGGGGTCGGTGAACGGGCGAGGACGCGGGCGTCCATGAGCGGACCTTACAGCAAAGGATAAACATTCCCGTGCGCGTCGTGCGCGCCCGGTTTCGGCCCGGGGTTTGAGTTAGAGGAGCGCAAATGGCGGTGCAAGGCGACGGCCGCCCAGGAATTCTCCACGCGCCCGCAGATGCATTGACGCCGCGCCGCCAGGGGTTGCACTCGGCCGCGGCTTCCGGTTCAAGTCGCGCCTCGGGGAGGGGCGAGGACAGGAGTGTTCCGCCCGTGCTTTCTGCTGCCCGAAGTCCTGAAGAAGGCGACGAGCCTTTGGCTGCGCGCCTCCGGCGGGAGACGGCCGATGCGCACGCGCGGCTGGAGACCGCCCTCGACCTCCTGTGTCGACCTCTCGACAGACAGCGTTTCGTGCATGTGTTGGACCGTTTTCTCGGTTTCCACACGGTATGGGAGTGCGCTGTGCGCCGCCATGCGGGCCTCCGGGCCTTCACGGAAGCGAGGACGCGTCTGCCGCACCTGCGGCGGGACCTCGCGGCGCTGGGCGTCGATCCGGCTGAGCTGGACACCCACGCCATGTGTCTTGCGGCGGGCGACCTGGCGTCGTCCGAGGCCTCGGCGCTCGGTTCCATCTACGTCATGGAAGGCTCGACGCTCGGCGGCCAGCTGATCGGCCGCGCGCTGGCGGAGGCCGAGTGGCTGCCTGAGGGGGGCCTGACCTACTTCAATCCTTACGGCCGGGAGACCGGCGCGATGTGGCGCGCGTTCCACGCCTTCGCCGATACGCGCCTGCCGACCGAGGCGCATGGGGCCGCCGTCGCGGGGGCGCGACGCACCTTCGAGGTGCTGGAGGCGTGGGTCCCATGAACGATGTGACGCCCGACACCCGGATCGACCTGGATGCCTGCGCCGCCGAGCCGATCCGGATCCCCGGAGGCATCCAGCCGCATGGCGCGCTTGTGGTCGTCGACCCGAAGACCTTCGAGGTTCTGCAGGCCAGCGCGAACCTCTCGCAGGTCACCGGGCTTGGTCGACGGCTTCCCGAACACCTGGTTGCGGAGCTCCGGCGCGCTGCGGCGGCCGACAGTGCGGGTTTCATGCGAACCCTCAAGGTCGGGGACTACGACCTGCAGGTGTCGGCCCACACCACCGATCAGGGTCTCATCGTCGAGTTCGAGCAGCCCCCGGCCTCGGGCCTCGAGGCGCGGGACATGCTGTACCTGCGGCTGCGCCAGTTCCTCGACGCGGTGGGCGGCGCGAGCGACATCCCGTCGATCGCCCAGATCGCCGTGCGCGAAGTCCGCACCCTCACGGGGTTCGACCGGGTCCTGCTCTACAGCTTCGATGCGGAGGGCGTCGGCACGGTTCTGGCCGAGGACGGCAACGATGTCCTGCCGTCGTACCTCAACCTGCGCTTCCCCGCCGCCGACATCCCGGCGCAGGCGCGCGAGCTCTATAAGCTCAGCCGGCTGCGGCTGATCCCCGATGCCCACTACGAGCCGGCGCCGATCGAGCCGCCGATCAGCCCCGTGGACGGGCGCCCGCTGGATCTCAGCTTCGCGGCTCTGCGAAGCGTCTCGCCGGTGCACCTAGAGTACATGCGAAACATGGGCACCGGCTCGTCCATGTCGATCTCGATCCTGGTCGAGGGCGAGCTGTGGGGCCTGATCTCGGGCCACAGCCGCGACCCGCGCCGAGTCGACGCCCAGGTCCGCACCGCCTGCGACGTGCTGGGGCAGATGCTGTCGCTGCAGATCGAAGCCCGCGAGCAGTCCGTCCGCACCGCCGAGCGGCTGGCGCTGAAGAACGTCGAGACCGAACTGGTCGCGAGCGTTTCCATCTCGCAGAACTATCAGACGGGCCTCGCCAACAGCGCCGCGCTCTGGAAGGGCATCGCGGCGGCCGAGGGCGCCGCTGTGGTCAGTCAGGACGGGATCCTGGCCATCGGCTCCACCCCGCCGGACGATCAGATCCGCTGGATCGCCGAGCGCCTCGGCGAACTGAACGTCGACGAGTTCGCGACCGACAGCATGGCGCAGCGCTGGCCGCAGGCCGAGGCGTTCGCAGCGGAGGCCAGCGGGCTGCTGGCGGTCTCGATCTCGCAGCTCCACTCGAACTGGCTGATGTGGTTCCGGCCCGAACTGGTGCGGACGGTCGAGTGGGCGGGCGAGCCGCAGAAGCCGCGCGAACTTGGCGACCGGCTGCATCCCCGCAAGTCGTTCGAGCTCTGGAAGGAGCAGGTCCGGCTGCGTGCGACGCCGTGGGATCCGGTGGAGCTGGAGAGCGCGCGCAGCTTCCGGTCTTCGATCCAGAACTTCGTCCTGCGCCGCGCCGAGGAGCGGGCCGAGCTGACCAACCGGCTGGTCGAGATCAACAAGGAGCTGGAGAGCTTCTCCTACTCGATCTCGCACGACCTGCGCGCGCCGTTCCGCCATGTCGTGGGCTTCGCCGAACTGCTGAACGACCGCGCGGGCAAGGGGCTGGACGATACCTCGCGCCACTACCTGCAGAGCATCACAGAGGCCGCCCTGTCGGCCGGCCAGCTGGTCGACGATCTGCTCAACTTCTCGCAGCTGGGCCGTGCTGGGCTGAAGTTCTCACGCGTGGACATGAACAAGTTGATTGCCGAGGTCCGGCGCTCGATGGAGCCGGAACTGGAAGGCCGATCGATCGAATGGCGTATCGGTCCGCTGCCCAACGCCTGGGCCGATCCGGCGATGATCCGCCAGGTGCTGCAGAACCTGCTGCACAACGCGCTGAAATACTCAGCCGGCCGCACGCCGGCCGTCATCACGGTCGAAGGCGAGGAGCGGGACGGCGCCGCCGCCTATACGGTCTCGGACAACGGCGTCGGCTTCGACACGGCCTACGCCCACAAGCTGTTCGGCGTGTTCCAACGCCTGCACCGGTCCGAGGAATTTGAGGGCACCGGCATCGGGCTCGCCTTGGTCAAGCGGGTCATCGACCGCCACGGAGGAACGATCACGGCCGACAGCGCCGTGGACCGCGGCGCCGCCTTCACCTTCACCCTTCCAAAACGCCCGCGGGCGGAACAGTCGGAGCAAACCTAGTTGGCTGACCTTAGGCCCATCCTGCTTGTCGAGGACAATCCGCGTGACCTCGAACTGACCTTGGCGGCGCTCGCGAAGTGCCAGCTCGCCAACGAGATCGTCGTGGCGCGCGATGGCGCCGAGGCCCTCGACTATCTTAATGGCCGCAACGCCTACGCCGATCGCCAGCCCGGCGACCCGGCGGTCGTGCTGCTCGACCTGAAGCTGCCGAAGGTGGATGGCCTGGAGGTGCTGGAGCAGGTGAAGACCAATCCCATGCAGCGGCAGATCCCGGTGGTGATGCTGACCTCGTCACGCGAAGAGCGCGACCTGCTGCGCAGCTACGAGCTCGGCGTGAACGCCTTCGTGGTCAAGCCCGTCGATTTCAACGCCTTCTTCGAAGCGATCCAGGACCTCGGCATGTTCTGGGCGATCCTCAACGAACCTCCACCCCGGGGAAATGGCAATGGCTGACGGTGGCGCGCGGGGGCGTGTGCAAGAGGTCTGCGTGCTCCTGCTGGAGGACAGCGACATCGATGCTGAACTGCTCTCGGCGCATCTCGAGAAGACCGAGCTGAAGTTCAACCTACACCGGACGACGAACCGTCGGGAGTTCGTGCACGGGCTCGAAGAGCATCCGTGCGACATCATCCTGGCCGACTATTCGCTGCCGGACTTCGACGGCCTGTCGGCGCTCAACATCGCCCGTGCGCTGCGGCCGGACATCCCGTTCATCTTCGTCTCCGGCGTCGTGGGCGAAGAGTTCGCCACCAATGCCCTGAAGCGCGGCGCGACGGACTATGTGCTGAAGCGCAACCTCACGCGCCTCGGCACCGCCGTGGAGCGGGCGCTGGAGCAGGCCCGGGAGCGCGAGGAGCGCCTCCGCGCCGAACAACAGCTGGACCGCGTGCAGATGCGCGCCGCGCTGGCCATGGAAGGCGCCGGCCTCGGCGCCTGGGACCTGGACCCGCGGGACAGCCGGCTGGAGTGGGACGAGCGCAGCCGAGCGCTGTTCCAGGTCGCCGCCGATAGCGACAGCGAGATCGACTACCGCGCCTTCCTCAAGATGGTGCATCCGGACGACCGGCGACGCCTGGATCGCGCCATCAGCCGCGCCACCACCTGGCGCGACGATGAGGACGGCTTCCTGTTCGAGGAGTTCCGCACACAGCCGAGCGCGGGGCCGGAGCAGTGGCTGGCGCTGCGGGCCCAGGCCCAGTTCGTGGACCAGGTCTGTACGCGGTTCGCGGGCGTGCTGCGCGATGTGACGGAGGAACGGCGCACCAAGCGCGAACTCGAGAGCCTGGCTCAGAATCTCGAGCAGCAGGTCGCCGAGCGCACCGCCGAACGCGACCGCATCTGGCGACTCAGCCGCGACCTGTTCGTCGCGGCCTCCACCGACGGGCGCCTGCGGCGGGTGAACCCGGCCTGGCAAGCGTTGCTCGGCTACGATCCGGCCGCCCTGGTCGGCAGCGACTTCCACTTGCTTGTCCATCCCGACGACGCCCAGGAGGCGGGCAAGTCGGTGAAGATGCTGGCTGCCGGCCTCGCGCCGCCTCGGTTCGAGAACCGGCTGCGACATGCGGATGGGTCCTGGCGATGGGTGTCGTGGACGGCCGCGCCCGAGGGCGATGCGTTCTACGCCGTCGGCCGCGACATCACCGAGGAGAAAGCGGCCGGCGTGGCCTTGGCCGAACGCAACGCCGAGCTCGCAGCCCAGATCTCCGAACGCGAACGGGTGGAGAAGGAGCTGCGCCAGATGCAGCGCCTGGAGGCCGTGGGCCAGCTCACCTCGGGCGTGGCGCACGACTTCAACAACCTGCTGACCGTGATCCTCGGCAATGTGCGCTTCATCGAGCGCGCCATCGCCCGCGGCAGCCTGAACGGCGAGCTCGCCGAGCGGATCGGCTACATGCGGACGGCCGCGGAGCGCGGCGCGAAGCTGACCGGCCAGATGCTGGCCTTCTCGCGCCGCCAGAAGCTGGAGCCGAAGACCGTCGACCTGAACGAGACGGTCGGCAGCATGCGCGAGCTGCTGCACAGCACCATGGGCGGGACGGTGCGTCTCGAGACCGTGCTGAAGCCGGACCTGTGGTCCGCGCTCGTCGACCCGACGCAGATCGAGCTGATCATTCTGAACCTGGCGATCAACGCCCGCGACGCGATGGAAGTCGGCGGAAGCCTGACGGTCGAGACGGCCAACGTCACGATCGACGCCGAGCCGGCGCGCGCCGAGGAGCCGGGGCCCGGCGAGTATGTGGTGCTGGCGGTCAGCGACACCGGCCACGGCATGAGCGAAGAGGTGCTGGCTAAGGCATTCGAGCCCTTCTTCACGACCAAGGGCGTCGGCCGCGGTTCGGGCCTGGGTCTTGCCCAGGTCTACGGCTTCGCCAAGCAGTCGGGCGGCGGCGTCAGCATCCGCACACGCCCCGGCGAGGGCACGACGGTCAGCGTCTACCTGCCCCGCGCGTCGGTGAAGCCGGTGAAGCCACCGGTCGAGACGACGCCGGAAGCCCCGCCTGCGCCGTCCGGCGTCACCATCCTGCTGGTCGACGACGACAGCGCCGTGCGGGAGGTGACCGCCTCGCTGCTGCGCGAGTTCGGCTACCAGGTGACCGAGGCCGGCAGCGGCAACGCGGCGCTCGACATCCTGCGCGGCGGCAAGACGGCGGTGGACCTGCTGCTCGCCGACTACGCCATGCCGGGAATGAATGGCGTCGAGACGGTCAAGGCCGCCCAGGCGATGCGCCCGGGGCTGCCGGCGCTGTTCATCACCGGCTTCGCGGACCTCGCGGCGCTGCGCGAGGTGGGTGAGGATCGCATCATACAGAAGCCGTTCCGCGAGGAGGAGCTCGCCCGTAAGGTGGCTGCGATGATCGGCGCCAGCGCGGCTCAAGGCGGCAAGGTCATCCCCCTGCGGCGCTAGAGCCGGCGCAAAGCCGCTTGGCGCGACGCGCGGTTCCTGCCAAGACTGGCGCAGGAAACGCATACCCGTTTTTCGAGCCGGAACGCCGGCCTGCGGGTGACAGGGGGAAGTGATGAGCGTCGACGCCGTGCAGGCGCCCAAGGTCTCGGGCAGCTACCGCTATGTGGTCGTTTGGCTGTTGGCGGTCGTCTACACGCTGAACTTCCTGGACCGGCAGATCGTGTCGATCCTGGCCGAGCCGATCCGCAAGGATCTGAGCCTGGACGACACCCAACTCGGCCTGCTCAGCGGCATCGTCTTCGCGATCTTCTACACCGGCTTCGGCATCCCGGTCGGCTGGCTGGCCGACCGCGCGCGGCGCGTCTGGATCATCTCGGGCGCGTGCGCGCTCTGGAGCCTTTTCACCGCGCTTTGCGGCACCGCGACCAACTTCGTGCAACTGGCGCTGTTCCGCATGGGTGTGGGCATCGGCGAAGCGGGCGGCTCGCCGCCGTCCTACTCGCTGATCTCGGACTACTTCCGGCCGGAGGAGCGCGGCACGGCGCTGGCGATCTATTCGCTGGGCGTGCCCGCCGGCTCGATGTTCGGCTCGGCCCTGGGGGGCTGGATCGCGGCGGAGCATGGCTGGCGGACGGCGTTCTTCGTGATGGGCGTGCCGGGTATCATCCTGGCCATCGTCCTGCTGCTGGTGGTCCGCGAGCCGAAGCGGGGCGGTCTCGATGTCCTGCCAGCCGGCCAGACCGAACACGCCAAGCCGCCGTCGATCGTGACCGCCATCACCGGCTTCTTCTCGAACCGCACCCTGGTGCTGACCGCCTTCGCCGCAGGCCTCTCGGCCTTCGTCGGCTATGGCGCCCTGACCTGGAACCCGCCGTTCCTGATGCGCGTGAAGGGAATGAGCCTGTCGGAGGTCGCCGCCTATTACAGCCTCGTGCTCGGCATCACCGGCATGATCGGCACGTTCGGCGCCGGCTGGCTGGCCGACAAGCTCGGCTCCAAGGACCGCCGCTGGTTCGCCTGGATCCCGGCGATCGCCTTCCTGATCACCATCCCGTTCTGGTTCGGCATCGTCTATGCGCCGACCTGGCAGATCGCGCTGCTCTGCATCGCGGTGCCGGCGCTGCTGAACAACTGCTACCTCGCGCCGGCGCTGGCCGTGGTCCAGAACGCGGTGCCGGCCAACCGCCGGACGATCTCGGGCGCGGTGCTGCTGTTCGTGCTGAACCTGATCGGCCTTGGCGCCGGGCCGGTGTACGTCGGCCGGATCAGCGACATGGCCAAGGCCGAGCACGGCGACAACTCGCTCAGCATCGCCTTCCTGGCGCTCGTGCCCGTGATCATCATCACGATCCTGGCGCACCTCGCCTCGGCCTGGTCGATCGCCCGCGACAAGCGGCTGGCCGCCGCCATCGCCTAGACTTCGCTCTCCTGTGGATAGGCGCGCGCGTCGCATCCCGCGGCGCGCGCGATTCCATTATGGTCGGAGGCGGGGCATTCCTGATTCCGAGTAGAGTTCCGTGCTTGAAGTGACCGACCATCTTTGGATCCGCGGTTATGCGCTGGCGCCGCGGCGGCTGACCGAGGGCGGCTGGGTGTGGCTGCGCCCTTACGAGTGGCGCTGGCAGCGTCCGAGCGCCGACAGCCCGAGCGCGATCAATCCGCCGAAACTGGTGACCCGGAAGCCGCTGCGCGCGCGCTAAGCGCGGCCGGACGTACGCTGTCCGAAAACCGCTAGTCGCTGCCCATCTGTGTCCGAAAACCGCGAGACTTGCCCGGTCGCCCGGCGCATCTTCGCGAACATGGATATGGATTTCGAAGCTTGCCGCCGCGCCTTCGTCACCCGGGATCACCGGTTCGACGGACGCATCTTCGGCGCGGTGAAGACCACCGGCATCTATTGTCGGCCGATCTGCCCGGCCCGCACGCCGAAGCCGCAGAACATGACCTTCTATCCGACGGCCGCCGCCGCGCAGGAAGCCGGCTACCGCCCCTGCCTGCGCTGCCGCCCGGAAGCCTCGCCGGACCTCGGCGCGTGGCGCGGCACGTCCAACACCGTTTCGCGCGCGCTGGCGCTCATCGAAGCCGGCGCCATGGACACGGGCGACGTTGACGCCTTGGCCGCTCGGCTCGGCGTCGGCGAGCGCCAGCTGCGTCGCCTGTTCCGCCAGCACCTCGGCGCCTCGCCGGTCTCGGTCGCCCAGACGCGGCGCGTGCTGCTCGCCAAGCAACTGATCCAGGAGACCCGGCTGCCGATGGGCGAGGTGGCGCTGGCGGCCGGCTTCGGCAGCGTTCGTCGCTTCAACGAGACGTTCCAGCAGCTGTTCGGCCGCCCACCGGGCGAACTGCGCCGCTCGCGGCAGGAGGAAGTCCCCGCCGCCGAGGGCATCGTCGTGCGGCTGCCGTACCGGCCGCCGTTCGACTGGGACGCGATCATCGGCTTCCTGGCCGACCGCGCGATCCCCGGCGTCGAGCGGGTGGAGCCCCGCCGCTACGCCCGGACGCTCGAGGTCGATGGCGCCAAGGGCGTCGTCATCGTCACCCCGCGGCACGGCGACAACGCCCTGACCGCCGAGATCCGCTTCCCGAAGCTGAAAGCCTTGCCGGCGGTCATCGCCCGCATCAGGCGCGTCTTCGACCTTGCGGCCGATCCGGGGCTGATCGGCGACCATCTCAGCCAGGACCCGGCTCTCGCGCCGCTCGTCGCCGCGCGGCCGGGCCTGCGGGCGCCCGGCGCCTGGGACGGTTTCGAGCTGGCCGTCCGCGCCATCCTGGGCCAGCAGATCACGGTCAGTGCGGCGCGCGCCCTGGCCGGCAAGCTGACGGACGCCTACGGAAGCCCGATCCACGACCCGGCGGCGGCCGAACTCGGCCTGACCTGCGTTTTCCCGCGACCCGAACGCCTGGTCGGACAGGACATCGCGGCGCTCGGCATGCCCCGCGCCCGCGGCGCGGCGCTGGAAGCGCTGGCCCGCACGGTCGCCGAGGATCCGACGATCTTCACGCCGCGCGCCGACCTGCAGAGCGCGATCTCGGCGCTCAAGGCGCTGCCAGGCGTCGGCGAGTGGACGGCGCAGTACATCGCGCTCCGCGAGCTGCGGGAGCCCGACGCCTTCCCGGGCGCGGACATCGCTCTGCTCCGGGCCATGGCCGACGAAGCGGGCCGGCGCCCGACGGCGGAGGAACTGCTTGCCCGCAGCGAGCGGTGGCGCCCGTGGCGCGCCTACGCCGCCCAACACATCTGGGCCCACGACGCGGCCCAGCCCGAACTCAAGAGGACGAAGACCAATGACCTCGCCGCAGCCTGAAACCCTGACACTCGACCGCATCGAGACGCCGATCGGCACGGCCCTGGTCGTCACCGACGACGCGGGCGTCCTTCGGGCCTTCAACTGGACCGACTACGAAGACCGCATGCGGGCTTGGATCGCACGACGCTATCCAAAGGCGGCGCTGATCGAGGGCCGCAGCCCGGCGCGCCCGGCGTTCGAACGGTACTTCGGCGGCGACCTCGAAGCGCTTTCCGGCGTGCCGTGGGACGGCGCGGGCACCGACTTCCAGAAGAAGGTCTGGGCGACGCTGTGCGACATCCCAGCGGGCGAGACCTGGACCTACGCCAGGCTGGCCCAGGCGATCGGCCGACCGACGGCGGTGCGGGCCGTGGGCCTGGCGAACGGCTCCAATCCCGTAGCCGTGGTGGTGCCCTGCCACCGGGTGATCGGCTCGGACGGCTCGTTGACCGGCTACGGCGGCGGCCTGCCGCGCAAGACCTGGCTGCTGTCGCACGAAGGAGCGGCGTTCAAGGCGGCTTGAGGCGCTTTCGCCAACATTGCGGAAATTTAAGGAACCCGCCCAGGTGCGGCGCAGCTTGGGGTGTCGTATAACACCGCTCGGCGGAGTCGCGCTGGAATCGGAGAGGGCCGATGGCGACATTGACGGAAGTTGTGGCCGCGGTGGTCGTGCATTCGTCCGCTGTCGCCTTCTCGCATTTTGGCGTGACGCTGGACGCGCCGGTCGTCGAGCGCCCCGCGCCCGTGCCCGAGCAACGGGTGGTCGCGCGCTCGCCGCGCAAGAGCCAGCGCATCTCGGACAAGGTGGCGACGCCCGACTGCCCCGACCAGCGCAAGCCGATGGTCGTCCGGGCCTAGCGGCCTTCCTGATCCACGACAATCCGGACCGGAAGCGCGACTGATTCGCGCCCCCTGTTTGCGTCCGCCCGCCGGGCGGGTAATCCTTCGACCTGCGTAGTGGCGGAGGGGATTGCCGCGCATGAAATTCTCCAAGCGGCGACAGCCCGTGGATTTCGGGGCCCGGCCCGAGCTTGCGACGGCGCCGCTGTCGGAGTTCGACGCGCCGCAGCCCGAAGTCGCAACCGAGGCAAACCCAGAGGCCGCCCCGCCGCTCCAGCCGCCCGAACCGAGCGGCCAGGTCGCGGCCCACACCGCCCGTACGCCTGCGCCCCGCCCGGAATTTCAGCCCGAGCCCGGCTATCGGCCGTCGTTGATGGACGAACTGGTCCCGCCGTCCGGATGGCCGATCTGGGTGGCCGCCGTGGCGGTCTCCGCCCTGTGGTCGCTGGCGCCCATCGCATTTGCGGTCGGCTATCGCGGCGGCGTCGCGCCCCTGCAGAACGACAGCTTCGCGCTCGCCGTTTTCGCCCTGCTGGCGATCGGGCCGGCCGCCTTCGTGTGGGCTGCCGCCTTCATGATCCGCCAAGGCCAGAAACTGGCCTTCGAGGCGCGGCGGGCCAAGGCCATGGCCGAGGACATGCTGAGCCCGGCGGTGGTGGCGGCCGCGCGAGCCGGCCACGTTGCGCAGGCCGTCCGCGACGAGATCTCCCGCGCCGGCGCCGCGGCCGAGGACGCCCGGGACACCCTGCTGGCGCTCCGCGACGCGCTGGCCCTTGAGACCGAGAAGCTGGCCGGCGCGACGGCGCAATCCGTCCGCACCGCCCAGGAGCTGGCTGGCACGCTCGGGCGTGAACGCAGCGAGATGGGCGAGCTGGCGCAAACGCTCGACGCGCAGGCCACCCGGGTCGCCGACTCCATCACCCAGCAGGCCAAGATGGTCGCCGACGCGGCGGGCCTGGCCGAGACGCAGATCCGCGAGGCCGAGACGGCGCTCGCCGCCCGCGCCGCCGACCTCGCCGCCGCGGCGGGCGAGGCGAGCGATGCTGCGCGTACCGCCGGCGAGGACCTGACCCGCCACATCGCGCGCCTCGAGACGGCCGGCGTCGGCGTCGCCGAGCAGGCCCGCGCCGTCGAGACGGGGCTGTCGGAACAGCGCGCGGCGCTGATCACGCTGGCCGCCGCGCTGCGCTCCGACCACGAGGGCTTCTCGAGCGAGGCTGAGGCCCATGCCGCCCGCCTGTCGGAGTTCATCGGCCAGGCGCGCCTGTCGGCCGCCGAGATGAGCGACCGCGCCACCAAGGGCGGCGAGGCGCTTCGCCAGCTCATGGCCGATGCTGCCCTGCAGTTCCGCGACCTGGCCGAAACCGCCAAGGCTGAGCGCGAGGAGTTCGGCCAGTCGACGCTGCACGCCCTGGAGGCCGTCTCAGGGGCCGCCGCCGACCAGCGGGCGAAGCTGGAGGCTCAGACCCGCGCCGCCATCGACGCCCTGGGTGTCGCCGCCGAGCAGACGCGTGAGGCCGCCGCCCGTCACGCCACCACGGCGCGCGAGCAAGTCGACCAGTTGTCAGAAGCCGCCTTCACCGCGGGCCAGAAGGCCAACCAAGTGTTCGAGGCGCGGCTCGAGGAAGCCCGCGCCTTGGTCGAGCAGTCGTCGAAGATGGTCGAGGAGGCCGGCGCCGCGACGGCGCGGAAGCTGGAGGAGGGCGCCGTCGCCGCCCGCGCCACGCTGGACGAGCTCGCCGCCATGCTGGGCGAGCTGGAGCAGCGGGCGCAGCGCCTGCCGGCCGCCGCCCGTGGCCAGGCCGAGCAGGTCAAGGCCGCCGTCGCTCACGGCATGGACGAGCTGATGGAGCAGGCGCGCCGAACCGCAGAGGAGGCCCAGGCAATCGACGCCGCCTTCCAGGATCGCGTCCGCCGCAACTTCGAGATGCTCTCGGAAGCCGTGCGCCTGATGGGCACGGTCGCCTCGGCGCCCGCTCCCCTCACCACCGCGGCGCCGGCGCCGGCGCCGGCCAGGCCTGCGCCGCGCCCGCGCCCCGCGGCGCCAGTCGCGGAGCCTCCGGTGGAACCGGCGGCCGTCGAGCCCGCGCCGGCGGAGGTCATCGCCGAGGACGACGAGCCGCTGGAGCTGGACGCGCCTGTGCAGGTCGAGCCGCCACCCATGACGCCCGAAGCCGCCGCGCCCGGCGGCGCGCTGGCCCAGCAGCTCGGCCTCCGCGCTCGGTTGAAGCTGACGCCGACCGCCACGGACCGCGAGTTCTCCGCCGTGTTCGCCGCCGCCGGCGGCCTTGTGCCGGAGCCCGTTGCGGAAGCGGCCGACGACGAGGACGAAGCCGAGGCGCCGCCCGAAGGTGAGACCTGGACCTGGAAGGACCTGCTATCTTCGCTCGACGGCCCCGAAGGCGAGGGCGAGCGCCTGGAGACCGCGCTGGCCGCCGAACTGACCCGTATGGGCGTCGATCCCGCCAAGCTGCTGCCGAAGGGCCGCATCGAGGAGATCGCCGCGGCAGTGCAGACCGGCGATGAGGACGGCGCCCGCCAGGTGGTCAGGAAGCTGGCGCCGGCCGCGACCCGGCGCATCGCACGGCGGCTGTTCACGGACGAGGAGGTCAAGCGGCAGACCGAGGTCTATCTGCGCCGCTACAAGACCCTGATCGACGACGCCGTGGTGCGCGATCCGCAGGGATTCCTGATGGTCGAGCTGCTCGCGGGCGAGCCCGGGCGGCTCTATCTGCTGCTCGACGCCGCCGCCGGCGGGATGCTGTAGGGAACCTCCACCGCCGCGACCGGCGTTAGTCGGTCATGGACGAGAACCGCGCCCACACCGCCTGGCGCCGCGCCGAACGCATCCGAGTGCTCTCGGACCGCATGATCGGCGTCGGCCCGTTCGGCATCGGCATCGATGGCGTGCTGGCCTGGGTGCCGGTCGCCGGCACAGCCTACTCGGTAGGGGCGGCCGCGCTGCTGTTCTCAGAGGCGATCCAGGCCGGCGCCTCGCGGACGACGTTGGCCAAGATGGCGCTGTTCCTCGGCATCGACACGGCCACCTCGAGTGTGCCGCTGGCCGGCTGGGCGGTGGACACGCTGTTCCCCGGCCACGCCATGGCCGCCCGAAGCCTGCAGAAGGACATCGAGCGCCGTCACGGGCGGCCCATTGATCTTGAGGACGAGGCGATGCGCGCCCGCCGCGCGCGCCCGGTCGGAGCAAAGTCCGTCCCCTGAGCTGAACTCCCGGGGCCTCCTGAACCTCAGGCTTGCCGAACCCTTGGCGACCCGGCATGCGTGGTGATCGCGTGGGGAGTCGCGAACGCTTGGTTCAGCCTTATCCGATCCTGCTTTCGGTCGTCGTGCCGCTGCGCAACGCGGGCGGCCGCGTCCGCGCGCTGCTCGAGCCGTTGGTGGCGGAGCTGTCGACCCAGGTCGAGGACTTCGAGCTCGTCGTCGTGGATAATGGCTCCACCGACGGGTCGGCCCGGGAGTACGCCCAGCTGGCCGGTGAGGGCGGTCTGCCGAACCTGCAAATCTACCGGCTCATCCGCGAGGTCGACTTCGAGATCGCCGTGTGGGCCGGTGTCGAGAACGCGCTCGGCGACTACGTCCTGGTGCTGGACCCGCTGAACGAAGATCTCGGCTTCCTGCCGCAAGCGCTTGAAAAGCTGTCGGAAGGCGTGGACCTCGTCACGGTGCGCAACACGACGCCGAAGCCGATGGCCGGATCGGAGCGCCTGCTCGATCGCCTGTTCCGCGAGGCCTACCGCAAACTGGTCGGCGTCGACCTTGCGATCGAAGGCGCGAGCTGCCGGATCCTCAGCAAGCGGGTGGTGAGCTTCCTGATGGAGCAGCCGAAGCCGGCGCTGCGCTACCGAGCCCTGCCGGCTCTGGCGGGGTTCCCGAAGGCGAGTCTGGACTACGCCGGCCCGCGAGCCGTCAACGAGGATGGCGGCCTCCGCACCAAGGCGCGGCGCGGCCTGAACCTGCTGTTCGCCCAGACGATGCTGCCGCTGCGGCTCGCCTCGGCCCTGGCGATCGCCGGCGCGACGCTGAACCTGATCTATTCCGGCTACGTCATCCTGATCCGGCTGTTCAAGGCCGACGTCATGCCTGGCTGGACGACGCTGTCGCTGCAGCAGTCGGGGATGTTCTTCCTGCTGTCGCTGGTGGTCTTCATCCTTGTCGAATACGTGGCCCAGATGCTGGTCTGGACGCTGGAGGGGCCGTCCTACTACCTGGCCGGAGAGCACACGAGCGCGGTCATGACCCGGCGATCCAAGCTGAATGTTGAGGCCGAGCGCCGGCCGTCCGCGAAGCGGGCCAGATGACCACCGCCATCGTCGTGGGCGGCGGCTTCTACGGCGCCGCCATCGCGGCCTATCTGCGGACTGAGCGCGGCGTCTCCGATGTGCGCCTGTTCGAGGCGGGGCCGCGCCTGCTGGGCGAGGCCTCGTTCGTGAACCAGGCCCGGGTCCACGCCGGCTACCACTACCTCCGCAGCTTCACGACGGCCTATCGGAGCCGGGTGAACTATCCGCGCTTCCTGGCCGAGTACGCGGACGCCGTGGTGGGCTTCCAGGCGGTCTATGCGCTGGCGGCGCGGAACTCGAAGGTGACGCCACGGCAGATGGAGCGGTTCTGCGCCGACATCGGCGCGCCGCTGGCGCCGGCGCCGGCGGACGTGGCGGCCTTGTTCAATCCGCGCACCGTGGCCCGGGCTTACATGGCGGAGGAGGCGGCCTTCGACGCCGAGCGGCTGGCCGAGGCGTCGGTGCGGCTGCTGGCCCGCGCCGGCGTCGATGTGCGTCGGAACACCGAGGTGGCCTCGGTCGAGATCGACGACGGCGGCGCGGCGGTGATCGCGGGCGGCGCCGTCCAGCGCGCCGACGTCGTCTTCAACTGCACCTACAGCCAGCTGCAGGCCCTCGCGTCGGGGTCGCCGCTGGCGCTGAAGCACGAGGTCACGGAGCTTGCCCTCGTGCGGCCGCCGCCGCAGCTGGCCGGGCTGGGCGTGACGGTGATGGACGGGCCGTTCTTCTCCTGCATGCCGTTTCCGCCGCGCGGGCTGCATTCCCTGAGCCACGTCCGCTATACGCCTCACATGAGCTGGACCGAGGCTGGCGAGCGCGACCCGCGCATGGTGCTGGACGCCTATCCGAAGGAGACGCGCGCCGACCGCATGCTGCGTGACGCGGCGCGCTACGTGCCGGCCATGGCCGATGCAGCCTACGAAGGCTCGCTGTTCACCGTGAAGACGGTGCTGGCCCGCAACGAAGGCGACGACGGCCGGCCGATCCTGTTCGAGCGCCGCGGACCGGGCGGACGGTTGATCAGCGTGCTGGGCGGCAAGATCGACAATGTGTTCGACGTTCTGGCGAGGCTCGACCAGGAGCCGCTCCCATGACCGACGCCCTGGTCGGCTGGAGCGGCTTCGTGGGCCAGAGCCTGCTGCGGCAACGCGGGTTCGACCTGCAGTACCGTTCAACGGACATCGATGGGATCCACGGACAGGACTTGGATCTGCTGATCTGCGCCGGGGCGCCGGCCCAGAAATGGATCGCCGACCGCGAGCCCGAGGCCGACCGCGCGAAGCTGGAGGCGCTGGCGGCGAACCTGGAGCAGGTCCGGGCCCGCCGGTTCGTGCTGATCAGCACCGTCGACGTCTTTGCCGACAGCCGCGAGGCCGACGAGGAAACCGATCCCGAGGCCCAGGCGCCCAGCGCTTATGGCGCCAACCGCCGCTGGCTGGAGCGGTGGGCGGCCGAGCGTTTCCCTGAAGCACTGATCGTGCGGCTGCCGGGCCTCGTCGGACCTGGCCTTCGCAAGAACGCGATCTTCGACTTGCGCAACGACAACAATCTGTCAGCGATCGACTGTCGCGGCGTCTATCAGTTCTACCCGATGGTGAACCTGTGGGCCGACCTGCAAACGGCGCTCGCCGCGGATCTGCGCTTGCTGCATCTGACGGCGGAGCCCGTGTCCTTAGGCGAGGTCGCCGAGCTGGGCTTCGGCCGGCCGTTCGATAACCGGGTGGAGGGCCGCACGCCCGCCGCCTACGACTTCCAAACGCGGCATGCGGCGCTGTTCGGCGGCGTTGGGGCCTACCAGTATTCGAAGCGCGAGAGCCTGATGGCGATCCGCGCCTACGCGCAGTCCGAACCGGCGGGAAAGCCGTTCGCCTGATGCGTCTCTCGGTCTCCAACATCGCCTGGGACATCGCCGACGAGCCGGCGGCGGCCGACCTGCTGGCGGCGGCGGGCATCGCCTGCGTGGACATGGCGCCCGGCAAGTACTTCGCCGACCCTGCCGCAGCGACCGAGGATGACATCGTGGCCGTGCGCCAATGGTGGGCCGACCGCGGGTTCGAGATCGTCGGGATGCAGGGCCTGTTGTTCGGGACCACCGGCCTGAACCTGTTCTCGGACGACGGGACGATGCTGGGCAGGCTCGCCGCCCAGTGCCGCATCGGCGGCCTGCTGGGCGCTCGGGCGCTGGTGTTCGGCTCGCCCAAGCAGCGCGATCGCTCCGGCCTGGACGATAGCGAGACGCAGCGGATCGCGGTCGACTTCTTTCGCCGACTGGGCGACGCAGCCGCCGGGCACGGCGTCGTCGTCTGCCTGGAGGCCAATCCGGCCATGTACGGCTGCAACTTCATGGTCCGAACCGACGAGGCCGCCGCCATGGTGCGGGCGGTGGACCATCCGGCGGTCCGCCTGCAGCTGGATGTCGGCACGATGGGCGCGGAGGGCGAGGACGCGGAAGCGACCATCGCCGCCCACGCGCCGCTGTTCGCCCACGCCCACGCCAGCGAGCCGAGCCTCGTCACAGTTGGCGAGGCCGGCGCGCCGCACGGCGCCGCGGCCGCCGCCATCCGCCGACTCAGGCCCGACCTGACGGTGGCGGTGGAGATGGCGACGCAGCCGGACGGCCTGGCCGCGGTGGCGCGCGCCGTCGCGGCCGCCAAGGCGGCCTATGGCGACGCCGCATGACCTGGCTGCTCATCGTCATCGGCATCATCGCCAACGCGGCCGCCAGCGTGCTGGTCAAGCTGAGCTCGGACGGGCCGCTTGACCTCTCGAACCCGATGGCGCTGGCGACGAACGGACGGCTGTGGCTGGCCGCCATCAGCTACGGCGTGGCGTTCCTGGCCTATGCCGCAGCCGTCACGCGCCTGCCCCTCAACGTGGCCCACCCGATCGCGACGGCGGGCGCCATCGTGCTGGTCGGCCTCTGTTCGGCGCTGATGATCCGCGAGGCGTTCACGCCGCTGCACTGGCTGGGCTACGGCCTGCTCCTCTCGGGCATCGTGGTCCTCGCCTTCACGCGGGCGTCGGCCTGATGCGGTACGTGCCCGAGCACGTGGCGGAGCGGTGGACCGGCCGCACGCACGACCAGTGCGTCGTCATCCCCGTGATCAACGAAGGCGAGCGCATCGCGCGCCTGCTCGAGCGGATGAGCGGGCTCGGTATCGCTGACATCGCCGACATCATCATCGTCGACGGGGGCTCGACCGATGGCTCGCTGGAGGCCGAGCGCCTGGACGCACACCGCGTCGCGGGGCTGATCCGCAAGACCGGTCCCGGCAAGCTCAGCGCTCAACTGCTGTGCGCCTACGCCTTCGCGCTGGATCAGGGCTACCAGGGCGTCGTCACCATCGACGGCAACGATAAGGACGATCCCGACGCCATCCCGGCTTTCGTGCAGGCGCTGGAGAAGGGCTACGACTTCGTCCAGGCGTCACGGTATGTGCCCGGCGGCGTCGCCGAGAACACGCCGCTGGCGCGCGATCTTGCTATTCGTCTGATCCATGCGCCGGCGCTCAGCCTGGCGTCCGGCTTCCGGTGGACCGACACCACGCAGGGCTTCCGCGCCTACAGCCGCCGGCTGCTGGCCGATCCTCGGATGGCGATCTTCCGGCGCGAATTCCGCGACTACGAGCTGCTGGCCTACATGAACTACCGCGCGCCACGGCTGGGCTTCCATTGCGTGGAGCTTCCGACGGCGCGCCGCTATCCCAAGGGCGAGAAGGCTCCGACCAAGATCCGGCCATTCCGGGGCGAGTTCGACCTGCTGAAGACCCTGACAAAGGTGTGCCTCGGACGCTTCGACGTGGCGGTGGAGCCGGCGCCGTTCGCGACGCTCGCCGAGGCCCGGGACTGGTACGCCGAGTGGCTGCGGACGGCGGCGCTGCCGCTGTGGAGCACGGCCGGTGTCGATCCCGACAACGGGGGTTTCCGCGAGGCGCTCACCGCCGAAGGCCGCCCGCACGAGCCGCGCCGCCGGGCGCGCAGCATGGCGCGCCAGGTCTATGTCTTCGCCGCCGCGGCCGCGGAGGGCGTCGAGGGGCCCTGGCTGGAGCTTGCGGTCCGCGGGTTCGAGTTCCTGGTGCAGCATGCCCGCCGGCCGGACGGGCTGTTCGCCTATGCGCTCACCCCAGACGGCGAGGCGCTGGACGGGACGGGCCACATCTATGAGCAGGCCTTCGTGCTGCTGGCGGTCTCCGCGCTCCGCCGGGCCGAGCCGAGCAATCCGCGGTGGCTCACGGAGGGCGAGACCTTGCTGCAGGCGCTTGCGCCGCTGCGGCATCCCGCGGGCGGCCTGCGCGAGACGGGCGAGCATCCGTTCCAGGCCAACGCCCACATGCACGTCCTGGAGGCCGCCCTGGCCTGGGAGGGAGTCGGCGGCGATGGACGCTGGCAGGGCCTGGCCGACCATGTGGCGGAGCTTGCGCTCAACCGTTTCATCGATCCCCAGACCGGCGTCCTGCGCGAGTTCTTCGACGCGCGGTGGGTCGCCGTGGAAGGCGAGGCGGGCCTGGTGGAGCCAGGCCACCAGTTCGAGTGGGCCTGGCTACTGGAGCAGTGGGGCCGACGGCGCGGCAGCGGCCGCGCGCGGGCGGCGGCGCGGCGGCTCTACGACGTGGGCGCGCGCGGTCTGTTGGGCGACGTCGCGGTGAATGCGCTCTGGGACGATCTTCGGGTGCGCGACGCCGGCGCGCGGCTTTGGCCGCAGACCGAGCGGCTGAAGGCGGCGCTGCTGCTGGGCGAGACGGCTGATGCGCTTTCGGCGGCGCGGGGCCTGGCGACCTACCTGAAGACGCCGGTGCGGGGGCTCTGGCGCGACAAACTTGGCCCCGACGGCGTGTTCGTCGACGAGCCTGCGCCGGCGACGTCGTTCTATCACGTCCTGGGAGCTGTCCTGGCCCTGAAGGCCACGGACCACGCTCCTTCCTAGGCGAAGCGCGGGGCCAGGCTGGAGGCCTTCACGCAGGCGGCACGAACCATGCTAGGCAGCCTGCGATGGTGCAGAACCCCTTCGTCTCGGCGCCCGCGCGCATCGCCGTCATCGGCCTCGGATACGTTGGCCTGCCTTTGGCTGTAGCATTTGCCCGCAGCCACGAGGTGGTGGCGTTCGACATCGACGGTCGGCGCATCGCCGAGCTGTCGGCGGGCCAGGACCGCACGCTGGAAGTCGCGCCGGAAGCTTTGGCGGCGGCTGAGCGGCTGACGTTCAGCGCCCATCCCGCCGCGCTGAAGGGCTGCAACGTCTTCATCGTGACGGTCCCGACGCCGATCGACGACCACAAGCGTCCCGACCTGACAGCCCTGCGGGCGGCGAGCCGGACCGTCGGCGGGGCGATCGGTCGGGGCGGCGTGGTGGTCTATGAATCGACGGTCTATCCGGGCGCGACGGAAGACGACTGCATTCCGATCGTCGAGCAGGTCTCGGGCCTGACCTTCAATCGCGACTTCTACGCCGGCTACAGCCCGGAGCGTGCGAACCCTGGCGATCCGCACCACCGGCTCGAGAACATCGTAAAGGTCGTCGCGGGCTCGACGCCCGAGGCCGCGGATTTCGTGGAGGCGCTCTACGCGTCGGTGGTGACGGCGGGCGTCCACCGCGCGAGCTCGATCAAGGTCGCCGAAGCCGCCAAGGTGATCGAGAACACCCAGCGCGACCTGAACATCGCCCTGATCAACGAGTTCGCCCTGATCTTCCATCGCCTTGGCGTCGACACCCAGGAGGTGCTGGCGGCGGCGGCCACCAAGTGGAATTTCCTGAACTTCCGCCCGGGATTGGTCGGCGGCCACTGCATCGGGGTCGACCCCTACTACCTGACGCACAAGGCCGAGGCGCTGGGCTACCACCCCGAGGTCATCCTCGCCGGCCGGCGGATCAATGACGGGATGGGCGGCTATGTGGCCCGCGAGCTGGTCAAGGAGATGATCCGGCGCGGCGAGATGGTGAAGGGCGCCCGTGTCCTGGTGATGGGCCTGGCGTTCAAGGAGAACACGCCGGACCTGCGCAACACGCGCGTTATCGACATCGTGCGTGAGCTCGCCGACTACGGCGTCGCGGTGGAGGTCTGGGATCCGTGGATCGCCGCCACCGACGCCCGCCATGAGTACGATCTCGACCTCGTGGAGCGGCCGCAGGAAGGCGCCTATGACGGGATCGTCCTGGCGGTCGCGCACCGCGAGTTCCTGGAACTGGGCGCGGACGCCGTGCGCGCCCTCGGCAAGCCCAAGGCGGTGCTGTTCGACGTCAAGGCGGCGCTTCCCAAGGCGGCGGCCGATCTGCGGCTCTAGCAGCGCCTAAGCTTGAGGCAGGCGCCCAAGCCTTGGGCGCCGGGCGCAATCCGCTCCACAAAAGCCGGGTCCGCGTCTTCCTCCTGTCACACTTGCAGGCCAAGGGTGGTCCTGCCCTTCGGGGCGTTTCCTCCCTTAACTGGCCGCGCCGCAAGGCGCGGCTTTTTGTTTGCGGCGGCAGGCGCCTACGGTCCCGAGGATGAGAGAGGCTTGAGCGGGGCCGGAACTCAGGACAGCTTGGCCGCCATGGATCGCCGTCGCCTTCTCGCTCTCGGAGCGTCTTCGCTGGCCGCCGCCGCGTTGCCCGTCTCCGCCGCCGCCCCTGACCTCGCGTTGCTGCCGAATGCGCCCCCGCCGATCGGGAGGGCCGAGCGCGCGGCGCGGCTCGCCAAGGCCCAGCGCCTGATGCGCGAGCAGGGGCTCTCGGCGCTGCTGATCGAGCCGGGCGCGAGCCTGGTCTATTTCACCGGCGTTCAGTGGTGGCGCAGCGAACGCCTGACCGCCGCGGTGATCCCCGCCGAGGGCGAGATCCTGGTGGTGACGCCCTTTTTCGAGGAGCCCTCGGTCCGGGAGACCTTGGACACCGCAGCCGAGATCCGGACCTGGCAGGAGCATGAGGACCCGACGGCTCTCGTCGCCGGCTGGCTCAGGGACAAGAAGCTGGCGTCCGGCGCGGTAGGTGTCGAGGAGACGGTCCGCTTTTTCGCGGTCGAAGGCCTGCAAACACATCTGCCGGGGGTCGCGGTGCGCTCGGGGGCCGGCGTGGTCCGCGCCTGCCGGATGATCAAGTCGCCGGCCGAGATCGCGCTGATGCAGCACGCCTCGGACATCACGGTGGCCGCCTACCGGCACACCGTCCCGAGGATCGAGCGCGGGATGACGCCCGGCGACATCGGCGCGATTATGAACGCGGCCACCCGGGCGCTGGGCGGCTCGCCCGAGTTCGAGCTGATCCTGCTGGGCGAGGCCAGCGCTTATCCGCACGGGTCGGGCAAGCCCCAGGCGGTGCGCGACGGCGAGGTCGTGCTGATGGACTGCGGCTGCACGTTCAAGGGCTACCAGTCCGACATTTCGCGCACCCTGGTGTTCGGCGAGCCGACGAAACGCCAGCGGACGGTCTGGGACCATATGCGGCGGGGCCAGCAGATCGCCTTCGAAGCGGCGCAGGTCGGCGTCGAGGCCGGAAAAGTCGACGACGCGGTCCGCGCTTACTACGGCAAGCTCGGCTACGGGCCGGACTACAAGCTGCCCGGCACATCGCATCGCACCGGCCACGGCATCGGCATGGACGGCCATGAGCCGATCAACTTCGTGCGCGGGGAACGGACGAGGCTCGCGCCCGGCATGTGCCTGTCGAACGAGCCCGGCATCTATATCCCCGGCGAGTTCGGCATCCGGCTGGAGGACTGCCTGCACATGACGGCGCAGGGGCCGAAGTGGTTCTCGCAACCCCCGGCCTCGATCGACAGGCCGGTCTGACCTCAGACGCCGTAGTACTCGCGGTACCAGTCGACGAACTTGCCGACGCCGACCTCCACCGAGGTCGAGGGTCGGTAGGCGAGGGCGGCTTCGGTCTCTTCGGTGTCGGCCTCGGTGCGGGCGACGTCGCCGGCCTGCATCGGCATCAGGTTGAGCTCGGCCTTCCGACCCAGCTTCTCCTCCAGCACCTCGATGTAGCGCATCAGCTCGACGCGGCGGCCGGCGCCGAGGTTGAGCACGCGCCAGGGCGCGACGCCGCTGGTGGCGGGATCCGGCGCCAGCGGATCCCAGGCGGGGTTCACCGCCGGCGGGCGATCGAGGGCGGCGACGAGGCCATCGATGATGTCCTCCACGAAGGTGAAGTCGCGCTGCATCTTGCCCTGGCCGTACACGTCTATCGGCTGGCCCTTCAGGATGGCGTCGGTGAACTTGAAGAGCGCCATGTCCGGGCGGCCCCACGGCCCGTAGACGGTGAAGAACCGGAAGCCGGTCGAGGAGATGCCGAACAGGTGCGAGTAGCTGTGGGCCATCGCCTCATTGGCGAGCTTGGTGGCCGCGTACAGCGTGATCGGGTGGACGGCGTGGTCGTGGACGTTGAACGGCAGTTTGCCGTTGGCGCCATAGACCGAGCTCGTGGAGGCGTACATCAGGTGGCGGGGCTGCACGGCCCGGCAGCCTTCCAGGATGTTCAGGAAGCCCACGACATTGGAGTCCACATAGGCCTCAGGCTTTTCAAGGCTGTAGCGGACGCCGGCTTGGGCCGCGAGGTTCACGACGGCCGTCGGCTTCGTCCCGGCGAAGAGGGCGGCGACGCCGTCACGGTCGGCGAGATCGAGCTTGGCGTGCCGATAGCCCTTGTGACCTTCCAGGATCGCCAGGCGCGCCGCCTTGAGCTTGGGGTCGTAGTAGGCGTTCAGGCTGTCCAGCCCCACCACCGCCGCGCCACGCTCCAGCAGCCGGCGGCTCAGGTGAAAGCCGATGAAGCCGGCCGAACCGGTGACGAGGATGGTCAAGGTCTCACTCCAGACGCTTCGCGCAGCGCTTCGGACAGCCTGCGTAGCGCCGGGCGGCGATCAAGTCGACGGGCGAGGGCTTAGCCGACTGCGGCGCGGCGCAGCGGATGGGTGAGGAGCCGGGCCGCCTCGGCCTCGCGGGCCGACAGGATGTCCGCCGCCCGCATCTGCGTCAGCACGGGGTGCAGCCCCGAGAGCAGGGCGACGATCAGGCCGAGCCGGCCTTCGCGCCATCCCTGCCGGAGCAGGTAGCTGCGGACGGCGCCGCCGACCCCTGCGAGCAGGGCGCGGGCGAGGCCGCCGGCCCGGCCGGCGTCGGCCATGTCCTCGGCGATCGAGCCTGTTTCAAGGTCCAGCCGCGCGACCAGCTGGCCCAGGTCGCGGCCCGCCGTGCGGCGGATCGCGCCCTTCAGCGCCCCGGCGGGTTCCCCCCCTAGGACAACGGTCGCGCGTCGCCCAGGCCGCCAGGACTTCACCCCGCGGCGGGCTAGACGCACCCCCCGGTCGGCGCCGAGCGCCCCGGTCCAGCCCTGCCGCACGAGGGTTTCCCCCACATAGTTGTCGATCGGGATTTCGTACCAATCGCCTTCGGGGCGCATCTGCAGCGCCGCGCGGATTTCCCAGGCGAGCGCCCGGTCGACGCGCTCATCGGGTTCGATCTCGAGGACCCAGTCGCCGGAGCAGACCTCGGCGCCGGCGGTGCGGGCTTGGCTGGGCAGCGGGAAAATGCCGTCCACCACCTGGGCGCCGGCCCTGCGGGCCGCCTCGCGGGCGCGCTCGGCGCCGCGGTCCAGCACCACCACGATCTCGTCGCAGAAGGAGAGGCTGCGCAGGCAGGCGGCGAGATCGGCTTCGCCGTCACGCACGCAAACGAGCGCCGACAATCTGACCACGTTCCCCCACGCCTCCAGCCGAGCCTTTCTGGCTCCCTTGCTGGTTAGACGCCGCCGCAGCCGAACGCCCCCCGTCCGGCATCCTAAAATTTGTCTAAAAGTTGGCGGCCAGCCTGACGCCCAGGGTGCGCGGGCGCTGCGGCGTCACCTGCCGCACCGTGCGGAAACTGAAGGGATTGCCGTAGGCGAAGGTGTCGCTGTCGTCGTCGAGTGGGTTGCTGACGAAGAGTGTGGCCGTCCAGACCTCGCTTGCAATCTCAGCGGAGAGCTTGGTCCGCACGTAGTCGCCCATACGCCGGGTCGCCGCCGCGTCGAACGAAATGCCGGAACGGCCGACGTAGCTGGCCTCGCCGACGAGGCGCATGACGAACGTTCCGGGAAGCTGCCGCTGATAAACCGCGACGACCCCGCCCGACGTCTCAGGTATCCCCGGGAGTTCGTCGGCGACCGGGCCTGTGAAGTTGGGGTTTGCGTTGGTCAGCCGGGAATCGGTCAGCAGGGCGTTGATCTGGACCGACAGGCCGAAGTCCCAGTCGTAGCCGACTTCGGTTTCCAGCCCGACGATCCGGGCGTCGCCGACGTTGGTCGTGTAGGACAGCCCCGTCGGGCGGTATTGGTCGGTCTGAATGTCGTCCCACTCATCGTAGTAGGCGGCCGAACGCAGCGCCATGCGGCCGTCGAACAAGCGGAGTTTTGCTCCGACCTCGTAGTTCCGGAGGCGATCGGCCTGGAAGAACGTCCGCTCAGGGCGAAGGTAGGTTACGCCGGCGGTGTTGAAGCCGCCCGGCCGGTAGCCCTCGGACACAAGCGCGTACGCCAGGCTGCCGTTGGCGAACTCGCGCTGCAGGGCGATCTTCGGCGAGAAGCCGTCGAACGATCGGGCGTACGAGACCACTCGGGACGTGGCGAGCGGCACGCTGACGTCGACGTCGATATCGGCCGAGGTGCGCACACGGCTGCGGAAGAGGCGGCCGCCGAGCGTGGCCTTCCAGCCGGCGGCAAACTCGTACTCCACCTCCCCGTAGAGGGCGACCTCCTCGAGCCGGTCCTTGCGGAACTCCTGGTACGTGGTGCTGGTCCCGGCGTGGGAGACGAAGTTCGCCTCGGACGGCGAACGCTCCAGAGTTAGCGAGCCGAAGACGCCGGCCAGCCAGTTGAGCCGACCGCCCGACCCGGAGCGGATCAACAGGTCCTCGACCAGCATGTTGACGCGCGTGTTCTCGAGGTAGGCGCCGGTCTGGCCCGGGCGGTTGAACACGCCGGCCCCCGTTGCGTCGTACTGACTGGTGAAGGTGTGGTGGACGTAGGCCGTGGAGGAGGCGAGTTCGACGTCTCCGAGCCGGCCGGCGATGTTCAGCGCCGCATGGGAGAAGTCGTTGTCGTGTCCCTCCCGGAACGGCGACACGCGCTGTGCCCCCATGGCCGGATAGATGTACTGGGCGTCTTTGGTGCGCAGGTGCTGGGTCGCAGCCCGAAGGTTCACCTCCCAGTCGTCGCTGACCCGGGCCCGCAGGGTCAGGCGGCCGCCGTTGCGGATGGTGCGGTCGACATCCTTCTCGCCCGTCCGGGTGTCGTCGAGATAGCCGCCGCGATAGTCGTGGTAGGCGGCGATGCGCAGCGCCACATCGCCGTCGGCGAGCGGCACGCTGAGATAGCCCTCGACTTCACGGCTGGGCTGTCCGTCCTTGGTGAGGGCCAGGACGCCTGCAAGGCCGCCCTCGACGGTCTCCAGGTCCGGCTGGCGGGTGATGATGCGGTAGATGCCCGAGACGGCGCCCGAGCCGTACAGCGCGCCTTGCGGTCCGCGCACGACCTCGATCCGCTCGATGTCGACGAGCCGGAGGTCGGGATCGGGCGCGTTGTAGTTGATCGGCGCGTCGTCGAGGTAAGTGCTGACCGTCGAACGCGCCCGGCCGGTGAACGCGCCGTCGGAGAGGCCGCGGATCAGCAGCTTGTCGCGGCCCGGTCCAAGGTTCGTGGTGAGCACGCCGGCCACCTGGCCCACCGTCTGACCGACATCGGCCGCGCCGGTGACCGCGATCTGCTCGCGGGAAATGGCGCTGACCCCGGCGGGCAGGAGGTCGAGACTGGCTGGCCGCTTGGCGGCCGTGACCACCAGCTCAGACACCAGCAGCGGCTGATCCGCGGGAAGGCGGACCGCCGGCGGGGCGTCGCTGGTCGCGACGGCGGTGATCCGCACGGTGCGGGCGTCGACCAGGCGGTACTGGCACGGCGCGTCCGCGAGCAGCCGGTCGAGCGCCTGCTCCAGCCCGTAGCGGCCGCGAAGCTCGACCCGGCCGCCGCGGCCGCAGGCCGAGGTGCCGACGATGGAGACGTTGGCCTGGATCCCGAGGTCGATCAGGGCGTCGGCGTAAGACTTCGGGGCGATCGATAGGCGCAGGCGCGCGTCGGCGGCCTCAGCGGCCGTCGCGGCACACGCGAACAGGCTGCCGGCCAGCATAGCCCGCAGAGGCACGCCTCGACGTGTTATCGCCCCTGAACCCCATCACGGTCCGATCACCGGCCCGGCGCGCCCTCGCGCCGCAGGACCAGACCTGCGTCGGAACGTACCGCTCTTATGGGAACCAGCAAGGCCAGGCGACGGATAACCGCATCCTGGTCGTCGAGAACGAGAACGCCGGAGATCGGCATCGCGGCCAGGGCAGGGTCTTCCACTCGGATCGGCATGGCGAACTGATGGTTCAGGTCGGCGACGACCTGGGCCAGCGGCTGCTCCCGATAGACGAGCCGACCGGTGCGCCAGCCGAGCACTTCCTGCGCGTCGACGGTGGCGACCTCGACGCCAGACGCGCCCTCGCGGTGGTCCAGCCGCTGGTCGGGGTGCAGGCGGTAGGCGCGGCCGTCCAGCCCCTCGCGCGGTCGGACCTCGACGGCGCCTCGGGCCACCGTCACCGACAGCTCGCCCGCGCGGCGGCGGACGTCGAACTGGGTGCCGACCACGCGCACGGTGCGATCGCCGGCCGCGATCTCGAACGGGCGCCGCGCGTCATGCGCGACGTCAAAGATGGCCTCGCCCTCTTCGAGGGTCACCTCACGCCGGTCGCGGCGCAGGGTGACGGAAAGCCTGGTGGCGGCGTTCATCGCCACGGTGGAGCCATCGGCCAGCGTCACCGTGCGGTGCTCACCGATACCGGTAGCGTAGGCCTGCGTCGGCGGCCCGCGGAACTGAGGCGCAACGACCAGCACGCCCGCCGCAGCGGCGGCGACGGCGCCCATGGCGAACCAGGCCTGACGGCGGCTCGGCGTAGGCCGGCGACGGCTGACGGCGGCGGAGATGGCGTCCGCGTTGACGGTGTATTCCCGGGCGACGGCGAGCGCGCGGTCATAGGCGTCGCCGTTGGCAGGCGAGGCGGACAGCCAGGCGTCGAAGGCGACGGCGTCGTGCTCGCCGACGTCATCGGCCTGGAGGCGCACGACCCAGTCGGCCGCCGCCTGGCGCAGGTCGTCGTCGGCCACCTCGTCGCGGGCATGTCGCCGCAGTTCGCTCATCGTCCGTCCCAACGCCGTCCCGAAGGACCGCTCCCTGCAAGCATAGACGGCGCCGCGACGCCCGACCCCCCAGTCTGGATATGCAATTTCTGGTAGGTCATGCGCCAAGCTTCGCCGTGAGCGACTTCAGCGCCGCGCTGATGTGCTTCTCCACCGACTTCACCGAGATGCTCATCGCCTGTGCTGTCTGGGCATGGGACAGGCCGTCCAGCTTGTGAAGCCGGAAGGCGCGCTGCATCTGCGGCGGCAGGTCGGCCAGGGCCCCGACCAATTGGTTCAGGCGCTGGCGGGAGGCGAGCGCCTCGTCGGCCGGCGGCAGATCGGCGACATCCTCGCCGCCCAGGCTGGCGTGGGCGGTCTGGCGCCAGGCGGTGTCGCGGGCGGCGGCCCGCTGGTCGGCCCGCGCCCGGTCCAGCATCAGGTTGGTCGCCGCGCGGTAGAGCAGCGCGCCTGGATTGTCAGTCGAAGCCTCAGGATCACGGCTCGCCAACTTGAGGTAGAGCTCCTGGGCCAGGTCCTCGGCCGCCGCAGAAGAGCCGGTGCGGGCGGCAAAGAAGCGGACAAGGTTCGGCCGGCGCTCCAGGTAGGTTTCCAGGAGCGGATCGTTCGCCGCCGACTTGCCCCGACCGGCCATGCCCGAGACATGCCCCATTCGCGACATTCCGCCAACCGTGGCTGACGATTCGCGGAAATCACGATCCCTCACCCAAGGTGAACCGGTGCAATTGACCGTGAACTGCCGTGTCCGCTCCGCGTTGTGGGGCGTTGATGCAACGGCGCAGCCTTACAGGCGGCGCCTCGCGGTAGGCAGACGCGCCTTCCGCGGTTAAGGAGTTGCTCACGTGTAAGGAGCGTCCGGCGGGCCTGTATCCGCTTGGCGCTTCAGTTGGGGCCAGGGAGTTTTCGTCTATGAGCCAACCCACCGTCCCGGGACTTGCGCCCGCGCCGACGAAACACGCCAAGCTCGTCCAGTGGGTCGGCGAGATCGCCGCGCTGACGAAGCCGGACCGCGTGGTGTGGTGCGACGGGTCTGAAGCGGAATGGGATCGGCTGACGGCCGAACTCGTCGCTGCAGGCACGTTGAAGCCGCTGAACCCGGCCAAGCGGCCGAATTCATTCTACGCCGCTTCGGACCCGCGCGACGTGGCGCGGGTCGAAAGCCGCACCTTCATCTGCTCGGAGAAGCCCGAGGACGCCGGCCCAACCAACAACTGGCTGGACCCCAGCGAGATGCGGGCCGACCTGAAGCAGCTGTTTGACGGCGTGATGCGCGGCCGCACCATGTACGTGGTGCCGTTCTGCATGGGCCCGCTGGGCTCGAAGATCAGCGCCATCGGCGTCGAAGTCACCGATTCCGCCTATGTGGCCGTATCGATGCGGATCATGACGCGGATGGGTCAGGCCGCCCTCGACCAGCTGGGCGAGGACGGCTTTTTCGTTCCGGCGGTCCACTCGGTGGGCATGCCGCTGGTCGACGGCGTCCAGGACGTCGCGTGGCCCTGCAACGAGATCAAGTACATCGTCCACTTCCCCGAGACGCGGGAGATCTGGTCATACGGCTCGGGCTACGGCGGCAACGCGCTGCTGGGCAAGAAGTGCTTCGCCCTGCGGATCGCCTCGGTCATGGCCCGTGACGAGGGGTGGTTCGCCGAGCATATGCTGATCCTGAAGCTGACCTCGCCGGAGGGGCAGGTCCGCTATATTGCGGCGGCGTTCCCCAGCGCTTGCGGCAAGACCAACATGGCGATGCTGCAGCCGACGCTGGAAGGCTGGAAGGCCGAGACGATCGGCGACGACATCTGCTGGATGCGCTTCGGCGAGGACGGTCGCCTCTACGCCATCAACCCGGAAGCGGGCTTCTTCGGCGTGGCGCCTGGCACCGGCGAGGTGACCAACAAGAACGCGGTGGATGCGCTGCATTCCAACTGCATCTTCACCAACGTGGCGCTGACCGACGACGGCGACGTCTGGTGGGAAGGCCTGACCGAAGAGGCCCCGGCGCACCTAACCGACTGGAAGGGCCGCTCCTGGACCCCGGACAGCGACGAGCCCGCCGCGCACCCGAACGCCCGCTTCACGGTGCCGGCATCGCAATGCCCGGTGGCGGCGGCGGAATGGGAAGACCCGGCCGGTGTGCCGATCTCGGCCATCCTGTTCGGCGGCCGGCGCGCCTCGGCTGTGCCGCTGGTGACCGAAGCCCGCGATTGGCGCCACGGCGTGTTCATGGCCTCGAACGTGGCTTCGGAAGGCACCGCGGCGGCCGAGAACAAGATCGGTGAACTGCGCCGCGACCCGTTCGCGATGCTGCCCTTCTGTGGCTACAACATGGGCGACTACTTCGGCCACTGGCTGGCGATGGGCGAGAAGGCCGATACGGCCAAGCTGCCGCGGATCTACTTCGTCAACTGGTTCCGCAAGGACGAGCGCGGCAAGTTCGTGTGGCCGGGCTTCGGCGACAACTCGCGGGTGCTGAAGTGGATCGTCGAGCGGCTGGAAGGCCGCGCCGACGCGGTGGATACGCCGATCGGCAAGGTGCCCAGCAAGGAAAGCCTGGACTTGTCAGGCGTCACGCTCAGCGACGCCCAGCTGGACCTGCTGCTGACCGTGGACCCGGACATCTGGGCCCAGGAAGCGGCGCTGATCCCCGAGTTCTACCAGAAGTTCGGCGAGCACACGCCGAAGGGTCTGTGGGAAGAGTACGAGGCGCTGGTGAAGCGGCTCGAGGGCGCGAAGTCGCCGCAGGTCGTCGCCGCCGAATAGGCGACGGCTGAGCTCTCAGGATTGCGAAGGCCGCGGCGCGTCCGCGGCCTTTTGCATGTCGGGATCCGGCGCATTCAGCGGGGGGTCGGATTGTCCCGAGAAGCCGGCTTGCCAGGCATCGAAGGTGTCGGCCGACTGGAGCGTCGCCGGCACGGCCGGGGAGGGCGCCTCAGGCTTCGAGAACAGCGCTTCACGGCGGCGGCGCTCGGCGCGGCCGGTGTAGCGGATGACGGCGGCCACCGCCGCCATCGGCGCGGCGAGACCGATCAGACCTACGGCATATCCCATGGCGTGGCGCTATCCGTGTGAAAGGTGGCGGAATGCAGGCGGACGCGATCAGCCGCCCGCGATGACCCGGAGGTTCGGAGCGGCCCCGGGCTTTTCGCCGCGGACCTGCGACACCAGGGCGAAGAGCGCGTCGCGGACGGCGTCCACGTCGCCCTTGTTCGCCAGGGCCTCGAGCTCGGCCAGGTGGCCGGGCGTGACGCGCAGGGCCGAGTTGGTGATCACCTCCAACACCTTGGGCGCGCAAGGGACGGAGCTCTCGGTTTCGTCGAGCAGCGCTTCGGTCAGCTTCTCGCCCGGCCGCAGGCCCGTCACTTCGATGTCGATGTCGCGGCCCGGCGTGCGGCCGGACAGCGCGATCATCTGGCGCGCGAGGTCGAGGATGCGCACGGGCTCGCCCATCTCCAAGAGGAAGAGGCGCGCGTCGCGCCGCTCGCCCTCGGCCGAGGTGGCCGTGGCGTGCAGCACCAGTTGAGCGGCTTCCGGAATGGTCATGAAGAACCGCTCCATGTCCGGGTGCGTGATGGTCACCGGGCCGCCGCGCTCGATCTGCGACTTGAAGATCGGGACCACCGAGCCGGCCGACCCCAGGACGTTGCCGAAGCGCACGGCGGAGAAGCGCGTGCCCTTGCCAGAACTTGGGCCCGTCGACTGCTGGGCCTGGATCACCGCCTCCGCCATGCGCTTGGTCGCGCCCATGACGTTGGTGGGATCGACAGCCTTGTCGGTCGAGATCAGCACCATCTGGCCGGCGCCGGCGGCCTTCGAGGCCTCGGTGACGTTCCAGGTGCCGATGACGTTGGTGAGCACGCCCTCGCTGGGATGATGTTCGACCATCGAGACGTGCTTCAGCGCCGCGGCGTGGAAGACGAGGTCGGGCTTCTCGGCCTTGAACACGGCGGTGAGACGGGCCGCCTGACGGACGTCGCACATCACCGCCTTGCGCGGGAGGTGCGGGAAGGTCTCGCGCATCTCGCGGTCGATTTCGAAGAGCGCCGTCTCGGAGATGTCGAGCAGGGTCAGGTGGGCGCAATCGAAGGCGGCGACCTGGCGGCAGAGCTCGGAGCCGATAGAGCCGCCGGCGCCAGTGATCAGCACGCGGCGGCCACGGATCAGCTTGGCGATGGCGCCGCGGTCCAGCTCGATCGGTTCGCGGGCGAGCAGCTCTTCGATGTTGATGTCGCGCATCGGCAGCAGCGTGACGCTGTCGTGCTGCGGCAGCTCGACGATGGACGGCAGGCGGAGCAGGCGGATGCCGTCGTTCTTGAGGCGGCCGAGCTGGTCGGCGGTCAGGCCCTTCAGTCGCGCCGGCTCTTCGAGGAACAGGATGGCGCGCGGGTAGCGGTTCCAGCGGCGCAGTTCGGCCATCGCCTCGTCGAGGCGATCGAGGGTGTCGAGGATGCAGACGCCGCGGACCTGCTGGCCCACGTCACGCTTCTCGGTGCTGACGATGCCGACCGGAGCGTAGGTGTGATCGTGGCTGCGAGCGACATCGCGCAGATAGGTGTCGGCCAGCGACGGCGGGCCGATCAGAAGCAGCGTCGGAGCCTGGGCCAAGCGATCGGTGACGGTCTTCAGCGGCGAGAAGCTCTCCAGCGCACGCTCGTGCAGGGCGCGGCGGGTGATCCGCACGCCCATGGAGAAGACCATCTGGAACAGCGGCGCCATGAACAGCGCCGAGCGCGGAACGCCCTGGGCGCGGTTCAGCACGAAGACGCCAAGCAGGAAGACGCCCACGGTGAGCAGCGCGCTGCGCGACAGGACCAGGGCGTCGGGGATCGAGACGTAGCGCCAGGGCGAGAGTTCCCGGCGGAACAGCATGGCGAAGGCCCCGGCGATGGCGCCGTAGAGGGCGGTCAGCTGGACGAAGCCGGCGTCTGCCAGGGTTGCGAGGCCGAGGCCGGCCTGGCTGCGGGCGATGATGAAGGCGAGCGCGAAGGCCAGCGCCGCGAGCGCCACGTCGGCAACGACGGTCTGGGCTCGGAAAGCCATCCGCTCCATGCGCCGCACTCCGCTTTACCTTCCGATTCGCCAACTTAGGGGCCGGAATGCGGCCGCACAGGGAAATTCGACAGACACGGCGTACGACGGCGCGAACAGCGCCGACTCCTATGTTCCGCGTAGGCGGAGAACCTTAAAAAGAGGCGCCCGAAGGCGCAAATGAAAAGCCGCCCGGGCAGATGCCCGAGCGGCTGTCATGGATTACCCGGAGCTCGCCCTGCGGCGAGCGGCCTAGAAGACCAGCTTCAGACCGGCCACGACGCGGCTGTCGTACAGCTTGCCGAACTCGTGGGCGTCGGTGTCCCAGTAGCGGACGTCGAAGCCGATATTGTCGGTGAGGCTGAAACCCAGACCCACGTTCCACGTGGTGTAGTCGCCGGCCTCTTCGATGGTCTGATGGCCGAGCGCGCCCGAGACGGTGAACCTGGAGTTCGGGATCGCCACCGTGGCGTTGGCCTCGTAGTACCAGGCGTCGCCGGTGTCGCCGGTGAACTCCGGCGAGTAGTAGACAGCGGCGCCAAGCGTGGCCGGGCCCGCGGGCACCGAGGCGGCGACCTTGCCCTCCCAGTAGTCCCAGTTGGCGCCCGAGGGTTGGTCCGCATAGCCGTAGTAGATGACGCCGAGGTCGAGGCTGACGGCGCCCACCGTCGGCTTCACGCCCGCGTAGAGGTCGTACTCGAAGTCGGTGCCGTCGCCGAAGTCGACGTTCGAGGCCCAGACGCCCGCGTAGCCGATCGAGCCCAGGGTGGCGTCGACGCCGCCGAACACCTGCGGATCCTCGTCCGTCTGGCTCACGCCCCGGAACACGTATTCGGTGGCCGCGCCGACGTTGAAGGACAGCGAGACCGGGCCCTCGTCCTGCGCGTGAGCGACGCCCGAGATGGCCAGCGAGCCGACAGCGGCGAGAAGCGACACCTTCAGCTTGTTCATTGAGTATCCCCTTTTTTGTGTCTCGATCCGACCGCGGCCTGACCGTGCGCCGGCCATCGTTGACCGGCGGTCGGCCAGATCAACGCGGAGGGGCCGCTAAGGCTCAGCCTTGGCGTCGCTGTTCGAAGCGTGGGCGCCGGTTCGCTCCGGCGCCGGAAAAATGGGCGCCGGCGTCAACGGGCGACGAGCGGGGCGAATCCCAGATGCGTGCCGGCATCGACGAGCAGGGTCTCGCCGGTGATGTGGCGCGAGGCGGGCGATGCGAGGAACACCGTCGAGGTCGCGATGTCCTCGGGCGTGGACGCTGCGCGCAGGGGCGTCGTCGCCTGGGCGTTGGCGCGCAGCTTCTCGACGGCTGCGTCGGGCATGCCCTTGCCGAACCACGGGGTGTCGATGAAGCCAGGGCAGACGGCGTTCACGCGGATCTTGGGGGCGAGCGCCCGCGCAAGGGACAGCGTCATCGTGTTGAGCGCGCCCTTGGAGGCCGCGTAAGGGACCGAGGAGCCGATGCCGGTGACGCCGGCGATGGAGGCGGTGTTGACCACCGCCCCGGGCCGCTGGCCCGCTTCCAGCAGGCTGCGGCAGGCGCGGATCATCTGGTAAGGCCCGATGACGTTGACCGCGTAGAGGTCGTGGAAGTCCTGGGCCGACACCGCATCGAGGTCGCCATGGCCCGCGAAGCGCGTGACGCCGGCGTTGTTGAACAGTGCGTCGATGCGGCCGAACGGCTCGGCCGCCGCGGCGATCCTGCGGCAGTCCTCGTCGGAGGCCACATCGCCCTGGACAAGCACCGCCTCGGCCCCGTGCTCTCGCACGAGCCGCGCGGTCTCCTCGGCCTCGTCTGCGCTGCGCGCGTAGTTCACGATGACCGTCTGGGCGCCCTGACGCGCCGTCTCAACGGCCACGGCGCGGCCAAGCCCCGTCGAAGCCCCGGTCACCACCACCACGAAACCTTCGAAGTCGCCGGCCATGCGCCGCTCCCCTGGAATGCCCTCAGGCGTTGTTGTTTGGGGACCTAGTAGCCGTTAAAGCCGCGGGCATGGAAGAGACCCACCTGAGCCAGCTCGGACGCGACGTCCGCGGCTTCGACAGCCCCGAGGCCGCCGTCCTCGAGCGCGTGCCGAACCCGCACCCCGACACGGCCTACCTCGTGCGCTTCACGGCGCCGGAGTTCACCTCGCTGTGTCCGGTCACCGGCCAGCCGGACTTCGCCCATCTGGTGATCGACTACGTGCCGAGGGACTGGCTCGTGGAGTCGAAGTCGCTGAAGCTGTTCCTGACCTCGTTCCGCAACCATGGGGCCTTCCACGAAGACTGCACGGTGGCCATTGGCCGGCGACTGGTCACGGAGCTCGCGCCCCAGTGGCTGCGGATCGGCGGATACTGGTATCCGCGGGGCGGCATCCCGATCGACGTCTTCTGGCAGACCGGCAAGCCTCCGGAAGGTCTATGGCTGCCGGACCAAGGCGTCGCGCCTTACCGCGGACGTGGTTAAGGGGGCCGCACAGACAAGGTGAGGATTCTAGCCGCGCCGATGCTTGCGTTCTGCTGGGCCTGGAAGAACAGGGTTGGTTAACGACCCAACTTTCGATCAGACCGTCGAAAAGTCCAAACAGCCGAGCTTCACGCGTCCTACTCTCGCATGAGGCGAAAAATGCGCCGGCGGCTTGCTGGAAGCCTGATCGGGCTTCCCAAAAGCTGCTTAGAGGCCTATACGTCAGCTTGCCCAACTCTCCTCGGGCGTGTCACCTCAGGCCGGGCGGCGCGGCGCGCCGTCCGGCCGCTGTGTGTCTAGGGCCCAGCTTCCGTCGATCGTCGTTAAGGCGTCCAGCGACTGACCAGCGGCGCGAGGTTCGGGCGCTCGCGCTCCAGGGGCGGCTCGCCCGGCGTCCCCAGCATCATGAATCCGGCGACGCGTTCGCCTTCGCTGAGGCCCAGCACGGCCAATGCGTCGGCGTCGAAGCTGTACCAGTCGGTGATCCAGTTGCAGCCGTAGCCCATGGCGAGGGCGGCGTTCAGGAAGTTGGTGCAGACGGCGCCGGCTGAGAGGACCTGCTCCCATTCGGGAATGGCGGCGGGCTTCACCCGGGAAACGATGACGACGGCCAGCGGCGGGATCCGGAGCTTTGCGAGCTTGCCGGCGAGGTTCGCGTCTCCGCGTCCCCGCGCCAGCGTCTCGAGCCGATCGGCGAACGCGGCCTTGTCGCCGCCGTCCAGAACGATGAACCGCCAGGGTGAGAGCTTGCCGTGGTCAGGCGCGCGGGCCGCGAGGCGGAAGAGCTGGTCCAGCTCGGCGCCGCTGGGCGCTGGCGCCTCCAGCGTGATCGCGGCCGTCGAGCGGCGAAGCGCAAGGAAGCGGAGCACCTCCGGCGCAGGCGTGACGGGCAGGGCGGTCCCGAACTCAGGCTCGGGCGGCAGGTCGTGGCTCAAGGAGGCGGTCTTCGCGTTTAGGGAAACGAAAGGGGCCAACCCTTTATGGGGGCAGGCGGCCGTTCCGCAAGGCGAGGCGAGAGATGACCGGCAAACCCGCCTGGCTGAAGGCGCACGGCGAGCCCTGGACCCGCGGCGTCGGGCGACCGATGTACGACAATCCCTGGATCAAGGTGACCGAGTACGACGCGATCGCGCCGACCGGCCGGCCTGCGCTGTATGGGGTGGTCAGCTTCAAGAACGTGGCCATCGCCGTGCTGCCGCTGCACGATGACGGCACGGTCACGCTGGTCGGCCAGCACCGCCTGCCGAACGCCGACTACAGCTGGGAAGTCCCCGAAGGTGGCGCGCCGATGGGCGAAGATCCGCTGGACGCCGCCAAGCGCGAGCTCGCCGAGGAGACGGGCCTGGCGGCCGCGGAGTGGCGGGAACTGATGCGCCTGCAGCTCTCGAACTCGATCACCGACGAACGGGCCATCGGCTATCTGGCGCTTGGGCTCTCGCAGACCGACGGCCAGCACGACGCCGACGAGACGGAAGCCATCGCCATGGTGCGCGTCCCGTTTCGCGAGGCGCTGGACGCAGCGCTCGCCGGCCACCTGCCGGATGTGCTTACGGTGGCGATGTTGCTGCGGGCTTACCATATGGCCCGGGAAGGGCTTTTGGCGCCGCCGCTGTCGCGCGCCATGCTAGGCTGAGGGAGACGCCTATGGGTCGGGAGGATCCGATGAGCCGCCTGGAGGTGGTGAACCCCGCAACGCCGCCGCCTGTCTGGGCCGCGCTGCGCAATGAAGCCTACGCCGCCGCCAAAAACGAGGCGGCGCTGGCGAGCCTGCTCGCGGCGGTCATCCTGAACCACGAGACGCTGGGCGACGCGCTGTCTTACCAGCTGGCCCGGAAGCTGGGTGACCAGGAGCTGCGGGCGATGAGCCTGCGCGACACCATCGAGGAAGCCTACGGGAGCGACCCTCGTATTGTGGAGACAGCCGAGGCCGACCTGAAGGCGGTGTTCGAGCGCGACCCGGCCTGCAAGGGCTACGTCCAGCCGTTCCTGTTCTTCAAAGGCTTCCTGGCGCTGCAGACGCACCGCGTCGCGCACTGGCTGTGGCACGAGGGCCGGGAGACCATGGCCTTCTACCTGCAGAGCCGCTCCAGTGAGCTGTTCCAGGTGGACATCAATCCCGCGACCAAGATCGGCAGCGGCGTGTTCGTGGACCACGGCACCGGCATCGTCATCGGCGAGACCGCCGTGATCGGCGACGACGTCTCGATGCTGCAGGGCGTGACGCTGGGCGGCACGGGCGCCGAGCGCGGCGACCGGCACCCCAAGGTCGGCAAGGGCGTGCTGCTGGGCGCGGGCGCCAAGGTGCTGGGCAACATCACGATCGGGGACTACGCGAAGATCGCCTCGGGCTCGGTGGTGCTGAAGCCGGTGCCGCCCGGCTGCACGGCGGCGGGCGTTCCTGCGCGGCTCGTGAACTGCCCCACTTGCGAGGAGCCGGCCAAGCGAATGGACCATACGTTGGCCGACGCTGTGTACGACTACGTGATCTGAGGTTCCCCTGATCGCGTCGAGACGGTAGGTTCGCGCCCGATTTCCGGACCGAAATGGAGTGTTGGCGTGGACGAGAAGACCATCCGCAAGATCGAAGGCCATCTGCGCGGGACCTTCGCCAACGCGCGGATCACCCTCGTGCCGCGTCCGAAGCAGAAGGACTCCTGCGAGGTCTACATCGGCGAGGAGTTCATCGGCGTCGTCTTCCAGGACGAGGACGAGGACGGCTCGTTCATGTTCGAGATGGCCATTCTGGCCGAAGACCTGCCGTAAACGCGATGAGCTCCGCCCCGGACAGGCCCCGCGTCATCCGGAAGGCGGAAGCCGTAGGCGCCCGCGCCGTCGCCGCGACGACCGGCGCGATCAGCGCCGGATCGGGGATCCTCGGCGCGCTGGCCGCGGGGGCGCTCGCGTTCGGCGCGGTGGCCGTGGGCGCCTTTGCGATCGGCCGGCTGTCGATCCGCAAGGCCCGGGTCGGCGACCTGCACATCAAGCATCTCCGCGTTGACGAGCTGAGCGTCGGGCGTCTCCACATGGATGACGCCGGACGCCGCTGAGCCTCAGCGGACCTGGGTGACCTTGAGGCTCCCAGCGGGCAGCGGCTCGATCGGCGGCTGCTCCTCGGGCGGGCCCAGCCAGGCGGCCCACCGCGAGCGCGGCAGGATCGCGATCTGGCGGTCGTGATAGGGGGCGATGTCAGGCCCCGGCGCGCAGGTCAGCAGGGTGAAGCGGTCGTCGCGGACCAGGCCTGCCACCCCCAGCATATCGCCCTCCGCCGGCTCGAAGAGCCACTTGGACTTCGGCGCCTTTGCGCCCGTGAACTCGAAGAAGCCGTCGATCGGGACCAGACAGCGGCCGGTTGGGAAGCGACGTCCCTCCGAGCGGAAGTTGATCACCGCGCCGCCCCTTGGATTGGGGAAGCCCCAGCGAAGCTCCTTCAGGCGCGCGGCGCCGTCTTCGCCCACGATGATCGGCGCGGGGTCCGTGGGCCTGACCGAGGCCAGGGGCTCGAGGTTTGGCCGGCCGCCCGCGAATTCCAGCGGGATGTTCAGCTGGCCGAACTCGCGGATCAGATCGTCGAGGGACCGCTGGGCCTTGAACTCGTTGCACATGGCCTGAGAGGTGGCTGTCGCCGGACGGCTTGGCAAGTCGCCGGTCGGAGACCGCCAGCCCCCGCTTCCTGCGAAAGTATATAAAATACATATCCGCGCTCGCGCGCACCGTATCTAAGCTGCGCCGCGGATGATGCGCCGCGCCTGGAAGGGCGGGATGATGGCGGTGATGTGGGCAGCCCAGCGCAGCCGCGCGTCGTGCCGCATGGGGCCGGCGACGCTCTCCAGATCGTAGAGGCCGGCGCGGGAGCCGCGGAGCAGCCGCTTGACCAGCACCTCGTCGGTGTCGGTTTCGACCACGACGACGTGGCCCAGCATGTCAGGCGTCGGCGGGGTGCGCTGGTCCTCGAAGTAGATGAGGGCGCCGTCGTCGGCGACGCCGCGCATGGAATGGCCCACCACCTTAAGCGCCGCCGCCTTGTCGGTGCCGCCGGGCGGGATGGGCGCAAGTTCGGCTGGATCCTGCCCAGTGGCGAAGAGGACGACGCCCTCCGGATTGGCCCCGACGCGGCCGACCACCTGGACGAAGCCCGGCTCGGACGAGCCCGTCATCGAGCCCGCTGCGTCGTACAGCCACTCGGGCCGCACCCCGAAGGCCGCGGCATATTCCTTGGCGCGCCGGTAGGAGAAGGGCGCGTTGCCGTTCTCGTTGGACGCATAGGTGTTGCGGCTCCAGCCGAAGGCTTCGGCCGCCGCGGCGGCGGTCTCGAAGCCCTTGTCGATGCGAGCCTGGCGAAGGCGTTCGGCACGGCCGTCCATAATTCGTCCTGTGGCGTCTCGTCGCTGTAGATAACATGCAGAAATGCGTTGCGTCGAGTATGTGTAGATTATATACATAACACATGAGCAACGAGCCTCCCTGGGCCGGCCTGGCCTATGCGAACCTGAGACGGGGCGGGGCCCCGGCCTGGCGCGCCACAAGTGAACTCGGCCTGTGCGTCAGTGTCGGACGCAGGCACGAGCGGAATTTCCGGATCGGCGCGACGCGCGGCGAGATGCGGCCGCGGTTCGCCGATCACGACAGCCACGTGGCGGCGATCGCCGCGGCCGGCGGCTTCCCGGTGCTCGGATCATGACGACGGCGCCAGACGCAGCCCGCGTCGTCGCTGGCGCGCTCAGCCGGCGGACGCCCGATCAGCGGGCGCAGTTCCTGCGGGAGCTGCTTGCCCACACCGCGGCGGGCCTGGTGATCATCGAGGGCGAGCGCGAGGCGGGCGAGGCTGTCTATCGGCTGGCCGACGCAGTGGTGGCGCGCGGCGCGCGGCGCTGACGACAAGTTTCAGGAGATGAGGATGGCGAGGATCGACGCCGCGCGTGCGGCGCGCGAACGACTGTTGCGTCTGGAGCGTCAGACCCAGGCGCGAGCCGAGGCGCGGGCAGTGGTGGATGGCGTCGCTGAGACGGTGGCCCTGTCCAGAGCCCGCGGCGCGGCCTTCGAGGCGCCTATCGACCGCAAGGCGAGGGCTCAGCCGGTGCGCCGGCTGAGCGGCTTGGAGTGGCTCCTGCGGAAGGGTCGGCTGACGGCCGCCGAGGCGGCGGCAGGTGATCGCTATGGCGTCGCGTATCGCCGAGCCCAGCGGGATCTGGCGATCCCTTCGACCCTGGAGGCGATGGCCCAGGCCAACGTCAGCGCCGCGGGTCCGTCGCTGAAGCAGGTGGTGGCCCGCGCGCACGGCACGGCCGAAGCCTCGGCGGCGCTTGAAGGCTACCGGCGCAGGTTGCTGATGCAGCCGGATCTGGTGGGCGCGTGCGACGTGATCTGCGGCAACGAGAAGACGCCGCGGGAGGCAGCTGGCGGCGAGCGCGAAGGGCTGCGGCTGGAGGCTGTCCTGAAGGTGGCGCTGAGCATCCTGGCGGCCGTCTAGAGCGGCCTATCAAGTTCACGCTTTGTTCTTGACATTGGCGCGCGTTTAAGGTGCCACATCTCCTTCGATCCCCGGATGCGGCGGCAAGTGCTGACCAAGCGGCCCGGCGGCGGCTACGAGCTGGGACTACGGCCATGACGTCGCGGTCGATCATGGGCTGGACCGCGGCCTGCGTCGTGCTGTCCGCTGGGCTCGGACTCTACTGGAAGGGGCGCGCCGAGGGCGCTGCCGGCGAGCGGTCGAAGGTGGTCGCCGCGCGAGCGCAGGCCGCCGTCGCGGGGCTCGAAGCGGCTGGCGAGCGCCTCAGCGCACAGCGGGTCGACGTGGTCGTCCGCCAGCGGGAGGCGGCAGACGAAACCGTCACGCAACTCACCCAAGACGCCATGACCTCGGAGGACGCCCATGCGCCCCTGCCTGCCGATCGCGCTGCTCGCCTGCGCGCTCACGACGATGAGCTGTGCCGCATCGCGCCCGCGCTTGGGGCTGCCCCTCAGCTCCAGATGCCGCTCGAAGCGGCGCGCCCTTGCGCGATCCATCGCCTGCCGGACCATCCGACCCAGGCTGACCTTGAACTGGGCTACGCGGCGCGCGGGAGCCAGATCGTGGCCTGCGATGCGGCGCGCCGGCTTGCGGTGGAGACCCACGCCGCAGAGCATACCTTGGAAGCCGAGGCGCAGGCTTCGCGCTAGCGAGAGCTGCGCGCCGTGCGCTCCGCCTCGGAGAGACGGGCGACGTAGCTCTGGACGTCCGCCGGCCAGCCGGCGATCAGAGCGTCAAATCGCGCATCTTCCTGGGCGTACAGCGCCCTTAGCGCCTCCTCATAGCCCGGCAGATCGCCGGCCAGACCCTGCATCACGCGATAGACTGCCGTCTGGGCCGCTCGGAAGCGGTCACCGGGCTCCGCGGCTCGCCGCGCCTCCTCGACGAGCCTCCGCAGTGCCGCAGAGGCGCCGCCGGGCTGGCCGGCGAGCCATTCCCAATGCCGGGGGAGGAGGGTGACCTCGCGCGCCACAACGCCGAGTTTCGGGCGCCCACGGCCCGGTTTCACCGGCTCCGGCTGGGTTGCGATCGCACGAGGGTCGATGTCGACCTGGGCGCCAGTGGTGTCGTCGAACAGCAAGATCCCGGCGTCACCGCGGGCCTGCGCCTCGAGCACGACGCGGCTGACCTCCGGAAGTTCGCCAGCGGCCAGCAGAGTGGCGTCTTGGAAGGCTGTGTAAGTCACGAGGCGCATCTAGCCCACACGCGCATACACAGCAATAAAATCCGGGTGAATATCCACGCCTATTCCTCGGCGCGGTAGTTCATCTCCACAAGGAGTTCGGCGTAGGCCGCGAGTTCGAGCCAATGGCGTGCGATCTCCAGCAACTCGTCCCGGTGGGCGGCGGCGCCCTCGGCCGCCTTGCGCTCGCAAGTCCTCGCCTGGCGGCGGAAGTGCTCGATGCGCTGCATGAGGCGCCATTGTGCTTGGCCATAGACGGCGGTTCGTGCTCCGCCCGCAGCAGTGGATTCAGGCAGGCCTGCGCCCACCATTTCGCGCATCTGGAGGGTGACCGCCTTCCAGAACTCGAGACCCGTAGGATCCGCAGCCTCCCTGCAGGCTTCAGCCTGCCAGCTGGCATGAATGAACGCGTCCAGGCCGAGTTGATCGAGGATCTCTCGAGCAACGGCTGCAGGATCGCGATCATGATCCACGAGCGGCACTCCCGGTCTGCGCCGTGTCTTCTGCAAGGCGGCAGCATTGGCGTCTTGCGTCGCGTCCTCGACACTAGCACGGCGGTGCTCGCGGCGCCGCGCGCGCCATGCGGCGCTCTCGGCGGCTGGTAAGCGCGCGCGGAGACTTCAGACAGCGGCGTCGTCATGCCGGATCCGGATAGATCCGCTTGATCCGCGCACCCTCGATGCCGCTGCCAGCCATCAGACCTCTTTGGCTGAAGGCGGTGGCGTAGACGTCGTGCTGCAAGGTGGTCGTGCTCATGGACTTGGCGAAGCCTTCATCGATGAACACCACCGAAGGGCCGGTTCCCACCGACCAGCCATCGCTTTTGTCCAGATAGGCAAGGGCGCCCTCGCTCATGAAGAACAGCGCGTAGCCGAACTTCTGTGCGCCGAGTTGAAGGCCGTAGGACGCCGCTGAGATGGCGTAGAAGCCAACGACGCGGTCCTTGCGCAGCATCGCACCCTCGCCACGCTGGCCGCCGACCATGAAGCCGGCCTTCAGGAT
>JAESGF010000092.1_pt1 | contig 81568 bp, 80 predicted proteins | sample 9269621 | NCBI WGS metagenome assembly JAESGF01 (sample SAMN14515066, study PRJNA621663) | algae metagenome | isolation source: Tolypothrix carrinoi HA7290-LM1 and co-occurring heterotrophs from dry rock... | place: USA: Makauwahi cave, Kauai, Hawaii | collected 2011-01-06
CTTCAACGTGGCCGCAATCTCCCGCACGGTGCGGTCGATCGCCAAGGCCTCTTCCACGCTTGCCGGCTCGCGAACTATCCCCCTTCGCGCCGCAGCATCCAGACTAGCCTCCACGAGCGACGGAATGGCGGCAAATCCGAGGCGACCGGCAAGAAATTCCGCGACGGCGACCTCGTTGGCGGCATTCAGCACCGTCGGGGCTGCACCGCCCTCCTCCAGCGCGGTGCGCGCCAGCCGCAGGGCGGGAAACCGGACCAGGTCGGGCGCCTCAAAGGTGAGACTGGCCATCTCGTCCAGCCGCAATTGCCGCGCGGGCTCGTCCATGCGCTCTGGCCAGGCCAGGCAATGCGAGATCGGGATCCGCATGTCCGGCGCGCCCAGCTGCGCAATGAAAGAGCCGTCCCGGAATTCGACGATGCCGTGCACGATCGATTGCGGATGGACGTACACGTCGATGTCCTTCGCCGGCATCTGAAAAAGGTGATGCGCCTCGATCAATTCGAGTCCCTTGTTCATCAACGTCGCGGAATCGATCGTGACCTTGGCGCCCATCGACCAGTTCGGATGCTTCAGCGCCTGTTCGCGCGTGGCATTCCTGACCGCCTCCGCGCTCCATGTCCGGAACGGCCCGCCGGACGCGGTCAGGATCAGCCGGCGAACGTCGGACCGCCGGCCCGCGGCCATCGCCTGGAACAGCGCGTTATGTTCGGAATCGACCGGCAGGATCGTGGCGCCCTTCTCCGCGGCCCGCCGCATGAACAGCGCGCCGGCGCAGACGAGACATTCCTTGTTGGCGATCGCGACCGCCGTGCCGCGCTCGATCGCGGCCATGGTCGGCGCCAGCCCCGCAGCGCCACTGATCGAGGCGACTATCAGGTCGGCCGGGCGCGCCGCAGCCTCGATGACCGCATCGGCTCCGGCCGCCGCGGTGATGCCCGACCCGGACAACGCATCCTTCAGCGCTCCATAGGCGTCCGGCTCGGCCACTGCGGCGAAACGGGCCCCGAGCGCGATGGCGGTCTTGGCCAGAGCCTCGACGTTGCGCTGCGCGGCCACCGCTTCAACGCAGTAGCGATCGCGCTGCCGCGCCAGCAGGTCGAACGTGCTGGTGCCGATCGACCCGGTTGCACCCAGGATGCTGATCGTTCGCAGCGCCGCTTCGGGCGATGCAGTCTGGCGGGGAAGACGGGGTGCGGTTTTGACCATTGATTACCAGACCAGAAGCCCTGCGGCGGGGTTGTCGAAGCCGCCGCGCGACACGCCGATCAGCGCCGCCACCGTTACGGCGAAGATAAATCCATCGAGGCGATCCATGACGCCACCATGGCCGGGAATGAGACCGCTGGAATCCTTCACGTCGAAATGCCGCTTCAGCCAGGATTCGAATAGGTCACCGCCCTGCGACGCGATCGACAGGATCAGCGCGACGATGCCGATCATCACGGGATTGGGTAGCGAAAACATCAACGCGACGCCAATCGCAGCCGCAATCCCGACGATGGTGCCGCCGATCGCGCCGGACCAGGTCTTTTTAGGACTGATCGCCGGCGCGAGCTTTGGGCCGCCGAAGGCGCGTCCGGCAAAGAAACCGCCGATATCGGTGCCCCAGACGATGGCGAACAGGAGCAAGATCGCCGCAAAACCGTAGGCGTCGCCGGACCGCACGATGATCGTCGCCATCAGCAATACCGACGCGTAGAGAAGGCCGCCGGCGACCGCCAGCGCCCGTTTGCCTGCGGTCACGATCCCCGCCAGTACGCCCAGCGCAACAATCATCAGTGCGATCGACGGATGGCCGCTCTCGAACATGATGCCCTGCAGCGCCAGCGCACAAATGCCGGTCGCGAGCAGCACGTTGCGGCCGGACGGCTCGATCAGGCCGATCCATTCCCACCACACCGCAATTGCGGCGAGCCCCCAGAACAAAGTGAACGGCCAGTCGCCGAGCCAGGCGGCGCCGATCGCGAGCGGCGCCAGGATGGCGGCTGACGCCACCCGCAGCCACAGATTGCGCGCCGACGGCGTAGAGGTCGTCTCAATCAGCGGGATCGATGGCTTGCCACCTTCCATGATCAGGATCCGGCTGCCGCCAGCCCACCGAACCGCCGCTCCCGCCGCGCAAACTCGGAGACTGCCTGCTCGAGAGCGGCACGGTCGAAATCGGGCCAGAAGGTCGGGACGAAGACGAGTTCGCTATAGGCCGATTGCCACAACAGGAAATTTGACAGCCGCTGCTCCCCGCTGGTCCGAATGATCAGGTCGGGATCGGGAAGATCGGGCATATCCATGAACTGCGACAGCCGCTCTGCCGAGATGTCGGACGACGACATGCGCCCGGCCGCGACCTCGTCGGCCAGCCGCTGCGCCGCGCGGGCGATTTCCTGACGGGCGCCGTAATTGAAGGCGACGACGAGCGTCATGCCGTCGTTGTCCCGCGTCATCTCTTCGGCTTCCTCGAGCAACCGTCTCACGTCGGGGGCCAGCGTCTCACGCTCTCCGATGACCCGCACGCGCACGTTGTTGCGCTTGAGATCGGCAAGATCGTTGCGAATGAACAGGCGCAGCAATCCGAGCAGGTCGCGGATTTCGGATTTCGGACGGGTCCAGTTTTCCGAACTGAAAGCAAAAATCGTCAGGATGCCGATGCCGATCTCACCGGCCGCGCGCACGGTGCGGCGCAGCGCCTCGACGCCACGGCGGTGCCCCTCGCCGCGCGGAAGCCCGCGCGCCGCGGCCCAGCGCCCGTTGCCATCCATGATGATGGCAACGTGACGGGGGACTTCGAAACCCGAAGTCCCGTCGACTGACACCTTTGGCATCGACATGGTTGTCAAGTCCGCAATCCGGAGCGGCGGTCAGACCGTCAGGATTTCCTTTTCCTTGGTGGCGAGAAGCTGGTCGATGTCCTGAATGGCCTGATCCGTCGCCTTCTGGATTTCGTTGGCGTGGCGCTCGTGATCGTCCTTCGAAATCTGGGAATCCTTTTCGAGCTTCTTGATCACGTCGATGCCATCGCGGCGCACATGCCGCACCGCAACCCGCGCAGACTCGGCGTATTTATGCGCAACCTTGACCAGCTCCTTGCGGCGGTCTTCGTTCAGTTCCGGAATCCGCAGGCGGATGACCTGGCCCTCGGTCTGTGGATTGAGCCCGAGATTGGCTGCGGTAATCGCCTTTTCGACCGCATGCACCATCGCGCGGTCCCATACCTGCACGCTGAGAAGCCGCGCCTCGGGCACGCTGACCGTGGCCAGCTGCGACAGCGGCATGTGCGTACCATAGGCATCGACCTGAACCGGTTCCAACAGGCTAGCGCTGGCCCGGCCGGTTCGAAGCCCGGACAATTCCTGCTTCAGCACGCCGAGCGCGCCCTGCATGCGCCGCTTCAGATCGTTGATGTCGTGGGTTATCGCTGCCATCTCGCTGTTCTCTTGGATTCGCTCTTGGACCGTTTTCTCGGATCGCTTTTTCGGATCATTGCCGGACCCGACCGAATCGGGCCGTGCGCCGCAAAAACCGAATCTCAGCCGGACTTAATCGGCAACGATGGTCGCCCGGCCCTTTCCGCGCAAGACGGACTCGATAGCTCCTGGCTCGCGGATCGAAAAAACGATGATAGGCATACCATTCTCGCGGGCAAGCGCGAACGCCGTCGAATCCATGATCTTAAGGTTGCGCTCCAGAGCCTCCCGCGGGCTCAAGCGGTCGTATCTCCGGGCGGAACTGTTCTGCTTGGGGTCGGCATCGTAGACCCCGTCGACATTGGTGGCTTTGAGCACCGCATTGCAGTCGAGTTCGGCGGCGCGCAGGACCGCCGTGGTATCGGTTGTGAAATACGGATTGCCGGTGCCGCCGGCGAGCAGCACGACGCGCCCGGCCCCGATCAGATCGAGCGCGCGGCGTCGCGAAAAGTGATCGCACACGGTCGGCATCGGAATGGAGGACAACGTCGCCGCGGGCGCACCGTGGCGCTCGATGGCAGCCTCCATCACCAGGCTGTTCATCACCGTCGCCAGCATCCCCATCGTGTCACCGGTCGGACGTGACACGCCCCGGCCGGAGACTTCGACGCCGCGGAAGATGTTGCCGCCCCCGACCACCAGCGCGATATCGACGCCAAGACGGCGCGAGGCCGCAATGTCGGCGGCAATCGTCTCGACGATGGCCTGATCGACGCCAAATCCTGCCGGGCCGGCAAGGGCTTCGCCGGAGAGCTTGACGACCACACGTGCATAGACCGGTTGGGCCATGATGCGATCGTCCCCGGCGTTGGCCGTTAGCTCTTGCCGGCGGCGGCTGCGACTTCGGCAGCGAAATCGCTGTCCTGCTTCTCGATCCCTTCGCCGAGCTTGTAGCGCACGAATCCGGTGATCTTGATCGGGCCGCCGACCTTGCCTTCGGCCTCTTTCATGGCCTGCGCGACGTTCTTCTTGTCGTCATGTACGTACGACTGATCGAGCAGGCAGACTTCCTTGTAGAAGCTTTTGAGGCCCGATTCGACGATCTTCTCGATCACATTGTCGGGCTTGCCGGAGGCCTTGGCCTTGTCGGCCAGGACACCCTTTTCGCGCTCGATCACGTCCGCGCCGAGCCCCGAGGAATCCACCGCGAGCGGACCGGTCGCCGCGATATGCATCGCCACCAGCCGGCCGAGAGCCGCCAGTTCCTGCTTGTCGCCGGTCGACTCGATCGCGACCAGGACACCAATCTTGCCGAGACCTTCGGAAATCGAATTGTGCATATAGGTGCCGACAACGCCGCTGCCGACCGACAGCGACGCCGCGCGGCGAAGCGTCATGTTCTCGCCGATGGTGGCAATGGCGGACGCAATGGCTTCCTGTACCGTCTTGTCGCCGACCTTCGCCGCCTTCACAGCTTCGGCGTCGCCGCCATTGGACAAAGCCGCGTCGGCAATCAGCTTGACCAGGCCCTGGAAATGGTCGTTGCGCGCAACGAAGTCGGTCTCGGCATTGACCTCGACGATCGCTCCTTTTCCTTGAGCTGTCGAGATGCCGATCAAGCCTTCGGCCGCGACGCGATCGGCCTTCTTGGCGGCCTTCGACAGGCCTTTCTTGCGCAGCCAGTCGACCGCAGCCTCGATGTCGCCCTTGGTCTCGGTCAGCGCCGACTTGCAATCCATCATGCCCGCGCCGGTCTGTTCGCGCAGATCCTTCACGAGCGCTGCGGTGATTTCTGCCATATCAAAAATTCCGAAAGAGGACTTTGCGGCGCGGGTCCGGGCCCGCGCCGTTGGTTCGACGATGTCTATTCGGCGTCGGCCGTGAATTCCTTGGCCTTGGCGACCCACTGGTCGGCACGGCCCGGCAGACCGACTTCTTCACCAAGCCGATGCGCCTGTTCGTGCGCAAGCGGTGCCAGCTGCCAATAATGGAAGATGCCGAGATCGTTGAGCTGCTTCTCGATCGAGCCCGAAACGCCCGGCAGCTTCTTCAGATCGTCGGCAACGCCGCGCGGCCCAGGCAACGCTTCGTAGCCGGTATCGCTCGCCGCCGGCAGGTCTTCCATCACCGGCTCTGCGGCCGCGCCCACATCAATGCCACGCTCGCCCTGCGAGCGGCCGATGCCATCGATCGCGGCGCGTGCGATCAGATCGCAATAAAGCGAAATCGCGCGGCTGGCGTCGTCGTTGCCCGGCACGGCATAGGTGATGCCGTTCGGATCGCAATTCGTATCGACGATCGCGGCGACCGGGATGTTGAGCCGGCGCGCTTCCTTGATCGCGATGTCTTCCTTGTTGGTATCGATCACGAACAGCATGTCGGGAATGCCGCCCATGTCCTTGATGCCGCCGAGCGAGCGATCGAGCTTGTCGCGCTCGCGCTGCAGGTCGAGGCGCTCCTTCTTGGTGTAGCCCTGGGCCTCGTTCGAGGAGAGCATTTCCTCGAGCTTGCGCAGCCGCGCGATCGATCCCGAGATCGTCTTCCAGTTGGTCAGCGTGCCGCCGAGCCAGCGCGAATTGACGTAATACTGCGCGCTCTTCTTCGCGGCTTCCGCGATGCCGTCCTGCGCCTGGCGCTTGGTGCCGACGAACAGAATACGTCCGCCCTTGGCCACGGTGTCGGACACCGCCTGCAGGGCCTGATGCAGCATCGGCACGGTCTGCGCGAGATCGATGATGTGGATGTTGTTGCGGACGCCGAAGATGTATTCACCCATCTTCGGGTTCCAGCGGTGGGCCTGATGGCCGAAGTGAACGCCAGCTTCCAATAGCTGACGCATGCTGTAATCGGGCAGCGCCATAGATATTCTCCGGTTTTTTCCGCCGCGGATGACGTGAACGGCGAGCGGCATGCCCGACGCCACCGGATGGCCTGCCGTCCCGTTACCGGGGCGAAAAACCCTGATCCGCGTGTGAGATGGCGCGCATATAGACGCATCCCCCGGAAAAGGCAAGAAAAAGGGGGATTTCGGTGCCGGGCCCTGAAATCAGCCCCGCCGCAGGTCGGCATGCCATCGGGCGGGAGTTCTCCGGCACTGGATGGCGCCGCTACCCCGCCTCGACCATGACCACCCCGGGCAGCGCCTTGATCGCACCGGCGATCTGCGGGGAGACCTTGTAGCGGCCGGGCAGCTTCACATCGACCTCGCCGCCATCCGACAGCATCAGGACGAAACGGACCTCGCCGTCCCCCCTCGCCTCCAGCCGGTTGGTGATGGTGTCGAGCGGCGCCGGATCGCGCAGGAAAATCTGCAGGCTCTTCTGCACCTTCTCGGCGGCCTGATCGAGCCGTTCAACGCTCTGGATGCGAGCCCGGACGTCCTCGCCCTGAGCCTCGGCGGACAGGAACAGAAGCACCGCGTTCCCGGGCTCCAACAGCTCGCGATATTGCTGCAGTCCTTCCTGGAACAGCACCGCCTCGTATTGCCCGCTCGGATCGGACAGGCCGATGATACCCATCTTGTTGCCGGTCTTGGTCCGGCGCTCGGCGCGCGAGATCACGGTTGCCGCAGTGCGGCCGGCACTCGCGCCCGCCCGCACCGACTTGGTGAACTCCATCCAGTTCAACACCTGCATGCGCTTCAGCGCCTTTGCATAATCGTCGAGCGGATGGCCGGTGAGGAAGAAGCCGATCGCCTCGTATTCGCGTTGCAGACGATCCGCCGGCGCCCACGGTTCGACATTCGGCAGCCGCAGCGGCTCGCGATGCGACGGTCCGCCGAACAATTCGTTCTGCCCGCTCTCGGCCGCATCGTGGGAGCGCTGCGCGGTGGCAAGGATGGTCTCGACCGCGGCATGGACGCTGGCGCGATTGGCTTCGAGCTGGTCGAAGGCGCCGGCGGCGGCAAGGCTTTCCAGCACGCGCTTGTTGACCGCCCGCGGATTGATGCGGGACGCGAAATCGGTGAGATCGCGGAACGGACGGTCCTTGCGCGCGGCCACGATCAGGTCCACCGCCTGCGCGCCGACGCCCTTCAGTGCGGCAAGCGAATAATAGATCGTGTTGCCCTCGACCTCGAAGGCGCGGCCCGACCGGTTGATCGACGGAGGCATCAGCTTGATCCCGAGCCGCTCCGCTTCGTTGCGGAATTCCGCGAGCTTGTCGGTGTTGCCCATATCGAGCGTCATCGACGCGGCCAGAAACTCGACTGGATAATTCGCCTTCATCCACGCGGTCTGGTAGGCGACCAGCGCATAGGCTGCGGCGTGGCTCTTGTTGAAGCCGTATTCAGCGAAGCGTTCGAGCAGATCGAAGATCGCATCGGCCTGAGATTTTTGCACGCCGCGCTCGACGGCCCCTTTCACGAAACCCTGCCGCTGCGCCTGCATCTCGCTGCGGATCTTCTTGCCCATGGCGCGGCGCAACAGATCCGCCTGCCCGAGCGAATAGCCGGCCAGGAGCTGGGCGGCCTGCATCACCTGTTCCTGGTAGACGATGACGCCGAAGGTCTCCTTCAGCACCTCCTCGAGCTTCGGATGGATGTAATCCGGCTCCTCGTCGCCGTGCTTGCGCGCGCAATAGGTCGGGATATTCGCCATCGGACCCGGCCGGTACAGCGCGACCAGCGCGATGATGTCCTCAAACCGGTCAGGCCTCATGTCGAGCAATGCGCGTCGCATGCCCTGACTTTCCAGTTGGAAGATGCCGACCGCTTCCGCCCGACCGAGGAGTTCGTAGGTCTTCGTGTCGTCGAGCGGGATCGCGGAGAGGTCGATATCGATCTTGCGGGCCTTCAGCAGATCGACCGCGGTCTTCAGCACCGTGAGCGTCTTCAGGCCGAGGAAGTCGAACTTCACGAGACCTGCCGGCTCTACCCATTTCATATTGAACTGGGTGACCGGCATGTCGGATTTCGGATCGCGATACAGCGGCACCAGTTCCGCCAGCGGCCGATCACCGATCACGATGCCGGCGGCGTGGGTGGACGCATGGCGCGTCAGCCCCTCGAGCTTGCGGGCGATGTCGAAGGCGCGCCGCACCGTGGGGTTGGAATCGCGCTCGGCCTGCAGCTTTGGTTCATCCTCGATCGCCCGCGCCAGCGTCACCGGATTGGCCGGATTCTGCGGCACCAGCTTGCACAGCTTGTCGACCTGACCGTACGGCATCTCCAGCACGCGGCCGACGTCGCGAAGCACGCCGCGCGCCTGCAGCGTACCGAAGGTGATGATCTGCGCCACCTGATCGCGGCCGTAGCGCTGCTGCACGTACTTGATCACCTCGTCGCGGCGGTCCTGGCAGAAATCGATGTCGAAGTCCGGCATCGACACGCGTTCCGGATTGAGGAAGCGTTCGAACAGCAGCCCGAAGCGGATCGGATCGAGATCGGTGATGGTGAGCGCATAGGCGACCAGCGATCCCGCTCCCGAGCCGCGGCCGGGCCCCACCGGAATGCCCTCGCCCTTCGCCCATTGAATGAAGTCCGCGACGATCAGGAAATAGCCCGGATATTTCATGCGCTCGATCACATCGATTTCGAACGCAAGCCTCTCGTCATATTCTTCACGCGTCACGCCGGGAGCCAGACCATGCAGCGCGATGCGCCGCTCGAGCCCGGCCTTCGCGCGCTCCCTTAATTCCACGCCTTCATCGGCGTCGCCCGATGTGAAGCGCGGCAGGATCGGCTTCAGGGTGCGCGGGCGGTACGAACAGCGCTGAGCGATCTCGACCGTGTTGGCGATCGCCTCGGGCAGGTCGGCAAACAATTCGGCCATTTCCGAGCGGCTCTTGAAGTAATGCTCGGGCGTCAGCTGGCGCCGGTCGGTTTCGGCGATGAGCCGTCCTTCCGCGATGCAGATCAGCGCGTCGTGCGACTCGTAGTCGTCGGGTGCGGCGAAGAACGGTTCGTTGGTCGCGACCAGCGGCAGCGATTGCGCATAGGCGATGTCGATCAGATGCGGTTCGGTCGCACGCTCCTCGGGAAGTCCGTGACGCTGCAATTCGACATAAAGCCGGTCTCCGAACAGCCCGCGCAGCGTGGCCGCGCGGGCCTGCGCGAGATCGAGCTGCCCGGCGGCAATCGCCTGATCGAGCGCCCCGCCCGGTCCGCCGGTCAAAGCGATCAGACCGTCGGTGCCTTCGGCGAGCCAATCGGCCCGGATATGCGACCGCTCGGTGCCGGATGTCTCGAGGAAAGCGCGCGACGACAGCCGCATCAGGCGCTGGTAGCCATCCTCGCGCGCGGCCAGCAGCACGATGCGCGGAAATGACGTGTTGTGGGCGGGATTGCGCGGGTCGCGCGGCTGGTCACCGAAATCGATCGAAAAGCAGCAGCCGACGATGGGCTGGATGCCCGAGGACGCGAGCTTCTCGGAAAACTCCAGCGCCCCGAACATGTTGTCGGTGTCGGTGAGCGCGAGAGCGGGCTGGCGATCGGCCTTGGCCAGGTCCGCCAGCTTGCCGATCTTCAGCGCTCCTTCGAGCAACGAATAGGAAGAGTGCACATGCAGGTGCACGAAGGGTGCATCCGACACCGAGGCCTCACGAATCTGATTGGTCGGCTGCGATCGTGCGGAGACCGGACGGCCAAGTCCATACCCAATCCCGCGGGGCGGCCACGCGCACCCGTTTTCCCCAAGGGACGCTTACCAAAGGGGCGCTTACCAAGGGGCGCTTACCGATACCCGGCTCAAGCCGAGCGGCGAAGAAGGCCACGGCCCGACCGGACTATGGAAGCAGCCGGGCGCCCGCCTACGCAGAACGAAATCCAGGATGGGCGCCCGGCCGAAACCGCGTCCTTTTCTCCCGCGGACGCAACAAACGCATGACGCTACTCACAGGCGAACAAAAACTGTCACAGGCCGCCGAGCACCTGCGCCCAGATGGCGATCATCCCCAGAAACAGCGACAGCGAGGCCAGTGCGGCGGCCTCCTCGACGACGGCGCGAAACATGACGGGCCCCCTGCCTGAAAGGTCCAATATAGGACAGAACGTAAGGGGAACATAGTTCTGTTTTTGTTCTCAGTCAAGGCTGCCGTTAAAGCGGGATGGAATCGTCCACCTGCACGCGAAATGCCCTGTTTGAGCGCCAGGGACCACGGGATCGTTTTCGGGATTTTGTCGGCCCAGCCGAGATACCTGCGCTCAAGAGCGCGGCCGCCGCCTCAATCCAGCTCGACCACCACGCCGTCGCGTATGGTCACCCGCCGGTCCATCCGGCGCGCCAGTTCGAGATTGTGGGTCGCGATGATCGCGGCCAGTCCCGATGCGCTGACGAGCTGCCGTAGCGTATCGAAGACGTGGTCTGCGGTGTGCGGATCGAGATTGCCGGTCGGCTCGTCGGCCAGCAGGATCCGCGGCGCATTCGCTACGGCACGCGCGATGGCAACGCGTTGCTGTTCGCCGCCCGACAATTCTGCGGGCCGGTGCTCCAGCCGGGCCTTCAGCCCAAGATAACTGAGCAGCTCGCTCGCCCGCTTGCGCGCTTCCGCACGCGACAGGCCACGGATCATCTGCGGCAGCATCACGTTCTCGACGGCGGAGAATTCCGGCAGCAGGTGATGCGCCTGATAGACGAAGCCCATTTCAACCCGCCGGATTTCGGTTCGCTCGGCGTCGGACAGGGCGGCGGTCGGCTTGCCGTCGACGAACACTTCACCGCCGTCGGGATGTTCCAGCAACCCCGCGATGTGCAGGAGCGTCGATTTGCCGGCGCCGGACGGCGCGATCAGTGCAATCGACTGACCGAGCCAGCAACCGAGCTCGGCGCCGCGCAGGATCATCAGCTCCGCCTCGCCCTGCTGATAGCGCCGCTGAACGGCGTTGAGGTAGAGCACCGGCCCTGCCGCCGGCCGCGCAGCGGCTGTCTGATCGTCCGCCATCACGCGCTCATTCATAGCGGAGCGCCTCGACCGGATCGAGCCGTGCCGCGCGCCATGAGGGGTAAATCGTCGCGGCGAGCGACATCGCCAGTGCGATGACAATGACGGCAGTGGTTTCGCCCGCATCGATCTCGGCCGGCAAACGCGACAGGAAGTAGAGCTCCGGCGCGAATACCTCACGCGCAGTCAGCCACGACACGAACTGCCGCAGCGACTCGATATTGGCGCAGACCACCACGCCGACGATGAATCCGAGCGTGGTCCCGACGACGCCAATCGAGGCGCCGGTGATCAGGAAGACGCGCATGATCGCACCCTGGGTCGCCCCCATCGTGCGCAGGATCGCGATGTCGCGCCCCTTGTCCTTCACCAGCATGAACAGGCCGGAAATGATGTTCATCACCGCGACCAGCACGATCATGGAGAGGATCAGCGCCATCACGTTGCGCTCGACCTGAAGCGCGTTGAAGAAGGTGGCGTTGCGCTGGGTCCAGTCGGTGATGAAGATCGGCCGTGCGGCGGCTTGGGTCAGCAGCGTCCGGAATTCGCGGTAGCGGTCGGGAGAGTCGATATAGACCTCGATCGCGGTGACGTCGTTGGCGCGATTGAAATAAGCCTGAGACTCCGCCAGCGGCATGAACACGAAATTGGAATCGTATTCCGACATCCCGATCTCGTAGACGCCGACAACCTTATAGGTCTTGATCCGCGGCGTCGTGCCCATCGGCGTAACCGCTCCGCGCGGCGCAACCAGCGTCGCGCTGTCGCCGGCGCGCACCGACAAGGCATCGGCCAGCCGCTTGCCGATGATGATCCCCTGCCCCTCGTCGAATCCTTCAAGCGAACCCTGCCGCAAATTCGCGGAGATCGAGGCCTGCTTGTCGATATCCGCCGCGCGCATGCCGCGGACCCCGACGCCGGTCGAATGGAACGGAGAAGAAATCAGCGCCTGACCGTCCACCATCGGCGCCGCAAGACGGACGCCAGGCACGCCGCTGAGGCGGGTTGCGAGTTCCTTCCAGTCGGTCAACGGCGATTCCAGCGGCTGCACCAGCAGGTGGCCGTTCATGCCGAGGATCTTGTCGAGCAATTCCTTGCGGAAGCCGTTCATCACCGCCATCACGATGATCAGCGTCGCGACGCCGAGCATGATTCCGAGAAACGAGATGCTGGCGATGACGGAAATGAATCCTTCCTTGCGCCGCGCCCGCAGGTAGCGCAGCGACAGCATCCACTCGAATGGGGCAAAGGGCCGCGTCGCGGTGGGTTCGCTCATTCAGGCTCCTGAATCTGCGGATTTCATCAGATTCTGTCCGATCCAGGCCACCGCCAAATACTGTCCAGACAGTGACATACACACATTCATGGGGACAGTTCGTCAGCAAAATACCGCCCGCGATGCGGCAAAGCCGTGTTCGATCATCCGAACCGGTTCAGCGCCTCGTCGGGACTCAGCATCTCCCGGCTGCCGTCCGCCCGCCGCTTGACCTCGAGCTGCCCGGCGGCAAGACCTTTCGGACCAATCACGACCTGCCACGGTATTCCGATCAGATCGGCGGTTGCGAATTTCGAGCCGGGGCGTTCGTCGAGGTCGTGATAGAGCGTATCCACACCCCGCGCCTGCAGTTCGGCATACAGTTTTTCACAAGCGGCGTCGGTCGCCGCATCTCCCTGTTTCAGATTCAGAAGCGCAACCCTGAACGGGGCTACGCTTTCTGGCCAGATGATACCGGCATCGTCGTGAGACGCCTCGATAATGGCGGCCACAAGGCGCGATGGCCCGATGCCGTAGGACCCCATATGAACCGGGTGGTCGTTGCCGTCCGGGCCCTTCACCAGCGCTTTCATCGGCTCGGAATATTTGGTGCCGAAATAGAAGATGTGGCCGACCTCGATACCGCGTGCCGACACGCGCGACGCCTCCGTCAACGCATCGAACGCGGCGGCGTCATGCTTCTCGGATGTCGCCGCATAGAGAGCGGTCCAGTGGTCGACCGTCGCCTGCAGGCCGGCAATGTCGTCGAAATCGACAGTCTCGCCGGGAACGTCGAAACCGAGATAATCGCGATGGCAGAACACTTCGCTCTCGCCGGTCGAGGCGAGGATGATGAATTCGTGGCTCAGATTGCCGCCGATCGGGCCGGTCTCCGCGACCATCGGAATAGCCTTCAGACCCATGCGGGCGAAGGTTCGCAGATAGGCGACGAACATCTTGTTGTAGGAATGCCGCGCGCCGGCCTGGTCGATGTCGAAGGAATAGGCGTCCTTCATCAGGAATTCGCGTCCGCGCATCAATCCGAATCGCGGGCGAACCTCGTCTCGGAACTTCCACTGGATATGATAGAGGTTGAGCGGAAGCTCGCGATAGGAGCGCACGTAAGCGCGGAAGATGTCGGTGATCATCTCCTCGTTGGTCGGACCATACAGCATTTCACGAGTATGACGGTCCTTGATTCGCAGCATTTCCTTGCCGTAGGCGTCGTAACGTCCGCTCTCCCGCCACAGCTCGGCGCTCTGTATCGTCGGCATCAGAAGTTCGATGGCGCCGGCTCTGTTCTGCTCTTCGCGCACGATGTCGCAGATCCTGTCGAGAACGCGCAGGCCGAGCGGCAAAAACGCATAAATGCCCGCCGACTCCTGCCGCATCATGCCGGCCCGGAGCATGAGCCGGTGCGACACGATCTCCGCCTCTTTCGGGGTTTCGCGCAGGATCGGAAGGAAGTACCGCGACAGTCGCATCGTTTGCTTTCGGGGAATCGGCCGGATCGGCGCTCGGAGCACTGAAACCGGATCGCGGCCGAAAATTCAAGGCAAGCTCAAAGCTTGGGCAGGCCCACAATCCGCGAGAGCAGGGACTTGCCGTGTGACAGAAAGATGCTATAGCTGATCGCCTTCGCGTTGGGCAGACGCTGCCCAACCGGTCCAAGTCTTGGGAGGATCGCGAGCGCCAAAGGCGCCGCCGACGCTTCAAATACAACAATAATTTCACGCCAGAAGCGTTTGCATCATTTTTGAGCAGGGCAGTTGCCCTGCTCTTTTTCGTTCAGCGGCTTCGATGCTGGCCCGGCGACACTCGTCTAAGTCCGCCCGGATGCCGATGCTCAGCCTCCAGCACCCGCTTTACCGGCCAAGCTGTGGAAAAATCCGAGTTTTACAGTCGCGGCGGATATGCGTCGCGGCCAAAAATCCATTCGGGCCGGAAATGCCCGTTCTCGCCGACGAGGCAAACCTCGGCGTTCTCGCCCCGGCCTTCGCCCAATCGCTGGGCCGCGTCCACGGCGAACATCAGCGCTTCCTGCCGGGTTTGATACGGCCCGAAAACGCCGCCCGCAAACTGGATCATCCAGCCGTCGGCGGCTTCAACGATGAAATAGCGCGAATGTGGCATCTCGTATCCCCAATCGTTCGGGTCGCGTCCCGGACAATAGCTGGCGCGCGCAGGCGTTCCGCCTTGCGCTGCATACACGCCAAAATTCAGGACGTGTGGAGCGGCCGCGGGAGACCTGGGATGTCGTCGAGTCCGATCAGGCGATACACGTAAACTATTGTAATCAAAGAAAAAATTATTGCCGACACCAGCGTCGTCCAGATCAGCTTGGAGACGATGCGGGGCAGCACGGGGGCGCCGGGATCGGTCCCAGGTTCGGTCTCAGCCTCATGCTGCGATGTGATCCCGAACGGCAAAACCGCGAACAGCGTCAGCCACCAGATCAGGAAATATATCGCGAAGCCGGTGGTCCAGGTCATGGGATCCAAGTCAACGGGTCAGGTCTGGGTCAGGTCAGGTGATGCATGTGGTGCGGGTCAATGCCCGACGCCATGCTCGAAGAAGTGCCTGGGAGGAGCGATCCTCGTCAACCGATATACGCCGAGGATCCCTGTTCAGACCTGTTCGAGTTCGACCAGCGTTCCGAAGAAGTCCTTAGGGTGCAGGAACAGCACCGGCTTGCCGTGCGCGCCGATTTTCGGCTGGCCATCGCCCAGCACCCGCGCGCCCTTGGCCTTCAGCGCATCGCGCGCCGCGATGATGTCGTCGACCTCGTAGCAGATGTGGTGGATACCGCCGTCCGGGTTGCGCTCCAGAAATTTCGCGATCGGCGAATCCGCACCCAGCGGCTCCAGCAGTTCGATCTTGGTGTTGGGCAGCGTGATGAAGACCGTGGAAACGCCATGGTCATGCTGCGGCACCTTGTCCGACACCTGCGCGCCGAGTGTCGTGCGGTAGACGTCCGACGCCTTCGCGATATCGCGAACGGCAATCGCCACATGGTTCAAGCGTCCGATCATGCGGCGATTATACAGCGAGAACGTGAACGTAACAGATCGGTTTCTTGCCCCATTGCTGGGCAATCGCACCCCTCACCGCTCGCTTCACCGCCTCGGCGACGGCGTCCGGGTCGCGGCGCTTCTGCCGGGGCAGGCTTTCGACGGTATCCTCCACCGCATCCAGCGCGACATCGGCGAGCGCCTTGCCGTCCCTGCCGCGTTCGGGAATGCCGAGCAATTCAACCTCGGGATCGGCGGCCAGCGCGCCCTTTTCGGTCAGCGCCAGCGCCACTGTGACCATGCCGACGAAGCTCAAGCGCCTGCGGTCGGCAATGGTGCGGCTGTCGGCCCCGATCAGCACCGTGCCGTCCTTGTAGACGCGGCCATGCGGCAACTCGTCGATGACCCCAGGCGTGCCGGGTGCGATCTGCACCAGGTCGCCGTTGCGGCAACTGACCACGCCGGGAATTCCGAGCCGTCGGCCGAGCGCCGCATGTTCGGACAGATGCAGCGCTTCACCATGCACCGGGATCAGGACTTTCGGCTTCACCCAGCCGAGCAATTCCTCGACTTCGCCGATCCGCGGATGGCCCGAAACATGGATCAGATGGGTGCGGTCGGTGATGACCTCGATCCCCTGGTCGATCAGTCCGTTGATGACGCCGGACACGGCCTTCTCGTTGCCGGGGATGGTGCGCGAGGAAAACAGCACACGGTCGCCCCGCGCCAATGTGATGTCGGGATGATCGTCACGGGCGATCCGGGCAAGCGCCGCGCGCGGCTCGCCCTGGCTACCGGTGCAAAGCAGGACCACCTTGTCAGGCGGCAGATAGCCGTAGACATCGGGCCCGCGAAACTCCTGCACGCCGTCGAGATAGCCGGTCTCGCGTGCCACCTGCACCACCCGCTCCATCGCGCGCCCGACCACCACGACCTCCCGGCCGGCGGCCCTCGCGCCGTCTGCCACCGCACGCAGGCGTGCGACATTGGAGGCGAAGGTGGTGACGGCAACCCGGGCCGGCGACGACGCGATCAATTCCGCGATCGTGCGCGCGACATCGGCCTCGGAGGGCGAACGTCCATCGCGCACCGTGTTGGTGGAATCGCCGACGACGGCGAGGACGCCCTCCTCGCCAAGACGACGCAGCTTGTCCTGATCGGTCGGCAGCCCGACGCCCGGCGTCTGGTCGAGCTTCCAGTCGCCGGTATGGAGCACAGTGCCGAGCGGCGTGCGGATCACCAGCGCATTTGATTCCGGTATCGAATGCGACATCGAAACCAGTTCGACATCGAAGGGGCCGATATTGAAACGGCTGCCGAGTGCTATGACCCGGACATCGATCTCGGGCGCCCCCGGCTCGCTCTCACGCTTCGCCTCGATCAGCGCCGCGGTGAAAGGCGTCGCATACACCGGTACCTTCAATTGGGGCCACAGGTCGAACAGCGCGCCGAAATGATCCTCGTGAGCATGGGTGAGCACGATGCCGGTCAGGTTGCGCCGCTCCTCGACCAGGTAGCGGATATCCGGGAACATCAGGTCGATGCCGGGCAGATGCTCCTCGGACGCGAACGAGACGCCGCAATCGACGATCATCCATTGCCGCCGCCGCTCGTCGCCCAGCCCGTAGACCGACAGGTTCATGCCGATCTCGCCGACGCCGCCAAGCGGTCCAAAGACGAGTTGTTCAGGTGCCGCCATCAGGTTGTCGCTCCGCCAGCCGCATCGCCGAAAAACACGTCGCCGGCGCTGACGACGCGGACCATGCCGTCTTTCTTCCGCAGGATCAGCCGGCCCTGCTCGTCCAGCGTTTCGAAAATACCCCGATCCACCCGGTCACCCATGCGCACCGAGATCGATTGCCCGATTCCTGCGGCCTGCGCGAGCCAGTCGTTCCGGACGGCCTTGAATCCGAGGCCGTGATCCCATAGGTCCGCGCCGGCCACCCATGCATCGGTCAGCCTGGAAAACACCTCATCGGCCGTCACCCTATGCCCCAGCCCGTGCAGGGAACTGGCCGGAAACGCCATGGCCTCGGGGGCCGATGCGACATTGACCCCGAAGCCGATGACGATCGCCAGGGCCTGGCCCTGGGCTTCGGATTCCATCAACAACCCGGCGATCTTGCCCCCATTCGCCAGCACGTCATTGGGCCATTTCACCGACAGGTCCAGATCCGGCGCAAGCGCACGGCACGTCTCCCACACTGCGAGACTGGCAACGAAGCCGAGGGTCGCTGCAACCGCAGGGGTTACCGCGGCGGTAAAAGTCAGACTTGCCGTCAGATTGCCCGTGGCCGAAACCCATTCGCGCCCGCGCCGGCCACGGCCGGCCGTCTGCTCGCGCGCGACGATCCAGAGCGGTCCGGCCTCGCCCGCGCGCGCCAGCCGCAACGCCTCGCTGTTGGTGGAGTCGAGTGTGTCGTAAGCGATGAGACGATGTCCCGCCTTCGTCGCGCGCGGACCGAGCGCGAAGGTCATCACCTCTCTCCGGCCATTCCCGCGAAAGCGGGAATCCAGACCTTCATATCCTGGGTCCCCGCTTTCGCGGGGACGAACGGCATATGGGGCTGCACCATCATCCCAACGGGCTTACACGCCACCCGTCAGAACAGCGACTTCGCGGCAAGCGTTGCCGCATCGAGCAGCGGCGCCGGATAGACGAAGAACAACAGGTTGAGCAGGCCGGCGACGCCAAGCACGACCGCCTGTTCGCCGGGCATCGGCTCGAAGCTCTTGTGCGGCTCGTCGAAATACATGGTCTTGACGATCAGCAGATAATAATAGGCGCCGACCACGCTGGCGAGCACGCCGATGACCGCGAGCGCGTAGAGGCCGGCATTGATCGCCGCGATGAAGACGTAGAATTTCGCGAAGAAGCCGGCGAGCGGCGGAATGCCCGCGAGCGAGAACATCAGCATCGCCAGCAGGAACGCCATCATCGGCGAGGTGCGTGAGAGACCGGCGAGATCGGAGATATTCTCCACCATGCCGCCCGGCCGCTTCATCGACAGCACGCAGGCGAACGTGCCGAGCGTCATCACCACGTAGATCGCGACATAGATCAGGACGCCCTGCACGCCTTCCTGCGTACCGGCCGCGAGCCCGACCAGCGCGAAACCCATGTGACCGATCGAGGAATAAGCGAGCAGCCGCTTGATATTGGTCTGGCCGATCGCCGCGAACGATCCGAGCACCATCGACGCAATCGAGACGAACACTATGATCTGCTGCCATTGCAGCGTCACGGTCGGAAACGCGGTCATGGTGGCGCGCACGAACACGGCCATTGCTGCGACCTTTGGGGCAGCAGCGAAGAACGCGGTGACCGGCGTCGGAGCGCCTTCATAGACGTCCGGCGTCCACATATGGAACGGCACCGCCGAGACCTTGAAGCACAGACCAGCCAACAGGAAGACAAGACCGAATGTCAGCGCCAGCCCGCCCTGCGGCGCGGCCTGGGCAATTCCGGCAAAGGAGATATGACCGGTCGCGCCATAGATCAGCGACGCGCCATAGAGCAGCATGCCGGACGACAGCGCGCCCAGGACGAAATATTTCAATCCGGCTTCGGTCGACTTGGCCGAGTCGCGGTCGATCGCCGCGATCACGTACAAAGACAGGCTCATCAATTCGAGGCCGAGATAGAGCGCGATCAAGTCCGTCGCCGAAATCAGCATGCCCATGCCCACGGCGGAGAGCAGCATGAGGATCGGATATTCGAACTTGCGCATGCCGGCGCGCTTGACGAAATCGAACGACATCAGGATTGCGATCGCGGTGCCGCCGAAGGCGAGAATTTTCGCAAAGCGCGCGAAATCGTCGACCACGAAGCTGCCATTGAACGTCGCAAGCCGGCCCGACGGTAGCAGCACGACCGCAAGGCAGGCCACGACGAGCAGCCCGATCGACGCGGCGCTGACCGCGAGATTGGTGCGCTCGCCGCCAAAGGCGCCGACCATCAGCAGCACCATCGCGCCGACCGCGAGGATGATCTCCGGCAATGCCGGAATCAGACTGGGGACCGCGCTCATTTCGTTTCACCCGGGATGCGCCGATCGGCTTCGGCCTGCCTGGTCTTGCCGATCGCCGTCTGATACTGCGCGACCAGCGCATCGACCGAAGCCGACGACATGTCGAGAACCGGCTTCGGCCAGAAGCCGAACAGCAGCGTCAGGACCACGAGCGGCACGAATATGCCGATCTCGCGATAGTTCATGTCCTGAATGCCCATCAGCTTTGGCTTGTCGAGCTTGCCGAAGATCATCTTTCGATAAAGCCACAGCGCATAGCAGGCCGACAGGATCACGCCGAGGGTCGCCAGTGTCGCGACCTGGACATTGACCTTGAAGGTACCCAAGAGCGTCAGGAATTCGCCGACAAAGCCGGAGGTGCCGGGCAATCCGACATTGGCCATGGTGAAGAGCATGAAGACCGCGGCATAGACCGGCATGCGCTCAACCAGACCGCCATAGGCAGAGATCTCGCGGGTATGGATGCGGTCATAAACCACACCGACGCACAGGAAGAGCGCGCCCGAAACGATGCCGTGCGAGATCATCTGGAAAATGCCGCCGCCGATCCCCTGCGCATTGGCGGCAAAAATGCCCATGGTGACGAAGCCCATATGAGCCACGGAAGAATAGGCGATCAGCTTCTTCACGTCCTCCTGCATCAGCGCGACCAGCGAGGTGTAGATGATCGCGATCACCGACAGCGTGAAGATCAGCGGGGTGAAATCCAGCGAGGCCAGCGGGAACATCGGCAGCGAAAACCGCAGGAACCCATAGCCGCCCATCTTCAGCAGGATCGCCGCCAGCACGACCGAGCCTGCGGTCGGGGCTTCGACGTGGGCGTCCGGCAGCCAGGTATGGACCGGCCACATTGGCATCTTCACCGCGAACGAGGCGAAGAAGGCGAGCCACGCCCAGGTCTGCAACTGCTTCGGGAATTCGTGCTTGAGCAGCACGGTGATGTCGGTGGTGCCGGCGCTCCAGTACATCGCCATGATGGCGAGCAGCATCAGCACCGAGCCGAGCAGCGTGTAGAGGAAGAACTTGAAGCTGGCATAGACCCGGCGTGGACCGCCCCAGATGCCGATGATCAGGAACATCGGGATCAGGCCGGCCTCGAAGAACAGATAGAACAGCACCAGATCGAGCGCTGCGAAAGTGCCGACCATCATCGTCTCGAGGACGAGGAAGGCGATCATGTATTCCTTGACGCGATGCTGGATCGAATCCCAGCTGGCGATGATGCAGATCGGCATGATCGCGGTGGTCAGGATGATCAGCGGCAGCGAAATGCCGTCGACGCCCATGTGATAGGACGCATAGCCGCCGAGCCAGCGCGCCTTTTCGACGAACTGGAATTCGGCGGTCGTCGGGTTGAAGCGCCAGACCAGCACCAGCGAGACCGCGAAGGTGATCAGCGTGGTCCAGAGCGCGACCCAGCGGGCGTTGCGCTTGACCGAATCGCTATCGCCGCGCAGCGCCATCAGGAACAGCGCGCCGACCAGCGGCAGGAAGGTGGTGACGGAGAGGACGGGCCAGGTGGTCATGTCAGCGCACTCCCGCGAACATGAACCAGGTGGTCAGGAGCGCCGCCCCGATCAGCATGGCGAATGCATAGTGATAGAGATAGCCGGTCTGCAGCCGCACCACGTTGCGGGTGACGTCGAGCACGCGGGCGGACACGCCGTCCGGCCCAAATCCGTCGATCAGCCAGCCGTCGCCGCGCTTCCACAGCGTATAGCCGAGCCATTTGGCGGGGCGCACGAAGATGCAGTCGTACAGTTCGTCGAAATACCACTTGTTGAGCAGGAAGCGGTACAGCAACTGGTGGTCGCGGGCGAGCCGCACCGGCATCGACGGGTCGCGCAGGTAGAACTGCGCCGCGACCGCGAAGCCTGCGACCATCATCACGAATGGCGACCATTTCACCCAGAGCGGCACGTGATGGATCGCCTCGATAATGGCGGGCTTCTGCGCCAGCGCCTGGCGGAAGAATTCCTCGACATGGTGGCCGGCGAAATACTCGTAGAACGGCCAGCCGGCCAGGATCGAGCCGGCCGCCAGCACGTAGAGCGGAATCATCATCGTCAGCGGGCTTTCATGCGCCGCTTCGTAGTGGTGATGATCGTGCGGCTTGCCCCAGAAGGTCTTGAAGATCAGCCGCCAGGAATAGAACGAGGTCAGCAGCGCCGCGAACACGGTGCAGGCGAAGGCGAAAGGCGCGAACGGATTGGTGCCGGAATAGGCCGCCTCGATGATCGCGTCCTTGGAGAAATACCCGGCGGTGAGCGGGAATCCGGTCAGCGCCAGCGTGCCGACGACCATGAGCCAATAGGTCTGCGGGATCTTCTTGCGCAGGCCGCCCATGTTGCGGATGTCCTGCTCGTGATGCATCGCGTGGATCACCGAGCCTGAGCCGAGAAACAGCAGCGCCTTGAAGAAGGCATGCGTGAACAGGTGGTACATCCCGACCGAATAGGCGCCGACGCCCATGGCGACGAACATGTAGCCGAGTTGCGAGCAGGTCGAATAGGCGATGATGCGCTTGATGTCGTTCTGCACGAGGCCGACGGTGGCGGCGAACATGCAGGTGATGGCGCCGATCAGCGTCACCACCATCAGCGCGACCGGCGCCAGTTCGAACAACGGCGACAGCCGCGCCACCATGAACACGCCGGCGGTTACCATGGTCGCGGCATGGATCAGCGCCGAAACCGGGGTCGGGCCTTCCATCGCGTCGGGCAGCCAGGTGTGCAGCAGGAATTGCGCCGACTTGCCCATCGCTCCCATGAACAGGAACAGGCAGATCAGCGTCAGCGCGTCGGCATGCCAGCCGAAGATGTGGATGGTCTTGCCGGTCAGCGCCGGAGATTGCGCGAACACGGTGTCGAAATCGATCGCACCGGTCATCATGAACAGCGCGAAGATGCCGAGCGCGAAGCCGAAATCGCCGACGCGGTTGACCACGAAGGCCTTGATCGCGGCGGCATTCGCCTCGGGCTTCTGATACCAGAATCCGATCAGCAGATAGCTCGCGAGACCCACGCCCTCCCAGCCGAAGAACAGTTGCGCCAGGTTGTCGGACGTGACCAGCGCCAGCATCGCGAAGGTGAACAGCGAAAGATAGGCAAAGAACCGCGGCCGGTGCGGGTCCTCATGCATGTAGCCGATGGAATACAGATGCACGAGCGACGACACCGTCGTGACCACCACCAGCATCACCGCGGTCAGCGCGTCGATCCGCAGCGCCCAGTCGACCTTGAGGTCGCCGGACTGCATCCAGGTGAACAACACGATGCGCTCGTCCATATGGCCGAAGCCGACGCGCACGAATGCGATCCATGACAGGATCGCCGACATGAACAGCAACAGCGTGGTGATCAGTTCGGCAGGCCGCGCGCCGATCAGGCGGCCGAACAGGCCGGCGATCAAGGCACCGAGCAGCGGGAGAAAGACGATCGCCTGATACATCGTTCAGTGTTCCATGCGCATGATCTGGCCCGAAAATCGGTGCCCAGGTTTCGGGATCATGCGTTCAGCCCTTCATCAGGTTGACGTCTTCCACCGCGATCGAGCCGCGGTTGCGGAAATACACCACAAGAATGGCGAGCCCGATCGCCGCTTCCGCCGCCGCCACGGTGAGAATCAGCAGCGCAAAAATCTGGCCCGATATGTCGCCCATGAAACTCGAAAAAGCGACGAAGTTGATGTTGACGGAGAGCAGGATCAGCTCGATCGACATCAGGATGACGATGATGTTCTTACGGTTCAGGAAAATGCCGAAAATCCCGAGGGTGAACAGGATGGCGGCGACCGACAGATAATGACCGAGCCCGATAATCATGATTGCAGCCCCTGCCCCGGCTGGACCTTGCGGATCTCGATCGCGGTCGCGGGTGTCCGCGCCACCTGATCGGAGATGTTCTGGCGCTTGACCCCTTCCTTGTGACGCAGCGTGAGAACGATCGCGCCGATCATCGCAACCAGCAGGACGAGGCCCGCTGCCTGGAAGTAGTAGATGTATTTGGTATAGAGCACGAGGCCGATGGCCTCGGTGTTGGACACGCCCGCCGTTATCGGCGCGGCCGCGACGCGTGGGGTGCCACCGCCGATGGTCCAGGCTCCGACCACGAGCAGGATTTCCGCAAGCAACACGATTCCGATCAGCGCTCCGACCGGAAGATATTGCAGGAAGCCGTCGCGCAACTCGGCGAAGTCGACATCCAGCATCATCACCACGAACAGGAACAGGACCGCCACCGCGCCGACGTAGACAACCACCAGGATCATCGCCAGGAATTCGGCGCCCAGCAGCAGAAACAGCCCGGCAGCGTTGACGAAGGCGAGGATCAGAAACAGCACCGAATGCACCGGATTGCGCGATGCGATCACCATCAGCGCCGAGGCGATGCACACGCCGGAGAACAGATAGAAGAAGAGCGCGACGATCATCGTTCGTTACCGGTAAGGCGCATCGAGCTTGATATTCTGTGCGATTTCCCGCTCCCAGCGATCGCCGTTCGCGAGCAGCCGCTCCTTGTCGTAGAAAAGTTCTTCGCGGGTCTCGGTCGCGAATTCGAAATTCGGCCCCTCGACGATGGCGTCCACCGGGCAGGCCTCCTGGCACAGACCGCAATAGATGCACTTCACCATATCGATGTCATAACGGGTGGTGCGCCGGGTGCCGTCGTTCCGTCGTGGACCGGCTTCGATGGTGATGGCCTGCGCCGGACAGATCGCTTCGCACAGCTTGCAGGCGATACAGCGCTCCTCGCCGTTCGGGTAGCGGCGCAAGGCATGTTCGCCGCGAAAGCGCGGTGAGATCGGCCCCTTCTCGAACGGATAATTCAGCGTCGGCTTCGGCTTGAAGAAATAGCGCATGCCGAGGAAGAAGGCCTGGATGAATTCGGTGAGAAACACCGACTTCGCTGCCTGATCGAGCCGCATGGTTCTATCCTCTGCCTGTCAGCCGCCCAGGCGGCGGCACTACTCGAACAGCCATGACCCAACCCAATAGCCCAGGATAGCGAACACCAGCGTTTCGACCGCGACAACGATCCATCGCAAAGCCAGTAACTTGCGCTCCAAGGCCGCTCGCTCCCGGGCGGTCTCGGAACGATCGAGCGCACGTAGCCGCTCGGTCACGGCGGACACCACGAGCAGCGCGCTGGCCACACCCAGCGCCGCTCCGATCGCTGCGCCTGCAAGTGCCGTTGCCGACAGGGTCATGATCCGGCTCTGTCATTTGGGCGCCAGACCTCCGAATTGAAGGACGGCGGCGACGATCACGACCATCGCGAGCGACAGCGGCAGGAACACTTTCCAGCCAAGCCGCATCAACTGGTCGTAGCGATAGCGCGGCACGATCGCCTTGACCATCGCGAACAGGAAAAACATGAACAGGCACTTGAGCGTGAACCAGACCACGCCCGGCACCCAGGTGAAGGGTGCGACATTCACCGGCGGCAGCCAGCCGCCCAGGAACAGGATGGTCCCCATCGCGCACATGGTGGCGATGGCGACATACTCGCCCAGCATGAACATCATGTACGGGGTCGACCCGTATTCGACCATGAAGCCGGCCACCAGTTCGGATTCGGCTTCCACCAGATCGAAGGGCGGGCGGTTGGTTTCCGCCAGCGCCGACACGAAGAAGATCACGAACATCGGCAGCAGCGGCAGCCAGAACCAGTTGAACAACCCGTAGCTGCCATTCTGCGCGTTGACGATGTCGCTCAGGTTCAGCGAGCCGACGCAGAGCAGCACGGTGATGATGACGAAGCCGATCGACACTTCGTAGGACACCATCTGCGCCGCCGACCGCAGCGACGCGAGGAACGGATATTTCGAGTTCGACGCCCAGCCGCCCATGATGATGCCGTAGACCCCCAGCGACGAGATCGCAAAGATGTAGAGAATGCCGACATTGATATCGGCAATCATCCATCCGGCATTGACCGGGATCACCGCCCAGGCGGCAATCGAGAGGACGACGGTGACAAGCGGCGCGAGCAGGAAAATGCCCTTGTTTGCGCCGGCCGGGATCACCGGCTCCTTGAGGACGAATTTCAGCAGGTCGGCGAAGGATTGCAGCATCCCGTATGGGCCGACCACATTCGGCCCGCGGCGGATCTGCACGGCCGCCCAGATCTTGCGATCTGCGAGCAGGATGTAGGCAATGGCGACCAGCAGGATCACCATCAGCAGGACGCTTTGCGCGACGATGATGATCAGCGGCCAGAGATAAGCCCAGAAGAAATCGGCCATGCGCCTACTCCGCCGCCGTCATGGTGCGCTGCTCGGCAAGGGCCGAGCACTCGGCCATCACCGCGCTCGCACGCGCGATCGGATTGGTGAGATAAAAGTCGTCGATGACAGAGACGAACGGCGCCTTGTCGGGCGCCCCCGGCAGTTGCGCAAGCCGGCGCAGGTCGGCGCCGTCGCCCGGCGTGACCGTCCCGATCCGCTGCAGGTGCGGATGAACCGCAAAAATCGCCTGCCGCAGTTGCGCCAGTGAATCGTAAGGCAGTCGTGCGCCCAGGTGATCGGACAGCGCCCGCATGATCGCCCAGTCCTCGCGCGCATCGCCGGGCGGGAAAGAGGCCCGCGCGGCCATCTGTACGCGGCCTTCGGTGTTTACATAGAGACCCGACTTTTCAGGATAGGCAGCGCCCGGCAGGATCACATCGGCACGGTGCGCGCCGGCGTCGCCATGGGTGCCGATATAGACAACGAACGGACCGCGATCGACGTCGATCTCGTCGGCGCCGAGGGAGAACAGCACGTCCACACCGCCCGAGGCCATCTGCGGCGCGCCCTGCCCGCCCTCGCCCGGCACGAAGCCGATATCGAGCGCGCCGACGCGCGAGGCCGCATAATGCAGCACCGAATAGCCGTTCCAGACATCCGAGACCGCACCGATCTCGACCGCGACGCGCGCTGCCAAAGCGGCAACGCGTGCCGCGTCATTGCGGGTGAAGACCGAGGCCCCGACCAGCACCATCGGCCGTTCGGCCTTGTAAAGCAGATCGGCGTAATCGCCCTTGCCGTTCGCCAGCTCGGACAGCGAGTCCGGGCCGGCGCCGAGATAATGATACGGATAGGTCAGATCGACGCGCTCGCCGATCAGCGCGACCGGGAAATGGCCCATGCGCCAGCGCTTGCGGATCCGCGCATTCAGGATCGCGGCCTCCTTGCGCGGATTGGAGCCGACGATCAGCAGCGCGTCGGCCTGCTCGATTCCCGGGATCGTCGCATTGAACAGATAAGCCGAGCGGCCCCAGCGTGGATCGATCATCGAGCCGCGCTGACGCGCATCGATATTGCGCGAACCGAGCCGCGCCATCAGCTCCTTCAGGGCGAACATTTCCTCGACCGCGCACAGGTCGCCGGCGATGGCGCCGATCCGATCGGGGCGCGTGGCCCGCACCTTCTGCGACACAAGCGCGAACGCTTCGTTCCAGGTCGCTGGCCGGAGGCGGCCGTTTTCGCGGATATAGGGCGTGTCGAGCCGCTGCGCGCGCAGACCGTCGACGACGTGCCGCGTCTTGTCGGAGATCCACTCCTCGTTCACGTCCTCGTTGAGGCGCGGCAGGATCCGCATCACTTCGCGACCGCGGGTGTCGATGCGGATCGCGGATCCGACCGCATCCATCACGTCGACGGACTCGGTCTTGTTCAGTTCCCACGGCCGCGCCGTGAACGCATACGGCTTCGACGTCAGCGCACCGACCGGGCAGAGATCGACGACGTTGCTCTGCAGCTCCGAGGTCATCGCCTGTTCGAGATAGGTGGTGATCTCCATGTCCTCGCCGCGCCCGATGGCGCCAAGCTCGGGCACGCCTGCGACTTCGGTGGCGAACCGAACACACCGCGTGCAATGGATGCAGCGGTTCATCGAGGTCTTGACCAGCGCGCCGATATACTTGTCCTCGACCGCGCGCTTGTTTTCCCAGTAGCGCGAGGTGTCGACGCCATAGGCCATGGCTTGGTCCTGCAGGTCGCATTCGCCGCCCTGATCGCAGATCGGGCAATCCAGCGGATGATTGATCAGCAGGAATTCCATCACGCCTTCGCGTGCCTTTTTGACCAGCGCCGTGCGTGTATTGACCGTCGGCGGTTCGCCGTTCGGACCGGGACGACAATCCCGCACGGCCCAGGCGCAGGACGCGACCGGCTTCGGCGAGCCTTTCAGCTCGACCAGGCACATGCGGCAATTGCCGGCGATCGACAGCCGCTCGTGGAAGCAGAAGCGCGGAATTTCCGCGCCCGCGGCCTCGCAGGCCTGCAGCAGCGTGTATTCCGCCGGCACATCAAGCTCGATGCCGTCGACCACGATCTTGGTCATCGTGAGGGCTCCTGCGGCATTACCATCGCTTTCATATCAAGCCTTTTTCGGACGGCATTCCGGCGCGGTGACGCCGTTGCGCTGCATCACGGAGGTCACGAAATCGATGCTGCGGCCCCCGAATGTCTCCAGAAAAGCCGGATCGTTCGACAGCGTCTCGCACAGGAAGGGCAGATGCGCCTTGAGTTCGTAGGCGCAGGACTTGCGCCATTCCTGCTGCTTTGGAAACGCGCTCATGACCTCGTCGCAGGCATAGAGCAGGTAGGAGACGAAGGTCTTGTAGCGCTCGAACACCGCCGGGTCGCCGGCCTTCAGTTTGTCGAGTTCGGGCAGCGCATATTCCGGGTGTTTGAAATTCAGATCGGTATAGGCGAGATAAACCTGCCGCGCACCGGTCGCCCGATTGTTGTGCCGGATCTCGCTGAGCTGAAGCAGCACCGCGCCAAAGCCCACCACGGCGAATACCGCCGACGCGATCTGCGCGATGTTGCCGTAGCGCTGCCACCAGAGAACGACGGGCGCGGACATGCATGTTCACTCCGCCGCCACCTGGACCGGATCGGGATGCGGATTGGCCGCGTACCGGTCGATGCGCTCCTCGATCTCGTGACGGAAATGCGCGATCAGGCCCTGGATCGGCCACGCCGCGGCATCACCCAGCGCGCAGATGGTGTGGCCCTCGACCTGCTTGGTCACATCGAGCAGCTGGTCGATCTCGCGCTTATGCGCGCGGCCCTGCGCCATGCGCGTCATCACCCGCCACATCCAGCCGGTGCCTTCGCGGCACGGCGTGCACTGGCCGCAGCTTTCGTGCTTGTAGAAATACGACAGACGCGCGATCGCAGCGATCAGATCGGTCGACTTGTCCATCACGATGACCGCCGCGGTGCCGAGACCCGATTTCAGCTTGGCGAGCGAGTCGAAATCCATCGGGCAGTCCATGATCTGCGCCGCGGGCACCATCCGCACCGACGAGCCGCCCGGGATCACCGCCTTGAGATTGTCCCAGCCGCCGCGAATGCCGCCGGCATGCTTGTCGATCAGCTCGCGGAACGGGATGCTCATCGCCTCTTCGACATTGCACGGCCGGTTCACATGGCCGGAAATGCAGAACAGCTTGGTGCCGACATTGTTGGGCGCACCGAACGAGGAGAACCACGCCGCCCCGCGGCGCATGATGTCGGGCGCGACCGCGATCGACTCGACGTTATTGACCGTGGTCGGGCAGCCATAGAGACCGACATTGGCGGGAAATGGCGGCTTCAGCCGCGGCATGCCCTTCTTGCCTTCGAGGCTTTCAAGCAGCGCGGTCTCCTCGCCGCAGATATAGGCGCCGGCGCCGTGATGGACATAGACGTCGAAGTCATAGCCATTGACGTTGTTCTTGCCGATCAGCTTCGCCTCATAGGCCTGATCGACCGCGGCCTGCAGCCTTTCCCGCTCTCTTATGAATTCGCCACGCACATAGATGTAAGCCGCGACCGCGCCCATGGCGAAGCCGGCGATCAGGCAGCCCTCGACGAGAAGATGCGGATCGTGCCGCATGATCTCGCGATCCTTGCAGGTGCCGGGCTCGGACTCGTCGGCATTCACGACCAGATAGCTCGGCCGGCCGTCCTTCGACTCCTTCGGCATGAACGACCATTTCATGCCGGTCGGGAAGCCGGCGCCGCCGCGGCCACGCAGGCCCGACGCCTTCATCTCGTTGATGATGCCGTCACGGCCGCGTTCGAGGATCTGCTTGGTGCCATCCCATGAGCCGCGTGCGCGCGCGCCCTTCAGGCCCCAGTCGTACTGGCCGTACAGATTCTTGAAGATGCGGTCCTTGTCAGCCAGCATGGTTCAGTCGCCTGATTTCTCGCCTGTGCCGCCCGAAGGCCGCCATCCGGTCGCGAGCTTCTTTGCCTGCTCGATCCACTTGTCGCGGGCCGCGCGGCCCTTGAAGCCCTCGAGATTCTGATCGACCCAACGCAAGTTCATCTCGGTCCAGGCTGAGACCTGATCGAAATGGAAAATTCCCATCCGGTTGAGCATCGCCTCGAGCTTGGGTCCGACACCACGGATCAGCTTGAGGTCGTCTGCGATGCCTTCGCGCGCCCTGTCGAGCAGGCTGGGCTTGTGCTGCTCGGAGACAGGTGGCTCCTCGGTCAGCGCCTTTTCGGTCGCTTTCGGCGAGATGCCCTCTTTCGCCGCAGCCTTCACCAGCGTGTCGACCTCTGCCGGCGCCTCGCGAACGTTGGCATCCGCCGTTGGCTTCTTCGGTGCGGCATCGGTTAGCGGCGTCTGAGCCGGAGCGCCCGCGCTGCCAGTGCTGATCGAGGGAGATTCCAGCAGCGTGGTCGGTCCGCCTTCCGGCGCGGAGAATTGCCGGTCGATCTGCGGACCTGGCTTCACCTCTTTCCCGGCGGCGAGATCGTCGAGAATGCGCGTCAGGATTTCCGGAGTCAGGTCCTCGTAGAAGTCGTAATTGATCTGCGCCATCGGCGCATTCACGCAGGCGCCAAGGCACTCGACCTCGACCCAGGACAACGCGCCGTCCGGCGTCACGTCGAACTGGTGGCCGATGCGCTTCTCGCAGACATGGATCAAATCGTCGGCGCCGCGCAGTCGGCATGGCGTGGTGCCGCAAAGCTGCACGTGATGACGTCCGACCGGCGCCAGATTGAACATGGTGTAGAAGGTCGCGATCTCCATGACGCGGATATTCGCCATGTCGAGGAACTCGGCGACATAACGGATCGCGGCTTCCGGCACCCAGCCGCCGGCCTGCTCCTGCGCCTTCCAGAGCAGCGGAATGACTGCGGAAGCCTGACGGCCGTCCGGATATTTCGCGAGTTGCCCGCGCGCCCATTCGAGATTTTCGGGCGTGAAGGAGAAGTCCTTCGGCTGCAATTCCTTCGGGGCGAGACGACGAACGGCCATTATCGGTCGACCTCCCCGAACACGATGTCGATCGAACCGAGAATGGCCGAGACGTCGGCCAGCATGTGGCCCTTGCAGAGAAAATCCATCGCCTGCAGATGCGCGAAACCGGGCGCGCGGATCTTGCACTTGTAGGGCTTGTTGGTGCCATCGGCGACCAGATAGACGCCGAACTCGCCCTTCGGTGCTTCCACCGCGGCATAGACCTCGCCCGCGGGAACGTGGAAACCTTCGGTGTAGAGCTTGAAGTGATGGATCAGCGCTTCCATCGAGCGCTTCATCTCGCCGCGCTTGGGCGGCACCACCTTCTGATCGTCGGCCGAGACCCGCCCCTTGCCTTCGGGCGCATTCAGGAGCGCGATACATTGCTTCATGATGCGCACGGACTGGCGCATCTCTTCCATGCGGATCAGATAGCGGTCATAGCAATCGCCGTTCTTGCCGATCGGAATATCGAAATCCATCTCGGCATAGCATTCATAAGGCTGGTTCTTCCGCAGGTCCCAGACCGCGCCCGAGCCGCGCACCATCACGCCCGAGAAACCCCATTTCCAGGCGTCCTCCAGCGACACCACGCCGATATCGACGTTGCGCTGCTTGAAGATGCGGTTGCCGGTGAGCAGCGAGTCGATGTCATCGACCGTCTTCAGGAACGGGTCGCACCAGGCCTCGATGTCGTCGATCAGCTTCTGCGGCAGGTCCTGATGCACGCCGCCGACCCGGAAATAGGCCGCGTGCATGCGCGAGCCGGAGGCGCGCTCGTAGAACACCATCAATTGTTCGCGCGGCTCGAACCCCCAGAGCGGCGGAGTGAGCGCACCGACGTCCATGGCTTGGGTGGTGACGTTTAGAAGGTGCGACAGGATCCGGCCGATCTCGCAATACAGCACGCGGATAAGCTGGCCACGACGCGGGACCTCAAGCCCCAGCAGCTTCTCCGCGGCGAGGCAGAAGGCATGCTCCTGGTTCATCGGCGCGACATAGTCGAGCCGGTCGAAATACGGGATCGCCTGCAGATAGGTCTTCTGCTCGATCAGTTTCTCGGTGCCGCGATGCAACAAACCGATATGCGGATCGACACGCTCGACGATTTCGCCGTCGAGCTCCAGCACGAGGCGCAGCACACCGTGCGCGGCCGGATGCTGCGGTCCGAAGTTGATGGTGAAATTACGTTCGCCGGAAGTCTCGGCCATCTTGTTATCCCTTGGCCTCGTCGCCGCCCGGCGCAAATTGCGCGAACACTTCCGCACCGGTCATGTTGTGCGTCTTGTTGGCGAAGTCGTAATAGGCCGGCTTCTCGTCGACGAAGATCTGCGTCGTGAACGAGATATCCGTCACGTCGTCGAACGCTTCGGCCGACACGAAATACGAATCCCTGTCGATCAGCCGGTAATAGAGCGGCGTTCCGCACGACTTGCAGAAGCCGCGCTCCGCCCATTCCGATGAGCGATAGGCGCCCAGATTTGTCTTGTCCTCGACCTTCAACGAGGTGCCGCAGTCGCGCACCATGAACGGACCCGCCGTCCAGCGCCGGCACATGCTGCAGTGACACGTCCCGACCTCGTTATCGGCCGGGGTCGCGGTAAAGCGCACCGCTTTGCAGAGACAGCCGCCGGACCGTTGCTGCGCCGATGCCATCACGCCGCCCTCGCCTTCAGCGCCTTGTCGGCGACACGCGCATTGAACTTGTCATAGTTGACCACGGCACGTTCGTGCCGGCCTTCGCCGATCACATCCACGCCGTCATGGCCGCGCACGAAGAAACTGACCGTCTTGCCGTCCACGCCGGTGCACTCGCATTCGACCGTCACGGTCATGCCGGGCGGAGTCGCGGCCAGATGGCTGAAATCGACATGCACGCCGAGCGAACCCTCGCCCGCATCGAGATGCATGTTGAGCATCTCGGTGCAGCACCATTCGAACAACCCGACCATGTAGCCGGTCGCGAACACCCGCGGCATGGCGCGGAACATCGGCGATTCCGGATAAAATTCCGGCACCGTCTGCCGGTCGGTGATGGTGAAAGTCAGAGTGTGTTTGAGTCCGGGCTTGAGCGTATCCTTCATGAGGACACCTTCTTGTCCGGCTCGCCGGTCAGCTTGTTGCCCTGGGCGCTGGCCTTCTCGTCACCGGGCAGACGATAATCCGTGCCCTCCCATGGCGACAGAAAATCGAAATTGCGGAATTCCTGATTGAGCCGCACCGGTTCGTTGACGACGCGCTTCTGGGCATCGTCGTAGCGCACCTCGACGAAGCCGGTCAGCGGGAAGTCCTTGCGCAGCGGATGGCCCTCGAAGCCATAATCGGTGAGGATGCGGCGCATGTCGGGATGGCCGGTGAACAGCACGCCATAGAGATCGTAAGCCTCGCGCTCGAACCAGTCGGCGCCCGGAAACTCGGAAATGATCGACGGCACCGGGGTCACTTCGTCGGTCGCGACTTTCACCCGCACGCGCGCATTCTGCTTGGGCGACAGGAAGTGGTAGACCACGTCGAAGCGCTGCTCCCGCTGCGGGAAGTCGACCGCGGTTGCGTCGATGAAATTCCAGAATTGCAGGTTCGGATCGTCGCGCAGGAAGCGCACCACCGACAGGATGTCGGCGGCGTTCGCGCGGACATTCAGTTCGCCGACCGCGATCTCGTAGCCGATGACGGCACCCGGAAGCCCGGTGCTGATCGCCTCGCCGATGGCCTGCAGCTTCTCGCTCATTTCAGCGCTCGATGGTTCCGACCCGGCGGATCTTCTTTTGCAGCAGCATCACGCCATAGAGCAGCGCCTCGGCCGTGGGCGGGCAGCCCGGAACATAGATGTCGACCGGCACGATGCGGTCGCAGCCGCGCACCACGGAATACGAATAATGGTAATAGCCGCCGCCATTGGCGCAGCTTCCCATCGAAATGACGTAGCGCGGTTCCGGCATCTGGTCGTAGACCTTGCGGAGCGCGGGCGCCATCTTGTTGGTCAGGGTTCCGGCGACGATCATCACATCGGACTGGCGCGGCGAGGCCCGTGGCGCGAAGCCGAAGCGCTCGGCGTCATAGCGCGGCATCGACATCTGCATCATTTCGACCGCGCAGCAGGCAAGGCCGAAGGTCATCCACATCAGCGAGCCGGTGCGCGCCCAGGTGACCAGATCGTCGGCGGTGGTGACAAGGAAGCCCTTGTCGGCCAGTTCCGCATTGAGGCCGGTAAAGAACTGGTCGTCCGCGCCGATCGGCTTGCCGGTGCGCGGATCGAGAATCCCTTTGGGCGCGGGTGATACGACAGCGCTCATGTGCAGCTCGCTAGTCCCATTCGAGCGCCCCCTTCTTCCATTCGTAAATAAAGCCGATGGTCAGAACGCCAAGGAAAACCATCATCGACCAGAAGCCGAATACTCCGAGTTCGCCGAACGTCACCGCCCAGGGGAACAGGAAGGCGACTTCGAGGTCGAAAATAATGAAAAGAATGGCAACCAGATAAAACCGCACGTCGAATTTCATGCGCGCGTCGTCGAAGGCATTGAATCCGCATTCGTAGGCCGAGAGCTTTTCCGGATCCGGGTTGCGGTAGGCGACGAGGAACGGCGCGACCAGCAGGGCGAGCCCGATGCCCAGCGCAACCGCGATGAATACCACGAGCGGGAGATAGGCCTGCAGCAGGTCGCTCATCTGTCTCCTCACAGGGCTGCGAGGCCGATCCGCCCGGCCAAAACGCCGTCCCCGGGCATCTGTCGGCGAACCGACGGATTGCCCTCCAAAACCCCAGCCCAGATTCGTTCCAAGAAGGAAGTTGCGGCAGCCTTAGCGCAGCGCATTTGCCCCCGCAAGCGCCCGAAAAGTCTGAGATTAGCAATCGCTCCCGCGGCAGGCGGCACCCGGCATTTCGCAGGCCCCGTCGCGGGTTAGCTTTCAGCCTCCCCGCACCGGAATGCAGCCTTGGTGGAGCTCCGCATCGCCGATTGCGGGCGATGCCGGAGCGCGGAAAAGGTTGCTCGCGCGCTTAGCACTGAGGACCGAAACGTCAGGTTCCGGACCCAAAATTGCCGCCGGAGAGACAAAGCTTTGTCCAACCAGTCTGAAAATCGAATCATCCCCGAAGCATGGAGAGTTACGGGGGCCCCGAGTCGGGATGTTCAGTTCCACCTGGCGGACATCGCGCGATGCACACTGGCGCTCGATCGCGCGTCGTATCTTCGCGGGTGTCACAATCGTGGGAACGAAAAGCTTCTCGTCAAATTCGAATCACGTGGGTTGTGTATGAAAGGCCCGCCGGTGTGACACAGCCCGAATTGCTTCGCCTGGGCGCTTGCGACAAGATTAAAGGATGCGCGTGACGTCAGGAAACCTGATTCGCTTCGTGATCGCGGCCGCTGCGGCGGCGGGTATGGTGTGGTTCGCGATCCCGTCTGCCATCGCTTTGCCGTCCGTCGGCGTAGCGGATGGCTATGCGCTTTCGGCACAGTCCAAAAAGAAGGCAACTACTAAAAAGGGCAAAGCCAGCCAGCCCGCAAAGCCGGCCGCCGGTTCGGATGGGCCGATACCGCGTACCGCCTTCTCCGCGGCCGACCAGAAAGCGGCGACCGTCGCCAATATGCCCGAGGCGCGCTTCTGGGCCGATTCGGAACGCGAATACCTGCGCGCGCTGCCGCCGAAGCCGGGTCCGTGGCTCATCCTGTCCACCGGAGGCGAGGACGGTGCCTTCGGCGCCGGCCTCCTGAGCGGATGGTCAAAAGCCGGAACCCGTCCGGAATTCTCGCTGGTGACTGGCGTGAGCACGGGCGCGCTGATCGCGCCCTTTGCATTTCTGGGATCGCGTTACGACGATCAGCTGCGCGACGCCTATACCACGATCAGCGCGATCGATATTTTCGAGGTCGGCGGCAAGGGTGAGAGCTTCCTCGATACTTGGCCGTTGCACAAGCTGATCGAAAAGCGGGTCACGCCCGAGCTGCTCAAGGACATCGCCGCCGAGCATGCGCGCGGGCGGCGTCTGTTCATCCTCACCACCAATCTTGACGCCGGCCGGCCGGTGGCATGGGATATCGGTGCGATCGCGACGCGCGGTGACAAGCAGGCGCTCGATCTGGTGCGCAAGGTGATGATCGCCGCGATCAGTATTCCCGGCGCATTCCCGCCCACCTTCATCGATGTGGAAGCCAACGGCCGCCCGTTCGCGGAGATGCATGTCGATGGCGGGCTCGCCGGACAATTCTATATCGCGCCCGATTCCATGCTTGTCAGCACGTCGACCGCAAAGCTGCCGGCGACAGACTTCTACATTATCGCCAACATGAAGCTTGATCCGGACTTCCAGCTGACCGAGCGCACGACGCTCAGCATTCTCGGACGGACCGTGAGCGCCGCCATCAAGTTCGTGACCCGCAATGCGATCGACCGCGCCTATGCGACCGCATTGCGCAGTGGCATCGGTTTTTATGTTGCTTATGTAAACCAGGATTTCAACGCGCCCGCACGCGGGCCGTTCGATCCGGATTACATGAAGGCCCTGTACGACGTCGGATATGCCAGGGGCGCTGGTCCCGACCCATTCCTGCGTCAACCCAATGACTATTCCATTCAGCCGGAGAAGGTGGCCCGATAACGCGGCTGCCCAAGGGGTAACACATGATGCTTGCACGATTGGCGCTCGCGGGACTGCTGGCTCTCGCGGCCATCCCGGAGGCCTCGGCCGCAGCCAAGGCGAAGAAGGCCAGTGGCGGCTTTGACGGCTTGTGGAGCGTTCTCATCATTACCGAGAAAGGCACCTGCGACCGCGGCTATCGCTACGCTGTTCGCATCAAGGGCGGGCGCGTCGGCCATGCGGACCCTGCCGGTTCAAGCTTCAGGATTTCCGGTAGCGTAGCGGGTAACGGCGCCGCGCGCGTGAGCGTCGTGCGCGGAGACCAGAGCGCCAGCGGGACCGGGCGGCTGAGCCGCGATGGGGGCACGGGACGCTGGACCTCCTCCAAGGGCGAATGCTCGGGCGTTTGGCAGGCCGAACGACGGGGCAGCTAGCATCGCGCCCCGGCCGCCCTATCTCTAGCCGGCCGTGATCCCGCGCCACTGTGCGGGACGATGGCGGCGGCGAGGCGGATGGCGAACGTTTTTTCGGACATTATCGAGCAGGCGCGCCTGACCTCCCAGGCGCTGTTCGAGTACGGCCACAGCCTGTTCGAGCCGACCGTGCGTCTCGGCGTGACCGGCCTGTCGCGCGCCGGCAAGACGGTTTTCATTACGGCGCTGGTGCACGGCCTCTTGCGCGGCGGCCGTTTCCCGGTCTTCGAAGCGATGGCGTCGGGGCGGATCGCCCGCGCCCGGCTGTCACCGCAACCCGACGATACCGTGCCCCGTTTCGCCTATGAGGCGCATCTCGAGCAGTTGCTGAAAGAGCGGCTCTGGCCGGAATCCACCAGGCAGATCAGCGAACTGCGTCTGATCATCGATTACCAGTCGCGCAACGGCGCGATGCGCGCGCTCACCCTCGACGTCGTCGACTATCCCGGCGAATGGTTGCTGGACCTGGCGCTGCTCACGCAAAGCTACGAGGAGTGGTCGGCCGAAACCATCCGGCTGTCGCGGCAGGGCGATCGCGCGCATCTCGCCGCCGCATGGCTCACTGACCTCGCCTCGCTGGACCCGAAGGCGCGGGCCGAGGAGCCTGTCGCACATTCCGCAGCAAAACATTTCACCAAATATCTGCGCGACTGCCGCGACGAGCGCTTCGCCCTCAGCCTGCTGCCGCCGGGCCGTTTCCTGATGCCGGGCGAACTCGCCGATTCACCGGCACTGACCTTCGCACCGCTGGACCGGCTGGAGGGATCGCCGCCGTCCGGCTCGCTGTGGGCGATGATGCGGCGGCGCTACGAATCCTACAAGGACGCGATCGTTCGTCCGTTCTATCGCGAGCATATCGCGCGGCTGGACCGCCAGATCGTGCTGGTCGACACTCTCACCGCGCTGAATGCCGGACCTGACGCCATCAACGATCTCGAGCGGGCGCTGGCTGCAATCCTCGACAGCTTCAATGTCGGGCGCAATTCGATGATTTCCGCGCTGTTCGCGCCGCGGATCGACCGCATCCTGTTCGCCGCCACCAAGGCCGATCTCCTGCATCATACCTCACATGACCGGCTGGAACGCATTCTCGAACGGCTCGTCACCGACGCCACCAAGCGCGCGGATTACTCAGGCGCCCGCATCGACGCGATTGCGATGGCCTCGGTGCGCGCGACCGGCGAAGCGCATGTCGGCGGTCCGCATGGCTCGCTGCACGCGATCATGGGCACGCCGCTTGCCGGTGAACGTGCCGGCGGCCGCGTGTTCGACGGCAAATCGGAGATTGTGATCTATCCCGGCGATCTGCCGGACGATCCCGACGCGATCTTCGAGGCCGAAACCCGTTTTCGCGGATTGTCCAACGTGTCGTCGGACGACGCGGATTATCGCTTTTTGCGGTTTCGCCCGCCGCTCTTGGAGCGAACCGATGCAGGCGTGCCCGCCCTGCCCCATATCCGTCTCGATCGGGCGCTCGAATTTCTGATCGGAGACCGTCTGAAATGACCGCCCGTCCGCGACGGCCCGCAATCTTTTCGCCCGACGATCCGAACGTGGTGGTCACGGCGGCCAAGGACGATCCGCTGGTCGAGATCCTGCGGGAGGCCGATGCCGCCGACGCGCACCTGCCGGCGGTCGCATCGGCGACGGCGCCGCGACGCCGCTTTCCCTGGCGCAAGATCCTGTTAGGTGCGCTCACCGGTCTGATTTCGCTCGGAATCGGACTTGCGGTGACGAAGCTGATCGAGGATCTGTTCGCGCGCTTCGAGGCGCTTGGATGGTTCGCCCTTGCCCTCGCAGGTCTTGCGCTGCTGGCACTGCTTGCCATCGCCTGGCGCGAGTTTGCCGGACTGTCGCGGCTGGCGAAGATCGATCATATCCGCGAGCGGGCGGCGGAAACGCTTGCTACCGACAACCGTGCGGACGGTCAGGCCATCCTCCGCGACCTGCTCGCGATCGAAAGCCAGCTGCCGCATCTGGCGCGCAGCCGGGCGAAACTGCAGGCGCATTTCTCCGAGATCATCGACGGCGCCGACCTGATCCGCCTTGCCGAGCGCGAATTGATGGCGCCGCTTGACCGCGAGGCGCGCCAGCTCGTCAGCAATGCAGCCAAGCGTGTTTCGATCGTGACCGCGGTATCACCGCGCGCGGCGATCGACATCTTCTTCGTGCTGATCACGACGCTCGGGCTCGCGCGCAAGCTGGCGCTTCTCTATGGCGGGCGGCCAGGCACGCTCGGGATGTTCCGGCTGCTGCGTCATGTGATTACCCATCTCACCATCACCGGCGGCATGGCGGCCGGCGACAGCCTGATCCAGCAGGTGATCGGACATGGCCTTGCGGCCAAGCTGTCGGCCCGCCTGGGCGAAGGCGTGCTGAACGGGCTTCTGACCGCACGGCTCGGCATTGCTGCGATCGAGGTGACGCGGCCGCTGCCGTTCTCGGCTCTGCCGCGCCCGACTTTGACCGAAGTCGCCGGCGGCGTGGTGAAAAGTGCGGAAGCGGCGGAGAAAAAGTAACGGCTTCAGAATCCCGTAATCACGCCGCTATCGACCAGAAGCCGGTTGAAGCGCCGTGCCTCGGCGCCGTCCTTGCAGGGATAAAACATTCCCTCGCAGCGCTCCAGAATCCGCTTTTGCTCGGCGAAGGTTGAATCGAGCGGCAGTCCGGCCGCCTCCTGGACCACCAGCGGCAAATACGGCGCATCGAGGGCGTCGCGCGCCGACGACAGGTCGACCGGCGTGAAGTTGATGGCATCGATGGCGTAATAGGCACTGAAAAAGCGCTGGTCGCGCGCCATGATGCCGTTGGCAATCTGCGCATCCGACATTGCGGGTTCGAGCAACCGCGGTGCGATGGCTGGCGGATGATCGCCGAACCGAACGATCAGGAAGGCCTCGTCCGGGTAATCGCGCTTCAGTTTTGCAACGAAGGCGGCATAGTCGCGTGCGCTGATGCTCTGGCGCCGGACATATTCGTCGGTCTCGGCATCGGCATTGAGCGGCTTCCAGCCGGGCGTGAGTTCGGGACGATAACGCGTATCCCAGGGGAAATGATTGGCGGCGGTGTAGACGAACAGGAACAGCGGATCGTTGCCGCGCTCCGTCCCAATCAGCCGCACGGCCTTGTCGAAATAGAATGAGTCCGGCTCGACGTCACCCGCCCCCATCTCGCGCGCGTCGATCAGTCGATCGATGCCGGCGCTCTTCTGGAAGCGGCGTGCGCTCAGGAAGGCACCGTAGGCAGGGTAGAGCGTGAAGGTCTTGTAGCCGCAGCGGCGAAGCGCTTGCGGCAGCCCACGCTTGATGCGGCCGGCGGCCAGCCGCGTGACGTAAAAGCTCATGCGGCCGAATGAGCGGGTCGAGAGCCCGGTGAGCACGTTGTATTCCGTGTACCAGGTCGGTCCGCCGGCGGCCTCCGTGATCAGCGTACGCGACTTGCCGTCGGCCGATGCGAAATGCCGGCCGTAGTCTGCGGGCACCTTCACGCCTGGCGCGCTCCTGATATCGAAGCTCGACTCGTCGAGCACCATGATGATGTGCGGACGCTTTCCCCCGGGCGTGCATTCGTCATCCGCTGGCAGAGCTTTGACCCGGCTTGCCACGGCGCGATCGACATCAAGCCAGCCGCTGTCGCTCAATTCCGAGAGCGACACCACCGTGGAGCGCGCAAAATTCGAGACATGATTGACGCCTTGGAACGGCTCATGCGGCTGTTCGGGGACCGCGTTCGACAGACCAATGATGGCGGCGAGCGATGCGGCGGCCGCCAACGCTGAGAGCAGGCGCGGAATTCTGGTCCGGTCGAGCTTCCACAGCACGACCAGCAGCACAACACCGAGCAACGCCGCTACGATCGAAACAATGCGCAGACCGGGCATCACCGACAGCAGAAACGTCAGGCTGTCGGGGTCGATCACCAGAACGTCGAGGAAGGTCGCCGTCATCCAGGTGATCTTGAACTTGAACTGCGAGACCAGGATCAGCAGTTCGATCAGACCGAGCGAGATCGCGGCCGCGAGCACAGCCCGCCGCAGCAGCAACAGCAAGACGCAGTTCAGCAATATCCAGGTCAGAAGCGCCAAGCCTTGCCCGAACGACCCGATTTCAGTCTGGCCAATCCGGATCAGTGCGAACAGGTGCAGCGCACCGGTCGCTGCGATCGACGGCCACGGCCCGCATAACGTTCGCTGCAGCGCCGAAAAGCTCCGCGAAAGGAAGGACATACCGGTCATCGACATGACTGCTGCAACCCGCGCTCAAACCCGGCGAACGCCACAATTTGTCATAATTCTGTAACGAAACTGTCATGACAAGCGTCGTCACTGCCGCAGGCGTGCGAAAAAAAGTCCGCAACGCCGCTGGCGCGACTCCGCCGATGCGCCTAGATTGAAGCTGTTCCTGGTGAGGGAACGCCGTTCGTTCTTCACCCAGGAGCCGTCCAATGGACGCAGGCGCAAGCGCCCTTCAGCAATCCATCACCCTCAAGCAGGCCAAGAAGCTGGTTCAGTGCATGGCGCACGAGCAGAGCTTCCTGCTGCTGTCGCCTCCCGGTGTCGGCAAATCCGAGATGGTCTACCAGGCGGCGGCCGAAGCCGGCCTGCCCTGCCGATCATTGCTCGGCACCCAGATCGCGCCGGAAGACGTTAGCGGCGTGCCGAAAATCGTCGGCGAGCGCTCGGTCTTCTGCCCGCCGCGGCTTCTTCTGCCGGAGATCGCGCAGACCTTCTGCCTGTTTCTGGACGAATTGCCGGCTTGTGCGCCCGACGTGCAGAAGGCGTTCTACTCCCTGCTGCTGGAGCGGCGTCTGGGCGAGCACGCCCTGCCCGCCGGCACCTGGGTGGTGGCCGCCGGCAACCGGCAGACCGACCGCGCGCTGGTGCGGGCGATGAGTTCGGCGCTGGTCAACCGCGTCACCATCCTCAATCTGCGGGTCGATGCCGACGAATGGCAGGACTGGGCGCGCCGGAGCGGCATCCGCGCCGATATCCGCAGCTACATCTCGTTCATGCCGGATGCGCTGATGCGCGAGGTACCGCAGGACCCGCAGCCATTCTCGACGCCGCGCGCCTGGGCACTTCTATCGCAGGCGCTGGACATGGCTGAGCAATCCGGCATCCTCAACCGCGACACCCGACGTGCGCTCGCCTTCGGCCGCCTGTCCTCCGAGGATGCCGCGGTGTTCTGCGCGCTGGCGGAAGAAGCCGTCGGCACCATGGCGCCGGTCGAGGCCTATATCGAGCGGCCGGACAACCTGCCGAAGGGCGAGACCGCGCGCTGGTTCATCCTGAATTCGATCCGCCAGAATGTCGCCGCCGGGCGGCTCGGCACGGTTACGCCGCGCGCAGTCGCGCGCTTCCTGCGCAGCCTGCCGACCGAGAGCCAGTTGATGCTGCTGACCGACCTGGTCGAGCAATGGGGCGCGCTTGGCGCCGACAAGGCGATGCTCGCGGTGCTGCGCACGGTGACAAAGCAATGACCGCTGCCGCCGCAACATCCGACAGAAACGCCGATCGCGCCACATTGAAGCGGATCGAGAACGGCCTGCGCATGGTCACGGTGCCGCTGCCGCATCTGGCAGGATTGGCTGCGGCGGTGCGCGTCAATCTCGACTGGCGGGTACCGACCATGGGCATCTTCGCTTCCGGCCGGCTGGTGGCCAATCCCGGATTCACAGCCAGACTCAAGGACAACGAGCTCGTCTTTGTGCTGGCCCACGAACTGCTTCATCTCGCGCTTCGCACCCATGACCGTGCCCGCGGCTCCGGCCGGCTCGAGTTCAACTACGCCCACGACTACATCATCAACGACATCCTGCGGACCGAACTCGGCTTCGCGACCATCCCGGCCGGCGGCCTCGACATGCCGGGTGCACGCCAGCGCTCGGCCGAGGACATCGTGATCGAAATGCGCCGCAACGCCGACCTGATGCGCTCGCGCAGCCAGGTCTGGGAAGGCAAGGACGCCTCCGTTCGCCAGGTCATGGGACAGGGTCAGGGCGGCGCCGCGAATGGCGAGACTGCCGGCGACGTGCTCGCCGACCAGACCGAGCGCGAGATGTTTCCGGCCGAAGCGCAGGACCAGGCGCAATCCAAGGCCAGGGTCGACGAGGCGATTGCGCGCGGGCTGGCGATTGCCGCCGCGATGTCGCGGCAGGGACGCGGATCCGCAGGTTCGGGAATGAGCGCGCAGGTGTCGGCGCTGCGCGGCCGCTTGCGGCCGGCCTGGCAACAGGCGCTGCAGCGCTGGATCGAGTCGTCGTCGGCGGGCGAGCGGACTTTCTCTCGCCCTTCACGCCGCGGCGGCGAGCGATCCGACATCGTCCTGCCGGGCCGAAAGCGCACCTCATGGATGCTCAATGTCGTGCTCGATACCTCGGGCTCAATGACGGATGAGATACCGCTCGCGCTTGGCGCGATCGCGGACTTCTGCGACGGCGCCGGTGTCGATCAGGTGCGCATCGTGCAATGCGACGCAGCCGTCACCGGCGACGAGACCGTGTCGCCGGACGACCTGTCGAGCTATGCGGTGCACGGCTTCGGCGGCAGCGACCTGTCGCCCGCCATGCTGATGCTGGCCGACGATCCGCTGGTCCGCGCCGCCGTCGTCGTCACCGATGGCGAAATCGCCTTTCCGGCCGAGCTCGTGCCCTACGACGTTTTGTGGGTGCTGCCGCGCGCGGCCGCATTCAGTCCGCCCTACGGGCGGGTCATCGCAATGGACGGGAGCAGGCCATGAAGGTGGTGCAGGAACTGGTCGCCTATTTCGACCGGCGCGGGCAATTGTCGAAGCGGCAGGTGCGGCAGTTGCTCGACAAGGGCTATCTCGCCGCCGATGCGCCGCCACACATGCTCGAACTCGGCAGCAGCGTCGGCGCCACCTATTATTTCCGGGTCAAGGGCGAGACCGAGGGCCCGCTCTGGGGCACCGATGTCTATACCGGCGATTCCGCCCTGGCACCGGCCGCCGTCCATGCCGGTCTGGTCAAGCCCGGCGAAAGCGCGGTGGTGAAGGTCACCGTGGTGGCGCCTCCGGCGCAGTTTCAGGGCTGCGTCCGCCATGGCGTGACCAGCCACGATTTCGGCCGCTACGGCAGCGCCTACCGGCTGAGCGGGATCTAACAGAGCCGGTCGCGGGAACACCTTGGCCAACGGCCCCCGCGGCCTGCTTTTTCGGGGGGCAGCGGCAAAACCCGCTCGGCCACGCTTGACTTGGGCGAGACCGAGATTTAAGTCCGCCGCACTGCCAACCCGGGGGCGTAGCTCAGTTGGTTAGAGTGCCGGCCTGTCACGCCGGAGGTCGCGGGTTCGAGCCCCGTCGCTCCCGCCACGTATGTGGCTCAGTTCCTTCACTTTATCTGGTTCTCGGACTTGGCCTTTTTCCGGCCCGGTCCGGTTTGCAGGCGCTCCGACGCCTCGAGCCCTCAGGGCAGACCGAATCTAAAAAGCTGGTTCCCTTGCCCGTCGGGTTCCAGGCCGCGATGATGCCGGCAACGCGCCGCAAGGCCCGGCCGGGCGCTGTTCGACCGGCCGGACGGGCGCTCGCGACGTTACCGGATCGCCGCAGCCTCAGTGGCGGGTGATGACGACTTCGAGATATTCACTCGGGACCACCATGGTGCCGTCGCCGGACGTGTTCATGCGCCCGATGAGGTCGACGATGTCCTGCGCAAGCGCCGCGCGTCCCACATCATCGATCGCCTCGAACGCCTTGAGCATCGGCCCGTAATACTCGCGGAAGATCTCGACGAAATGCTCCGGCGAGCGATAGCGAAAATTGAAGTTGCGCGTCTCGATGACGATCGAGCGCGCAGCCTTGCCGAACATTTCTTCAAGCCGCTCCGGTGTGCCCCACAGCGCCGCCGACTTGACGCCGGCCGGCGGCGGCAGATGCTTGCCGATGACCTTGAACATCTGTCCGACGAATCCGGCCGGAGTCCAATTGGCGAGACCGATCTTTCCGCCCGGTCTGCACACACGCAGCAATTCGGCAGCAGCGCGATCCTGGTCCGCCGTGAACATCACGCCGAAAGTTGAGACGACCGCGTCGAATTCTCCATCGGGAAACGGCAAGGACTCGGCATCCGCCTGTCTGAACCTGACCGAAAGTCTCTCGGCCTTTGCCCGCTCGCGACCGCGATCCAGCAGTGCATCGACATAATCGGTCGACGTCACGTCACACCAGCGGCGCGCAGCCGCCAGAGTGACATTGCCGTTGCCGGCAGCAACGTCGAGTACTGTCTGGCCCGATCGCAAGTCCATCGCCTCGGCCAGTTGCTCGCCGACGATCTGCAGCGTGGTCCCCACGACCGCATAGTCGCCGGAGGACCAGGCCGTCTGCTGCTTCTTCTTGACGGCCCCTAGGTCTGGGCCGGGCCTGGTGACGCCAGTAGGCGGGCATTCGATGATGGTGGTCATGGTCGGTTTCCTCAGAATTTGTTACAATTGCTTGTCCCGCGATAACGACAGTCGCTGATCGCTTCGCTTATGCGGGAGACAAATAGATCGCGGCCGGCGCGGACCAAATGATCGCGCTGCCACGCTTGTTGATCGATCGTCCAGACTTGCTATCGCTCGAGGAAGACACAGGTACGTCTTCCCCTCCTCACCCGGCACGAGCCGTTGCGCGAACGGGGATGTCATGAGTACGGATGTATTATCGGATGTGCTCTCGGCGGTGCGCCTGACCGGTTCGGTCTTCTTCGATGTCAGCGCCAGACCGCCCTGGGTTGCCGAAGCACCGCCGGCTGCGACGATCGCCAATGAGGTGATGCCCGGCGCGCAACACGCCATCGAGTATCACGTGGTCACGCGCGGCTCCTGCTGGATATCGCTTATCGACGGCGGCTCGTTCGAACCGGTGCAATTGCAGGAAGGCGACATCGCGGTGATGCCGCATGGCGACCCGCACGCTTTGTCGAGCGCTGCCGGAATGCGCGCTCGGCCAACGATGGATATCTATCGTCGCCCCGATGACAGCTCCGCATTGCCGTTCATGTTGCGAACCGGGAGCGAAGGCGACGTCGATACACATCTGATCTGCGGTTTCTTCAGCTGCGATATTCGTCCGTTCAACCCGCTTATCAATGCGCTGCCGCGTTCATGCGGCTGACGCGCGCGATGTCTTCGGACAGCGGCGGTCTTCTCGACCAGTTCATCCGCTATGCCACTCTCGAGAGCGACAACCGGCGCCCCGGCAGCCAGAGCCTGCTGAACAAACTTTCCGAGCTGATGTTCGTCGAAGTCATTCGCATGCACATGGATCAACTGGCGAATGACAATGCCGGCTGGCTGGCGGGTTTGCGCGATCCGCTCGTCGGCCGCACATTGGCCTTGCTGCATGCGCGGCCGGCCCATGGATGGACTCTTGACGAACTGGCGAGCGAAGCCGGCGCGTTACGCTCCGCACTGTCGGAGCGGTTCTCCCACCTCATCGGCTGTCCACCGATTCAGTATCTGACCCGATGGCGGATGCAGATCGCGGCCCGGCGGCTCGCGGATCGCAATGCCAAGATCGCCGCCATCGCCCAGGACGTCGGCTACGAATCCGAAGCCGCCTTCAGCCGGGCGTTCAAGAAAACCGTGGGCCAGTCGCCCAGCGACTGGCGCAACACAGCGTTGTGATGCCACGGCGCGTCCGGCCTCATGCGAGGAGCGGGACGTCCCTGACGTGTCCGCGTCTTGTCGGTTTATCCAGATATATCAGATAGTTAGGATTGGCACCGTGGGGCCGCAGCCCTTTCGGAAGCCCCGCGCCGGTTCCAAAATGCAGGAAACCCTTGCGGGACGGGCTTTTCTCGTTGCATCGCCCGCCTAAAAATGCTCTGGAGCCTTATAAACAAGGCGTTTCCGGTGAGTCCCGAATCGTCTAAACGCCACAATCAGCAGTTTTTCGTTTCCGCGCCCGATCAAGAGGAGGCCACCCATGGCTGACAAGAAGCCGGCGACCGCTCCGACCGTTACCCTGAAGCACCTCGCGGCTCAGTTGGCCGAGGATCATCAGTTGTCCAAGAAGCAGAGCGAGGCGATGCTGGGCGACCTGGTTACCGCCATCACCAAGCACCTGAAGAAGGGTGATCGCATCCGCATCGGCGGCCTCGGCATCCTGCAGGTTCGCAAGCGCGCCGCGCGCATGGGCCGCAATCCGGCGACTGGCGAGGCGATCCAGATCAAGGCGTCGAAGAAGGTCGCGTTCCGCGCCGCCAAGGAGCTCAAGGAAGCCGTCTGAGGTCATTCCCCGTCCACGGACGGGCTGCTCTCTTTCGAAATGCGCATTGGCCTTCGCCAATGCGCATTTTTTTTATTCGCGAGCGCTGCCGAACCAAAGCGGGCTTGCGGCGCCTGGTTAGAACACATCAAAGCTTTGGGCCATTGTCCGAATGACCGGTGGGAGTGACCGCACACACCACCATTGTTATGGGGCCCGATTGCCGAATTTTTTACCGGCAAGACGTTCAGGCTGCTCGGGTCACACCACCTCGAATGACAGTGCTTTCGCGGCGTCTGCGCGCCATCCGGAACCATGGTTGGAACGGATAAAAACTATCGTTGTTGATTTCTGTTTCTGATTTGCGATTGAACACATGATCGCTTGCGGCGATGCGACCTGCGCCGCTCCACCATCAGCGTCCGGCAATGCCGCGCGAGGGATACGATATGAATTTGCATTTCCGATCGCTGGCGGCGGCGGCGCTGTCGTTGGTCCTGTTTGCTCCGCAGGGTGTGGTGCTGGCGCAACCCGCGCCGCAAACGAAATTGCCTGCAACGACAACAGCGCCGGCCTCCCCCTCCGCTCCGCTGACCACGCCTGCGGCGCCCGGACCTGCGGCGCAAGCCCCCGCGTCCCAAGCGCCGGCCCCGGCTGTACCCGCAAATCCCACCCCGGACGTGACGCCGGCCGGACCCGCAACCGCTTCGCCGTCTCCCGGCACGATCCCCGCGCATATGCTGCCGCACGATCTAACGCCCTGGCAGATGTTCCTCGACGCCGACATCGTGGTGAAATCGGTGATGATCGGGCTCGTTATCGCATCGATCGTGACCTGGACGGTGTGGTTCGCGAAAAGCCTGGAATTGCGTTTCGAGAAACGCCGCGCGCGCAGCAAGAACCGCTGGCTCGAACACGCGAAGTCTCTGGATGAGGCGGAGCGCAAGTTCGCGAAAGAAAAGGATCCGGTGGCGCGACTGGTGCGCGCAGCGGCGCATGAGGTCGAATTGTCCCACATGCTGCCGAAGGACGGCGTCAAGGAACGCATCGTCTGGCAACTCGAACGCGTGGAAGCCACCGCGGGCCGCCGCATCAGCAACGGCATGGGCGTGCTCGCGACCATCGGCGCGACCTCCCCGTTCGTCGGCCTGTTCGGAACGGTCTGGGGAATCATGAACAGCTTCATCGGCATCTCGAAAGCGCATTCGACCAGCCTTGCGGTGGTCGCCCCCGGCATCGCCGAGGCCCTGCTCGCAACCGCCATGGGCCTGGTCGCCGCGATCCCGGCGGTCGTGATCTACAACATGTTCACGCGGTCGATCGGCGGCTACCGCCTGATCCTCGGCAATGCCTCGGCCAATGTGCTGCGCCTCGCCTCGCGCGATCTCGATCGCGGCGGCGTCACGTTGCGGCAGGCGGCGGAGTAGCGTCATGGCGGTACATTTCAGCAAGGACGACGAGGACGTCGAAAACCACGAGATCAACGTCACGCCTTTCATCGACGTCATTCTGGTGCTGCTGATCATTTTCATGGTGGCGGCGCCGCTCGCGACCGTCGACATTCCGGTCGAATTGCCGAGCTCCACCGCCGAGCAGACGCGCCGGCCCGACAAGCCGGTGTTCCTGTCGATCAAGTCCGACCTGTCGCTGGCGATCGGCGAGGACATGGTTGCGCGCGCCAGTCTTCCTGCGGCGCTCGATGTCGCAACCAAGGGCAATCGCGACGAGCGCATCTTCGTGCGGGCCGACCGGGCCGTGAGCTACGGCGACGTCATGGAGGTCATGAATGCGCTGCGCTCGTCGGGCTATCTGAAGATCGGCCTCGTCGGGCTGCAAGCGGCGGACGCGGGAACTACGCCGAGATGAATGCGATCGCCTGGATCGCAGGTGTCGATCGGGATGACGAGCTGCATCTGGGCCGCTGGGTCGCTGCGGTTGCGTTCGTCGTGGTCGCGCATGCGGCGATCGCCGCAGCATTCATGTATGTCAAACCGGACGAGGGCATAACAGGTGCAGACGTCCCGGCGCTGATGATCGAGTTCGCGCCGGAAGCCGCCGCACCGGAAACCGAGTCCGATCTTGCACCGGGGCCGGAGACCTTCGATTCACAGGCGGCGATGCAGCCGGAGGTCAAGGAGCAGGCAGCCGACGAACCGGTGATCGAATTGCCGCCGGTGCCGTCGCCCGAACCCGATCTCGTGCTTCCGCCCAAGAAGGAAGAGGTGGTCGAAAAGCAGGAGGTGCCGCAACCCAAGCCGCCGGAGCCGGTCGAAGCGCCGGTGCAGCAGCAGGTCCAGTCGGTGAAGCAGCCGACGTCGAACCCGAAGGCGGACAAGCGCGCGGACAAACCGGTGGCGCCGCGCGCCGGCACCACCGCCGCACGCAATGCCATGGCAAGCTATGCCAGCACCCTCAGCGCACATCTGCAGCGTTTCAAGCGGCCAGCCAAGGGACGCGGCACCACGGTCGTGAGTTTCACGGTCAATCGCAGCGGGAAGGTGGTGGCGAGCCGGATCGTTCGGTCGTCCGGCTCTTCGGCGGTGGACGACGAGGCACTGGCCATGATCTCGCGCGCGCAGCCGATGCCGCCCTTCCCGGCGATCATCACGCAACCCGAGGAAAGCTTCGTTCAGGCGATCCGCTTCCGTTGACGGAGCGGTTTGCGCGAAGATCCCCACACGGATGCGCTACAATCCCCACCGCTGCTGCGCAGGCGATCCATCGACCGGAGCGGCCGAAACGTCTGCCGTTTTCCGGCCAAATATCCTGTCCCACAGCGTTTCGTCTCCCGGACCGTCAGGCCGCACGGCGCTCGGCTGCGCTGCGGGTTCGGCGGATGCCGGCGCAGTCACCGCGAGCCGCGCGGCGATATCGGAAAAGCCCCTGCCGATCGCCTGCTCCAGTATGCCGTCACGTTGCTGCAGGTAACTCTTCAGCCGCGCGATGTCCTCGTCCGGCGGGCTGAAGCGCAAGGCGTCGATCTGGTGCCGGATGTCATGGAATTGCTGATTGATCGCGAGCGACATGCGATCGAGCGCCTGCTGCACATCCACGGCGCTGGCGCCGTTCTTCCGTTCGCCGCGGATCAGTTGCGCCGCAGAGGAATCCTCCGGCAAGCGGTCGAGCGCCGTCAGCAAATCGTCGACCGAGACTTCCTGGTTGTCACGGTTCTGCGCAAGCTCCTGAGCCAGCGTGACGATGACGTTGAATTCTTCGGAAAGACCAGGAAGGCCGCTCTTGGACGGACTGCCCCGCTCGATCTCCATCAGTGCTTGCATCGCCGCCCGGAAGGCGCGGTCGATGTCCATCTTGCGCAAGTCGAACTGACGGCTCGCATTGGGAATGAGCGTCATCGCTAGGATCAAGTGAGCCGCCGATACCGTGCCGTGATTGAATTCACGCGCGAGTTTGGTGGTCTTGTGCAGGCAGTCGGACGCCGACTTCGTACACCCCTCGATCTTGGTGTCGGCTTGCGGCACCGGCAGCGGTTCGTCGCTGCGGCCGGTTACACTCCCCGCATCCACAACCTGTCCGTCGATTTATGGCGACTGATACGTGTTCATTGCCTGCTCCCAGCCATGGCCTCGTCGCGTCGACCTCGTCCGGTCAGGCCGCCCTCTCCGCCGGAGATTGCGGCCGTTCCGGCGCGTCTGTTCCTGTGCCCCAATCCGATGGCGCGGGCGGATCGCGCGGCGGCATGGCAGCCTGAGCCATCAGTTGCGCGACACTGTCGGCGAGAGAAGGAACGTGAACGGGCTCGGATCCGCGCGCGTCGGTCTCGGGTCCCGGCGGATGGCGATCGTCCGTCGTGGCGAACGCAGTCCGGTTCACGGTCGTCACGTGAGCGGCATCGACGTCCGTCTGTGGCAAGTCCTGGGGCTGCTCCGGCTCCGCTGCCGTCGCTGCGGTTCGATGTCGACGGCGACCGCTTCGAACGGAGATTGCGTCGCAGCGTCGAGATCGCCGGCAGGCAACGCGTCCTGCGCCACAACGACCGCTTCGGCAATCACGACGCTTTCCGGAACGGGACTTCCAGATGCCAAGGTCGCTTCACTGGGATCCGGAATCCCGTCGCTGTTCGACGTCCCATTCAGCAACACCAGGACGTCGGACAATTCCGGAAGCATGCGCTCGATGCTTCGCAACGCCCGGAATTCGGGCGTGCCGTCGAGTTGCACCTGAACGCGATCGCGAATGTCTCCCAGCGAATGAGCGACGTCATCGAGATCTGGAAAATCAGCGATCGTTCGCTCGATGGCCTGCAACGCGCGATAACGATCCAGCTCCGCGAAGCGCCGCTGAACGTCGCCGTGAAGCGTCTGGAGCGACAGCAAAATATCCGTCTGCACCGTAGCCGTCATGACCACCCCCACAACCAGGATCGGTCATACGCTACCAACTAACCTCATAGGTTGCAACACAACTTTCATGCGACCAAAGGGTGCAATCCGGTCCGACCGAAAGGCCCGATGGGAAACGCTTGTGTTCAAGGAATTGGTGGGCGGTGACGGGATCGAACCGCCGACCCTCTCGGTGTAAATTAGAGTGGTAGGAATATCATCATAAATTGGACTGATTTCTAAGTTGCCGTAAGTGAGAAATTGTCGTTTTCTCACTATGGCTTAGTGAGTTTTATGGCAACACGCGAGCCATTGCCTATCCGGCGAAAATGATTACCCTAGGGGGCAGGTTTTCCCTGCTCGGGGTAACATGTTTTAAGCTTCAAGGATTTTGCTCATGCCAAGATGGACGCAACGCCCCTCTAAGTTCCAGTTCACAGACCTCGCCCTGCGTACCCTTAAGCCCGCCCTTCCCGGCCGTCGCGACGAATACAGGGACGCCAATTGCGACAACCTCTGCGCCCGCGTCACGGATCGCGGAACCGTCACTTTCTCGGTCATGCGGCGGCAGGCCAACACCGGCAAGTTGATCCGGGTGACTTTAGGCAAGTTCCCCCAGATGAGCCTCGCCAAGGCCCATGAGGCGGCGAAGGAGACGCGGGCCGAGCTAGCAACCGGCGTCAACAGGAATGAGGAGAAGCGGGTTGAGCGCGCCCGGATCAAGGCCGAGGCCGACGCGAAGGCGCTGGCCGCGATCACGTTCGGCGACATGGCCGAGGACTTCATCCGGCGGCAGGTGGTGAAGCAAAAGACGGCGCGCGGGACCGAGCAACTGATCCGGCGCGAACTCGTTTCCCGCTGGGGCAAGATGCCGGTGGCAGATGTGAAGCGGCGCGACATCATCGATATGGTCGAGGAGATTGCCGAGTATTCCGAGCATGCGGCACATCAAGCGCTAATCTATGCCAAGCGGGTTTTTTCCTGGGGAATTGGCCGGGACAAATACGGACTCGACTCCAGTCCCGCTACCCACGTCTCCGCCCGCGATCTGATCGGCAAGCTGGAGTCACGTGATCGCGTTCTGACGGATGCTGAGCTCGCGCTGATCTGGCAGGCGACGGGCACCGATGATCCCTATGACGCCTTTGTCCGCCTATCGATGCTCCTAGGCACCCGCCGTGCCGAAACCGCTGGCATGGCCCATAGCGAGATAACCGGCACCGTCTGGCACCTGACACGCGAGCGCACCAAGAACAGCGAAGCACGCGACGTTCCCCTGCCCCCGCTGGCGCTGGATATCATCGCAGCGCAGCCACGCCACAATGGAGGCGACTATGTGCTGAGCACGACGGCGGGCGAAAAGGCGTTGTCTGGCTTTTCCAAATACAAGCGCCGTCTTGACGCCAAGCTAGCAACCATGACTCCCGGTGGCGTTCCTGACTGGCGCATTCACGATCTGCGCCGGACCATGCGCACCGGGTTGGCCAAGCTTCGAGTCCCGCATGACATTGCCGAGCTTGCCATCGGCCACAAGATGCGCGGTGTGGCTGCGGTCTACAACCGGCATACGTATGCGGATGAAATCCGCGCCGCAATCGAGGCATGGGCCAACATGGTGGAGTCCATCGTCTCGCCACCGCGCCAAGCTGCAGCGTAGTCCGACAACCATCCGTGATGATAAGGCCCGCCATTCGTGCGGGCCTTTTCGTTTCTGCCGCAAGCGTCACCGACACCGTGTTCTAGAAATCGATCAATCATCGATTTCCGCGCCGTCTGTCAGAAATCGTGGTGACCTCAAATTCCGCGCCGCAAGTCATTCCGGATAACGCCGGGCGTCGGCCGAGAATCACCCCGCGTTGTGATACATTCCGATTGTGCTCGCGAGATTCGCGGGCCGCGCGTCACCGTCGCTGGGCTTCTCCTCGCAAGGATCGAGGCCCCCCACGGTTCCCAGAACACAGAACGTCACAGGGCGAAGGGATTCGCATGCGCTTCGGAATATGTCTCACGTGCGAAACCGTGTTCCAGCACGGCGGCAACGCCAAATACTGTTCGACCAATTGCCGCGTTGCCGCGCATCGCGCTCGCCACCTTATCGAAATGTTCCGCGCAATCGAAAGAGCAAAGGAGGCCGCGCATGTGCTCGCGTCCGAGACCGCCAACATCAAGTGAAATTCTCGCCATGGCGCGCGAGTCCATTGAGGGGATGCGCAGCGGCACTCTTCAGGTCTGCGCCATCGCGCTCGAATTGATCGAGGATGGCCGAGCCGATGAGGCCGCCACCGTCCTGCGCAACGTCCGCGACAAGCTGAGAGGCGGAGGCGTGGCGAACTAGTTACCCGCGTCGGCACGACCGGCGCGCACATAGGCTAGCCCACATGCCGGGCCGAACCTGCGGGATACGCGACCGAGGGGGACGAAACCGACCATCTGCGGATGCCGGTATGTAGCTGAAAGAAAAACCCGGCGGCCTGATTGCAGGTCATCGCCGGGTTATTCAGTGAAGCGATGGATGAGGCGTCCAATCCAATTCCATCGCAGGAGCGGGAGAACCTTCGCAGGAAACCCGCATGAACGTTATAGCGGACGGATCGCTATGATTCAAGTTCAGCGTCAATAAGCGCACGTCAAAGCCGACCGCATGACCCCGGCTTCCACGACCACTAACAGCGTCGTGTTGTGTCATCCGGCCTATGTCCGACGAGAGACTCGTCTCAAGTGTCAAGGACGTGGCTTTGCCATTCGCTGGCAAAGCTATGCCCTCCTCCTGATCTGAACTCAGTGTCAGGGACTAAGGAAGGAAGGAAGGAAGGCAGTCGCGAGCTTCAATGCAGGTCGTAACCTAGCTGATCATTCACGGCAGTTTGGGGGGAGCAAGCTTTCAAGGGCGTCACCATCATCACAACGAACAACGAGAGGCAAACAATGCCCGGCGACAAATTCTATTCGTCCCTAGAGTGGAAAGCTCTGCGCAAGGCGGCGCTCAAGCGTGATCGCGGCCGATGTACCGCGCCTGGCTGCATCGCCAAGGCAACTCACGTTGACCATATAGTCTCACGTCGCAACGGCGGACTCGACATCATGGAGAATGTGCGCAGCCTCTGCCGCGCACACGACAACATGGTGAAGGAGAGTGCTGCCGGTGTTCGTGCCCGTGGTGGTGTATTCAAGGGCTGCGACGTGCTCGGCATGCCATTGGACCCGCGTCACCCGTGGCATGCCGACCACGTGCGATGCGGCGTTCGAGACGTACCGGGGGGGACATCGATCAAGAGCGCGAATCGGGCGGCGCGACCGCTTCGGGCAAACGCTCGCAGTAAGTTTCGGGGACGCGGCTAATGGGTGCCCGTGGCCCCGGCGCTAAGCCTGTCAGGAAGGCCGCACAGGCGACCAAATCCCCGCAGATGTTGCCGGACTGCGCGCCGATCTGGACGGACGCCAGCAAGCCCCTGTGGCGTCGCGTGGTGGCATTCTGCGAAAGCCTGCCGGTTACGTCTGGGCCATTAGCTGGCCAGCTTTGGCGCTGTCAGCCGTGGCAGCGGAAGTTTATCCGGGATGTCTTCAAGACGGATCGGCGCGGCAAGCGGCTGACAAAAACGGCCGTTCTTTCTGTCGGGCGGAAGTCCGGAAAGACCGATCTGGCGGTTAGACTGACTTTGGCTTTCATGGTGGGGCCTTGTTCCGAGCCACGCGGCGAATGCGTCAGTGCTGCGCAGGATCGGGCGCAAGCCTCCCGAATCTTCTCCGAGATGGCGGCTATCGTTCGGGCGGTTCCATGGATGGAAGCCCGCATAAATATCCGGCGGCACGACAAGTTTATGGAGGATATCGGCGAAGGCGGGAACGGCTCGACCTATTCCGCGATCTCTAGCGACGTTGCCGTGGCGTTCGGCAAGTCCATTTCCTTTTTTGTGTTCGATGAGTATGGCCAGAGCACGAATTCAAACCTGTACGATGCTCTTGATACCGCGATGGCGGGCCGTGAGAACGGCATGGGCATGGTTATCAGCACGCAAGCGGCAAGAGACGACATGCCGTTGTCGCAGCTTATCGACTACGGACTCCGGTGCGAGCGCGGCGAAATCGGCGACAAGACATTTCATCTGACTCTGTTTTCCGCGCCCATGGATGCCGACATAACGAGTCCGGCAACGTGGAAGCTCGCGAATCCTGCTATCGGCACATTCCAGAGCAAGGATGAAATCGCGCGCATGGCCGCGCAAGCCGAGCGGATGCCGAGTAAAGAAAATTCATTCCGCAACCTGATCCTGAATCAGAGAGTCGATAGCGTCGCGCATTTCCTTTCCCCTGCGATCTGGAACGGTTGCGCGGCACCCGTCGACCTGGACTCGCTTGCGGGCCGTCCCTGTTATGCGGCTTTGGACCTGTCGGGATCGCGCGACATGACCGCGCTTGTTCTCGCATTTACGGACGATGACGGCGCGGCGGACCTGCTGCCGTTCGCATGGCTTCCGGGGGAGGATTTGCGGGACCGGGAGGATGCCGACCGCGCTCCTTACGTTCAATGGGCAAAAGATGGCCACTTGCTGACAACTCCCGGCAAGACAATCGATCCAAAAGCAATCGCGATAAAGATTGCCGAGCTTAATGGCCGCTATAAAATCCGGGGACTGGCGTTTGATCGGTGGCGGATCGAGGATTTGCGGCGGGAGCTAGACGCCATCGGTTGCCCGGTGGAGCTTGTGGAGTTTGGACAAGGATTCAAAGACATGAGTCCCGCCGTCGATGAATTCGAGCGGCTATGCTTCGAGTGCAAGCTGAGACATGGCGCGCATCCGGTGCTGGCTTATTGCGTCAGCAACACAAAAATAGAAGCGGATGCGAGCGGAAACAGGAAGCCGAGCAAAGCCAAGTCTATGGGGCGGATCGACCTTGCCGTCGCTGCGATCATGGCGACCGCTGCAATCACGAAAGCCCCGCCACCAAAACCGGCATCCGTATATACAAAGCGAGGAATTCTAGTTTTCTGAGATGACGCCACGCTCAATCAAGCTTTGACGATAACCAGAATAATTGTTTACGCGCCAATACCAAACGGACAACCGGCGATAAGTCACGAACACCCTCAGCATACTGAACATAGAAACTATCATGAAAACAACCGGAGCGACCGACTTGAGAACGAACGAAGCATCGGCCTCATTCCTAAGGTTTGTCGCTATGATAAAGAGACCAATGGACATACTAATATAAGACCCGATGTATCCCCACTGAGCCACGAAATACATGTATCGATCTTCTTTGTTCTCCATAAACGCCTTTATTCGCTCGAATTCTTTCAATGCTGAATTCTTATTTCGCTCAACCCAACCTTGTTTGCTCTTTTCGAAATACGATTTGAACGCAGGTGTCGTCATGTTTGCGATGACAGAAGCGAAATAACCAATCACAGCCCCGGCAATAAGCGTCAAAGTGAATTCAGACATGGCGTACCCCCTCGCATCAATTCTAGCTAGGTTTGCGCAACCAAAGCGTGCGCTCAAGGCTATTCGTCTCGTTTGCCGAACATGTCCATAATTAGATTTGCGCGACCGATGCACGAAATACAGTCGCGGCGGATAGAGCATTTCTCTTTGCCGCAAATAATCGGAATCAACTCGTTCCGGATCGGCCGAGTCGCGTAGGACCGCAACGCATCCGCAACCAGCAATGCAGTAGCGGGGGAAAGGCGCACGATGCGCTGTGCCTCCGCCCGCGCCTCTATGCGTTCCGCAAGCGCGGCGATTTTGTGTGGGGGCCAAAACGAGCGGTGATCCATGCGAAACATGGGTAGCACATAGTTCTTGCTTTGTTCTATGATCTGGATTATATTCACAGTTGAAGGGAGCCTGATAACTAGGGGGACTCCCAATGCGGTTAAGCGACCTTCAAGAGTCGCGTGGCGTAATGGTTGCCGAGATTCGCAGCCTTATCGAAAAGGCTGACACCGAAAAGCGCGATCTAAGCGACAACGAGCGCGCTCGCTTCGACGCTCTCAAGAATGAAATCAGTGGACTGGATGACCGCATTACGCGCGCTCAGACGGTTGCCGATCTTGAGCGGATTGCAAATGCTTCGCCGATCACTGGCGAACGTTCGGGCCATCCTGATTTAAGCCGCTATTCGCTTGCCCGCGCAATTCGCAGTGCCAGCAATGGGAAGCTGGACGGACTCGAAGGCGAAATTTCTGCGGCGCTTAGCAAGGGCCGTGAAGCACGCGGCGTGATGGTGCCAACCAGCATTCTGCTAGGCGAGGCCCGCTCGCAAACCGTGGGCGATACCACGAAGGGCGGTTATCTCGTTAAGACTGAATTGGGCAGCGTCGCAGACCGCATTGATCGGCCCGCGCTCCGAGTGGAGTCCATGGGCGCAACGGTTCTGCGAAATCTTGTCGGCGACCTCGACCTACCGAACCTTGCCGCAAGCGGCTCCGTGTCGTGGGTAGGCGAAGACTCAAACGCGACTCGCACGGACGCGGAATTCGAAAAGGTGAGCATGTCGCCTAAAACCGTCGCTGGCGAATATCAGCTTAGCCGCCGTCTCTTGATCCAGAGCAACGAAAGTATTGAAGCTCTGCTACGTCGCGACTTGGGATTCCTACTTGCTCAGGCACTGGACGCCGCTGCAATCCAGTCTAGTGGCGCACCATCGCAACCGGAAGGACTCCTTGGCTCCGGACTCACGAAGGTGACGACTGCAGCCACGCTGACCGATACCGTCGCCGATCTTATCGCGGCGCTGGAATTGGATGACGTGACAGGTACGCGCGCGTTCCTAACAAACCCCTACGTCATGAGCCTTGCGCGCAAGGTGAAAGACGGTGAAGCGCGGCCGATCCCATTTGCGCAAATCTTCCATGGCGAGCGGGTTGAGTCTTCGACTCAGGTTCCCAACAACATCGGAAGCGGAAACAACAAGTCCGCTTTGATCTGCGGACTCTGGGACCAACTTGTTGTCGGATACTGGAGCGGAGTCGATATCCTCGCAAATCCGTTTCACTCGGATGTTGCCAGCAAGGGCGGCTTGCTCTTGCACGCATTCCTTGATGCTGACGTTGCCGTCCGTCATGTCGGCGCGTTCAAGTATTCTGAAATCAGCTAAGCGGCGTAGCCATGAACGTGGAACGTCGCGTATCCTCTGACATTCGCGCTGTAGGGGCCACCGACCTACCGCGCCTTGTCGGCTATGCGTCAGTCTTCGACTCTCCCGCCGATCTGGGGGAGTTTGTCGAAACGGTTAAGCGCGGCGCGTTCACGCGATCATTGCAATCTAATTCCATCGATCCCGTCGCTTTAGTGAACCATCGGCCGGAGCTGATCATTGGGCGTCGCTCCGCAGGGACATTGCGCCTCAGTGAGGACAACCGTGGACTCAAGTTTGAAATCGATTTGCCGCCAACTCAGACGGGCCGCGATCTGGCGGTATCAATCGAGCGTGGCGACGTTCGGGGTTGCTCATTCGGTTTTGTTGTGCCGTCTGGCGGCGATCAATGGACGGTGCGAGGCGGCAGAGCGCAACGTGATCTATCGGACGTAGAATTGCATGAAGTCACGGTTACGCCGTGGCCTGCATACACAGACACGACGGTTGCATTGCGCGCGTTCCAGTCGCGCTATAGCCCGTCGCTTTATATGACTCACGCGCGTCTCTATCTGGAGACGTTGTGACATGGGTTTTATTGACAGACTATTCGGACGCGAAATCCGCTCCGCCCGGATCAAGTCTAGCGATCCCTACCTTGCGCAATTCTTTGCCATGCGCGAGTCGGGCGCTGGAGTCACTGTTACGCCGCATGCCGTCGAAGGCTTGGCGGTAGCTACCGCATGCATTCAAGCGATTGCCGATGCCGTGGCGATGCTACCGTTGAAGGTATACCGCAAGCTAGGCGATGCGGGCCGTGAGCTTGTATCGGACCATCCTGTAGCCCGTCTATTTGATGGCAGTGTTAACGCGCATCTTGTTGCGGCCGAGTGGCTGGAGCTCATCGTTTCGCATGCACTCTTGCGCGGCAATGCGTACAGCGAAATCATTCGAGACGGGCGCGGCGCACCCGTCGAATTGATTCCGCTGCATCCCGATCTTGTAAACGTCGTCCGCATCGTCGGTAGCCATCGCATCGCCTATGATGTTGCGAGTCCGGATGCCGGGCCGCAACGCCGCGTGATGTCTGAAGACATGTTTCACCTTCGCGACCGGAGCGACGATGGCATCATTGGACGTTCGCGGTTGTCGCGCGCAAGAGATGCATTCGGCAATGCCATCGCGGCAGAGACCTATGCATCGTCCACATTCGCGAATGGCGCAAGCTTCTCGGGCCTGATCATTCATCCGACTCAGATTGGCGAGGATGCACATAAGCGCCTGAGCGAAAGCCTCGCCGCGTTCAAAGGCAGCGGAAATGCTGGCAAGCTGGCATTGCTTGAGGAGGACATGAAGTTTGAGTCGATGTCGGCAAAGCCCGATGAGGCGCAAGCTCTGGAATCGCGCCGCTTTAACGTCGATTCGGTTTGCTCAATCTTCAAGGTGCCGCCACCTGTCATTGGCCACTTGGAGGGATCGAACTACTCGAGCTTGCAGGAAGTCCATCGCATGTTTGCGAGGAATGGCGTGCAACCATGGCTCAATAAGATTGAGCGAACAGTAGAGCGGAGTCTGTTCTCTGAGGAAGGGCGGAGACTCCACGAATGCGAATTCGATACCGACCTATTGCTGAAGACCAGCATGCTGGAACGATACCAGTCATATCGGCTTGCACGTGAGACGGGACTCGCTAGCGCGAATGAATTGCGCCGCTTCGAGAACTTGAATCCGCGAACGGATGCAGGCGGCAGCGAATACTTGAGTCCGCTGAATATGAAGCCGGAACAGAGCGGCAAGAAAAAAGAGGACTAAACATGGCCACGCTTTGGATTCGAGAATATGCGACCGTTGCCTCTGCGCCTCGCGACACTGGCATGATCGATACCACGTTGCAGGCTGCAGAGGAGCCTGCCGTTAATGACCAGACGGTGACGTTCACGACGACCACGCAGTCGGCTGCATTCAACGCGTCGACTCGGTTCATAACGATTGTTGGCAGTGCCGCATTTCATTATGCCGTTGGCACAAATCCGACTGCGACAACCGGCGCTCTAAAGATTCCAGCGGACACACCGTGGACAATCGCGGTGACCGCTGGGGACAAGATTGCGGCCGTTGCGGCATCATAACTGCGCATGCTTTTTCTGACATGGAGCATGCGCCCGCCGATCTGCGAGAACGTCACGCCTTGCGGATCGGCGGCCCTAATTGCGGTGCTTGCCCTCTCTGGGTACCGCACAACGTAGCGGCCCCACTTATCCGCTACGTGCGAGCGCGGTGGCTTCCTTGGCACCGCGCTCGCAAATTTCACGGCGCGTCACTTGGCGGGAGCGACTCGGATGTACAGTCCTCCCGCGCTTTTTTTAGGTGTGCGATGGCGAACGTGGCGGAGCTACTTAGGGAATTGTTGGCTGTCCTGGAGTCCGGCGCGGTGACGCCGTTTGAATTCTCCGGAGTCGCACGGGCGCAATTGCGCAAGCTTTTATGCGATGGGGGCATGTCGTGGGGTGCCGCTGATAAGCGAGCGGCGGAAATTGTTGAACGCATTGTCGGGCCGCTGATCACGGAACCGGCGCATGTACCGCAGGCCGATTACACGGAGTCCAACTGCGTGGTGTGCCGAAAATCATTCCAGCACCCTAATCACAAGATGCGCAAATATCTCTATTGCTCCGCGCCTTGCAAACGCTCTGCAGACTGGCAGCGGAAGAAATCCAAGTTGCGGATGCAATCAACAATGAAGAAACGGAAAGCGGCATGATCACTGTTTTGGAAGCGGCGTCGTTGGACTTGATCGATATCGAGACCGCCGCTCTGGCGCTTGGCATTGATGATGATGACGCGCAATTGCCTGCACAGATATCGGCCGCCAGTGCGCTTGTGCAAAGCTACTGCGGACGCGAATTCAATATTGCCACCGTTCAAGAGGTTGTCACCAGCATCGATGCGGCGTCGCTGATCCTGTCACGCTTCCCTGTCGTGGACGTGGAGTCAGTGGTGGAGGATGACGTGACGCTGACGGTGGAGGAATGGGAGGCCGATGCCGCAGGCGGCATTCTTTACAGGCTCCGCAATGATCGGCGCGGTTCATGGTGCGCCCGGAGAGTCGTCGCTATCTATGACGCGGGATTCCATGACGTGCCTCAGGCCGTGCAAGCTGCGACAATCGATCTAATCCGCATCCGCCGTAGCAAGGCGAGCCGAGACCCGCTGCTGCGATCAATCGACATTCCCGAAATCGTCAGTGAGTCCTATTGGACTGGAAGCGTGCCCGGTGAAGTTGGGGCGGGCCTTCCTGCTGACGTGCGGGCGATGCTGGCACCATATGTTGTTCGAAGGGCTGTGGCGGCATGAGGCCGCGTCGCTGGCGTGCTGATCTAGGCGCTTATCACAGTGGTGGGCGGAATCGATTAACCCATGTCCTCAAGTGTAAGCGGACGTGGCGCACCGGCATCACAAATTTCAAACGCTTGGATGTCCGCTGACTTGAATGCCGCCCGCGCTGAGCCATTAGTCCAGCCAACCAAATTGTAGTGGCACAGGTCTCCGGTTTTGGTTGTCTCTTGGCGAGGCTCAACCTCATTCGGTATCACTGAATCCGGTATTCTCCAGAATATTGGGGGGTCACCGGCAACGGATGGGGGGTAGAATGCGCAGATATGATCACAGACGGGATGTTCGCCGATGCAATCTGCTTCAACCACCGATATCCCGCCTCCTGTAGAGTTCTGGAAGGCTGTGCTTCGGAAACGGTTCTTTTCTCGATCAAAGTGTTGAGGGTGTAAAAGCCGAATGAACCTCGCCACCTGTTAGCCCCCGTCGCAATCATTTCGAATGCTTGTTGAAGACTCAGGTCTTCATGAGCTTCTATTTCTACATCAGCCTCCTCGAATGCCACTGCGAGCTTTCCGGAGGGGTAGACATAAACCTCGATGCAATTGTCAACCAAGTAGCCAACAACGAGGATTGATCCGTCAGCGGCGGCGAACGCATCCGCCTTCTCGAATCCAGAAGCCATCATCCTATTTGCAACCGCTACGCTGCGAGCGGCAGTCACAAACGAAGGTGCTTTACCTTCGCCGAACTCCCACCCATCCGGCAAACTGAGAAAGCTGAATATTTTTGCTGCGACGCCAGTGGCAGTCGTCCTCAAAGTGATCATTTTTCTGTGGAGACCTTCTTTTCCATATACGCCTTAAGTGCCGCATCCATGTCCGCCTGCGAAAGCATCGGCATCTTTGTTGCGCCCTCCACAGTGCCAATCAACTCTGAAAGGAATTGATGCAAGGTCTTGGCCGTAGCGTAAGCCATGTGCAGTTTCGCAATCGGTTGGTTGTCCAACAGCAGGACGAGTTGAGTGTCAGCGTTGCTGACCCCGGAGCTGAAGCCGTTGAAATAGAAGCCCGGCACACCGGGTATGTTCGTCGGCTCCTGACGCCCGAAAGCGTCACCCAAGGGAGAACGGTCAGCCATTGTACGATCCCAAATGACGTTTCATGTATACCCTAGATAGATAGGGATTAAATTTCCAGCATGTTGGAGGTGGTGCGGGCTGAGGGGATCGAACCCCCGACATCTTCGGTGTAAACGAAGCGCTCTACCGCTGAGCTAAGCCCGCCCTTCCCGCTCGCCAATTTCGAGCGGAAGGTTACCCAAAATGACGCCCCTCAATATCGAGCGTCGTAACCCTTTGTTTTTAGTACACTATTGGCAAAGTGTAAACGAGATGCTCTACCAGCTGAGCTAACCGCCCGACGGGGGAAAGCGCCGGCGCAAGATTGCGCGCCCGCGAACTCCGGATGCGGGCTGACATACGCCCGACCCTGCCAAAAATCAAACGGCGGCCCCGGCAAAACGCAGGGACCGCCGCTTGTCGTTGTTTTGGCGCGCGTCAGTGCGCGGTCAGCGCCGAACCATCCTCGTCGGCGGCCTTGTCGGCAGCGGGCTTCACTGCCGGCTCCTCCCACTGGATCGGCTCGGGCTTGCGCACTAGGGCGTGCGTCAGAACCTCATCCATGCGGGAGACCGGAATGATCTCCAGCCCACTCTTCACGTTCTCCTGGATGTCCGCGAGGTCCTTGGCATTCTCCTCGGGGATCAGCACCGTCTTGATGCCACCGCGCAAGGCGGCAAGCAGCTTCTCTTTCAGTCCGCCGATCGGCAGCACGCGGCCGCGCAGCGTGATCTCACCGGTCATCGCAACGTCGCGGCGAACCGGAATGCCGGTCATCACCGAGACGATCGCCGTGACCATGGCGACGCCTGCGGACGGACCATCCTTCGGCGTCGCACCTTCCGGCACGTGCACGTGGATGTCGCGCCGGTCGAACAGCGGCGGCTCGATACCGAAGGCGATCGAACGGGAGCGGACATAGGATGCCGCCGCCGAAATCGACTCCTTCATGACGTCGCGCAGATTGCCGGTGACGGTCATCTTGCCCTTGCCGGGCATTTGCGTGCCCTCGATGGTCAAGAGTTCGCCGCCGACATCGGTCCAGGCGAGACCGGTAACGACACCGATCTGGTCCTGGTCCTCCACTTCGCCATACCGGTATTTCGGCACGCCGAGATAGTCGCCGAGCTCCTTGGCGGTGACGGCAACCGACTTCTTCTTCGAAAGCGTCAGCTCCTTCACCGCCTTCCGGATCAGCGTCGACAGCTCGCGCTCGAGGTTACGCACGCCCGCCTCCCGCGTGTAGCGGCGGATGACGGTGAGCAGAGCCTCGTCGTCGATCGACCATTCGGCGTCGGTGAGGCCGTGCTTGGAGATCGCGTGCGGGATCAGATGCCGACGCGAAATCTGCAGCTTTTCGTCCTCGGTGTAACCGGCGATCCGGATGATCTCCATGCGGTCCATCAGCGGCGGCGGAATGTTGAGCGTATTCGCCGTGGTCACGAACATCACACCGGACAGGTCGTAATCGACCTCCAGATAATGGTCGTTGAACGTGGCGTTCTGCTCCGGATCCAGCACCTCGAGCAAAGCCGACGACGGATCGCCGCGGAAATCGGCGCCCATCTTGTCGATCTCGTCCAGCAAAAACAGCGGATTCGACGACTTCGCCTTGCGCATCGACTGGATGATCTTGCCGGGCATCGAACCGATATAGGTCCGCCGATGACCGCGGATCTCGGCTTCGTCACGCACGCCGCCGAGCGACACGCGAACGAATTCGCGACCCGTTGCCTTCGCAATCGACTTGCCAAGCGAGGTCTTGCCGACGCCCGGAGGGCCGACCAGGCACAGGATCGGACCGGTCAGCTTGTTGGCCCGCTGCTGCACGGCGAGATATTCGACGATGCGATCCTTGACCTTCTCCAGGCCATAGTGATCCGCATCGAGGATATCCTGCGCAGCCTTGAGGTCCTTCTTGACCTTGGTCTTCTTCTGCCACGGGATCGACAGCATCCAGTCGAGATAGTTGCGCACGACGGTTGCCTCGGCAGACATCGGTGACATCTGCCGCAGCTTCTTGAGCTCGTGCTGCGCCTTCTCGCGGGCTTCCTTGGAGAGCTTGGTCTTCTTGATCTTGTCTTCGAGTTCGGCCAGTTCGTCCTTGCCGTCCTCGTCGCCCAGCTCCTTCTGGATCGCCTTCATCTGCTCGTTGAGATAATACTCGCGCTGCGTCTTCTCCATCTGACGCTTCACGCGGGTACGGATCCGCTTCTCGACCTGCAGGACGGAGATTTCGCTCTCCATCAGGCCGAGCACCTTTTCCAGCCGCTGCGGCACGCTTGCCGTTTCCAGCAGCGCCTGCTTGTCGGCAATCTTCACCTGAAGATGCGAACCGATGGTGTCGGCGAGCTTGGCATGGTCGTCGATCTGCTGAACCACGCCCACCACTTCCGGCGAGACCTTCTTGTTCAGCTTGACGTAGTTTTCGAATTCGTTGACCACCGAACGCGCCATCGCCTCGGCTTCGACATGCTCGCCGAGGTTATCTTCGAGCACGACCGCATCCGCCTCGAAATATTCGGAGCGGTCGGTATATTTCAGAACCTTGGCACGCTGTGCGCCCTCGACCAGCACCTTCACGGTGCCGTCGGGCAGCTTCAGCAATTGCAGCACGCTCGCGAGCGTCCCGATCTCGAAGATGTCGGCGGTCGCCGGATCGTCGTCGGAGGCGTTCTTCTGGGTGGCCAGCAGGATGAAGGTGTCCGAACGCATCACCTCTTCCAGCGCCTTGATCGACTTTTCACGGCCGACGAATAGCGGAACGATCATGTGCGGAAACACCACGATGTCGCGCAGCGGCAGAACCGGGTAAGCCTTGGTTTCACCCGCGACCAGAGGGGGACGTGGCTTGTTGGCGGTTGTCATTGGCCGTCATTCCTTATTCTTGTGCCCCTCCGGTGGGCCCGCATCATGCGCAACCGTCCGGAGTGCCGAGGGAGGCCGGGAGGGAGCATGGCGAGGTTCAGCACTTGGGCCATGCACGAGGGCGCTACGAACCCTGCCCGGAATGGAACTTTTGTCTTCGTACGCGATCCGTTCGCCTGCATTAGGTGGCGTTCGCTCCGAGGACTGTCAAGGGAACTGGACCGCCAGTCCTCTCCCCAAGCCCTGCAAGAACAGCACCACCGCATGTCGGCGGACGCATGAGCCTAGGCGATTCTGACAGCGCTGTCGCAAGGCGCCAGCATGCCGGTGCCAAGGGTCCCGGCGCCAGAAATTCAAATGACGCTGAGGATCGAATTGGCTGCCCCGCGCCGGTCAGGCCGAAGCCGAGCTTTCGGCCGTCCGGTCGGAGCGATCGGCGTAGATGTAGAGCGGGCGCGCCGTCCCCTCCACCACCTCGCGCGAGATCACCACTTCCTCGACGCCTTCCAGGCTCGGCAGATCGAACATGGTATCCAGCAGGATGCCTTCCATGATCGAGCGGAGTCCGCGCGCGCCGGTCTTGCGCTCGATCGCCTTGCGGGAGATCGCGCCAAGCGCCTCCTCGGCGAGCGTCAGGTCGATATTCTCCATCTCGAACAGCCGCTGATACTGCTTCACCAGCGCGTTCTTCGGTTCGACCAGGATCTTCTTGAGCGAGGCCTCGTCGAGATCCTCGAGCGTCGCGACCACCGGCAGGCGGCCGACGAATTCCGGGATCAGACCGTATTTCAGCAGATCCTCGGGCTCGACCTCGCGGAAGATTTCACCGGCCTTGCGGTCCTCGGGCGCACGCACCGTGGCGCCGAAGCCGATCGAGGTCGAGCGGCCGCGCGAGGAGATGATCTTGTCCAACCCGGCAAAGGCGCCGCCGCACACGAACAGGATATTGGTGGTGTCGACCTGCAGGAATTCCTGTTGCGGATGCTTGCGGCCGCCCTGCGGCGGCACCGACGCAACCGTGCCTTCCATGATCTTGAGCAGCGCCTGCTGCACGCCCTCGCCCGACACGTCGCGGGTGATCGAGGGATTGTCGGACTTGCGCGAGATCTTGTCGATTTCGTCGATATAGACGATGCCGCGCTGCGCACGCTCGACATTGTAGTCAGCGGCCTGAAGCAGCTTGAGAATGATGTTCTCGACGTCCTCGCCGACATAGCCGGCTTCGGTCAACGTCGTGGCATCAGCCATCGTGAAGGGCACGTCGAGAATGCGCGCCAGCGTCTGCGCCAGCAACGTCTTGCCGGACCCGGTCGGGCCGATCAGCAGGATGTTGGACTTCGCGAGTTCGACGTCGTTGTGCTTGGTCTGGTGGTTGAGCCGCTTGTAGTGATTGTGGACCGCGACCGAGAGCACGCGCTTTGCGTGCTGCTGGCCAATCACGTAGTCGTCCAGAACCTTGCAGATTTCCTTCGGCGTCGGGATTCCGTCGCGCGATTTCACCAGCGAGGATTTGTTCTCCTCGCGAATGATGTCCATGCAGAGTTCGACGCATTCGTCGCAGATGAAGACCGTCGGACCCGCAATCAGCTTGCGGACTTCGTGCTGGCTCTTTCCACAGAACGAGCAGTAAAGAGTGTTCTTGGAATCGCTGCCGCCGACTTTCGTCATTCCAGTCTCCGTATCAATCCGCGTGAGCGACCAGCACTCACAAACCCTAACACCTGACGGGCGGCCAAAGCGTGGCACCCTGGGCACACGAGGCCCGAAACTCCTCCCCCTCAGACCCCTTCCGACATTCTAGCGAAGCATGCTAGCGGCACGACAATCAAGAATCCATTAACGATAACCGGCACCTGTTCCCTGAATCATGTGCCGATCCGCGTCGATTCGTGAAGCCTGAGAGACAGATGGCCGCTGAATGCCTTGTTGAAACAAGGTTCCGATTGCAGCGCAGCGGCATCCTTTAGGACCATGGTCTCAATCCTGAGCCCAAACGGACCACGTAACGGCCGGCCCACCCTGCCCGACCGGCTGAACTCTGCTCAAGATTTCGGCGCCAGCGGATCTTCATTCCGCTTGTCGATCACCTTGTCGACCAGGCCGAAATCCCTCGCACCCTCCGCGGTCATGAAGTAATCGCGCTCAAGTGCGTCCTCGATCTTCTTCAGCGGCTGGCCGGTATGCTTCATGTAGATTTCGTTCAGCCGCTTCTTGAGATTGATGATCTCCTGCGCGTGCAACATGATGTCGGTTGCCTGCCCCTGAAATCCACCCGACGGCTGATGCACCATGATGCGCGCATTCGGGAGCGCGAACCGCAGGTCCTTCTCGCCGGCTGCCAGCAGCAGCGACCCCATCGACGCAGCCTGTCCGATGCACAGCGTCGACACCGCCGGACGGATGAACTGCATGGTGTCGTAGATCGCCATGCCCGATGTCACCACGCCGCCCGGCGAGTTGATGTACATCGAGATTTCCTTCTTCGGATTCTCCGCTTCCAAGAACAGCAACTGCGCGACGACGACCGTCGCCATACCGTCCTCGACCGGACCGGTGATGAAGATGATCCGTTCCTTCAACAGCCGCGAATAGATGTCGTAGGATCGCTCGCCGCGGTTGGTTTGCTCGACCACCACCGGCACGAGATAATTCATATAGGTATCGACCGGATCTCTCATCGCATTCTCCAGCGCCCGCGAATCGCGGCGCATGCTTAGCACGGCCCGGCAGTCTGAAGCCGCCGGGTTTCGCTTAGGTAAACCGCTTCAGCGATTTCGCTAGGCCGCCTTGTCGTCGTCGTTCTTGTACAATTCCTCGCGCGGCACTTTCTTGTCGGTCGTTTTGGCCAGCGCGAGGATGTAGTCGGTCACCTTGTTCTCGATCAGCGGCGCGCGGATGCTGGCGATCGCTTCCGGGTTGGTGCGGAACATCTCGATCAGCTCTTTCTCGCGGCCGGGATATTGCCGCACATGCTCCATGATCGCGCGCCGGACTTCGTCTTCGGTGACCGTGATTTCATTCTTGCGCGCAATCTCGTCGAGCAGGAGCCCGAGGCGGACACGGCGATCGGCAATCCTGCGATATTCCTCGCGCTCCTTGTCTTCGGTCGTGTTCTCGTCCTCGAAGGTCCGGCCGCTTTCCTGCATTTCGGAGTTAACGGTCTTCCACAGGTTTTCGAATTCCTGCTCGACCAGCGCCGGCGGCAATGGGAATTTATGCCGCTCGTCCAGTGCGTCGAAGAGCGAGCGCTTGACGCGCTGCTTCGACACCGAATCGTGCTCGCGCTGAATGCGTTCGCGGACGGCCGCCTTCAGTTTGTCGAGCGAATCCAGGCCGAGCGACTTTGCAAATTCGTCGTCGATCGCAACCGTGCCCGGCGTCTCGATTGATTTCGCCGTGGCGTCGAACACCGCTTCCTTTCCAGCGAGCGTAGGCGCCGGGTAATTCGCCGGGAAGGTCACCGTGATCTTCCGGTTCTCGCCGACGCCGATCCCGATGAGCTGGTCCTCGAAACCCGGGATAAAGGTGCCGCTGCCGATCATCACGGCAACGTCCTCGGCGGAGCCGCCCTCGAAGGGGACGCCGTCGATGGTGCCGACAAACGAAATGGTGACGCGATCGTCCTTCTCGGCCTTGGCGCCTTCGGCCTTTGCGGCGTAGGGACGGTTCTGTTCGGCGATCCGCTTGAGGCCCTCATCCACCTCTTCGTCGGTGGCTTCGGTGGTCAGCCGGGTCAGTTCGACGGTGCCGAAATCGACAATCTCGATCGGCGCCAGAATCTCCATCGCCACGGTGTAGGCGAGGTCCGATTTGCCCTCGATCACCGCCTCGACCGCCTTCTCGTCCTCCGGCAGCGTAACCTTCGGCTGCATGGCGAGCCGGAAATTGTTGTCGGCCACGATCTTGGCATTGACGTCGCGCATTGCGGTCTCGATCGCTTCCGCCATGGCCGAACGCCCATACATCTTGCGCAGATGCGCTGCAGGGACCTTGCCAGGCCGGAAGCCATTGACGCGCACCCGCCCTTTCATCTCGTCGAGGCGCTCGCTGACCTTGGTGTCGAGTTCGGTTGCGGGAATGACGACACGGAATTCGCGCCGCAATCCATCGGTCAGGGTTTCGGTCACTTGCATGGATAGACTAGGCTCCTCGTCGCCGCGCCAACGGCTGTCGCTGACATGTTGAACGTAATCGTTTCCGAGAAACGGGTCCCACTTTTCGGGATCACGTTCGAATGAATTTCGGCCGGCCTCACGTGGTGCGGGCGGAGGGATTTGAACCCCCACGACTTGCGTCACTGGAACCTAAATCCAGCGCGTCTACCAATTCCGCCACGCCCGCGCGTTTGGGCACCGCGCGGCAATATTCGGCCGAGCGGCGCGGCTTATATCACGGTGCCTGCGAAGCGCACGAGAAAAATGGTGGCAACCGCGCCTGTGTGCAACGGGCGTCTAAAATGTAACGGCCGGCGTCGCCGTTCGGTGGGTGGCTCTCATTGCGCGGACAAGGTCGCGAACAGACGGCGGTAGACGGCCGGCAGTGCTTCGCTCAGGTCCTCCGCGATCAAGCCAGGACCGACCGCGTTGCCAGCCTCCCCGTGCAACCACACCGCCGCACAGGCAGCGTCAAACGCCTGCATGTGCTGCGCACGTAGTCCGCCGATCAGGCCCGCCAGAACATCGCCCGAACCTGCGGTTGCAAGATACGGAGGCGCATTGTTCGCGATGGACGCTCGCCCGTCGGGCGCGGCCACAACGGTGTCGGCACCCTTCAATACCACGACCGCGCCTGTTTCATGTGAAGCAGCAAGCGTCTTCTCAAGTTTTTGATTAACTGAAGAATTTCCTCGCATATCATTAAATATTCGAGAGAATTCGCCCTCGTGCGGCGTGAGGATTGCTGTGGATAGCTTTTGATTCGCTAGGATTGTAAAGAGCTCTTTCGGGTTTTCCCCAAAGCTCGTCAATGCGTCGGCGTCGAGAATTAGGGCCCGGTTTCCGGTCGCAGCCGCCCTTACCTTGGCCCGCATTTCGGATCCGACGCCGCCTCCCGGTCCCAGTACAACCGCATTGATCCGCGGATCCGCCAGGAGCGCGGACAGGCCGTCGGCACCCTGCGCCTCGCGCACCATCACCGCAAGGGTCGCCGCCGCATTCACTGCCAGAGCACTCGTCGGGCTTGCAATGGTGACGAGCCCTGCCCCGGCCCGCAATGCGGCGCGCGCCGCCAGCCGCGCCGCGCCGGTGCCCGGAAGTTCGCCGGACAGGACAACCGCATGTCCCCGGGAATATTTGTGATCCGCTGCGTTCGGGACCGGAAAGCTCGGTCCCCAGCAGGCGGGGTCGTTGACCGATAAGTGCGGCTTGATCGTCTGCAAAACCGTCGGCGGGATTCCGATGTCGGCCACCGTTATTCGTCCGCAATGCATGCGCCCTGGCAGCAGCAGGTGCCCGGGCTTGCGACGGAAAAAGGTTACGGTCCCGTCGGCACGGATCGCCGTCCCCATCACGGTCCCGGAATCACCCTGAATGCCGCTGGGCAAATCGACCGCGATCACATGGGCGCCCGATCGATTGACGGCGGCGATTGCGTCTGCCGCCTCGCCCTCCACCTCGCGCGAAAGGCCAGCCCCGAACAGGGCATCGATCACCACCTCGTTGGGATCACATTCCTGTCCGCTCCAGCGGCTCACCGGGCCGCCATAGCGTGCGGCCATGGTGGCCGCGTCGCCGGACAGACGTTCCTGCTCCGCCAGCAGCACCACCCGAACCGTAACCGCGCGCTCTTGCAGAAGCCTCGCGGCCACGAAGCCATCGCCGCCATTGTTCCCGGGGCCCGCCAGCACGGTCACCGGTCTCGCGTCTCGATAGGCAGCCGTCACGCTGTCCGCGACGGCGCGGCCAGCTCTCTCCATGAGTTCCAGGGACGGAACCCCAGCCCTCACCGCGAGCGAGTCGGCCTGCCGCATCTGATCGTTGGTCAGCAGCTCAAACATCGCGCAGACGCCTTGCTTTCATACGGGTGCCTCGGCTGACGACATCAAAAGCACATAAAATAATCATTTTGATCATTTTTTGGGCTGGCATTGGTGCCTGCGCCGTCACGGACTGGTGGTAGCTCGCCCAACATATTGGCGCTGCGCCCGATTTTGCCCTTTTATCGGTTGGCATAAGACCTGCTAACAATCGGGTGCTCTGCCGGCCAGCCTCTGGCCGTCGGACCGGGAGAGGATTCGCATGAAGAAGATCGAGGCCATCATCAAGCCCTTTAAGCTCGACGAGGTGAAGGAGGCGCTACAGGAAGTAGGACTGCAGGGCATCACGGTCACCGAGGCTAAGGGATTTGGCCGGCAGAAGGGTCACACGGAACTCTATCGTGGTGCCGAATACGTGGTGGATTTTCTCCCCAAGGTGAAGATCGAGATCGTGCTCGGCGACGACATGGTCGAGAAAGCCGTCGATGCGATCCGCCGGGCCGCGCAGACCGGACGCATCGGCGACGGCAAGATCTTCGTCTCCAATATTGAGGAAGCAATCCGGATCAGAACGGGGGAATCCGGATTGGACGCGATCTGACATCGCTCTGGTTCACGACCCGTACAATTTGCAACTAAGGAACGCGTTAAAATGACGACCGCCAAAGATGTAATGAAGATGATCAAGGATAACGACGTGAAGTACGTCGATTTCCGGTTCACCGATCCGCGCGGCAAGTGGCAGCACGTGACGTTCGACGTATCGATGATCGAAGAAGACACCTTCGCCGAAGGACAGATGTTCGACGGCTCGTCGATCGCCGGCTGGAAGGCGATCAATGAATCCGACATGAACCTGATGCCGGATCCCGCGACCGCCTGCATCGATCCGTTCTTTGCCGAAACCACCCTCGTCCTGGTCTGCGACGTGCTCGAGCCGACGACCGGCGAGCCCTACAATCGCGATCCGCGCGGCATGGCCAAGAAGGCCGAAGCGCTGGTCAAGTCGATGGGCATCGGCGACACCATCTTCTTCGGACCCGAAGCCGAATTCTTCGTGTTCGACGACGTCAAGTTTTCCGCCACGCCCTACAATACCGGCTTCCGCTTGGACTCGATCGAGTTGCCGACCAATTCCGATACCGATTACGAGTCGGGCAATCTCGGTCACCGCATCGGCACCAAGAAGGGCTACTTCCCGGTGCCGCCGCAAGATTCGGCCCAGGACATGCGCGGCGAAATGCTGGCCGCAATGGCGAAGATGGGCGCCAAGGTCGAGAAGCACCATCACGAGGTGGCATCGGCCCAGCACGAACTCGGCCTGAAATTCTCGCCGATGACCTACATGGCCGACCAGCTGCAGATCTACAAATACTGCATCCATCAGGTCGCCAACATCTATGGCAAGACCGCAACCTTCATGCCGAAGCCGATCTACGGCGACAACGGTTCGGGCATGCATTGCCATCAGTCGATCTGGAAGGACGGCAAGCCGATGTTCGCCGGCGACAAGTATGCCGGCCTCTCGGAGATGTGCCTGCATTACATCGGCGGCGTCATCAAGCACGCCAAGGCGATCAATGCCTTCACCAACCCGACCACGAATTCCTACAAGCGCCTCGTGCCGGGTTACGAAGCGCCGGTGCTGCTGGCCTACTCGGCCCGCAATCGCTCCGCGTCCTGCCGCATTCCCTATACCGAAAGCCCGAAGGCCAAGCGCGTCGAAGTGCGCTTCCCCGATCCGCTGGCCAATCCGTATCTCGGCTTCGCGGCGCTGTTGATGGCAGGCCTCGACGGCGTCAAGAACAAGATCAATCCCGGCCAGCCGATGGATAAGGATCTCTACGATCTGCCGCCGGCCGAGTTGAAGGAAATTCCGACGGTGTGCGGCTCGTTGCGCGAGGCGCTGGAAAGCCTCGACAAGGACCGCGCCTTCCTGAAGGCGGGCGGCGTGTTCGATGACGATTTCATCGACGCCTATATCGAGCTGAAGATGACCGAGGTGATCCGTTTCGAGCACACCCCGCATCCGGTCGAATTCGAGATGTACTATTCTGCGTAAGCGTGCGTGTTCCTCCCAACATCGCGCAAGCGATGTAACTCAAAGGGCGCCCTTTCGGGCGCCCTTTTTTCTCGGTTCGCAGATGAGGTCCGGCTCGCTCGCTATTCCGCTTTCATGTTCGCGGCCTTCGCCACGCCGGACCACAGATCGAATTCGGCCTTGATCAACGCGGCGGTCTCCTCGCTGCCTGACGCCAGAATCTTCACGTCCTGAGGCGCAAACTTCTTGCGCAGGTCGTCATTCATCAGCGCCTGACGCGCGTCACGTTCGAGCGTTGCGAGCGTCGCATCCGGCACGCCCGATGGCGCCAGCAGAACGAAAAAGGTCACGAAGTTGAAATCCGGATAGCCGGATTCCGCGATCGTCGGCAGATCCGGCGCGAGCGACGAGCGCTCCTGTGACGACACCGCAAAGCCTCTCAGCCGCCCGCTGCGCACATGCTGGATGACGCCGGCGGTCGCCACGAATCCGACCTTCACCTGTCCGCCGAGCAGATCGGTGACCAACGGTGCATTGCCGCGATAGGGCACCGGCGTCATGACCGGAAGTCCGGTCTTTAGACGGAAATATTCCATCGCCAGATGACCGGGGCTGCCGTGGCCAGCATGCGCGTAGCTCATCGGTTCTTTCTTAGCGAGCGCAATGAAGTCGGCGAGTGAATTCGCCGGCACCGACGGATGCACGACCAGCATCTGACTTGTCGAAGCCATGTTCACGACCGGTTTGAGATCCTTCAGCATGTCGATCGACATCTTCGGATAGACATGCGGATTGACCGACAGCGTCGTCCCGAGAGCGGCAAGCAATGTGTGCCCGTCGGGCTCGGCCTTCGCCACGAATTCGGCACCGATATTGCCCGCAGCTCCCGGCTTGTTCTCAACCACGATCGGCTGCTTCAGCGATGTCGACATATTCTCGGCCATGGCGCGCGTCAGCAGATCAATCGGTCCGCCGGGCGCGAGCGGCACGACGATCCGGATCGGTTGGCTCGGGAACGATTGAGCCCCCGCCATCGTGACTGAAAAGGCAAGGATCAACGCGCCGGCTGTTACCCGCAAGCATGCGTGCGCCTTCATGAGAAATTCCTCCCTGTGATTTTTTCTATTTGTCGACGACAGCGCCGCTGGCCTTGATCGGGCCGGCCCATTTATCGATCTCGGATTGCACGAACGTGCCGAGATACTCGGGCGACGTACGGTCCGACGAGACGATGCTCGCGCCGAGCTTCTGCAATTGTCTGCGAATGTCTGGGTCTGACATGGTCTTGAGCGCCGCGTCATGCATCTTCGCGACGATCGGCGCCGGTGTGTCCTTGGGAAACAGCAGAGCGGTCCAGGTATAGGCCTGGATATCCTTGAAGCCCTTCTCATAGGCGGTCGGCAGATCGGGCAGAACCGGCGAACGATCGCGCGACAGCGTCGCGATCGCCTTCACCGTGCCGGCCTCGATCTGCGGCACAGCGGTGACGATGATCTCGCACAGGAAGTCGATGCGGCCGGCCTGCAGATCCTGCATCGCCGGGCCGGTCCCCTTGTAGGGAACGTGCTGGATATTGGTGCCGAGCGCCTGGTTGAGCAGGATGCAGCCGAGATGAGTCGCGGAGCCGGCGCCGGCCGAGCCATAGTTCATCTTGCCCTGATTGGCTTTCGCGTAAGCCACGAATTCCTCCAGCGAATTGACCGGCAGATCCTTGCGCGCGATCAGCACCAGCGGGATTTCGGCAATCAGGTTCACCGGCGTGAAATCGGTGACCGCGTTGTAGAGCGGCGTCTTGTACAGCGTCTGCGAATGCGCATGGGTCGCGATGGTGCCGAGGATGGCGGTGTAACCGTCGGGCGCGGAACGCGCGACGCGGTTGCCGCCCGTCATGCCGCCGGCGCCGGGGACATTCTCGATCACCACCTGCTGGCCGAGCTCCTTGCCCATGCGTTCGGCCATGACCCGGCCGAACACGTCGATCGGTCCGCCGGCCGCGGCCGAGACCACCATGGTCACCGGACGCTGCGGCCAGTCCTTGGTCTGGGCATGGCCATCGCCAATGCTGCCAAGTGTCATGCCTGCCACGACGAGCAGCGCGGCCATTCTTGCGGTCATGTTCGGAAGTCCATCGTTGCGTTGAGTCTCATCAACTCAACCATTCGAAGGCACCGGCTGCAAGGGTCCGGCGGTCGCGAACGCCAGCGAGCCGGCGGCGACGACGATACGCATCAGGTTTTCGATGCCTGTTTCCGGCAACCGCTGCCTGCCGTCGCTCGGGCCGTCCGGGCGCTGACGATCAGGGCAAGCCGCGCAGACGCGCAATGGTGCGAGCTACCAGACGAGAGGCAACGCGATCAGAACTGCCGCGCCTGCCAGCAGACAGGCGATCCAGGGCCGCGTCTGGCGCCACAGCGGAGGCGCATAGGCCCCGGCGCGGCGACGCTCTGCGATCAGTGCGTGTTCGTATTCGTCGGAGGAAAAATAGCGGCATCCCATCGCCGAGCCGGCACGTTCGGCGTCATGTGCCAGGGCCTGCAACGCCGGATGAAGAGATGCGTTTGCCATGCGCAGAGACTAGAACCGGCATGGTAAACAATTCCTTGCCGACACAATCGCTCAGGCCGGAACCGCGGAGATTTCGGGCTGCCGTACATCGGCGTCGGTCGCGCAGGCCATATCCGGCAGGCTCGGCACTGCCGGTGCGAAATCGCGTACCTCGCTGTCCGTGCAGATGCGGTTACGCCCCTTTGCCTTTGCGGCGTAAAGCGCGCGGTCGGCGCGCGCCAGCATGGTCTGGATTTGCGCCACATCGGCCAGCGATTCGGTGATGCCGATGCTCACCGTCGCATTCATCGCGTGTCCGGCAATCTCAACGCCGCTGACCTCGAATGCGGCTCGCACACGCTCACCCACCATCAGGGCCGTCTCGCTGCCGCCGGGCAGGATCGCGGCAAATTCCTCGCCACCGAGCCGCCCGACGATGTCGTGCAATCGCATATTGGTGCTCACCGTCGCCGCGAAAGCCTGCAAGGCGTCGTCGCCGGCCTCATGGCCAAACCGGTCGTTGATCGATTTGAAATGATCGAGGTCGAACATCATGACCGTCACCGACTGGCCCTGCTTGCGCTGCGTCTCGAGCAGCTTCTCGGCGGCTTCAAAGAAGCCGCGCCGGTTGAACAGACCGGTCAAATGATCGCTCATCGCTGCTGTCTTGTGGACGAGGGCCGAATGCTCCTTCGCCATCACCACAACGATAAAGGCCGTGCCGACGACATAGAGAAGGGTCAGCAACGCAAAGAGCGGGAAGAATCCGTTGCCGGTGACAGGCGCCGCATTGGTAAACAACGTCGTCGTCAGGATCGGCGACAGAAAGATCGCGCCATGCAGCAGCGGGATCGATAATGCCCGCGCCCTCGCCGCCTTGCTGCCGCTCCTGATCTTGCGTCGTTCACGGCGCAACTCGATTGCCGTCAGCACGGCGTAGGCCGTGATGATCAGTGACGACAGCACGACGCGCGCATTGTCCCATTGCATGATTTCCGGGATGCGGGTGACGACGAGCCAGACGACCGCGCCGGCAATGGCGCCACCCACCGACGCCTCGCGCCCGTGAAACTTGCGCGCGCCGCTCCAGATCAGACCGCAGCAGGTGAACAGCAAGGCGCTCGCCAGATCGGTGCCGGCCGCGGGCAGGACCTCGGGGCTGACGCTCCATAGCGCCACCGCGAAACCGCCCATCAGATAGGCTGCGGCCCAATAGCCGAGCGCGCGAACCGACCGGTCCTGCAGCCACAACATCAGAAGGAACAATCCCAGAAGGGCAGTGATACAGGTCGACACCAGAAACAGGGTCGGCATATCGAGCGGCATGGAAGCTTCCCGCATTCTGCGACACTACGCGCCGATCCACGGCGGATTCGACATCTCAACTTTCCGTCGCCTCAATAGCCGACCGGATGTTGTCGCACGCTTTCGCGGGGCCCACGCATTTTCGGTAAAAACGCCAATAAAAAAGGGGCCAATTGGCCCCTTTTTCGATGCAAGTTCGGTTCGTTTTCGCGCGATCAGCGCTTCGAGAACTGGAACGAACGGCGGGCCTTGGCGCGGCCGTACTTCTTGCGCTCGACCACGCGGGAGTCGCGGGTCAGGAAACCGCCGCGCTTCAGCGGCGGACGCAGGTCCGGCTCGAAATAGGTCAGGGCCTTGGAGATGCCGTGACGCACGGCGCCGGCCTGGCCGGACAGACCGCCACCCGACACGGTGCAGATGACATCATACTGACCGGAGCGGTTCGCCGCCACGATCGGCTGCTGGATCATCATGCGCAGCACCGGACGCGCGAAGAACTGCTCGACCGGCTTGGTATTGACGACGATCTTGCCGGAGCCGGGCTTGATCCAGACGCGGGCGACGGCGTTCTTGCGCTTGCCGGTGGCATAGGCACGGCCCTGGCCATCGAGCTTCTGGACGTGCTTGGGCTGCTCGGCGGCTTGAGCGCCTTGCGACTTCAGAGCCGAGAGGCCTTCGAGGGATTGAACGGATTCGGCCATGATCAGGCTGCCTTGTTCTTGCGGTTCAGGACGCCGACGTCGAGCGGCTCGGCCTTCTGGGCTTCATGCGGATGCTCGGCGCCGGCATAGACGCGCAGGTTGCCGAGTTGCTTGCGGCCGAGCGGGCCGCGCGGGAGCATGCGCTCCACGGCCTTCTCCAGGATCCGCTCCGGGAAGCGGCCCTCGAAGATCGACTTCGCCGACCGCTCCTTGATGCCGCCGATGTAGCCGGTGTGATGGTAATAGTTCTTCTGCTCGCGCTTGCGGCCGGTGAAGACGACCTTCTCCGCATTGATGACAATGACATTGTCGCCATCGTCCATATGCGGGGTGAAGCTCGGCTTGTGCTTGCCGCGCAGGCGCATTGCAATGATCGAGGCGAGCCGGCCAACAACGAGGCCGGAGGCGTCGATCACGATCCATTTCTTCTCGATGTCGGCGGGCGTCGCCGAATAGGTTTTCATGACGATGGTCCGGGGGTTTGAGTTGCGCGGTTTCTAGGAAATCGGCCGCCCAGCGTCAATGCGATTTCGCATGAAAAAGACTAGTTATATCAGCATCTTGTAAAATAGGTTTTATATTACCTCAAGCTAAGCTCCGGTTTTCGGTGGGATCGAATAGGTCGAGGTGACGTGCGCCACCGGCTCGTCCGTCCCGTCCGAATGCAGCGAAACCTCCATCACCGCCAGCCGCTTGCCGAGTTTGAGCATGCGGGCATCCGCGATCAGGTCGCGCTGCTCCGGCCGGCGCAGGAAATTGATGTTGAAATTGATCGTAACGGCGAGCGCGACCGGGCCGATCGCCGACAGGACGGCGAGATAGAGAGCGAAATCGGCCAGCATCATCATGGTCGGACCGGAAATGGTGCCGCCGGGGCGGATGAATTGTTCGCTATAGGCGAGCCGCACCACGGCGCGGCCATGCTCGACCTTGTCGATCGTCAGCCCGCTTTCAGCATGGAAGGCCTGCGGAAATTCCCGGGTCAGGAACTCTTCCAGATCGGCAATGCTCATCACCGGTTTTGTCATTCCGAGCACCCCTGGCATCGCCACGCTCTTCGCATGGCATAAGCGGACGGATACAATGGCCCGCGCGCAACGCAAAGGCTTCGGCGATGAATGTTCATGCGAGACCGGACAATGCAACGATCCTGCTGCGCGAGGATCGCGACGGCCTCGCGCTGCTGACGCTGAACAATCCGGCGGCCCGCAACGCGCTGTCGGAGGAACTGATCGCGGCGCTCAGCACGGCTTTGGACGCCATCGGGGGCGATCCGTCCGTGCGTGCTGTCATCATCGCCGCCAACGGCCCGGCCTTCAGTGCCGGCCACGACCTGAAGCAACTGACCGCACGCCGCTCCGATCCCGACGGCGGCAAGGCCTATTTCCGCCAGATCATGACGGCCTGCAGCACCATGATGCAGCGCATCGTCGCCCTGCCCCAACCGGTGATCGCATGCGTCTCCGGCATCGCGACCGCAGCCGGATGTCAGCTGGTCGCCACCTGCGATCTCGCCGTGGCGTCGGAAGACGCGCGCTTCGCGACGCCCGGCGTCGATATCGGGCTGTTCTGCTCGACGCCGATGGTGGCGCTGAGCCGCAACATCCCGCGCAAGGCTGCGATGCATATGCTGCTGACCGGCGAACCGGTGAATGCCGATGAAGCGGCGCGGCTCGGCCTCGTCAATCGCGTGGTGCCGAAGGGCACCGAACTGGACGCCGCCTTCGCGCTGGCACGCAAGGTCGCCGCGAAATCCACCGCAACGGTGAAGATCGGCAAGCAAGCCTTCTACCGGCAGGCCGAGATGAGTCTCGCCGATGCGTATTCCTATGCGTCGGAGGTAATGACCGAAAACATGATGACGCGCGACGCCAGTGAAGGCATCTGCGCCTTCGTCGAAAAGCGCCCGCCCGCATGGGAGGATCGCTGATGACCGCACGCGCGCTGCCGTGGCCAAAGCTTGGTCGCGGGACGATATTGCGCGGGGTGACAGCGGGCACCGCCTGGGGTTTGATCGTGGCGACCGCCCTGCTCGCGCTGTCGTTCCATCAATGCGGCACCATTTGCCTCGGCCAGATGGTCGAGACCACCGCGCTGTCGATCACTGCCGGCATACTGGCCATCGGTCCCCTCGTGCTGCTGCGACGCACGGCCAAGATCCGCGCAGCATGAATCACGACAGCTACAGCGACGGATTCATCCGGGGCGTCCTCAACACCGTAAAGACCATTGCGGTAGTCGGCGTATCGCCGAAGGTCGTGCGGCCGAGCTACTTCGTGTTCAAGTATCTGCTCGAGCGCGGCTATCGCATGATCCCGGTCAACCCGGGTCAGGCCGGCGGCGAATTGCTCGGCCAGCGCATCTACGCAACGCTGGCCGATGTCCCCGAGCCGATCGACATGGTCGACATCTTTCGCAATGCGGATGCCGCTCTCGGCGTGGTGAAGGAGGCGCTGGCGCTCAATCCGAAGCCTGCGGTGATCTGGATGCAGCTTGGCGTGCGAAACGACGACGCCGCAAAGCTCGCAGAAGCTGCCGGGCTGACGGTGGTAATGAACCGCTGTCCGAAGATCGAATACGGCCGGCTGTCGTCGGAGATTTCCTGGATGGGCGTGAATTCGCGCACGCTGTCGTCGAAGCGCGCGGCGCTCGGCAGCGGCATCCAGCGCATGTCGCTGCAGCGCGAGACCTTGGCCGGCGGCACCACCGACGCGACGCTGCGTGCGGAGCGGAATACCGACTCCTGATCTTGTGCGTCGCGGTAGCAGGACAGGTTCCGGCTTTGCCGAAATCCGGAATTGCTTGACCGAAAAACCACGGACAGCCGCATCGGCTTGACGCTATGCTGCACGCGGATAAACGGACGCAATCCTCACGCAGCGGAGTTGACTGATGACCGAACGCACGCCCGGTTTTGCCACGCTGTCGATCCATGCCGGCGCCAAGCCCGATCCGACCACCGGCGCGCGCGCGACACCGATCTATCAGACCACGTCCTATGTGTTCGACGATGTGGACCACGCCGCCTCGCTGTTCGGACTGCAGGCCTTTGGCAACATCTATACCCGCATCGGCAATCCGACCTGCGCCGTGCTCGAGGAGCGCATCGCGGCGCTTGAAGGCGGCACAGCAGGCCTCGCGACCGCGTCGGGACATGCCGCGCAGGTCCTCGTGATGCAGGCGATGATGATGCCGGG
>JAESGF010000093.1_pt1 | contig 79954 bp, 68 predicted proteins | sample 9269621 | NCBI WGS metagenome assembly JAESGF01 (sample SAMN14515066, study PRJNA621663) | algae metagenome | isolation source: Tolypothrix carrinoi HA7290-LM1 and co-occurring heterotrophs from dry rock... | place: USA: Makauwahi cave, Kauai, Hawaii | collected 2011-01-06
CTAGCCAACCTCGAAACCGAGGAAGCGTAAGCACTAGGAAAGAACGCTTTCACTTACACCGTGGAGTGAGGTATGGACAAATTATCTAGCTAGTGGTAGTTCTGTCCACACATTTAGAAGCGGTAAGGTCAGTTGCTTTTTGTCCGGATGGTCAAACTTTGGTGAGTGGCAGTGAAGATGGGACAGTTAAGTTATGGGATGTTTTGACCGGTGAGTGCCTAAAAACTTTCATAAACGAAAGACCCTATGAGGGAATGAACATTACTGACGTTACAGGTTTAACGTCAGTAAGTATTGCTTCTCTAAAAGCTTTGGGAGCTATTACTAACTAGAGCGATCGCTCCAGAAAGGATGGCAACAATTTCTTTATACCCACTTTTTTTGGCAAGATCTAAGGGGGTGTTTCCCTTCTTGCCTTTGATGTCTAACCGCGCACCTGCATTGACTAACAGTCTCACTCCTTCAACATTGTTTTGCCAAACTGCATCGTGTAAAGCAGTGTATCCGTTGTAAGGACCCTGAGCGTCTATATTAATACCATACTCAATTAAAATTTCCATAACCTCCGGATGCCTTAGATAAGCAGCAGCGTGGAGTGCAGTGGCTTTCATACTTGAGTCTACCGCATGAATATTTGCACCAGAGTCAAGGAGTAGCTTCACCATTTCAGGTTGACCGTTAGCAGAACTGACAATCAAGAGGCTATTTCCACTACTGTCTGTTTGATTAACGTCTACGCCGTTTTCAATTAATTTTTTCGCCAATTCCAGGTCGTTATTGTTCACGGCAGCAACTAGATTAGTACTCATATCTACAGGGTTTAGGATTTACTCGTTGATATGAAGAAGTTTAAGGAACGCGGCTTTCCAGTCGCAAGGGTCAATTTTTCTTTTGCAAGTTTGTATTCTTTGAGTTGTGCTTAGTATCGCTCCTTACAAGTGTAATGATACCTTGCGCGTTAATTTATATTAAAGTCTATTTGTAGGGTGCGTAAGTCCTAAGTGCATAAGTTGATTTCACTGACACCTATTAAGAATGCAGGAGGACTTATGTCCTCTAGGTTCCAAACCCTACTAAAGTTGAGGTGATTTATGTCTTGTGTACTATGGCTTAATATACAAAATATATTTTGTCAATGCGTAAGCCCTAAAACAGTTCAATCGGGGGATTCCAAAGTGGCGGACGCATTGATACACTCCACCAAACAGAGTTCAGCTAACTTTTCAGCATGGTCATAAAGTGTGCCTTATGTCAACTCCTTTGAGTGGAGTAACGCTCTCAATACGGTTCGGTTAAAGGTTATCGTTGAGAATTTCAGGTGTGTAGAGACGCAAAATTTCGCGTCTCCACAAGAATTATCGGTAGGCTAATTATCTTATCCGAACCGTATTGGTAACGCTCTAGGTATGGGTGCCAAAATACTCTGGCAACTAAAGTAAGTTGCCGTCTAAACACTTTTTGAGTGAGCGAACCATCTCTCGAATGACATCGCTCTTCGTTCGCTGCATCTTCTCACAATATTCCTCCAAAATTTTTTTTTCCTCCTGGGAGAACTGAATCGTCAAATTAACAGCATTTTTTCTAGGCATGGTCATTGTTTTATAATTACTTTTCAAGTACCATAACATCAGACCAATTCGTCACTGTTTCAATAAGTTAGACCGCACGGGGATCGGTAAAAGTGGCAATTCCTTTGGAGTAAATAATCCAAGTCCGCCATCTTTATATAAATATAAAAAAAAATATGAACCCGCAGAACAAAAAACGCAACCGTGGGCTAATACTGACTCGTGAAGGCTGGCAGAAGCTTGAGAATGCAAAACTTGAGTGGGAATTTCATGAAAATAATGATACCAGGTGTACCCTGGAAGAGTTAAGTGAACGCGTTGGGATCACTCCTGTCACTTTCAGGAAGGTACTGACTCGCGAAACAGGGGTTGACAAACAAACGCTTGTTCGTTTGTTTATGGCGTTTAATTTAGAATTGGATAAAAGCGATTATACAAAGCCAGAGTCGGATTTAGAGAAACAGGAAAATTTGAAGCTCCTCAAGCGCGTTGATTTGAGAGAGGCAGTTGATGTATCTGTTTTCTATGGACGCACAGCAGAACTGGCTCTCTTGGAACAATGGCTCATGAAAGAGCAATGCCGAGTGGTGGCGTTGTTGGGAATGGGAGGTATGGGTAAAACCTCTCTGGCGACTAAGCTGGTACGTGAAATTGAGCAACGGTTTGAGTATGTTATCTGGCGAACGCTCTACAATGCGCCACCACTTTTTGAACTACTCGGTAACTTGATTCAATTTTTCGACAACTCGCAGGTTTTAGAAGCTGATTTACCAACCAGCGTAGACGAAAGAATCTCGCGACTGATTGATTATTTGCAAAAACAGCGCTGTCTTATTATACTCGATAATGCTGAGACGATTCTCCAAAGTGGCGCTATTGCGGGAAGCTATCGACAAGGCTATGAGGATTATGGTCAGCTGATAAGACGCTTAGGACAAGTTCCCCACAGGAGCTGCTTGCTGCTGACTTCTCGGGAAAAACCGAAAGAGGTAGCATCACTCGAAGGACAAACACTGCCCGTTCGCTCATTACGACTAAGTGGTTTGGAGGCGGTAGATGGGCAGAAAATCTTTGGAGTCAAGGGGTTCTCTGGTTCAGAGTCAGAATTGAGAACAGTCGTTGAGCGCTATGCAGGCAATGCTTTAGCCTTGAAAATAGTAGCGACGACAATTCAAGATGTCTTTGATGGTAATCTTTCTGAATTTCTCAAACAAGACACAGCTGTTTTTGGTGACATTCACGAGCTTTTAGACCAGCAGTTTGCCCGCTTGTCATATTTAGAAAAGGATATAATCTACTGGCTGGCAATTAATCGTGAGCCAGTTTCGCTATCAGAGTTACGAGAAGATATTGTATCACCAGTACCACTACAAAAATTACTGGAAGCGCTGGAGTCTCTGGTAAGGCGATCTCTAACCGAGAAGGCTGCTGCGCCTACCCTAGTTGAGAAAAGTGCTGCACTCTTCACGCTACAACCTGTAGTTATGGAGTATGTGACTAATCGATTGATAGAGCAGGTTTGTGGAGAGATTGAAACTCAGAATATCGATTTGTTCAGGTGTCATGCTTTGATGAAGGCGACGGCAAAGGATTATGTTAAGGAAACTCAAATTCGCCTTATCCTTAAACCAGTTGTAGATGGGCTGGTTACTGTTTTTAGAAGCAAAAAAAACCTTGAATATCAGTTAACTCAAATTCTAGCAAGGCAGCGAGAAGAATCTCCGCTAGAACCAGGGTATACGGCTGGAAATGTTCTCAATTTGCTTTCTCATCTAAAGACAGATTTAAGCGGTTATGATTTATCTCACCTAGCGGTTTGGCAAGCTGACTTGCGGAATGTGAAATTGCACGATGTAAATTTCCATTCCGCCAATCTAGCTAAGTCTGTTTTTGCTGAAACCTTCGCTGGTGTTATGTCGGTAGCCTTTAGCCCTGATGGCGAACTTTTGGCTTTGGGTGATACCAATGGTGAGATTCGCTTGTACCAAGTTTCGGATTGGAAACAACTTCTGTTCTGTAAGGGTCATAGTAACTGGGTTACATCACTTGCCTTTAGTCCTGATGGCAGAACCTTTGCTAGCGGTAGTGTTGACTGTATTGTGAAGCTGTGGGATATCAATACAGGTCAATGCCTGCAGACTTTGCAAGAACACGATGACGAAGTTTGGTCAGTTGCCTTTAGTCCGGATGGTAACACGCTAGCAAGTGGCAGTGATGACTGCACGGTAAAGTTATGGAGTGTCCACACTGGTCAAATCTTAAGAACGTTTCAGGGACACACAAGTTGGGTATGCTCGGTTACCTTCAGTCCGGATGGGCAAACGCTCTTTAGTGGCAGTGATGACCACACAGTTCGCTTGTGGGATGTCAATATCGGTGAATGCCTCAAAGCTTTCCAAGGACATAGTGATGGGATACGGGCAATTGCCCTCAGTCCTGATGGTAAAATGCTGGCGAGTGGTAGTGAAGACCAGACGATAAAGTTGTGGGATGTCAATATCGGTGAATGCCTCAAAACGTTCCAGGGACATTTAAATGAAGTATATTCAGTCACTTTTAGCTCACAAGGTGATATTCTAGCTAGTGGCAGTTTTGACCAAACGGTGAGGTTATGGAGCGTTAGCACTGGTGAATGCCTCAAAACGTTCTACGGACATTCCAGTTGGGTATTGTCGGTAGCTTTTAATCTACGGGGCGATATAGTGGCTAGTGGTAGTTACGATCAGACTGTACGGCTGTGGAGTGTTAGCAGCGCTCAATGCCTCAAAATATTCCAGGGATATACCCATCAGGTACTCTCAGTCGCCTTCAGTCCGGATGGACAGACGCTGGCAAGTGGCAGTCACGATTCTTTGATGAGGTTGTGGGATGTCTCGGAGGGTAAGTGCCTCAAAACGTTCCAGGGACATGGTGCTGCGATCCAGTCAGTTGCCTTTAGTCCAGATGGGCAGACCCTAGCAAGTGGCAGTGAAGATCGAACGGTGAGGTTGTGGAATGTTAATACAGGTCAAGTCTTGCAGACTTTTCAGGGACATCGTGCTGCGATTCGGTCAGTTGCCTTTAGTCCAGATGGGCAAACGCTAGCAAGTGGCAGTGAAGACCAAACAGTCAGGCTATGGGATGTTAACACAGGTCAAGCTTTGAGAACTTGCCAGGGACACACAAATCAGATATGGTCAGTTGCCTTTAGTCCTCAAGGAATGATGGTAGCCAGCGGCGCGTTCGAGCCGACAATCAGGTTGTGGGATGTCAGCACCGGTGAGTGCCTCAAGACCTTAGAGGGGCATACGAGTTGGGTTTGGTCAGTTGCTTTTAGTCCGGATGGTGAGCTGTTGGCGAGTACCAGTACAGATCGAACCTTAAGGTTATGGAGTGTCAGCACTGGTGAATGCCTTAAACTTTTGCAGGTAGATACAGGGTGGTTACTCTCAGTAGCCTTTAGCCCAGACAGTCGAACACTGGCGAGTAGCTGTCAAGACCACACAGTTAGGTTGTGGGATCTTAGCACTGGTAAATGCCTCAAAGCCTTACAAGGACACGCAGGAGGTTGGATCAAGTCTGTCGCCTTTTGTCCGGATAATCAAACTCTAGTTAGCAGCGGTGAAGATGAGACAATTAGACTGTGGGATGTTACAACAGGTAAGTGCTTAAAAGTTCTGAAAGCGGAGAAACCCTATGAGCGGATGAACATTATGGGGGTTACAGGTTTAACTACAGCAGCTATTGCTACGCTGAAAGTTTTGGGAGCATTTGCTGGTGAAAAATAGTCCACGTAAGCAGTTATATGAAACCAATGGAGATTTCACCACCGAGAGACATCAGCCTACCGCAAACCTTGTCTGAAACATCAGCTTACAGCGTTTTTCAAGTAAATAAACCACAGGTAGGGGCAAAGGCTAGCCGTGTCCCTACGAAAATCTGTGGTTCAATTAACTGAAAATAGATGTAATGAACGGAAAATTTTCTCTGCCCAATAAGTATTAACTCCTGACTATCTAGTTGTTACGGTAGCTAGGGCTAACCCACTTTGAGGTTGCTGGGCGCTCCTAGCTTAACAGGGATTAGACAATCAGGGCTACCGACTGTTTCAATTTTAAGCCACTAAATCTATAGATATGCTTAATCTACAGTGTACCGAATTCGGTATCGCTTGGTAATCCTTGCGCGAATTCATTTATGATAGTTTCCAAATCATCAAGTTCAATGCCATTCAATATATCAAAACTGGTCTGAAGGAACTTGGTGGTGAGATCATGCCTTAAAGACTGCTGCTCGATAATTGTAGTCTTCCTTCCATTTGGAAAGACCTCTAAAAAAACAGCTTCATTGGCAAAACCTAAACCTAGCGATACTAAAATCGACAGTCCTAAATCTAAAATCCGAAATCGCATCCTTCTTCTCCTTAAAATTTGAACAGTACAGTTAAGGGTGTCTGAGAAAAGCTCTTCTTGCTTACCGAGTCATTTCTTTAGCTTCTGAAAATTAGTTACACTCGTAGCAAGTATTCAGCTCTAGCGGTTTCAATACATTCTGAAGTTCTGAGTCTGATATATAGCCCTCCTTGGGTGGAGTAAAGCGCAACAACGCAGTCTCATAACAAGCTCTTGCTACGCGGATACACTCTTGAGGAGTAAGCTGTGCAACAACTTCAATTGTCTCTTCTACATGCTTGACTTCGGCACCAACACCGCTGTGTATCCGCAGCCAGCGTGTGGCATGAGTACCCGGTGGTAGCAAAGCCTGCACACTCTGGATGTACTCCTCCCCTTGAAATGTCCCTAAGCGTTCGGCTGTATAGAAAAAACCAACGCAACCAATTGGATCGGTCGTCTGCACGCTTTGAAAGAAGTAATCTACCAAAGCCTGTATAGGAGATGGCACAAGCGCTTGCACTACAGCCTCTGCGTCATATCCCATTGATTGAATATCAAGCAGGGCGAGTCGGTCGTGACCCGCTTCCTCTCTGGCTTTCTGTGCAGCCCACTGCGCCAAACTCTGGCGACCAGATGCAGCAAAGCGGTCTCGCGCTTCCTCCATCAGTCGTGTGGTATGGCGGCTTGAATGGTAGGCACCTGCAAGCCGCCATACCCAACGTGTACGGGTCAGGTCTGGTGGTCTGCGGCTCGACTTTATATCCCTCCAAGCTAATGCTATTGCCCTATCCAAGAGCTTCTGGGTTTTAGCTATACTGTCTGCATCAATCATCTTTGGAGCGAAGCGATCCCTGCTCCCCACAGGACTAGGTTGATGCACCTTAGTGGGGTTGGCAGTCTTCAGCACTACTTTGTCAAGCGCAATATGCACCCATTCAGTATTAATGAAAAAGACATTACGCATGGTTCGTTTCCTCGCTTGTGGTTGCACTATATGAGAGAAAGTCACTCGTGGAAAAATTTCTTGCTCGAACTTGTCTGAATGGCAGTGAAGATACTCAGATGAGCTTCGTAGCCATCCGGCTGTGCTAGACCGAGGGCGAGCCAGAGATTTCTCTCTAGAAGTTGCTCGCTGCACTTATTGAGTGCTAAGATAGTAAACTAGCCATCCCCGTTGTAAAAATATCTGCGTTGTTAACGCTTTAGTGATCCCCAGACCTGTTGTAGTAAACGCCACGACGGGACAACCACTAGCAAAGTACGCCTCGGTTGCTGCAAAAGCTGCTCCCGCTTCATGATGAAAGTGCAGTACGGGTATGTCACTTTGTTGCAGTGCGTGCTAGAGGGGTGCGATAGCACCACCCGAAACACCAAACGCATATTGCACTCCCATATATCCCAGCATTTTGGCGATCGCCTCAGCTACCGAGACAGGTGCAAGTTGCAGACTTCTTTTGAGAGACGCGATGTCCAATTGTGGGTTTGGCTGGACATCTGTAAGAGGTGAGGGGATCAAAGATGACTCAGAAGGTAAGATAATGCTATGTTCGTATCTCTTATTAATGTGCGTGGTCTGAACTGGCGTGAATTCGCTATTGGTATCGGATTTTAACTTTTTAGCTCTATTTCTGCTGGGAGAAAAGGATTTAGTGTTCATAAAGGTAAAGTAGATGCATACAGGTTGACAATCGGCTCTAATTGTGCAATGGGTATAGGGAATCTACCACGAAGCTCTCACCTTTAAGTGGTAAGTAAATTGCACACAGGATGTTTTTCACCACCATCTTGCACATTCAATAAGAAGCGATGCCTATCTAGATCTGATCGCAGCATTGCCTATTGGTCATTTCACGCACCCTAGTCAATTAAGTTGCTTGATACATTTTTGTTACGATTCAGTTTCCTAACTTCACAAAACTATAGCCACTCAAGATAATCAACTTAAGAGAAAGTTAAGTTTTTTTACTAAAGATTAGTTGATATCCTCTTGCTGATATAACTCGAAAGGCTTAGTGCGGGATTCCCGCATTATTGTGAGAACTTCCTGCTTCTACGAACACCATCTTTAGGCGATCGCATTCCTATGCCTGTGATTGCATCAGCTGCTTTACATTTCTTTACAGATAGGCGCTTAGATTTCACTTGTACCGAGTTTAATTTAAAAAATTAGCCAAACCTGATATCTAAATTTGCTAGAGGCTGAAAGTCGCTTCAGTTGTGACTTGGTGTAATGTACAGCGAAAAAAACCTAAACTTTTTTTCTTAAGTTTTCTATCTTAACTGGCTAAAATCTTTTGATAAATAGACAATTAGACTCAATGAACCTAAGAGAAACACCTGCCCTATGGGCAATCTACTTAGGTGTCGCGTTCTATTCCTTAGCCCAAGCACGGCAGCTTTCATGCTCCCGCTAGCTTATTTAATTTTTTCACCGAATAGAACTATTATTCCATGTACGAGTACACACTCCAACCAGTACGTGTTGTCAAGGAGGGTATGCGCTCATTTTTAGCATTATACATTAGAGTCAGACTTCAATGGTGCTAGCTTCCAAGCCTACATCTACCTAACAGAGGTATCAGCGCTCAGGTTCTCCCTAAGATTTTAAACTCCTGAGCGCGTTACCAGCAAAGATAAAACGCCTAAATAGGGTGCTATTTCAGCACTACAACATTCTATTAAGACTTTGCGTAGAGGTTTGAGATGACGAAGCGAACGAACTACTACAATGATCTGTCTGGAGATTATTCAAAGCCAGGGCTAGTTTCCAATGAACAAGCAGTAGAACTGCTCAGGGACGCGGAGACATACATTTCTCAACGTGAAGAAAAGTTGCCTGAAATAACTCCAGAATACACTTTAGCGCAAATAGAACAAGAAAACAAAGATTGGTGGCCAACCCACTGTGAAGCGCTGCGACAAGGACGGGGAGATATTTTAGCAGGTGTGTACGCCGATAGTCTTATTTATTTGTGTGCTGACGGACCTTTTTATGGTAGAACCGCAGCAACAAATAGAGAAGTAAATTGGTGGGCAATTCTCGCTCAACCAGGCGTAACGATGGCTTGGCCCATTGTTATGTTCAATGGTGAATTCGTCTACTGTGAATGGAATTGTTTTAACGATGTAACGAAGGAAATAATCGCCAAGGGAAACGAAACTCTACTTCGACGCGGGCACAGAGGTGCCTGCTACTTAAAATCCGGGCAACTTAACTTTTATCGCGATGTTTATGCCTCCAATGAATTGCTGCATTGGCTCAGGCGTTAACAGCAAATTTAGCAATTTTTTAGCAAAAAAAGAAAAGTTAAATGAAAAGTTTTAAAACCCTAAATATATATCTTTTATATATTTTCTAACTTTTCACCTACAATTTTACCAAAAAATTACGATTAAGTGTCATTCGTCTACTTGAACAATTTCTGGAATCTTTTCAAGTTCAGGTGCATCTGACATGAGAGTGACAGACTATTTAACCTAATTAAGGAAGGTAATGTGATGAGTCAATTGCTTGAACGCACCGAATCCCACGACGTTAACATAGACTCTCTCTTTAACATTCCGGAACTGAGCGTAGGGATCCAAGAGTGGTTTCTTCATCCCCGACCACTGCTGCTCAGCGTCTTCCGCTTCATTGAAGAGCATTATCAAGATTCGATTAGTCTTCGGGACGTGGCTGAGGTGGTTGGTCGCTCCCCAGCTTACCTCACCGACCTCGTGCGGCGAGAAACCGGAAAGACCGTACTAGCTTGGATTGTTGAGCGCCGCATGGCCCAGACACGCCGCTTGCTCCTCGAAACTAGCCAGTCAATCGAACAAATTGCTGAAGCGGTGGGCTATTTCGATAGGCGTCATTTCAGCCGCCAGTTTCTCCGGCTCCATGGGGAGAATCCGCAAGCGTGGCGAAAGAAACATCAAAGCTGGAGCATCCCTCTTTCGCAGATAGACCCACAGAAGGCAATACCAAACGAGTTAATCCAGCAGAGAGCCACGACTATGACTGCTGCGGAAGCCCACCGGCTACAAGTTTGTGTCCAAGAAATTGCTGCGATTCTTTACAAGAATACTGCCACTGGTGAAGTCATATCAAGTTCGGATGATTACTTATAATAAAGTTTCTTTTTGTAGGTTGGGTTACGCTCCGCTACACCTAACAAACTTTTAATTAATAAGTAAGTCGGCGCAAAAAAAGCAAACTATGTAAAGTATGGGCTACTCCCCCAACAAATTCTTCGTGAAGCGATCGCTGACTATCACTCCAAAATCAAATCTCAAGAAAACGAGCAGTCCCAGAAAGAGACTGCTGAATCTGAAGTGGTTGTGGTTGAGTCGAGTATGCTTCCACAAGTGTAAATACAGCGAATTGCAGGTTTATGAGGTACAGTAACAACAGTTTGTAAACCAGTTTTTTAAATGTTTAGGATTAATCAAATGGAGTGCGAACGCAATTAAAACGTCAAGCATTTTTGCAGTAGTTGGAGAAAATTGTCGTAAAAAAGCCTTCAGCTGTGACCACCAATGTTCGATAGGATTAAAGTCAGGAGAATAGGGAGATTGATAAAGAACACTTGCGTCAACCGATTGAATTAAAGGTTCTATTTCCTTCACTTTATGGGCTGGAACATTATCCATAACAACTACAGCACCTTCCCATAATTGAGGAAGCAGACACTTCTGAACAAAGACTTTAAACACGTTTCCATTCATTGAACCATTCAGAGTCATAACAGCCAAAACTTGTTTCAAGCTAATGGCCCCAATTACTGTCACCTTGGCTCCTCGGTAAAATGGTTTAAAATCATACGTCCTACTTCCATAAACACTTCTGGCATGGGTTCGTGTAAAACCCAATAAAACACCCATTTAATCTATAAAAACTAAGTTTTCTGGGTCTACTTGCTTAACTTGCTGCCAATACTCACTTCTCAACTTTTGGACTCTTTCTGTCTTTGCTTGGCTGCTGCGTAGCGTCTTTTTTTTAGTGTTAGTTTTTGTTTTTTCAATGCACGACACATCGTACTCGTACTGAGCCAATGATTATAAGTTATACCCCAATATTCACAGTATTTTAATAATGTTGCATCTGGATACTTTTCAACCATTGCAGCTAGTTGAGCTGAATATCCATCCAACTCTCCTTTCATTGCTCCACCTTGTTGTTTCGGTTCTACATGGCCCTGAGCTTTCTTCATGGAGAGCAGTTTTTGTACAAAGCTTTTAGCTACACCAAATCTATCAGCCACCTTCCTGATTGAGCTGTCTTCCTGTTCGTAGGCCTTTACTATTTTTCTCGCAAGTCGATGGAGTAAGCTTTCATTTTAAGAGTTGATGTACTAAATATTAGTGTACCTCATTTACCTGCAATATGCTGTATAAAATCAACTGTAAGTCTTATAATATACGAACTGAAGAGTATGAACTTGATTCTTTAGAAGAACTAAAAGAATTAGGTACTTCCGAGTGAAATTTTGTTAAATTTGATTCAAGCAATCCTCACATACATTTAGAGATATCATTTAAGGGCACAAGAATTTACAGTCATGAAGATGATGTAGCTTCTAGAGGAATAGTTAGTAAATTAGAAGATATTCTCAAATACCGGAGAAGCCCATTAATTTATTCTGCTAGTACATGGTCATGGTTTATTTCTGTGACTATATTGATACTTAGTTACTTACTATTAGGAGATTTAATTAAAGTTAACGTAATTTTAGATGACGCTATTACAGTATTAGAATTGTTACTATTAATAATTCAGATATTTTTCTGAAAATTTGGTTTTGCCAAACTCCCAGTGTTTTATGTAAAAAGTATAAATGAAAAAACCAACTTTTTCGTACAACATAAAAATCAAATTCTACTTTTGTTTATAGGAGGTTTAATAACTTTAACAGTGCAACTTTTAGTTCAGTGGTTAAAACAAAGCATATTTAATGCGCTCTAACGGTAGACTTACAGGTAGTAAGTAGAGCGATCGCACCCCGGCATCCCAACCCTTAATTCGTCCAAAGTGATAACTCCAACTGCCCAGGTGAGGTATTCGTTCTGCCTCGCGCTCGACTGTGCAACGCAAGGTGGCATGGCGATTATGGAGTTGTCATGGGTTACGTTGTAGAAGAATTTCACCTAAGTCAGTCACATCAAGGCTTCTACGACGTGGATTCTACATAATGGCGAACAAAGCGGAATTAAGTTCTCTGGTCGGTTATCTTCAGGCGTAAAATTGGCGTGGTGTACCGACAGCGTTAGTACAGTCCACTCAGAGCGTGACAATTCCTTTGTCTTCTCACCTGGGCGCAGACATTGCTGATTGCAGTGCCGACAGCGCCAAGAAGCTGCCGCCTTAGCAGCAAGTGCTATTTCATCCCAGTCATCCGCGTATCGCTCTCTATAAATAGGCATTTCTACTCAATATAAATTCAGCAGTTGGGGAATTTTAACAACTTTACCAAGTTTTGGTATCAGCTTCAGCACCTGAAATCATGACAAACAGAGCGATCGCAATTAGGGGCGCGAGTATTAATGGATGCTGTTGGCGAAATATTTCGTTACATTTCAGAATAGAAAACCCAATGCAAGGAAAAACATTGAGCTTTACTTTTTCAGACAGATTTTTTAGCAACCATTAAAAACTTTCTTTTAGGAGTTTTAGCTCGGCAATCATTCTATTTAAAGCTTTTTGGGCTGTTTTATAAGCCTGAGCCTGTCGCCCTAATTTCAATTCAGATAAAATGCGATCGCGTATCGCCTCATAATCTACAGCATCATACACTTTGGTAATGGCTGACCGTTCCTTAAGTTCAGAGTTACGTGAAGTGAGATCCTGTACTTGGGCTTTAAGCACCTCTATCTCTTGTTCATACCGTGTAATACTTGGTAATAGCTCTGATGATTTCCAAGTATTACACGGTAAAGTTTCCGCACCCTCCCATGTATTACACGGTATTAGCTTTCTTCTAACTATTTCCTCCAGGTAGTCGGCTCTACTTAATCCCAAACATTCAGAGGCAATACCTAATTCCTTCCATGTATCATCTGTTAACCGGACAGAACGAACCTCACGGTAGTCCGAGTTTTTTATAGCAAACTTACCTTGAATATCCCTTTTCATTGGACTTTTATCCATGTAATACACGGAATAACTTACCAAAAAAGGTCAACCCCGCCAACCGTGTATTACATGGAAATGTTTGATTTCAAAGGTACGTATCTCTGTTGTTTTAAGTGGCGGCTAGTGCTGCAAAGCGTGATATTCTGGTCGCAGCGTGAGGTATTCCATCTAACCAAGACACTGTACGAACAACATTAATCGCAACCGCAGTGATAATGTGCTGTAGTCGAACTTTTGGTAAGTTTCGGTAACGTGCTTGTCGTAAACCAAAAGCATTTATTCCTTGTGATAAAGTTCCTTCGACACCAGCACGAGTGTTATAGCGCTCTTTCCATTCATCAGTATCTTGAGCAGAGCGAATAGTTTGAATAATTTGGTGTTCTTCTTCTGGACGTAATCTTAATTTTCTTGGCTCACTTTCACTTTTTGATTTGATACACAAGTGCCTAAAATCACAACGGCGGCAGACTTTGGAGGGAAACTTAACGTTAATTCCTGAATTGCCCCAATTATCTATTGCAGGAGTCCAAGTCGTACTTTTTTGACCTTGAGGACAGGTGACTGTTTTTGCCTCCCAATCAACTGTAAATTTACTGATGTCATACCCACCTGGCGTTTTTGCTTGCCAACTAACGTTTGGACGAACTGGACCAATAAGTTCTATATCAAAATCGATTTGACTTTTTATCAGTAATTCGCTGTCTACGTAACCTGCATCGACAATATGTTCTCTTGGTGATAAGCCTTTTGATTCAAGGGATAGATGAATTGCTTCTGTTTGGTCTACGTCAGAAAATTGGGCTTGGGTCGTCTCAACATTTGTAATTAAATGAACATCATTAGCATCACAAGTTTCAGTGATATGTACCTTGTAACCAGTCCAAGTTGTACTGCGTTTATTGGCATAACGAGCATCAGTATCGTAAGGAGAGTCAAAACGATCGCCTGCTTTTGGTAAGTCTGCTGCATTACGCCAACGCAATTTACCAATTGTATCTAATGGTACGTCTGTGTAATCTATATAATATTGATGTAGCCAGGTTTGGCGGAGAATTTCAATTGCTGGAATCTGTCGCAGCCATTGGGGCGTTGTTGACGATTCGTAGATAGATATTAATAGCTGCATACCATCATTACCAATTGTTTCAGCTAACGAGTACCTCGCTTCAATCCCTTTGGGTAAGCGGTACTCGTCTACAGCACGTCCGTAACGTTCAAACCACTCGTTTGGAACCCATGAAAGTAACCAGTCTGATGCTACGGTGGCGACCGCATTTAATGCAGCGCGTAAGGTTTCGGCTACGTTTTCAAGGCGATTTAAATTGCGAACTGCTGCCAGCACGTGAGTTGAATCAGTGCGCTGTTTTCCTTTGTCTTTTATGATACCTTTTTCTTGAAGCTGCTTTAACAAAATATCCAGTAATTTTTGTTCTACACCTCCTGCTATTAGTCGCCCTCTAAATTCGCATAGTACGCTAAAATCAAAGCCGGGGTCAGTTAGTTCTAGAGAAAGTGCATACTTCCAATCAATTCGACCGCGCACTGCATCCGCAGCTTGCCTATCAGTCATGTCATTGATGTATTGCAATACACATACTAAAGCTAATCGCCAAGGGCTAAAAGCTGGTTGACCTTGTGTTGAGAATAGAGCTTCAAAGTCTTTATCGCAAAAGATAGTACCGATAGAATCCCTCATTTTTATACAAGTGTTGCCTTTAGGAAAGGCTAAACGAGCAATGCGTGCTGTTTCTTCTGGGATTGGATCGATTTCTTGAAGTTGAATCATTACTATTCTCCACCAGTAGACACCCTAACGATACAAATAATCGAACCATACCCAGAGGCTTATTTTTTCGCATACCCATTGGCAACTGGAATACACATTCACAAGTTGAATCTTTAACAAGAATGATAATCAACTTTTAGGGGAGAGGCGAACATAACTCGCCTCTCCCCCTCCCTATTTTAGGATTATCATTTTCATTGCTATATGAGGTGTTAATAACACACCTGTAGTCAATCAGCGGAAATACTTCACTTGAAATGTAACGAAATATTTCGCCAACAGCATCCATTGATACTCACGCCCCATACCCCAATCTTCAATGAAGGCAAAGAGTGAGGGTTGCACCTGTAAAATCAGTTCCATCGAGTTGCGTCTGCTTCAGATTTGCTCTTGATAAATCAGCATCTTGTAAGTTGGCTTCACTAAGGTTGGTAGCGACAAAGCTAGCATCAACTAAGGAAGCTCCACGGGGAGCAACGCTCTTAGGTGTGTTTTCGGGATTTGCTTGTAAGGCATCCCCTACACTGTGTAAATATACATCAAGACTCACTCATAGGCTTTTGGAGAGATGAGGTCAGAAATTTTTGTACCATTTCACTTTGATTTTGATGCACTTGGCATCACCGTGCCAAAACGGGAAAATTGTACGCTAAGGCTGAAACCCATATCAAAAAAGCATTTCAGCGATACTTGTTTTCCTTGACCCGCAAAGGACGCAACTTGTCAAAACTGGTAGCCTGTTTCAAATTCCAGACATAATCGCCAGTAAGATTGATATGCTCCCACCCCAATGGTGACAAATGTTGTAAGTGTTCTTCAGGAATATCCATTCCCTGTTGTTTTAAATAATCCACGGCTTTTTCTAAGTAGACCGTATTCCACATCGGATACTTGTTCGCCGGAATGTAAATGCGTAAAATGCTTAGTGAATTGCGTCCAAGAATCAACTTCTACTAACAAATCAGTCAACTTAATTCTTGGCAGTAAACTATGAACTTTTCTGCTAAATCCATCAATCTCCTTCGGCACAGCATTGGTGAGAGGAGTGATAATTAACATCTCATTTTCTATCCTGACATCAACCAGTTTCTTCTCTGCCATTAAAGAAGAAACAAGCGATAATTGTTCAGACAATTCGAGTGAGCGTTGTTCAATATAGGTAGTAAAATCCGTCATCACTGCCACAGGTATAGTGTTAGAAGAACGCATTGACTGCCATGAACTATCTGCTAACAAATAATCCTCAAAATCTTGGAACTGCTTCGAGCCTGCTACCCAAATATCCCCAGAACGCAAACCACTACGTAACTCAGCTAAAGCACACATCTCATAGTAGTGACGGTCAATAGTATCGCCCTTAATTACGTGTTTTGACCAACGAGGTTTAACGAAACTAGTGTCCGCAGATTCCGGTACTTTTCGACCGCCTGATATATTTAATTCTTTAATGACCTCCAAAGCTTTTATCACTGGTAAACTGGCTCCGGTAGCTTTAAACTCAAAGGTCTCCAACAATTTAGGCGTATACCGTCGTAATTGTGAATAACGGTTATCAAGCAATTCAAGATAATCAAAATCTGCGGGTCTGGCTAGTTTTTCAGCTTCAGCAACAGTACTGATAAATTTCTCCCAATCCAATACAGACTCAATCGCTTGATAGGCATCATTGGACTCATCTCTAGCTGCAATTAGCGCCTTACCCACTTGAGCATACAATCGGACTTTCTCATTAATCGCTTTCCCATCACGTTGAAACTTATCGCCGTGCTGATGCTCACTTTTGTTAAACAATTTACCCATCATTTTATCGTGCATACCTATGGCATAATCGACCAATGACGCGCTCCATTCAATGAGAAAAGCAACTAAAATAGCATAGCGTCTCAGTTCATCTAACCTAGATAGGTGAGCAGGTGTAGACATAGAATCGGGAATTTCAGTAAATTGTAGTCGCTGTGCTGGAGATAAAAGTTCGCGCGTTGCCAATTAAATACCTGTATATTTGATTTCAAGCAGTAGTTTGATTTTGTTTGTAATTCGCGCCGCAGTAAGGGCAAAATTTGAATTTCAGCGACATAATTGGTTCGTTGCAACTAACACAGCGATTCCGTAAGGCTGTACCACAAGCAAAGCAATACTTTGACCGTAAGTCAGTCCACATTTGGTCAGGGGTAGTTCCTGGAGTCCAACATTTTGGGCAAAATTTTAACGTAGTTATTGTTTCTGGGGAGACTTTCTTCGCCGCCGCATCCAAGTATTCCGGTGGTATTCCCAACGCAGAAGCCAGACCACCTTTAGCCTTTTGATTGAGCCTCGAAGTTTGTCCACCTTCAATTTTGCGGATAGTCTGGATATGTATCCCCGCTTTGAAACTCAACTCTTTTTGGGTTAAAGAAAGATGACCTCGCAATCTCTGGACGTAATTAGCAAGCCCTTCTTCCCCCGTGGGAAGCGTCGAATGTTCTGTTATCACTATCAAAATATATCTAAAAGTATATTTATTAATAATAATTATATATCTACACTTTTATTCAAATAAATTGCCAAAAACCTCTCTTCGTAATGATGACTTTAGCTGCTTTAGCCACCGCGTTTTTAGAACGTCCGGGGCTAGCCAAAAGTACTCTACGTTCTTATGAGTCTACGATTATCCCCTTACTCAAGGAGTATGGTCGATGGTCAATATAAATCATTGACCGACAAATCTTGGTAGAATACCTCAATGATCTAACTGATGTTTCCTATACTACCCACCACCGTCATCAAGCTGTAATCACGGCTTTGTTCAACTTTGCTGTTGATATGGGATATGTCAAATCCAATCCAGTTGCGGGACTCGCAAGACGCAAACCCATTCGAGAGCAAGGAGAACACGCTACGGATGAATTGGTTCGTTATCTTACTCCTACTCAGTTAAGTGTCCTGTATCAAATGATCAAGCCAGATGTGCGAATGTCTGCGTTGGTGCGTTTGTTGCATACCAGTGGCGCTAGAATTGCTGAGATACTGGCTCTAAATTTAGATGACATAGACCTCAAAACCCGGAAATTTCAGGTGATTGGGAAAGGTAACAAGCAACGGTGGTGTTTTTACAGTGAAGTGACTTCTTTTAGTCTAAATTACTACATTAAATATTATAGACACCCCAACCATTCAGCACTATTTACTGCTCAACAGCCAAAAACTTTGGTTGTCTCCCGTCTGTCATACCGGATGGTGCATAAATCTTGGACTAACCTTATTGGGGAAACTCCGGAACTCCAAGAAATTCGTATTCACGACCTACGGCATACTTTTGCTACAGAGCGAGTGGGGCTAATGGGGATTGAAGAACTCAGGGCGCTCATGGGACATGAAAGCATTCAGACAACATTACGGTATCAGAAAGTCACATCCCTTCGTGCTGAAGAAGTAGCACAATTGGCGTTTAAAAACTTACAAAATTTTTCGGAATAATTTCAGTATATAGCTTAATTATGTGGATATAAAAAATACTTTTTTTACCAAAAACTATCAAGGTGCAGGGAATATATACTACTCTGCACCAATAAAATGAGGGTAATCAGCCGATCTTCGGGTGAAGGGTGAAAAGTCAGTGGCTAAGATGCTTCCTGGGCAACGCTTTCAGCCTTAGCGTACAATTTTCCCGTTTTGGCACGGTGATGCCCACTTGCCTTTCATTTATTTCTGTTGATTGAGTGAGTGTATTGCTCGTTTGAACCGATACTTGAAAACAGCTAAAAAATACTCCTAAAGTCAACAAGGCTGTTGATTAATAACTCTTCAGCCAAATGAATGCAATACCATCATGTTGGATAGAATCGTAAGAGTTAATTTTTAGCTCGAAAGCTCAAAACCCTCTCTCTATTTTATTTATGGGCAAGCGCGTGCATTTTTTTCAATTACGATTCACGCTTTCAAAGTCAAAAGTAAATTCAGTGGGATTTGAGTTAACTGGATTTGGGTTAAGTGGAGTGTAAACTACCCACCACCATAGCTGTACTCAGCTATGGTGGGGGCTTTCAGAAGCCCTAGAAATATCAAATAAGCGATCGTTGCACGTACTCAGATTTTCTCCCAATACGCACATCTAGCTTACAAGACAATCCCGAACCACGAGGCTGGTTTACAATCACAGCCCCAATTGCAGAAATATTTTTTGCACCATTCAAATCAGCGTCACCAATCCATCCACAATGGCCACAAGCAAACTTCTTAGCACTGCGATACGATTCACCCTTTACTGGATGAACGTGCAAGCAGTTGTGGCAAGTTTGACTTGTATAGCGCGGGTCAACAAAAACCAGCTTCACCCCAAACTTGATCGCTTTGTAGGTTATGAATTGCCGCAACTGATAAAAACTCCAACTGTTAGACAATCGGCGTTCTCGTTTACTACGCGGCAAACTGTTTGTGCGTTCCCTAATTCCTGTCAATTCTTCCAAGGCAATCGTCGCTTTTGTTGTCTTGGCAGACTTTACAAGTTGATAGCTGGTAACGTGATTAATGTGAGCCTGAAAGCGCCGTTCTTTGCCCGACAACCGTTGCTGAAGTTTTCGGCATCTACGCCGACCACTTCTTGTGCCTTTCGCAGCTTTGTGCTGGAGTTGCGCCCTAACTTTGGCGTACTTGTCTCGAATCTTGGTTATACTTTGTCCACTGAATTTATCTCCATCAGAAGTAACCGCAATGTCTGTTCTCCCTAGATCAACGCCCAAAACTTTATCGGTCTGTTCAGGTGTTGGTGGTTCAGACTCAAGCTGAATATTCAGGTAGTATGTGCCATTATTGCGCAGGGCAAACGCATCTTGTCAACAAGAGCCTCTAAATGTCAATAAAGTCCAAAAGAATCGCATTAATGCCCGCTTATTGACAAGTCTGTTAGCGATCGCTTAACCCCTGAAAAACCAATTCCCCCAATAAATTCTTGTTCTCCCGTTGATACACTAATTAACTTTTTTGTCAAGACTAATTAAGATGCGTTTGCCCTGCATTATTGCGTTTTACTAAAGTCGCTGTTTTAGGGTTTTGTGCCTTCAACAATCCCCTTTGGTAATTACCAATGGCAAGTTTAAACCTTTCCCTGCCACCAATCAATGTTAAGCTAGCCGTCCAGTCTTTCTCTCGAAAGCTGAACGTTCTTACATCGTAAGTAGCCGAGGTTGGAGCAAACTTTGTGACAGCAAACCCTTTTTGCTTGGCGGTTTTGCGATTTCCAGACACTCTCCTTACCGCATGAATAGCCAACTGAGAAGACAATCCAAACAATGCCCTGACATCGTGATAAACCAAAGACTGCATCGCCAGTTCGTTTACTAAAGTTAGTGGTGCAGTCTTGTTCACGTATTCGCAAGCATCCGCGAAAGCCTGCAACGTTGCATCAATTTTGGCAATTTGCTCAGATGTGACTTGGATTTTGCAGGATACTGTCAGGACTTGCTTCATCCCATCATGATATCTCAATACATGAATATTGTAAATTGCTCAACTGCCCTCCTTTCCTCATCTGTCTATGGCAAATATTTGTTGGAGGACGTTTCACAATTTATGCGCAATTCCTCTTGCCACCAATCCGAGTAGAGATATGGTTGGGGACTTCTTGCTGTTTGAGCTGAGGAACTTTAAATTTGAATTTTTCAAGTCCCAATTGTCTTAAAGAAGAAACCACAGATAAGGGCAACTTGACACTTGCGGCTGCTTTAGAAATTGGTGTTCTATTCCGTACCAATGCCAAAAATTCACGCACTTTAAAGACAACCGGGTCATCGGTTGCTGTATAACCCAAGGCGATCGCAACTTGTAAACCTCTTTCAATGTCGTTGAGTGTGGCAATTTGGTTACTTCCTACCAACCCAGTTTGTTCGACTTCGGGAGTTATCGCAGATATAGAAATGCCACTGTAGCTCGGTGTACCAGAACCAGGAACGATATTGAAAGTGTAGAGGTGTTGTTGTCCATTTGGAGTGCGGGTCTTGATAGACAAATTAGTGATGACTGCTGAAGTTGCACCTGGAAAGCGCAACGGCTTAATCACCTTTACAAACACAGTTTTTGCCTGATTACTGCTGAGTTCAGCATCAGTGTTGTAAACAGTGCGTGAAGGATCGGCTATCAGAATGTAAGTGATGACTTCGTTGGTCTGGGAAAAATCAATAGCTGTAGAACGACCAGCCCAAACTTGTAAGTTTGTAGTACTTGCCGCTGCTGCTTCTTGCCCGATGACGTGCAAAGCTGGTGTTTGTGCCAGTGTCCGTAACGGGGAAAGTACGGTAGCAGTTGTTGTTAACGAAGAAAAAGCGCACGCAAGTAAGATAGCTTTTAATTTTTTCATCTATTTTTCCTCCAGGTGACTTTTGTTATAACTATCGACGCACACGTACAAAGCTGTTGACAAAAATAGAAACCTTAGTTCCTTCTGGCACAACTGTTACATTCGGTTTTTTAAGCATTTCCTGTACTGCTTGATCTGAGCGTTTTGCTAGGCGATCGCCTGTCACTTTAAAGAACCCTTCCAAAGCTGCTGCTAGGACGTTTGGATTACTTGTACTAGTGACTGTGGATTGGCTAAAGCCAAAAGAGGATGACGAACTCGATGATTGAGTACGAGGTTGATTGATGATTTCTCCAACTCTTCCCAAACTACTGATAACTCCGATTAACAAATCTTGTTTGGCGATTTCAGAACCTTTATCAAAGAGTCCCTGAGCAATTAACGGCTGATTATTTTTGCCGCGAATTAGCAATTTGCCGGCTGGTATTTCTTCTTGCCGCATATGCCCTTGTAAATCGGGGTAAACCAGTGCCACAACACTCATATTCACCAATCTATTACTTCGGTTTACAGACTCTACCTGAGTAACTAAAATAGTGCCAGTTGGTAAAGCTACACTGCCATCAGTTGCCTGCATATCTTCTGTTAACTGAATAGCAAACCTACCATTTGTAGGGCTTTCACCGCTTTCATCCCAGAGCATCGGTACAACGACTTGTGCGTTAACAGAAGTTCCAATTGCCACTTCTAAGGCAGAGTCAGATGTTTCAGCACTATTACTGTCTTGATTAACCGGGGAGCGGTTGAGAATTCCCATTTCTCCATCAGTCATTCCAGTAGCATTAGTTACTACTGAATTATTATTAGCTCCGGTGTAACCAATGGAAACAGTTGAAATGCCTTGCTGTATACTTTGTTGTTGTTTTATTGTAGGGACAGGGCTTGCATTGTTTTGAGTAGAAAGTGCTGTTGGCGAAGCCCGAAAAGCTGCTATGGTTGGCGCAGGGGTCGAAGATGTAGCAAAAGAATCAGATCCAGACTGTGTAGTTGGTTGTCCTTCGCTATTCGATGCCATTTCTGGCGTGGTTAACTCGCGAGTTTGCCCCAAGGAAGCCAATTGGCTCCACCGTTCAAAGGGGTCTACAGCCTTTACTGGCTCTGCGGGTGGTACAGCCTGTATAGCGCGTATAGGCTGCTGTATGGGTTGTGTACGCTGTATAGGCTGTGTAGGTCGTGCAGTGAAGAGTGCTGATTGCGGTGGTGGAGGGGATGGTTGACGAACAAAAACTGTTCTAGGTGGAGGTGGAACAGTAGGAGTTTGACGGACTGGGGGTGGAGAGGGAGGAGTTTTAGCGACCACTGGTGATGGGGAGGTTTGGGGCTTGGTAGAGGTAGAACGTTGTTTCTGTATGTCTGGTTTAGTTTCCAATTGTCGTCGTTGGTCTTGAAAAGCTAATTTGCCTTTGAGTTCGGCAGATTCGTCTTCTAATTGTTTGGGGGTCGTTGAAGGAGAAGGGTTAGATGCTTTTTGACGCGCAGGCTTAGGAGCAAGAAATCCAAACCAAACGAATCCTACTGCTCCTATGATGGCTGCTGTTGCAGTTAGAACTAATCCCATACGAATACTTGGTTTTTCTGAAGTTGAACGCCCTTCTGGTTCTTCTTCGTCTTGTTTAATGCGATATTCCTTTGTGAGTAATTCAGGAAGATCATCATTATATCCAGCCAGTTCTTTCTCGTCTTCCAAGGTGATTTCGTCTTTATTAATACCCAAACTGCCTGTTTCTTCCAACATTTTTCCAGAGTTATTAGCGGAGCCATTAAGACCGTTGGACAAACTTAGTGGACTGCTAATTTCATCGGATTCGTTGTCTAATTCTTCTAGTGATGCTTTATTGTTCATATTATTGAAAGTATTTATTTGGGAATGAACTCAGTTATTCTGGTGATTTCTAGCCCTGCGGAGCGAATTTCATAAACTTTTTGCTCAAAAGCTGAAGCATTCTGTCCTAAAGGAGGTTTTTGAATTTCAACAGCTTTTAGTCGTAGCGTTCGGTTAAAGGGAATTCTTTCGTCAGTTCCTGAAGTGCGGTCAACCAGAAGTCGTGTTGCTATCATGTCAACTTCCCATTCTCCTTGCCGAATTTCTCGCGGTTCTGAGAGGTAAGAAATGATTACTGTGGAGCGCAGTTTACCGGAGAAAACACTAGAAGGGACTAATTCAGCAATTTCTGAAAGTGCTGCTTTGGCAAACTCTGGTTCAAGTAGTAAGGAGGCAAAATAAGTACTGGTAGGTATTCTTTTTCCACCTTTTCCTACACGCACACCAGTATCAGTCTCGTTAGTACCAGGAATTTTGTTATCCCAGTTAAATGTTAGTTCAGTCCAGGTTCTAACTGTATTTTGGATAACAGATGGATAACGCCAGTAGCGGTCTCTCTCAGAAACGACTAAGGTTTCACCATTTACTAGCTGCACGAAGGTTGTTTTCCTCGCAGCGAGAATGTTAATTCGGAAATAAACAAACAAAATAAAGATGAAAATTAGGGCATTAAATCCTGTCAATGCTACAAAACATAATGCCAGCAAATTTTTTGAAGCAGGTAGAAGTGGAGTCTGAAATCGTTTAATTTTCATGGCATTAACTATTGTCCACTCTTAACAACTAGAGTTGTAAATGAGCCGATGGCGTTGCTAAAAACATCAATTACTTGCTTAACATTTGACGAGATTCCGTTGTAGAGAGCAATCCCACCACCACCAGCAATTAAAACAGCCAGAATGGGTGCGAAAATGCTGAGGAAGAATAAAAAGGCTACATCAGAAGCAAGTTCTGCACCAGAATTAACAAGGACAACAGCGGCTAAACCAACGATAATGTTGTAGCCTAACTGAATACCAAATAAGCTTAAAAAGCCAGTTGTCCAAGCCCAGATTGGACGACCTTGGAGGGGAAGTAGTGACATGCCCATTGCTATCGGGGAAAATAATGCTGTTAGCAGTAATGCCGCTTCGAGAATGTTGACAAAAGCCCACTGCAAACTGTAAAGAATAAAGCGGATGATTGGTATAGCTGTTTCTCTAAAAACTCCTCCGGGGTCTGTTGTTAGTCTCACTGCATCTCTAGCAGTACCTATTACTGACCGATCTACTAAAAAATCTGCAAACTGTCGTAGAGGTTCGAGTGGTCTTTTGCTTTGTTCTTCAGCCCGTTTAACAATCTGTTGAACTTGTGCCTGTTTGGACTCCCAGCATTCAATTAATTCTTGTCCAACTTTTCCTCTACATTCGCTGTAAACATTTTCTATTTGTTGTTTGGCGATGTTGCTAATTGTGACCTTGGCGATCGCGTTTTTAAACGTGAGTTCTCCTAATTGTGCTTGAAGAACTTTCTGTACTTGCTGGTATCCAAAGTTTCTGGCAAAGGTAACAGTTTGTGATAATAAATTCCCGTTACCACCCAGAAATAAAGTAATCACAATTGGCCAAATAAACATTGCCATTAACTCTGACCATGATTGCTTTTCGACGATTTCCCGACCCGAAGTTAAAGTCAAGAAGACAATGCTGCCCGCTGCTAAAGTTAGACCAAGCCGGACTAAACCAATCCACAAGCCAGAGTCCAACGGTTGAAGTATATTTATCCAAAGACCATTCCAGGCTTCGGAAGTACTCCGAGCTAAGTCAATTGAGCTAGAAACTATCTCAAATGCATCCGCTTCTCCACCCGTTTGAGGATAGGTAAATGTTTGTGCTAAGAAGTGCAACATTGCTTTAAAACTTGCGTTCGGGATTTCAAGAATAGGGGAAGGAATGGACTTCCCCTAGATTTTTTAATAAACAGAGAAAAACCCAATATTGGATTATTATTGGTCTACATCGTCAGCACCAATCGTGCCACCGCCTGGAAGCATTAACATTCCCGCCTGTTGACTTGCAGCATTACCAGAGGCTGCATCGGCTCGTCTAGAGCTAGTATTAATTGCCGCAATTTCCTTAGCAGCTTGTGCAGTTAATACGTTATTGACTGCTCGGTCAGTCCGGGCTTGTTGAGCTTCCTGGATCAGCATTTCGTTAGTTTGAGTGTTGAGGGCGGTTTGCTGGCTGATATTCTGCATGATCCGTTGAGTAACGTCTTGATTTTTCGAGTCCTGACTTAGCTGGTTGCTATTATGAGTTGCGGTTTGCGCTGCTAATAGTTGTTCGGCGCTTCGTTGTTGGGCTTGGGTGCTAAGAGTTGCACCATTGGCAACACCAATAGCAGCTGCTCGTTCAGCTTGCTTGTTGAAGTCATCCTTAATGGCATATGAACCTTCGCCACCAATTTTGTTTTCTAGTGTTTCTGAAAGTTTTGTGCCTTCGTTGTTAGCAGTTGAGGATTTCATAATGTTATCGCTCACCTGATTTAAAACTGGCACTTTAACAGCACCCAGAGTTGAAGAAAGGAGGTTGTTGAGAGAACCAAACACATCATTATGAACAAATCCAGTTACATCGTCAATGAAATTATTGACTGACTGCACAACATTTTCAATCGGGGCAAAGAAACTACTTCCTGTTGTTTGGTTAGCAGCTTTTGTTCTTATTTGTGTTATTTCTGTACTCGTTGGTGTGTTTGTTGATTGTCCAGCTTGGGTAGTTGCATTCGCAGGGTCTTGGGTCAAAGCAGCAGCACGAGTGGTATTTATTATTGCACTGCTCAGTGCAATTACAAGAGCTAACAAAAGCACTTTTGAGGATTTGATAAATTTCATGGTTGTAATTTTTTAACGTGCAACAAGTGGGTTGTTTGTTTGCGTTTTTAAAGGTTTGGGTTCATTTGAATTTGACTCTCGACCAATATGTGAGAACCCTTTGCCCTCCTTCACTGCCAGGATGTATTCTTGGGTGAAATGTTTTAATCCTTGAAGTTGACCCTTGAGAGTAGGCGGATATTTTGCCATAATGCGATCGCGTGCTTCGCGTTCGTTTTGGTTGTTGGCAATCGAAGCCAACATCATCTCGCCAGGGTAAAATCTGGTTCGCCAGAAGCGTCCACCTCTTTCAATCAGCCAGCAGGAGTAGAGGTCAGCAGCTCTGGGCAGAAAGGCTTCAGTGGCATTTCGACTAATAATGTTGGGGTCGTAACCCAAGTGACGTTGGAAAGATGCTACGCCGTTAGCAGTGATGCGCCCAGTAATTCTGTAAACCATGTTTTGCATAATTTGAGAACCCGTAGCACACTGGCAGATAGTGTCGGGGTCTTGACTTAGCAACAAGACAGAAATTCCATCTTTTCTTCCAGTTGCACAGAGTTCTCCCACGATTTGGGCGAAACCGTCACGACGCAGCAAAACTGAAAGTTCATCCCCAATAAACAAACTTCTCGGATGTGAAAGTGCATTTCGGATGCAAGCAGTGTGAGCGTTAATTGCCATCAAGTAAGCATCTTGTTCATTTGACAGTCCACTGAGGGCAAAAAATTTAACTGCTGGCTCAGGTGAAAAGGTGCTTGGTCTGCCGATCGCTTTCCCCAAACGCGATGCTAATAAAGCATTTCCTTGGCTGAGAATTTGGTTGATGGCTTGTTTGTCCAATTCTTCAAAGGACTTGAGGTTGAGCCTTTCTTTACTGCAAAAACGTAGTAAATCTTTAAGTGTGGGGATTTGCTGCCATTCAGGAGATTGCCAACCTTTCTCGAATGCTTGATTATAGCGGGCAATAATCTCTGGATCTCTAAGAAACATATCCAGCATTTGGAGTACGATCGCATCAACTCGTTGAGCTAAGTGCGGGTTATGGACTTTCCCAAGTGCGATCGCCACCATTGCTTTGCGAATAAACTCTTTCCAAGATTCCATTCTTCGTTCTCTTTCTGGCTTATCAAACTTCCGCAAATCGGGTGGTTCTACCAGATTGCTTGAACCTGCCGAAATGTCATAGTACGCGCCTTGCTCACCCAAAAGTTCAATAGCTGTTTTGAACGTACTATTCCCACCGCTGCTAATATCCATCCCCACAACCGGGATATTGTTGGCGAGTGCTTCTACTGCGAAACGCCATCCCAAAACACTCTTACCCGAACCGGATTCTCCAGTAATCAAAGCGCGACTGATTTGGTCGTGGAATAAGTCAATAAAAATCGGTTTATTTCCCCGGTCTGTGACAAATTCAACTCCTCTTTTATCTATGTCCCTAGGAATTGTTAAAGGCAAAATTCCCGCAACAGTTTCTGTGTCTAAGGTGAGTCGTCGTTCGCTAAAAAGTGAACCACTATGTAGCAGCCAATTCCAAGTTATCGGCAAACACTGCAACCAAATATCCCAAGCAATATTTCGCTCTCGAATAACTTTAGCTGTTCCAAAGCTATTACTAAAAACATTACAGGCATTGTTTAATTCCAAAGAGTCATTGCGGTAGACCAGAAAAGCCACAGCGCAATGAAGTGCTTTTGCACCTTTGTAAAGTCTGCGTTGTGCATCAAATGATTCTTCTTGTTTGATTTCTGCTCCGATGTCACGCCCTTGTCCCTTTGTTATTGCCCTGGTACTTGCCGCTTTAGATTGTTTGGCTTGACGAGCCAGATTGTCATTGATGATAAAATTGTTTCCGGCGCTAATTTCAATCCATGCTTCAGTGTCATGAACGTAGCTAGAACTCATTACTTCCCAAATCCACTTTAGTTGCTGTCTCGTATTGATCCAACCTGTTGGTGGCTCATACATAGTCAACACACCACATTCTTTGCCTTTGCCATTGAGATAAACACGGTTGTGACTTAAGCGATGCTCTGGACAAGACGATCTACCTTCTTCTCCCTCAATCAAGACAGTACAAATATGCTTTGGGGTAGTCTTGGTTTCTGTTAGCTTGAAGCCCGATGGTGTTTCTTCTAATGTTAGTATTTGTGGAATTGGTGGAGCTTCACCGCTATTAAACCGTTTCCAAAGCCATTGCCAAAGGTCTGTTGCATTGCAAGGAGTAATTTCCAGCCCCATTTTGGTATTTAGTAGTAATTCCCAGCGGATGAAACCTTCATCAAATCCTTTGAGGAACAGCTTTGTATAAAACTGTTCTTTGTAAAGCCGCGTGTTACCAGTAATGGAGCCAAGTAACGAGTCCGCAAGATTTTTTACACCGTCAATTACTTTACCGAGAAAGTCTCTAGATTGTTGTTCTGCTTGAGCATCCGCTGTCCAACTACAGAAAGCAATTTGTTCCCAGACTTGCCGTGTCCCGTTTTGGGTCATTTGTTGAAGTCGGCGCTGCTCATTCCGAACTAAGATAGAAATCGGCTTCAGATGGGTATTATCAGCTAGTTGAGTGAGTTCCTTTTGGCGATCGCTGTCGTCGCTGTAGCAACCTGCACAAAAAGTAATCTTTTCGCCGTTTGGGATATCTTTCATCGCTTCTTCAATGGAGTCAGCAAATCCCGAAACCTCACTTTGAAAAAGTAAATTGTGAAGTCCTTTGGTGTTAAAACCAAATATCAATTGGTATTGTGAACCATTATTAAGAAGAATTCCGGCAGCTTCTCGACCTTCTTTTTTGATTTCAACTAGGCAACAGATATGTGTTTCATTTTGAAATGGCATAAACTTGCTCTTGCCTCCTTTTTGATTTGGTACAATTTTTGGCTTGAGCTTTACTTGAAAAGGTTGTGAGTTCTTGTGCTGTTTTAGGGTGTGTTGGCGATCGGAGTGTGAAAAGGGAGAAATATAGAGAGAGTCGCCGTTACACCATTCATATCCAGGTGGTTTTCGGAATTTATCTGTAAAATGGTGTGGCTGATTGCCAGTTAAAAGCCACCAGCTGACGATTAGCCAAAACGAAACAGCAAAGAACCACCCCAAACCTAAACTGAAAAGTGCGTTTGTCAAGATATAGGAAACGACGAAAATTGCACACCAAGGTCCTATTTGGTTGGCAGGAATGGGACCGACACTTGCCTGTTTGCCTAAAATCTTATTAACACGGATAAAGTCTTTTTCTGGATCTCGTGGCATGGTGACTTTAACTGTTTAGTTCAAAAGAATCGTAGCGATGTTACGTATGAAAAAGGTGTTGATTGCTGTTGCAGTACCATTACCAATGAACAAGAACGTAATCACATCAATGGCAATGACTATGCCAAAAGCCAAGCCAATTTGAGTGACAATAGGTCGCCAGTCATTACCCTGTTGCGCCTGGTTGTAAGCGAAAAGTGAAGCTGCTGCAACCAGCAAAAGGAAGACACCGCGAATGACGTTAAATATCAATCCGATAGTGCTTTCGTCAATTGCCGTACCTCCTCCTGCGGTAGAGCTTTGTGTTGCTATCTGCTTAAAGAAGGCTTCTAACCCGCTGAGGAAGATGGCGTGAGCAGGCATCTCGAAGGTGTTGAGCAATGCTGTGAGGGCGATGATTGCTGCGACAACGTGCCAAAACCGAATTTTGGCTCCAATCAGTTTTTCCAGAATGGGTACTGTTCTTGTAATCTGCCAAAACCCAAAAAATACGACGCTGGAACACCCTAAAACACTCATTAACAGGGGTTCTTTGACGACCATGTACACGCTGACAACAGCACAAAGCGCAATAAAAAGCAAGTCAGTCCGGTTGATTTTAAATTTTCGTAAAAACTGGCTGACGGAATGGCGATGGTTTTGTCTTGTTGGTTTGATTTGATAATTACTACGCATTTTTACTCCTTAAGAATTGTTAAGCTTGCATTTGGTCTTTTTTTTGCTGTTCTTGACGTTCTAGCTTCTTGACATCTCTGCTATTCTGGGATGGTTGCGATCTAGCTGCCTCTGCTTCACCGAGCAAATTCTCCATTTCTTCGATGGGGATACGACACTTTCGGATGTCCGGCGGTTGACCGTCTACTAAAACAGCCTCGAACACTTGTTCATCACCTTTGCGCGGGTCAAATCCTTGTAGTACCTTCAATCCCTTTAAAGACAGAATTTCAAATTCATACTTGGGCTGTTTGTTCTCTTTCCAGGTGAAGGTAGGCTCTTTTTCTCCGTTGAAACGTTTGGGGAAGGTTTCTTCAAACTTTTCGACTAAAGCTTGGGCAGTGGCTTTAATGGCATAGTCTTCTGACGACTGAGGTAGATTGAGTATGTGGTTTTTTTCATCCGGGTTAAGGTTGTCAGAATGAACAGTCCACTGTTTATCCTTTTTGGTGCCTGCGAATAGTTCTTGCCCGTTATTGCTTTTCAGGGTGAAAGAAAGTTGATCGTTTTGACCCTCAACAAATAAAGTGCTACCGCCAGTCAGAGGAATCCCCTCTTGAGGAGACTGCTGTGTTATTTGCGCTGTCACCGCAGCAAAATTCACCAAGGATTCAGCGCAGGCTTCCCGTTGCTGTTGGACTTTGCGTTGCACCACAATTTGTTCGAGAATGTCTTCTGGCTCGTCGGTTTCCAGACTTCCATTAGAGCTAAATTTCTCCTGTGTCGTGTGCAATTCTTCTTCATCGTCAGTTTCCAAAGCATCGGTGCTTTTATTTACAACAGTTGACTTTTGTTTTAACACTTTAAGTTCTGTAGGTGGCGATGATGCTCGCTCAACTTCCAATTTAGTAGTAGGTACTACGGCATTTTCATCAACAACTTCTTCTGGGCGAGATTGTGTTTGGGCTTTTGAAACGAGCTTTTCTTCAAGGTCATTAACGATCGCTTCCAGTCGATCGAGTCTCTGCGAAAGTTTGTTTAGGTATTTTTCAATCTGATCGAGTTGTTCACTAATTGGCGCGTTTTTATCCAGTTGCAGAGGTTGAGACTTGTATTCTGGGTCAAGTTGGCTCCCTAACTTGTCAATTTTCTCTCCTACTTGAGCAGCAGCGCTGGCGATCGGATTGTCTGTTAAGGTTTCTGACTGGCGGTTTTCTGACTTAAATATTTCAGCAAAGGGAGCCAATTCTTCTGGCAGTTCCGACTCTGGCGTACTTTCCACAACTTTAGCAATCCGTTTGAAAAGTTTGCCAATACGGGCATCCTTTTCTTCTAGGTTTTTAAGGATGTCCTCCAGCCGTTTCTCTTCCCCTTGTTGCTTAATCTGCTCTAAAAGCTCATCAACCCAGGCAATGCTTTTTGTTCCTAGCACAATCCCCAAGCTTGTCAGCTGACCAGCTAACCCGACTTCATTGATACCGTTGAGTTCACCACCTTTGGTAGCAGCGTTAGCGCTAAAGCGGGAAGCTTCTTCAGCCAAGTTGTCTGCTAAATCTTTTGCAAATTTAGACTTTTGGTCGTTTGAGTCTGGTTCAGTTTCCCGGTTTTTACGTTGGGGTTTAGTTACGGTGCGTGCTGCTGCTTTGTTCTGGTTTTTTGGTTTTGCAGAATGCACCTCGTCATCTTCAAGCAATACAAGAGGGTCTACATCGTCCTCCTCTGCTTCAGCCACTTGAGGTTTCCCAGTGCGCTTTGCTCCTTTTGAAGCAGGTTTTGGCTGCGAGCGGTTGTTGGATTGTTTATTGATTGACCGACGGGGAGTCGTTTCTTCTTCGTCATGTAATAAATCTTCTTCTAAGTCGTCTAGATCATTATTTAGGTCGAGGTCTTCATTTTCTTCGTCCAAGTCAAGGTTATCTGAATATAAAGCTTCTATCCCCAACATTTCCATCACATTGGATGGAGTAAAGTAGTCTTCATCCTTACTGGTGGCATTTCCCAGGTTTTTAATTAGGTACTTACCGCTGGTTCTTTGGCTTGGATCTTTGGTGAGGTAGAAGCGAAATCCTTTGATTTCGTCGCTACCTGGTTCTGTGCATAGTTCTACAGCGATCGCAGCTTTTCCCGACTGTTCGCTATACTCCTCCACAAAATCTTTGAAGTCTTCTAGAGACTCAATGTCTCCTTCTTCTTGCATCGCTGCAATTGCTTTGTCAAGGGTGTTTTCGATGTGGCGCAGCTTCCTGGTATCAGTCAGGTTTTGCCATTGTCTTTTCTTAGAAGTAGCTGTATAAGCCATTTTTTCAATTCCCTTTTCCTTTTGAGACTGTTTAATGCACGGGAGGGCATTTCAGGTTTAGTCGCAACTCTGTCCTAGATCCTTTCGGGAGCAACCATCCTGCTGTTCAATCCTTTGTTGAAAAACCTTGCCCTTCAACTCCAAGTGATATTCTGCTAACTGCCTGCCGAACTCCCGTAAAATTTCATAGTTTTGCTGGGGCATTTGTCCAGCTGCTAAGGCTTTTTGGGCGAATAGGGCGAGGGAGTGCAGATGTGCGCTCATGCTTTTTAGTTCACGGGCTACCTCTTGATTGATTTCTGGCACCACAGGACGAGGACTAAACTCGAAAGCACGTTTGCGGAGATAATCAGATAAGGTTTTCTCGCCTGACTGCGCTGTTCGCTTTGCTAAGTCCTCTTTCTCAACTGGGGTGAGCCGCATTCGGACGACTTCAGTCCGATGGCAAGAGTCTTGCGTTAAGGAAGCGGCTCGGAACGAGCATTGCTCTTGTCTCAGTGTAGTTTTAGGCATTTAGTTCAAAAAATTACTTTTTTTTACGTATCATTACGCCGATAAAAAACCACTTTATTGAGTATGACTACCAGATTTAAATTAGGCATTGATCTTAGAAAATTCATAAACATCGTTGCCTTTGTGAATTTATTTTAAAGCTGTATCTATACATCAATATTGATTGTTGTTTGGTTTTTTTATCACTAGCTTTTGCTATTACTAATTTCTCAAATAAAGTATAATTTTTGGGTATTTCTTTGGTTGGATATTTTGCTATGCCTAAAGCTACATGATTTAACAGGTAAAGGTTTTGGAATTTTATATTCGATTTAATGACGACAAGAATGCGACTAAATTACGACTTGCATACGCATCAGGATTTCTGCAAAAACTTTTTTATTAAAGAGTTCAATTATTTTCAAAAAAATTACGCCTTAAATACGTATTTTGGCTGAGTGAGTTTCTAGGAGTGAGATGTTTATAGTGGATTTATTAATCCTAAATTTTCAAGGCAACTATGCAAGATGTCAGCTTCAAGGTAGTAAATAGCACTGGAGCCAGCAGAACTAAGGCGATAGCGTTCGCGGAGCGTGCCCCTCAGGGCAAGCACTGCTGCCTAAGCGCAAAGCGCACGCTACGCGATCTGCCCTTCGCTGCTGCCTCCATGTCAGTAGCAAAGAAACACAGTAAAAAGGTGGGAGCATAATAATGAACGAAGAAATTACACTTCATCTCAAAATACGAGTTCCTGTCGATTCCCCAGACAGTAAGCTGCTCAGTTTCCTGAAAGATAGCCGTACCTCAGCAACCCAAATGGTGTTAGAAGCTGTTCGTGCTTACTGGTTGCCGGTGGCTTGTGCTAGCAATAAACATCCTGAACGAATTAAGGCGATCGCTCACGAGTGTTTACGAACTTTGCAAATTCAGGAACGCTACATCAGTACAATATGCGAACTGGAAAGTTCTCTGGCATCTGTACCTGTTCATTTCGATGTGTCGCGCTCCAACCAGGAGTACCAGATTGCTGCTTTAGCTAAAAGTGAAAATGTGCCTTTTTCATCTCAGGAACCTCATTCATGTTGAGAATTACTGGTCTAAGGATGCTTTATCGGAATCCAATTAAGTAGACGCGCAAGCTACAACATAACTGTGTTCCTGTCGATTACTCGACAGGAACGCTTTTTGCGCGAGCGAGTTTCATGCAGCATTAGTCCCAAAACTCATATTTTCGAGTCGGTGACACTCAGTCAAAGGGCAAAGTCAAAAACTAATAAAATAAATCTGAGGTGAGCTAAACCAGAGTAATAAGTATGGCTAAAACTAAGAAATCAGAAAACGTTCCCAATGCGATGCAAGAAAAGTTCGATGGCATTGTGGCTTCTTCGGATGATTTTGCAAAACTTCATTTGAACTCGGAATATGCCCAGTTGATTCGTTTTGCAACAGCAGCTCTGTGTCGGAAGAGACCATCTCCCCTGGCAAGCGGTAAGGAGAAAACTTGGGCTTGTGGCATTACCCATGCTATTGGTATGGTCAATTTTCTCTTTGACCCTTCACAAAAACCCCATGTTAGTGCCAAAGAAATCTACAATTGGTTTGGTGTAAGTCCCAGCACCGGGCAGTCAAAATCAAAACAGGTACGAGATATCCTGGATATGCGGCAGATGGACCCTGATTGGTGTCTGCCGAGTAAGTTAGACAACAACCCGATGGCTTGGATGATTTCTGTGGATGGATTTATCCTGGATGCCAGGTCTGTTCGCCGAGAAATACAGGAAGAAGCATACGCACGGGGTTTGATTCCTTATATTCCGGCTGATGGGAAACCGGAAGATATTGATGAGAAACAAGCATCATCCCAACAAAGCAAACCAGTTAACTTTTCTCCCGATGCCCTGTATGTGCTAGATGTTTTTATAATTGACGGTCCAATCGCAGAGAAATTTATCGCCAAAAATCCAGTGATATCCCGAACCATTGAGATTAAAGGCAGCAATACCCTGGAAGACCTCCATAAAATTATCTTCAAAGCATTTGATCGCCAAGAAGAGCATATGTACGAATTTCAAGTGGGAGGTTGTGGACCACAAGACCCAAATGCTAGAAGGTATGGCTTGAAACAAGCATTTTCTTTTTTCCATTTTGCAGAAGCGCCTACAGGCGATGTGTCTAGCACCCCAATTGCTTCTCTGGATTTATCTATTGATGATGCTTTTGGTTACTGGTTCGATTTTGGTGATGATTGGTGGCATCAGATTAATGTAACCAACATCGCAGACAAGACTCCAGAGAGCAAGTATCCCAGAATCACTCTTGTGGTTGGGGCTAGCCCTCCTCAATACGCGGATTTTGAGTAACAAAAACGGGCGTTACTGATTCATAGGATGATTTCGGCTCATTGTCGGTTCGCGGACATATGTCACTGTAAGGATAAGTTGAGCAACTCTGAAGGCATAAGTTGAGCAATAGATTCCTTGAAACCCGATTAAACTCTTGTATAGCGTAAAAGTAGAAATAGAAGTTTTGAAAGCATAAGTTGAGCAAATGTTATATTTAGAAACTATAAGTTGAGCAAACATTTTCAATATGAGCGCTCATAAATACATAACGTTGTGCTGTGATAAACAGTAGGAGGAACTCGGACTTAGACCCAGGATTAAAGAAAGCATTATGCTCTCGAGCCAAGAGTTTAATAACTGGTGTCATACTCAACACCTCAGTCCAGCAGCGCAAGCAGTAATCTCAGAGATTCGCAGCACCAACCCATCTCGTCGAGTAACAGGGGGTAGGAAAAATGTTTGTGGCTCTTACCCCAGTAGAAAAATGGGAGTAACAATCCAATTCGAGAGCCACCGTAACGAATTAGCACGTATTTACGAACTAGAAAACGACCCCGAAGTACTCGAATATTACGACCAACCAAAGCCCATCGAGCTAGTTTACTCTTCAAAAAGTGGGCGTAAAAATAGACATCAATATACACCCGACTTCTTTATTATTCGGACCGATTGCGCTCTTTGGTGCGAATGCAAAACAGAACAAGAACTAAACAAATTAACTAACATTAGTCCAAATCGATATTGCTTCCAGTCAGATGACAAATGGCATTGTCCCCCAGGAGAAAACTATGCTCGTCTTTATGGTTTCGACTTCCAAGTATGGTCAGATGCTCAAATTAACTGGAACTTTCAACAAAACTTAATTTGGCTAGAAGATTACTTCGGTTACTCGTCAGGAATCATAAAAGAAACTGAAAAGTTTTTGATTGTAGACATTGTTAAAAATCATCCAGGGATAAGCCTTGCAAAGCTTTTAACAAATAAAGATATCAATCCCGATAGCGTTTATTGGTTAATTGCTTTTAATGAAGTTTACGTAGAACTTAATAAAGTAAAACTCTCGCAAGCTGAGACAGTACTCATATTTATTAACCAAGATGTTGCTTTATCTTATGAGTATCTAAACAAGAGTGAATCACATCAAAAAACCAGTAATCAAACAGGATTGCAAATAGCTGTGGGTACTTGTATTTCCTGGGATGGAGAATCTTGGGAGATAGTAAATACAGGAACTGCAACTACTGGATTATTACGTGCAGATGGCAAGCTTATAGAGCTACCAAATACAGCATTTACAACGTTAATTGATAATTGTAAAATAGCTGGAGTCGGTACAACAGAAAGCGAAAATATTAAAGCAGCATCAACCGGAATTCTACAACAGGCAACTTGTCTTGACATTATAGAAGCCAACCGTCGCTACAGTTTAATACAACCATACTTAGTGGATAATCCTCCAATATACCCAAGCAGTACAATCCGTCGTTGGCGCAGTCAGTACCAAAAAGCTTTATACATCTACGGAAATGGATATATAGGATTACTGCCTAATCACAATAGTAAAGGCAACCGTACAGCAAAAATTGATGATAAAACCAAAGAATTTATGCTCGAATTTATACTAAAGCATTATGAAACACCCAAACAACGAAGAAAATTACGGGTTTATGAGTCATTTGTTTTAGCTTGTCAAAACCACGAACCGCCATTAAAACCTCCATCCCGAATTACATTTTGCGCTTATATCAAAACTAGAAGCGGACATCATCAAACTAGAAAGCGTCTTGGTAATCGGGCAGCTATTCCAGAAGAGCCATTTTACTGGGAATTAGAGCAAACTACGGAAAGACATGGCAGTCGTCCCTTTGAGATTGTCCACATTGACCATACTCAACTTGATATTGAATTAGTCAGTTCCCTCGAATCTCTAACTAGTTGTCATATTGCCACAAACAAGGATTTTCATCAAAATTTAGGTCGTCCTTGGGCAACCTTTATGGTTGATGCATATAGCCGGAAAATTTTAGCCGTTTACCTCACTTTTGATGAGCCAAGTTATCGAACTTGTATGATGGTAATCCGCATAGTAGTGCAGCGATTTGGTCGATTTCCTCAAAATATAGTTGTAGATAACGGTGCAGAGTTTCACAGTCACTATTTTGAACAATTATTAGCATATTACACTTGCACTCTCAAATATCGACCACCAGCACATGCCAGGTTTGGTTCAATTGTTGAAAGATTATTTGGGACAGCCAATACGCAGTTTATTCATGAGTTACAAGGTAATACCCAAATTAAACGTCTTAACCGCCAAGTTACCTTATCAGTTAGTCCAGAACGATTAGCAATTTGGACATTAGAAGAACTATATTTAGCTATATGCGAATGGGCATATTCAGTTTATGACCAAAGATTGCATCCCACATTAGGTAAAAGCCCTCGCGATGCTTTTGTCTACGGACTTACCATTGGCGGAAGTCGTTTACATCGACGAGTCGAATATGACGAATTATTTAACATCTTAACTCTACCTGCACCCGATGGGGGACAACGGAAAGTTCAACCCGGAAAAGGGGTAAAAATCCATAATATTTATTACTGGGCAGACATATTCCGCGACCCAGAAATTGAGAAATCAATGGTCTGGGTTCGGTATGACCCTTGGGATGCAGGAGTTGCCTATGCTTTAGCAGGAAAACAATGGGTAAAATGCATTTCTTCTTACTATCAATATTTCCAAGGACGTTCAGAAAAAGAAATTCGACTCATTAGCGCAGAACTTAATCAGCACAAACGTAATTATGAGAGAAACCGGACAATAACGGATAAAGAATTAGTGAATTTTTTAAATTATCAACAAGCATCTGAAGGGCTTTTTCTTAAACAACGCTTGCATGATGCCGAACATTACAAAATTCACAAAATTATTCAAAATCGTTCTGACGAACCACAGAAACTATATCCTACTTCTTCGGAAAAATCAAATGATATTGAGTTACAAGAATCTAATGAGACTGAGACAAATTGCCATTTCAACTCCGACACAGAAACCTTTGAATATTATGGAGAGTTTTAATGTCAACCGAAAAAAGCTTTCCTCGTGATTTACTCCAGCGACCCCAACACGATAGAGTTGCTTATTTCCAGCAATATACAATGGCACATCCGAAATTACTACTAGCTTTTGAGAAACTAACACATGCAATTGATGACCCGGCTTCTGTTGCTTTAATCTTTTTATTTGGTCCAACTGGTGTTGGTAAAACAACTTTACTGCGTCGCATGACGACTAAGTTGCTAACTTCAAATATTGAAAAAATGGAACAGGATAAAGGCTTTATTCCTATTGCTGGGATTGAAGCTGCTACCCCTGAATTTAGTAACTTTAATTGGAAGGATTTTTACTTACGTGCTTTAACTGTTCTCCAAGACCCATGCCTGGAATTACCAGGTTACGGTCAAGTTACTAATTCAAAGTTGAAAACTTCGCTGGAAACTGCACTTAAATATCGTCAACTTCAAGTTTTTTGCATTGATGAAACACAAAATCTAAGTAAAGTTGCCAGCGGACGTAAATTACGCGACCAAACTGATTGTATCAAATCGCTGGCTAACTTGACGGCTGTTAAGTTTGTACTGGCGGGTACTTATGATTTATTAATACTCCGAAATTTGAGTGCCCAACTGTGCCGACGTAGCCTGGATATCCATCTGGAACGCTACAAAGCCGAAAATCCGGAGGATTTAAAAGCTTTCAGAGGTATTGTCCAAACCTTTCAACGCCATTTACCTCTTGAAGTTGAGCCGGATTTACTTAAACACTGGGATTTTTGCTACGAGCGCAGTTTTGGTTGTGTGGGTATTCTAAAAGATTGGCTATGCCGTGCGTTTTTTTGTGCATCTTCTCAAGGAGCTAAAACTCTGACTATTAAACACTTGCAGTTGTCTGCTTACTCTACTGAACAATGCATGATTATAGTCACTGAAACTAAACATGGAGAAAAGCAGCTTGAGTTAATAGAGGATAGTTCTGCTTTAAGAATTGCTTTAAGCTTAGAACATAATAATGATGCTTATGCTTCAGCTACTCATATTGCTACAGCTCCAAAAAAATCCCGTCGTGACAAAGTAGGCGATACTAAACCTCAGCGTCGTCCAGTTGGAGGAGGTCAAAATGCCAGTTGAATATTTGACTAACTATGAGTCTTGGGATTTTGACACAAATGAACTTCCTCTTCGTAGTCCTCTTTACTCTCTTCTTCCTATCGGTATTGGTACACCCGCAGTTGAAAGTTTTACCAGTTACCTGACTCGCTTGGCGGCGGCTCATGGTGTTTCTGTTACTACTTTGATTCGCTATAAAATTGCACCATTATTTATCGAGAGCAGTATTGCAACAGATTTACTATCCGCCTATATTATCAGAATACTTATGGATGCTTCGCCCAAAAAGCCTACAACGCTCTTGATTCAAACTGCTGGATTTTGGTTAGACCTAACTCAAAATGCTTCTAAGCTCGTCTGTGCTGTTAAAACATTGACTGGTAGGCAGGATATTCATTATACGTCGCTACTGTCAATGCAAGGGTGGCGGCTAAAGTTTAACAATATTTTTCATTTCTCACAACGCTGGTGTCCTAGCTGCTATTCTGACTGGCGCCACGGCGGAAAGCCTATCTATCAACCTTTGTTATGGGCTTTGGAACCTGTAACTGTTTGCCCCCATCACCAACGTTACCTACAGTTGCGATGCTTTGATTGCAATGGTTTACAGCCATTTCTCGTTTTGGACAAAATTCAAGTTGGTTGTTGTTGTATATGTGGTGCATGGCTAGGACAAATTTTAGAGTCGGAGGCTAATTTCAAGTTGCCCGACCTTGTTTGGGACTTGTGGTTTGCTCAAGTTCTGGGAAAACTCCTGGCTGCGACACCAGAACTTGTTACAAATCCGACTAGAAAGGAAACTCGGTTTAGAGAGCGCCCAATATTTCATAGTCTAAATTGGTTTTTAAGGCAGTGTTATCAGATAGGAATCAATCCTGTTGAATATTTGAGTAATTTTTAAATGAAACTTGGGTGTATTTGAGTTCAACTCGCTTCGGCCTGAAGTCAGGGCGCAACATCCGTAGCGCTATACTTTTCTCCTCCTTCTTTGTAAGTATAAGGCTAGTTTATTCAAGCAGAAAGCATAAAGTAAGCAACAAGCATCTCTTAAGATGCTTACAGTTAACAAATGGTTAAAAGTATCAGTAAGCTATGCCCCGAACGCCCTAAAATATCTATACGAGTGTATCTCCATCAGTGTAGATATGGTGAAAATAGAGCGCGAGTCTATCAACTTCAAATTGCCAAAATCGTTATGTGACGGACTCAGAGCCGCTGCGGAACAACGCAACACTACCGCCACTGATTTGGTAATTCAAGGGTTGCACCATATTTTGGGGGATGTACCTGGTGTGGAGGCTAGTGTCGAAGTTCGTTTAGACCAACTTGAAGAAGAATTTTGGCTTCTCAAACAAAACATTAATCTAACCTGCACCAACCCCGATCAAGAAAGTAGGTTAACTGCATTGGAGAATAAACTCGAAGCTATGAGTACTCGACTCGCTCAGTTTGAAGGGGCGATAACGCAACTCCAATATAGCGTCAATTCATCAAAATCCCGCAAATCGGGACACCCCTATCAATTTAGTTCCCAACCGCCACAACTCCAACCCCTTGATGAGAATAAACTAGCTTTCAGACTTAATACTACTGTAGCAACATTAACTGAAAAACGTACAACCCTCAGTCCCAAAGAGTTTGAATCTTGGACAAGAGACAAAGACAGTATTAGACGTGGATGGCAGTTCAACGATAAAGATGGTCTGTACCATGAAGTAAGCGCTTTCTTTTAGGAGTGAATGAGAATTGCTGGTGGTGACATACCCTCTCTGTTGCACCCAACATCTATTACATTACCCGAAGCGCTTCAGCAACACTGTAAAAAATGCATCCAATACCGAGCGAGTTCAAGAATTATCTATTGAGCGATTGGAAGCATTAGGTTTGTAAGCATAAGTTGAGCAAGTCTCTTTGAAAGCATAAAGTGAGCAACTTGCTCAACTTATCCTTACAGTGACAACATATTTTGAACTAAATATTAATACTCATCCTCGTTGTAAACTATCTACACGAGCGTATATAACTGGGTGTAGATATGGTACGAATCGAACGGGAATCCATCAACTTCAAACTCCCCAAACCCTTAGCTGACGCACTTCGAGCCAAAGCTGCCGAGCTAGACACCACCGCTACCAATTTAGTCATCGAGGGGCTGCATCACATCCTGGGAGAGATTCCGGGTATAGAAGATAGTGTAGAAAATCGTCTACAACAACTCGAAGCTCAATTAAACCACCTCGCTAATAGTACAGATAAGCGTGTAGACACTGATGTAGACAACAGACTTAGTTTGTTAGAGCAGAAACTAGAAGCACAAGCATTACAGTTGGCAAAAATTGAAGGAGTTATAACAACCCTTAGTCAACAGCGTTCGCATACAGGTGGTGGCTACAGAAGGCAAGCTTTTAATTATCATCCCCCACAACTAGAACTTCAGCCTTACACGGGGGAAAATTTAGCTAAAAGATTGGGAGTTGATATCGCAACCCTAACAAGAGAGCGAGAAAACAACACCCAGGCTGAGTTTGAATCGTGGTGTCGTCGCAAAGACCCAAGTCCGGTGGGGTGGCGTTTTAACTCAAATTCGGGACTTTATCATCCCGTAAAGTAAATGGTGATGGGTTCTGTGTAAGCGTTGCGCTCTTGCGGCAGCGCAAATCGCTTTATAAAGGCTCATGTCGGAGCAATAATACTTATAACTTAGGTTTCTACCACAAGCTTACTCTCTTACACGATCGCTTAAACTTGCGTGTCATTCACCTTGACACCTATACCTACGCTAATTCCATCTCTTTCCTTTTGCCTGATCCCCTGGAATTTGCTTCTAAGACAGGAGATTGTAGTTGGGCTGATTTTGATGTCAGAATAATCATCTCTTGCAATTGCAGTGCCCCTGCATCTGAGAGGAGTAGGACTTCTTCTCCGGTATGAATATTGCCTTTGCAGATAGTTCGCTTGGATTCCGAACGCACAAAGAAATCACCATTGGGTTGCACGTAAGCAGTCCAACTGTTGCCAATTTTGAACTGTTTAGTTTCAGTATTATCAGGCTCTCTTTCTTGCCTGCGTTTGTACGTATTACTGACGGCTTCAAAGAGCAAATCTTGCATTTCTTTGCGCCAGTCTGAGCTAATGTTAGTCTGCGTGGTACTGTCTGTCTGGGTTTCGCTTTGGGCGTCTGGCAAGCGAATAGAATTAGGGTCAATATTGAGTACAACGGTAGCACCCAACGGTGACAATGAAGCTTGGAATGTAGTGCCGATAGGTAGTTTAGGGGTATCAGGGGCGAAGGTTCCCAGATTTTTACCATCAATTTGAATAATGGGGATGCCATTGTAGCGGTAGAATTCTGGGTGCGATTCAGTCAGCTCAAAAGTGCCGACTTCTAGAGTGACTTTCTGCTTTTTCCATTTTTTATTAGCAAAGTCTTCATTCTTCAAGTCGTTGTATTTTATGCCTAGCACTTTGATTTCATCAAATTGAAACTGTTGTAGTTGATCTACAATTTCCTCCATGAATAAGTGGTAGGCGATCGCTCCTTTTCCCGGTTCAGTTCTCGATTCCACCCAGGCGCAATCAGCAGGTGGGACAATCATTACATTGTCCGGCATTTGAAGAGTGTCAATGTCGTTGTAGTTGTTGCCGTATTTAGCTTCTAGCTTTTCGATTTGTAATGGTGACAAGCTTTTTAAGGCAAACTCAACTAGCGGTAATCCTGGGTGAACTGTTGCCTCATATTCGATGCTTTTTTGGTCGAGGGATTCTTTCCATTCTTGAACTTTCTTTCCAAATGGAACTTGCAGGACATAGATATCTCGCGGGAGTGCCTCATGGAGTAACTCGTAGTCTGGTTCAAGGGAAAATGTCATTTTGAGCGTTTTGGCAATCTTTAGACATTCCTCTTTGTGGCTATCGATGTCAAGTTTGGTATGTTGCGTATGCCAAGTAGCAGCAGCGGCGCGAAAACGTTCTTCTTTTGTGGGGAATAACTCATCGATTTCGGCACGGTAGCTATCGTAGAGTTTCCCTAACTCTTCATTGAAAACGTCTTTGTCGTCTCCAATTCGTTGGGCGATCGCCGCAATATCTTGTTTAGATCGTTTTTTGAGTTCTTCAGCCCATTCGAGTTCATCTACGCCGAATGTCTCTTTCGGAAACAGATACCGAAATTCGTGGCGTTCTCGGTGTCGAATACGTGTCGCTTCCCAGTGGGGATTTACCGCTTCTCTTGGGATTACATTAATCGGGTTCGGTTCCTCAGCAGGCATAGGAAAAGTTTTGTAAAGTCGGTTGTCTTTTTTGAAGTCGAAGAAGTAACTTGGATGAGCTTCCGACCATTTTTTCGAGTCTGGTAGCAAGTTTTCCCCGTCGATTTCCTTGATATCCTCCAACCGTTCTGCACTTTTTTGGTAATCAACTTCAGGCTGTAATGCTATGAACAGGCGATTTAGCAATCTTGTTTTCTTGCGCTCAAACAGTCGGGGGTTTTCATCTTCATTCGGGACTGATGATTGGACTCTTCCAATTGTTGTGGCGACTAAACCAATTTTATTCTGGGAACTGGCTGCGGCTATGCTTGACAAAGTTCTATATTTTTGCTTACCCTGAGCATCTTTGACTGCGGTGTAGGGAACTTTAGGGCGTTGTTTAACTTCAGCATAGCGCCTGGGTTCTCCGGCGCGTAGAGTTTCAGCAGCAATCTGGGGTAGCATTTTAGATGGAGCAACTACCATTTGGTCGCCGTCAAAGTCAGCTTGGTGGTATTCTTCAGCGTCTTTTGGCTGCATGAAGACAACACCTTTGTATTTCATTAGTTCTAGTTTGTGAACATTTGTATAACGTCTGATGTTATCGCTGGAGACAATTGGAAAGCGAGTGGTGATAATATCGCCTTCGCTTAGGTGAGGTACGCAGATTGTTCCTCTTTCCAAGTCTGTACATGGCATAGCCATCCCAGAACTAAATTTGAAAGCTCCCTTGATTGCCAAGTCACACCAGCGATTGGCAACGTATTGTCGCATAGCATCAGCAACAAAGGGGCTGTCGATCAAAAGACCAAATTTATCGTTGCGTAGCAGAGTAACGAGCCGTAATTCTTGTTGTTCTTGATTTTTGTCAGTATTTTCACGTTCTAATGAGTCATCAACTGAGAGTGCAGCATATTCCCTGGCACGCTGTTGTTTCTTGTCGTACTCTTCAACAATGTGTTTAGCTAAAGCGAGGGGGTTGCGTTGGAGCTTGGCTAGTTTTTCGGCTTCTTTTCGAGTTGGTTCTACGAAGTCTTTCTTGAGAGCCTCTTCGCTATACCAAATGCTAAATTGCCAGCTGTTGTCATAGTCGATTACTTTAGCATTACCCCGGTTGCCCAAAGCACTTCTGGGTAACTCATATTCGCCGCAAGGGATTAAATCAAGTAAAAGAGTTTTCTTAATCCCTTTAATTGAGGAGCGATCCATAACAATATCAAACCCCTCTGCTTCTAAAGTGGCATTGGGTAGTAAAGTGCCTTTAGCCAAGAAACTAGTTAAGGATTGCTCCGGATTATCTGCCCAGTTTTCTAGCCAAGCAAAGCGAAATTGGAAGGGTCGGTTAGCTAAACCTCCCATGAGTTTAACAAGGCTAGGTGATACTTGTCCATGACAGTCTCCGGTTTTATATTTTTCGGCTTCAGCTTTCTCTTTGGGGTCTTTGCTGTTATAGTCCACAATTTTGATTCGTAGACCTTCAATTTGCTCTGCTCCCTTAAAGCAATTACTGACCAACAGAGAACCGTAGCGACAGGCAGTATCTTCTTCAGTTTGGAAGATTTTGCCTATTTTGGCGCGTAGTTCATCATCTGCAAAGTAGTAGTTATTGCCAGAACTAAAGGTGAGTTGTCGTTTGACACCATCGAAGGTTTTGGGTTTTAGATGTTTAGGGTCAGGGTTTTTCGAGTTAATTTTGACCAGTACGAGAGATTCGAGTTCTTCTGGCTCAAACATGAGTTCCAGAAGAGAGTTTTTGATAATTTCTGGTTCAGAAAGGAACCTTCCTTTACCGTTGTTATAAGAACCGTCGAAAACTTTAATTTTGAGACCGATGTTTTGAGCGACTTCTGTTGTTGGTATCATTGTTAAATTGTTGTTGTTAACTATAAAAATATGCGTTTTATAGGCTTAACATAGGACAAGTCTGTTAGTGATTAGTCGTTAGGAGGATTCTGGAGGTAAGTAAGGCACCTAGTATTCACCGAAAAGTCATTTTGAGGAAATGCGATTATGTACATTGGTAATGGGCGGAGTGGAAAACCACATTATTTGAAAGTTTCGGACTTTGAACTGGAGAGCGATGGGCTGTTAGAGGATGAAGGTCTGGCTGAAGTTGTAGAAATTTCTCCTGGCGAGCTGGAGAAGATAGGAGCAAGGATTGGTAAAGTTAGGTTTGAGCGGGACAATATGGAAGTGGATGAGCGGCTCAACCTTTATCCGGACGATATAGACCGGGTTTGATGGTATTCCCTCCGAGTGTGACAGTTGTCACACTCGGTGGCTTCCTTGGGGATTTGCTTTTATAGCACGGTATCGACATTATGACTAACGAGTTTGATATTATCGTCGTACCCGGCGATGCCGCCGAAGCTACTGAGGCGATGGGAACCAAATTCAAATTCTGGTTTTACCACCCGGAACTAGGCTATTGTCTTTATAAGCAAGCTCGACCTAATACAGGTGAAGACTGGGCAGAAAAGATAGCGGCTTCGTTGTGTGAGTTACTCAAAGTGCCCCATGCCCGTATTGAACTGGCTACCTGGAACAACGGTCGTGGTACGGTGTCACCATCATTTCTATCTAATGGTTCCTCACTCATTCTTGGTAATGAGATTCTTGCTCCAATGGTGCCGGAGTATCCCCGATTCCAAGCTTTTAATGTGTCGCAACACACCCTTGATGTTGTGCTGGCAGCCATTAGTAATAATGCAGTCAATCTGCCTTTGAACTGGATACCACCAGCAGGTATCCAGACAGCAGTAGATACTTTTGTTGGCTACTTACTGTTGGATGCTTGGATTGGTAACAGCGACAGGCATCACGAAAATTGGGGGTTTATAGAAACATCTTTAGATGCCTCTACACAGAAGAGAATGTTTCATCTTGCACCCACCTACGACCACGCTTCCAGCCTAGGTCGGGAAATGCTGGACAGCAAGCGACTGGAGCGACTTCTCAATCGCTCTGTCTCAGCCTATGTAGACAAATGCAGATCGGCGCTATATGCTCAAATTGGGGATAAAAAAGCCTTGAGACCTCTGGATGCGTTTTGTGAAGCAGCGCAACAGGCAACTAATGCAGCTTCAGTGTGGTTGGAGTGCTTAAGTTGTGTGTCCTCCACAGAAACGCTGGCACTATTTAACCGCGTGCCATCGAACCGGATTTCAGAAACGGCGATCGCTTTTGCTCAGGATATACTGGAAATAAATCAACGCCGACTGCTTGAACTGCGGGAGGAACTACTGTGAAAATGCTCTTTCTAGCTTGGCAAGACCCAGTTAGTCGCGCTTGGTTTCCCATTGGTCGCTTATCTAGTGATGGAACCACCTATCAATTTGTTTATACTCAAGGAGTCCAAGTGGCGCAGCAACAGTGCGCCTTTCAGCCATTGCCGTCTTTCCCAGACTTAGACTTGGTGTACTTTTCGCCAGAATTGTTTCCATTATTCGCTAACCGCCTTCTACGTCGAAGCAGACCGGACTACGCTGATTTCGTACAGTGGTTAAACCTCTCCACCCACGAAGATGACCCAATCGCTTTGCTTGCTCGCAGTGGGGGACAACGGGCTACCGATACGTTTTTTGTCTTGCCTGCAAGTGAGCAGGATGGGAATGGAGTTTACCACATTCACTTTTTTGTTCACGGTCTACGCTATCTGCCTTATGAAACTATTAATCGGATTAGCCACTTACAGACGGGCGAACTGTTGCGTCTTGTTCGCGACACATATTCTGATGAAGAACGTGGTTTGATTTTGTGTACTGAAGACCGTTACATTGTGGGCTACAGTCCTCAATATCTTTTAGATGATAGCTTTGAGATGCTGCGCTCTTTACTAAACTGCGTGCAAGTTGCCGTTGAGCGCGTCAATCCACCCCCCACACCCCTCCAGTTTCGGTTGCTTTGTCACCTGAGTGCCTGTTTGCCAGAAAACTTTCGTCCTTTCTCCAGTTCGATTTACCAACCACTGGTTGATATGGTAGCGGCTAGCCCGGTTTAGGAAAGGTCAACTCACAGTGTTTGAATCGCTTTGAAGACGGACTCTTGGGTGAGGTAGAGCGATCGCATACTGGCACTTGCCGAATCGAAGTAAGTGGCGAAGCGTTTTAATTCCCCCGTTGTTAGTTGAATTAAATAATCAGTGGCAACTGCTGCTACTTGTTGGTTGATGCTCAAGCTTTGAGTATTGAGTAGCGCCATTTGTTCGCATGATAAATTGTTGTCCTGCAATTCCTCTGGTAGTGGAACCAAAAGTTCTGGATGTTGGATTGTTGGCGAGGGGATTTGGCTACAGCCAAGGGGTCCAAAGGTATAATCTTGCGGGGCATTAGATAGATTTGAACCTAATAAAACCTGTCCGCTACTTTTACTATTCCCACAGTCTAAATACCAGATTGAAGGAGCCTGATTAGAATTGTAATCGTTATGTTTCAGCACTTGTGAAAGTGACTCTCGCGCCGAAGCATTATCCACGCACCCAATAATAATTGACAGTGTTTTGTACCCTGCTTGTACCATTTTTGGGTGAAAGCGTTTGGTTATTGCTTTAATTTCCATCCCCCAGGCAATTGAATATCTTAGAGCTAATGTTTGGGCTTTGAGCAAGCCGATTTCTTTATAGCAGAAGCACTGCCTTAGTACATTAGCTTCTTCGACAACATCATGATCTACGAAAGTGACTTGCACCTCTTTACCCGTATTGCTTAAGCTACAAGCAAGTCGAACAACACTCGCAGCAAGCCAACTCCCAGTCCCTCCCATTCCAACGACCCAAAATTCAATGCGGGAGTGTTGTAAAAGAATTAGCTTTGATGCGTTAACAAAATCATAGTAATGGTTCATGTTCATCCAAAGAATTATCCAGAATTGGAGAATTAGTATTCGAGTAAAATTTGTAGGCAATTGCTGAGTCACAAGAGATGTCGTGCATAAACTCAGGTAGTTCAAAGACGTTGCTTGCAGGGATATCCCAGTAGTTTCTGAAAATTCCCACTCTGACTCGGATTTCAGGTTCTTTGGTGTTGACTCGCCCCAAAACAGCATAGATGCGGAACCCTCCTTCGTCAGCATCATCGGTTGTTGAGAAGAAGGCTTTCATTGCATGATGAGAATGCACGTCCACAGTAGCGTTGTGGAACGAAGAATCGCCGTCAAATCTGGTTGGTTGACAGCTTGCGCTATGTTGAGTTTGGTCTGGTATTTCCAAGCGCCAATTGTTCTGTTCATAGTGAATGTGAAAAGCAATTTCTACTGCACCTTGAGCGTTACAAGCGAGGCAACTGCGTCGCCACATTTCTAGCAATATTGTTTTAGGAATCTTATTTGGTTTGAGTTGCAAATAAGGTTCAATAATTGGCAATCCTCGGATATTTTCTCTGTAGTATTCCACGGGCATCAATACTTCTAATCCTGGGCGGATGCCTCTAATGAATACTCCATTCCCAGCAAAAAGATATTCAAACAGAGAACTGGTATGAGATGGTAAAGGGAGTTGACGGACAATTTTGTAGTCAACTATTTCCTCAAAATTAACTAGCTGAATCATCGGCAATTTCTGAAAATAAAGTTGCAATGGTAGCCTTTTTATCTAAAGGCACAAGGTCTTTGAGCGGGTAAGTGCAGTTTTTCTGCTGATGCAAAGCTAAAAGTTGATCGCGGACATCATTTGTATGGTGCTTCGATTTGCCATTACTTAAATGGGAATTAAACGGACTAGAAATGAAAAGATTCCAAGCTTGATTAATGGATTGGGCAGAAGCAGATGGGGGTTGATTTTTACCCCAGCAAACTTTTCCCCACGGCGTGTACACATTTGGCAGTGGGGCATGGAAAAGGCTGGCATCAGGGTCGAATATCTTAATTTTGGTTGCCCATAACCAGTAGGTAAAATTTTTGCCGACAAATATCATTGCAGGCATTGGAATTTGAACTTGCCCTAGTTCGTCACAGTCAAGTAGTGTTCTTTGTGGCGGGACGAATTTAACTACCCATTCCCCAGAGTTGCTAGTACAAGTGCGAACTACACCTTCACCTATCCAACCAGAGTCGATAGGTTCATTGCTAAAGGCGATGCGTAGTGCCGTTGGTGAGAGACATTTGTAGTGTGATTTTTCTCCAGATTGGTAATGCAGGATGTAAGTGCCATCAAGGATTAGTAGCTCGGCTTTGATTGCAGATAAGCTTCTGGGAGGGTCTTGTAAAAGCTCCCTGATTATTTCAGCAGTGATGATGTGTTCCATATTCCCAAAACTAGTTCAAAGTGGTTTATAAGGTCTTGCTCCAGCCATTCGATAAGGTGATAAACTTGGTCGAGGATTACCTTGGCATTTTGCCATTCCCTCTGTAAAAATTTGATGTTTTCAATTGTCCAAAGTAATGAAACTTCTGGTTCATTTGTTGCACAATAATCCAGCCAAATGTTATTGCTTTCATAGTCAAGAAGTTGCAATGCCAAGGGTAAGAATTTTAAAGGTTTGGCAGCACGACAGGATAGTTTTTTTAACAATTGAGCGTTAATATCTTTGGGGTGTGCGATCGCCTGCCATGACACCCCAAACTCGCACTCATACCAATCAGTGCCTTCCGCTGACTCAAGCCAGTAATATCCTTCTGTGCTTAAAGGAAGAAGAATTTGCCATCCAGACCGCAATGATTCAATGTCCTCGTGTCCGATCCAATCGCAGCCCATTGGCATAAGTGGAATTTGGTAGAAGCGTTCTTCATAGGCGTTTTCTATTTGTAACTCTGAGATGGGAAATAGGTTTTGGCTGACTAGATATAAAAACTCGATTTCAAGGGAACTGTGACTGTCAGGGTTATTTAGGTCTTTGGGGTAGGGTGCAGCTGTACTGTTCTTAAATTCATCTGGGAATAAGTGTTGATATAACGCCAGCAGTCGGTAGCTATTGAAACGGTTTTCTAAATAGTCAACCGCTTGGTTAGTGTCAAGAATTCTTTGGCACTGTCGCAAGCGGTGAATCGCTGATAACGCATTTAAAAGAGAAGGTAACATTGCTAGAACCCTTCTGGAATTGCGCCTGGTGATGGTAGAATTTTCTCTAGCAAGCGCAATGTTTTCCGAATTACATTAGAGTATTCGGTTCCCTGTTTAATGGCTTCTTCAATTTCATTGGAGAGGGCGTTCATACTTTCGTAATCAAGTTCTCCTATCAATTCCATATGCTGAACTTTTCGGCACATGCTTATTGCTGGATTAACTTCTTCAGGTGAGGTGATTAAAACCTCTAGAGGTGACGCACCTTTTGGACCCGCTCGTTTTATAATTTTGATAATTTCTCCGGGCTTCCTCTCAATCACAGAATTTGCCATGTCGGGATAAAAAGGTGTAAAAAGGTCGCGTAGTAATTGGTCGTTGGCAGCAATGTTTTCATCTACAGGATGTTGTTGTCCCTCAAAAGACACTATTACTTTAACCATAGTAGAATTATTGTGTTTAAATGTTGAACTAGACCCCAAACAGCGTTAGCTGTGTATTTTTGCTGGTAGGGTTTTCTTCTTTGGTTTTGATAGGGAGAGAAGCAGCGGGTTGTTTATTTTTGGTTTTCTTAAGAGCCGCGTAGGAAATAGCCCGTCGCACTTGTCGGTTGGGAAAATCTGCTACTAATTCGTTAAGAAGGTCAGTGATAGCAGGTGGTAATTCGCCCATTTCATAAAGTCGCAGCATTTTATTAACAGGAAAGTCGCCGTGGCTACTGGCTGCCAGCATCACCTTTCTACCTTCGGGAGAGTTGTCATCAGGTAGAAAGGTAATGGTTAGCTTTACTGTGCATTTTTCAAAGATGTACGGTTCTAATTGTTCTTCTTTTGAGTTTGTTTCAGACTCGAAGTTTTTGGATTCTGAGTCGTCATCATTCAATTCGTCCACTTCGTCATTTAATAAAGCTGCATCTGGCGCGTCAACTATTGGTTTTTGTTCATCTGGCTGTGAATCATCTGAAGAGTTGTCGTTAAGTTCATCATTTTTGGACGCTGGTTGGAGAAGTGCCAAGTAATCAGACGCACCTGAAGACCAGCGATCGCGCTCAAAAAGAAGTCCTAATTCTTGGAACCGTTCTTCTGTTGTTTTATGCTTTTGAGAACGATTGGGGTAAGTTTTGAGAGTAGCAGGGCTAATTGAAAGTTGAAGCAGTGAAACAGCTTGTTCTGGAGTTAGCCAGTTCATGATGCGTGTTTTCTACAATAGTCAATTGTTCTGCTTGTGGGGGCGATCGCCCCTTGGACTACAGATTTTATGGTTTTCACACTAGGAAATTTGGGGTTTAGTTAGTCGTGAAGCGTTAATTCAGTAATTCAATCGAAGAACGTTAGATCGGCGTTTCAGTGCTTACAAATCAATCATTTAGCCGCTAAAATCCATTTATTGCTTATTACTGAATCAGTGTTGTGGTGCTATTGAATCGTGCTAGTTGTTTTCGTCGCTCAGTAACAGAAGTGGATCTGGATCATCGACTTCTTCTCTGACACCAGCAGTCATAGCATCGGCTATGCTTTCTCGGATATCCCCCAGTATTTGGAATAATTTACCGTCTTTAATTGGGAAAACAATTGCGATTGTGTTGTGTTCGTCGCTGATTCCTAAAACAATTTTTTCTCGGTCAATGTGATGGGAGAGGGTGTCCAGTGTGGATACTTCAATAGTTTGATATTGTTGGTTACTTCTTTTCATGTTGCTATAGTGCGCGTGATGGCACGAGTATTCTTTGATAATGGTTGTTGAAAGGAGGAGATAAGTGTGAAGATAAATTTGGCATAGCGTGAAAGGGAAGTAGTTTAAAGGGGTGTAATTTATGCGAGAAGTGAAATGACCATTGATAAGATATGCGTATTCGCTCTTATAATCAGTTGTACTTCGTTTGCTAATTCCTCAAGCACCAAATATGCTCATTTTATGGTGCTTGAGTGTATGAATTACTTCACTGCGGAGACTTTTTTTTTTCCATTACGTTTTTGATGGTTATCTTGAACGTCTTGGATGTTTTTCGGAATTATTCCGTACTCGACTTTTCGCTTGCGTTCTATATGCGTACCGTCTACGGGTATGCCTTTTTTCCAATCAGCGATGATTCTCTTTTTGTCAGGAGTAACCACTTCTTTTCGGTTGATGTACTCTTGGGGTAATTCCTCCGTAGGAATCAGTACTTCACAACTAGGCGGGTTTTCTTTGATAGTAATGTGGCGGGATTTGCCCACTAATTTATCTGGTAAAATTCCAGTGGAGTGGAAGTACAGTAGGGTAGAATCCAAGGAAAGTCGCCAGCGTTGCAAGCGATCAAGTGCCGTTTTATGAATTTCTACTAAATGTTCAAGGCGTGCTTTGATCCCAACTATTTCAGCATCCAGCTGCAAAGCTAGCTCGGCTTGGGTATCAGTTGATGTTTCTTGGTTTTTATGGTTTTCCCAGAGTGCTTTGAGAATAGCTTCCTCTTCTTCTGGAGTTTGGGCGCTTTCTAACTGTGTCCAAAGTTCAACAGCTTCAAATGAATATTTGGCTAAGGTTGCTTGAGCTAAGTAAGACATTTTTACCACCTTCCGCAGCTATGTTTGTAGTCCCATTCGGCTTCAATTTGGTTGATGATAACCATAGTTTCTGAATCAAGTTTTTCTTCAGATGACATGGGAATTGGTAGGATATTAATGGTCGTCTGATGTTCAAATGTGGATAACTTTGGTTTTGTAACTCGTTTTGGCATCATTGTTAGTGCTACTAGAAATGGCTATAGTGTTGAAAGTTAGGACGTGGGAGTAATGTTGCTAACATTTAACGCTCATAGCGCGGTAGCGCGGCAATGCGTGCAACGAATGCTCAATTGACTTTAAGAGGGTATTGATGCGGTTGAAAGAAGCGTTATGGATGGTCAATATTCCTTAGGAAAGATGTTTTCAATCTTTAAGCGGTAGATGGCATTAAAAAAATTTTGTGCCACTATAAGTTGATGGTTTGTGCAACTTTACTTATGAATTAGTCGTTGGTATTTGTCTTTTCTAATGACGTGAATTTTTAGTTTTTATTAGGTTAAATTACATATTTACTAAGATACAAACAAAAGTGTTTTCCGTTTATCACCAGATTTCTAACTTAATTCATGAGTCAATTAAGTTATGAATATATATGTTTAGATAATTTTATATATACAGCTTTTGATGTTAGTCATGTTGGTTATATCCGTGCCAAAATAATTTAAATAAGTATAAATAAATATTATGAAATTGAGTTATGAGTAATGGTTTTTATCCAGTGGTTCTTTACCCGATGTTAGTCAACAGTTTTTGTGCAGAAAATCCCTTACCAATTCAAGACTCAGGTGCTACACCAGAGCTTATTCCTCCTGTGCCGTCGCGATCGCCTAAGCGTTTTGAACGAGCTTACATTTGGGTACTACAGGGTTGGCTGATTAGCGTGGGGGTGTTAGTGGTGACTCAGTGGTTGTTTGGGCTTTCATTAGTTGCGTTTTCTTTAGCTTTGGGTTGCTCTGCAATTAGTGGAATAGCGATTTGGTATTACTTGCTCAAGTGCGATTGTAGGGCGAAAACACGGTATAAACAACGATTGTCCGAGTATGAAAATCGTTTGAAAATGGCGACGGGTACTCAAAAGAATTCTTTAGTGTTGCAAACTCGTCAGAAGAAGCTGAAAGCTTTGCTCAATGGTCTTATTCAATTGCCCTGTAATTCCAGTAATGCCCAGCAAGGGGTAAGCGAACAGCAGTTTTTTCGCTATTTACTTCGTTATTTTCCAACTGTTTGTCAGGGTATGGAATTTCAAATCCCTGACTCGTCTTTTCGTTACTCGGCTGATTTTATCCTTTACCACCAGCAATCCGGTTTAGGTGTAGACATTGAAGTTGACGAACCTTATGAGGGACGTACAGGAGAACCACATCATTGCATAGACCAAGGCAAGGACAGCCGTCGCAACCAATTTTTTATTGATAATAACTGGATTGTAATCCGATTTTCTGAAAAGCAAGTTGTGCAACATCCAGATTCTTGCTGTAAAGTAATTGCTAGTGCGATCGCTAAAATTATTGGTGATTATAGTTGTTTAGTTTCTCTTCAAGATGTTCCGGCTTTGCCTTTTGATAAGCAGTGGACAATTAAAGAGGCAAAACGGATGGCGAAAACTAATTATCGGCAGTCTTACCTACCGAGGTTTTCGTTTTCAAAGCGTGTTCTTTCAGCACAAACGAAGCAGCCGAAAAAGTAGGTGGTTAACCACCATCGCAGACACACCACAGTCTATGAGACAAATAGCTGGTGCTATTGGATACGAGGAGTGGAGATATATTCCGATTTCCCCCGACTTATGCCATAAAATCTCAACACGTTAGATGTTACATAAACAGGCAATAATAAAGCCAGAAGTATAATGATGCTGAAGCCAAACAGTCTCATACTTACTCACTTATGTTTCCAGTGACACGCGCAAAGGCAACCGCGTACTGGGGTAATGAGAAAGGTATGGAAAATTTTCCATACCTTTAACCTGGAAAGCCAATTTGACCCACATCTTCCTTCAAGTATGTCAACTTTCAGACTCAGTAGACCTTAATTCAAAAGGCTTGCATTTATGTCCAAGTAGCCGCGACGAGCTAGTTCCGCTCTTATATGTGGGTGGTTTTTTAGCTCAGGGTCAATTGCAAGTATTGAGATTGCGGCAGTCCGTGCGATCGCCAGTATTTCCTCATCTTCTAACAGATTCGCCAAAACCAAATTTGACAGCCCAGATTGGCGAGTTCCCAACAATTCACCTTCTCCACGCAGCCGCATATCCATTTCAGAAATAAAAAAGCCATCTTGCGACTGTTCCAGCACAGCGAGACGACTACGCGCTTCTGCTGTTTTACTGCCATTTATCAGTAGACAGTAGGATTGGTGGGAACCGCGACCGACGCGCCCCCGCAGTTGATGCAACTGGGATAAGCCAAAACGCTCGGCATTTTCAATCAGCATCACTGTCGCATTGGGAACATCCACTCCCACTTCAACAACCGTAGTAGAAACGAGAATTTGAGTTTGGTTGTCGCGGAAAGCTGCAAGCGCCTCATCCTTCTGGGCTGGAGTCATGCGTCCGTGCAGTAGACCCACTTTAAATTCGGGGAAGATTTTTTCCGATAGACGTTGATGCTCCTCAATAGCTGAACGCACATTCAGCTTTTCTGATTCTTCAATTAGGGGCAACACAATATAGGCTTGATGTCCGAATGGCACTTCGCGGCGGATTAGGTCGTATGCACGAGTGCTTTTGGTCAAAACTTTGGTGCGGATTGGAGAACGTCCTGGTGGCAACTCATCAATTTGACTGACATCCAAATCCCCATGCAACGTCAGCGCCAGTGTTCGAGGAATCGGCGTTGCCGTCATTGTTAGCACATGGGGTTGTTTACCTTTTTGCTGCAACTGCATCCGCTGCTGTACGCCAAACCTGTGCTGCTCGTCAATTACTACCAAACCCAGCTTATTGAAATTCACCTTGTCTTGAATCAGGGCATGAGTACCTACCAACAGCGGTAGTTCACCACTTTCAAGCTGGGCTTGTATGCATGAGCGTTTTGCAGTTTTCGTCGAACCCGTGAGCAGTTCGACGGGCAAGTGCATTTTGTTGAACCACGCATTTATCTTACGATAGTGCTGTTCTGCCAGCACCTCAGTGGGAGCCATCAGCGCCGCCTGGTAGCCAGATTGAATGACGGTGAGTATTGCAACTACTGCTACTACAGTTTTACCTGCACCCACATCCCCCTGCACCAATCGGTTCATCGGCGTGGGCGATTGCAAGTCATTGAGAATATCGTTGATGACTCGCTGTTGTGCTACTGTCAGATCGAAGGGCAATTGCGAATAAAATTGTTTAATTAGCGAACCAGTAGGAGCGATTTTCGAGATGGATGCTCGTGCTTTGAAAAGGTGGCGGCGTTGAAGTAGCGACAGTTGGAGGTAGAAAAATTCATCAAAGACTAATCGGCGACGCGCAGCTGCCAGGGTTTTGCTGTTAGGGGGAAAGTGGATGTTAGCGATCGCCTTTTTTAACCTAATCAATCCATATTGCTGACGCACATACGCAGGCAAGGGGTCTTTTAGTTGATTAATAACAGTTAAAGCAGTCTGGATGGCATTTTGAATTAGCTCCAACGTCACCCCTTTAGTTAAAGCGTAAATGGGGATAATTGAAGAAGACTTAGCTTTGATGTCTGCTAACTCGATTACACTGAGTTCTGGATTATTTAAGGTTTTGCCCAAGTACGAGTCATCTTTAACTATTCCAAATACAGCAACGAGTCGAGTAGTGGAGTAAAGTTTTGATTGCTCACAACGCCATCGTTGCGATTGGTAATAAGGATGGTTATAAAAACGTTTACAAGTAATAGAACCTGTTTTGTCTTTGATTGTCCAAGTTTGGATTGTTAATTTTGGGTTTTTGGCAGGGCTGATGATTTCATGTTTTTTGATTATACCGATGATTGTAACGTTGTCACCTACTTTTAAATTGGCAATTCTGACTCTGCGGTATTTTATATAGTCGCGGGGGTAGTAAAATAGTAGGTCTAGGATAGTATAAATTCCCAGGTTTTTAAGAAGTTTGCTGTTAGTTGGACTGATACCTGGTAAATTATGCAGGGGCTGGAATAAACTCATGGTATTTGCAGAAATAGTAACGTGCGCGTTCCTCGTGATGTGGCACGAGTTTTGCTGCGTTTTAGCTGCGGTAGCAGTGTTTATAGTAAAAAGAAACCCCCGGTATCACCAGGGGTAAAATTGTTGTTCCTACATAGATAAATCGTCAAAATGTGACTTACTTTTCGACTTTTCTAATGTTTAATTGTCCGATTTTGTTTTGAATAAATCGATTAAATGTCCGATTTATTTTGTAGAATGGTATTAGGATATTCGTTCCAAGCCGCTACGCAATGGCAGGGAGTGCCCGCATTAAGGCGATCGCCACCAATTGATGCTTCTAACAATTGAAGCTGCGTCTCGCGTAGGATAAGCGGGTTTGCTGTTGGCACTTTGCCAAATTGATAAAGCTTCTTCTGCGTCCAAGGGAGGGTTACAGCGTTTGCAGTATTGGCGGAATAGGCTTTGTGATGTCGGGTAGTAAGCTATGCCTTGCTCTTCCAAGATGGCAGATGTACCCAGTAAATTTCGTGCTAATTTATAGCCTGAGTTGTTGCGATTTCCTTGTGAGTCTCCTTGTTTTATTAGAGTTTGGTCACTTTGGGTTAAACATATAGACAATGGAATGCCTTGGGCGCTACCGCGCAGCTGTTTTAGAGGTAAAGTGCTGTTTTGGCGGTAGAGTGGCTGCATTGTCCTACGCTTGCTGTGTAAAAGCAAACGCTTATTCGGGATGCCTTGCTGCAACTCTTTTACCAACAGTACGCAGCTTGGGTTTACGTCTTCTCCGTTGTGTTTTTTTCGGAGGAGATAAACCCATTTTCTCCATCGTTCATCTGATAATCCATAGGGGAATAAGCCAGTTGAATCAAATGCACTCTCTAGCTGCTCTGGACTGTACTGGCAATTAGACCACTGCTCAACAGTGATTGGGATTGGTTTACTTAAGCACCCATCAACAACTCGCCGCCGAAATAATCCTGGTAGCCGCATCGCACGAGCTAAGTTGCAGATAGCTGGATCTGAGGTTTGGGTTATAGCCAGTTTGCGATTGAGTACTAACCATTGTTCAGGAGTTAAAGCAGTTTTGGCGCGGAAATAGCAATGCAGCGATTTCCCTCCAGTGAATACAACAGCAGCAGGCTCTAACTTTGTTTTCTGTTTGAGTTGTTGCAGTGCGATCCACTGATTCTCTAATGGCAGATCGTCAATTTCATAGAAGATTGTTTGGCAGCTTTTAACGTGGTTGTTGCTGATGCCACGGGTTGGTTGATTCGGGTAAAAACTAATTGTTGCACCGATACGAGACAGTTTAAAGACATGAGCAAAGCCGTCTGTGTGTTTTTTAGTTGACTGCTTCCAAATCGTATTGCCGCATTTGTCGCGTCCTCCATATGTGCATTTGGTTAGGCTAAAGCCTTTGCGAGTAATCTTACCGCAAAAAATATATTGACAATAAACGGTTTTGTTACTTATGCGGTATCTTCTCCAACTACTAGGGGCTGGTTCTGTTTTGTGATCCCAAGAGGCTCTGATCCAAATTTGGGTTCCTATGGCAAAGCCTATGGTTTTGAGAAAACGGATGGCTGTTTTTCTTGGCTGATTGCTCATTGTATACGTGCAGCGGTTATAGCTTTGTTTTCCAAGAGCGTCGGATTTTATGTACGCTCTGCATGGAACGCAGCAGCGATCGCTGCACGGGAATGCCGCTTTTTATCCGAGGCATGGCGCTCTTGGCATTGAGCCAAAATTATTGTAAGATTATGTAATTGAGTCTGGAAATTATTGTTAAATTTAGCTCGCAACCATTTTTCATCAATTAACGCTACACGATAAAGTCTAAATATACGGTTGACAGTGGATGGCATTAAGCAAATATATGTGTGTTGATTGGCAATTAGAGATGAGAAGTTTTGCTAAATCTGTCTTCCAATAATTTTTCATCCAAGTACCACTTAAATCAAAATTTATCTATCTGTAGCTAAATCGTTAATTAGTTAAGTAGAAACTAAAAAATAAATTTCGGTTAAGCAGGAAACACTCAACAGGTAAGCAATAAAGATGGCAGTATCGCGCACCCGTGTTGCCCAGTGTTGGCTCTAACTGTATACATCCGTAACCACTGTATACAGGTGGCATTACACGAAATGGCTCATTTGACTACACTTTAATACTAGGAAGGATGTTCATTCCTAAGGTCTCCCGTTTCAAGAGTTACCGTCGAGAATTAAACGGCGATCGCTCTCACTGACATCGGGGTTATTCTGGAGATAGTCACGCACCCAATCGCAGCCCCGCTGCATTAGTTCATCCAGTGATTCAATCTGCAACAGCTTGGTATTTCCACGATATCCGACGGTAGCCAGTAGCCGACCATCTGGGCTAAAACTAATACTCTTGACAAAACCTTGATCCACTCTCCATCTTGCTAATGGCTGACCTTTTAAGTCCCATAAGCGGACAGTGCGATCCGCTCCTGCGGTAGCGAGTAGCTGACTATCTGGACTAAATTTGAGTTTCATGATTGATTTTTGCGTTGCCTGCCATGTTGACAACTGCTCTGTCAATGGCTGATCCTGCAACTTCCAAAGGCGGACAATGCCATCGTTTCCCGCAGTAGCGAGTAGCTGATTATTTGGGCTAAAACCGAAGCTACTAATTCCACCTCGATGCGCTACGGGTGTATCTGCCACATGCTGACCTTGCCAGTCCCACAAGTAAACATAGTCGTGATATTCTATGGTGGCCAATCGCTGACCATCCGGACTAAAATTGTCGCTAGTAATATAACTTTTGTTGTTTGTTATAATATCGCTTCGCTTTTGAGGAAATTCTATCGGCGGCTGATCCGTCATCAAGTTCCACAAGCGGACTGTACCGTCTTCTTCTACGGTAGCCAATTGCTGACCATTCCGAATAAAACTGACAATAGTGATCTTGCGGTCATTCCCTGGCAATTCCTTTAACAGCTGACCCTGCAAATTCCATAAGCGAGCTATACCGTCATCTCCTGCGGTAACAAATTGCTGACCATCTTGACTAAAACTGACACTGATGATCTTGCGGTCATTCCCTTTCAATTGTGTCAACGGCTGACCCTGCAAGTTCCATAAGCTGACTGTGCCATTCTCTCCAACAGTAGTCAATCGCTGATTATCCGAATTAAAACTGACGCTTTTGATTACCTCTTGATCTCCTTTCAATTGTGTCAACAGCTGACCCTGCAAGTCCCACAAGTACGCTGTGTCGCTAATTCCTGCAACAGCCAGCATCCGACCATCCGGACTAAAACTAACACTCTTAAGCTCGTTTTGACTTGCTTTCAATTCTTCCAACTTTTGACCCTGTAAGTTCCAGAAGACAATTGTACCGTTCCCTCCATAGGTAGCCAGCATCTGACCATCCGGACTAAAATTGACAGTAGAGTATTGGATTTTAGGGTCATTCTCTTCTAATTCCATGACCGTCTGCTCCTGCAAGTTCCACAAGCGGGCTATACCGTCATCTCCTGCGGTAGCGAATCGCTGACCATCCGGGCTAAAACTGACGGATCTGAGGTAGTCGTCAGACGCTTTCCATTCCCGTCCTTCTAACGTCTGTACGTCCCATAAGCGGACATAGCCATCAAATCCTACGGTAGCTAGTTGGTGACCATCCGGGCTAAAACAGATATTCCATATCCAACCCTTATCGGTAGCTCGCCATTCTTTCAACTTCTGACCCTGTAAGTCCCACAAGCGGACAATACCAGTACCTCCTGCGGTAGCGAGTTGCTGACCATCCGGGCTAAAACTGACGCGAGCAAGCCAAAATTGATCCGCGTTCCATTCTTTCAACTTTTGACCCTGCAAGTTCCATAAGCGGACAGTAACGTCATCTCCTGTGGTAGCCAATAGTTGACGATCTGGGCTAAAACTTAACAAGTTTGTACGTGGCTCAGTCTTCCATTCTTCCAACTTTTGACCCTGCAAGTTCCACAAGCGGATAGTACCGTCATCTCCTGCGGTAGCTAATAGTTGACCATCTGGGCTAAAACTTACCATAACGCTGCTGGCATTGTCTCCCCCTTTAAGACGGTTGCGTTCTTGTACTCTACTAAGAGTTTGCTGAAGAAGTGTTTGAATGCGAACATGGAGATTCTTCTCTAACCACGGCGATTCTTTGAGTTGTTGGATTTGTCTGCCCGCCTTCAAAGCATATACCAACGCTCCAAGTTGATCGTCTCCAAAACTAGCTTGAGCTAAAGCTGACAAGGCAGTAAAGGCAGTATGAATCTGTGTTTTAGTGTCAACTTGCCTTTTTTCTTCTAGTTGTTGGCAGGCATGAACATATTCCCTAGCCAGCGTGTCCAGACAAACCGTATTTTTGCTGTATGATAATTCTACTGCATCTTCCAAACGGCTTCCCTGAAGCAGTAAAAGCTCTTCTTTCTTCTCCTTCTCTGCCTTTTCCCACTCCCGTGCTTCGTTTTCAATTCGTTGCCGCAAAAAGAGGCTGGTAAGGTCTTTATCCAGCCAAGAACGCAATGTTGGCCAATAGCGGATTAACGCTTCATGGGCAACTTCTACTTCTTCTTTTTTTGTTGATTCGTTTTGGCTGGTGATTACCAATCGCTCATTTGCTAAAAGCGTCACCAGCTTCTTGATAACAGCTGAATCTCCATTGGCTGGCACCAATTGTTTTAGCTCAACTCGTCGCCGTGTATCCCGTCGTTGTTCTCCTTGGATAGAATTTTCATCTAAATGGGTTAGCCTGACAAAGATATTCCTGACTTGTTCTTTTTCCTCAGATGATAATTTATTGTAGACCTCATCAGCGGTATGAGCGATCGCTCCTTGTACTCCACCAATCTCTCGATACTCCTCCGACAGTAACCACTTTCCGTGTCGTCGATTCCACAACTCCAATAATGTGTGTTGCAACAGTGGCATTGCCCCCGGTTCTCCCTCCAAGTGTTCCAAAATTTTATTCAGCAAATCGACTTCAAACCGCAAGCCAACCTTTCCTGCTTGTTCGTGAATCGCATTACGCAACTCAGCAGTATTCATCGGGGCAATTAGTTTCTGCTGTTTCTCCATCAAGTCTTTCAATTCGGGGTACGGCGCACATTCACCCCAAAAGTCAGCACGCATGGTAAGAATCACTTGCTGATTCTTAGCTAACTTAAGCAGTTCGTCGATAAAATTTTGGCGCTTGTATTCATCGTTGCAAAGGGTAAAAATTTCTTCAAACTGATCCACCACTAATATATAAGGATGGTTTTGTACCTTGGCTAAACTTGCTTTCAGTTGCGCCAGTGGGGCAACTTTTGGAGTCATGTAAGCCATCTTAAGTTTTGGTTCTTTTTTCTTTAGTGCAGGGAACAAACCCGCCATTATCAAAGATGATTTACCGGAACCGGAAGGACCTAAAACTGGTAAAAATTTATCTTCGCTGAGTTTTTGTTGCAATTCCTCAATTAATTTTTCCCGTCCGCAGAAAAATTCGCGCTTTTCATAGTGGAAGGGATACAAACCTTGAAATGGACAACGAGCATCGTAGCTGGGGACTTCCTTACCTAAAGCTAGATTTTCAAAGCTAAGGTCAAGCGCTTCTGAACATATTCGTTTTACTTCTACCAAAGCTTTGTCTTTTTCTTCAATTGCTTTATCGCTGTCCGCGTTTAATGTTCTTTGGAGGGTTGCAATATGTTGTTTTAACTTCTCAGCCAAAACAGGCGCACTTTCTGGTAACAATTTTTGCAAGCGTTCTAGACCAAACTCGATTTCGTTTTTAGTCAAAGGACGATCCAAAGTGTCGCTAAACAGGGGTTTTCCACCCAAGCGGCTAAACAAAGCTGGAACTGTAATATCATATCTACCTTGTAGCCCAGCTGTTGCTTCAACTAACGCCAAGTCTACATACCCGTGCTGCCTCAGTTGCTTGTAAAAAGTTGCAGCTAGTGCCTTAACCGTATTTATACTTATTGCGTCAGTCATAGCAACTACCGCAGGCATACCTAGGTCCCGGACAAGACCTTGTGCCAGTCCCCCTATCGCTTTTACTTCTCCTATCTGGGCTTCGTTTGCTTCATCGACTTTTGTTACCTCAGCCTCAGCACTTGCACTTTCACAAGTTGATAAAAAAGCAAAATGGGGTAGACGACGCAATAGCTTTAATTCTTTGATTAAGTCAGTTGCTTTGACTGGTGCAACCTCATTTTTTTCATTTGCCAAATAAATTGCTGTTTCCCCATCATTAAGTACTCGACCATGACAGACTAAGTGCAGCAGAGTATAGTTATTCTCAGTAAGAAATTTTTTCAAGTTGTCATTAGTCGGTAAACCTGCTGCACCATCAACAGTTGCAAGTACATCACAGGGAATATCGCTGAGAGAAGCCTTAATACTAGATACCGTTGCTTGAACATCAAACGGTGCCAGGTGATACGTAACCGAATTTTCAGGACTAGCAGCCACAACCAAAGCCTTTAAATCACGCCGTCCAAATCTAGGAAATTTATCGTCCGTTATTGGCGAGGGAATATAGAAAGAAAGGGGGGTTTGTTGGTTGAGTAATAAATAGTCCCAGTCGTCATCATCCCCAGGAGCGTGGAGTTTTTCCCATCGTAATTGTCTTAGTTCTTCGTCTTCAATATCTAATAGAATATGCAGACAATTTAGATTGTCATCACTATCGGAAGTCTTATTCGTCGAGAAGAAACTCCGAGCTTGAATGAGAGCTTTATGAGCGTTACCGTCAAATAAAGCTTTACCCAACATTTCACCATAGTCTTGTGGTTTCCATAATAACTCTCTGAACTTATTAAAAATATCGTCGTTATTGGGTTTGAAGTTTAAAGTGCTATTTTTATGAATTTTTAGCCCTGTTCTACTAATATATTCGATAGTCACAGGCCAACTATTTTTATCTTTGGGTCTAATAGTAATTTCAAAAATACTCATAGCTGAGATTGTCCTTTTGAGATTAGTTGTATTTTCACCCCTCTGAGTGTCAGAGAAAGGTAGGGTAAAGGTTACAAAAAATCGCGTTATATTACATTAACTTTAAGTTCTCATTGCTTGAAGTAAACTATTTGCAAATATCGTCATCGTTTGCAGTTTTGCAGCTTCGTCTGCTGGAGCTTTCTTAACTTCCTCCAAAAATTCCTCCAGAGATTGAATCAATTTAACTTGTGCTTGCTTTAACCCAGTTCCTGAATCAGAAGTGGTCGCTGGTTGTGGCACAAGTGCGGGTTGCAAAGTTATTTTTTCAATAATTGGTCGCTCTATATCCGCATCACCTACAAATAATCGCACTGCTGGGTCGCCAATAACGGCATAGCTGCGAGCGTCGTTGTTGGCTGTCCATATACTAGCCACTTCCCAATCATCAGCAGCATAGCCATATTTGATATCTTCTAGCTTTGAACTTAAGTCAGAAGATAGTTCCGCATAACGTTCGTTGAAGTAATCTAAAGCTGAACCTACAGGATACCCCTCCATTAGTTGCTTCATCGTACTTTGAAAGTGTGACAACTGCGTTCCTGCTTTTTGCCAAACAAAAGAACATCCCCAAGCTCGTTCCACATGACCGACTACAGCTAACGCTCCTCCTTTAGGGTGGCTGAGTAAGCGCTGTGGTAATTTAGCAACGAAGGCATGGGGAGCAATAGCCGAGCGTTCTGTTGAGTTTGTTGGATTACCAAACTTATCCACATGAGCAAAGTCATTCCGTTGGGGGGTACCCGCCCCATAGCAAGCAAAGTGAAAGGCAATTAACCCCAACAAACGAGCATCATCGCCAATATCATCTGCCGAAAAGTAAAAATCTTCTGGAATTGGTTTTTTACCCCATATCATTGAACCAGGCCAATCCTGACATAATAATGCTCCTTGGTGGCGCAATTGTCTGCGATCGCCGTTGGGAAATTCCATCCCGTGACTGGCTGTAAATAAAAAGCTAGGTGTTTCGCTACCTCCTAGCAGTTGCCCCAAACGAGCTTTTGTAGCTTCGTCTCGAAGTATGGTATGCACCTTCCAATTAGGTTGATCGGCAGCCATCAATTCCGCTAGTGGCTTAACTAGTTCGTCTGCACTCAGTTGAGTGGCTTTGTCCATATTATTCCGCACACCAAAGAAACAGGCATTACGAGATAGCGAAACCTTACCTGTTTCTGCTGCGACTACACTTTGAGCGTACTGAGCATACTCTTCTAAAGTATCGAAATAAATTCTGCCTACTGCATATTGCACATCAAGTTGATACTGAAAGCGATAGGAAATGCTTTCTGGGTCACCAACTATCAGTAGATAATAGGGCATTTTCTCTGGATCGGCAGCACCAGGACCAACTTTATGACGACTCAGAAACTTGTTTTTCGACTCGTCGGGACGATATCCCCTGTGACCTGTATATTCCTGATAGTAATGTTCTTTATTTTGTGTTGCTTGTTGGCGACGAAATTCTAACAAAGGCTTAAGAGCTTCTCGAATTGCGGGGTCAGCATCATGAGCAAAGATAACTCCCCAGCCAGTTTCCGCCAAATTTTTTGGGTCTACTCCTTCTTTTGGGCGAAAGCTATCTTCTCCGCTAGCTCGTCTTTCAAGTTCGCTCAGGTGTGCAGAGTCTATTTTTTCGCCCTTGGCAATTTGTACAACCTGTTTGGCTGTTAAAGGTGGCAATGAATATTCACCAGTTACCCCATTGACACCGTTAAAATACAAAAGTTCTTCATCCATCGTTTTGTTTATCAGTTTGCTAACTACAATTTCAATTCATTAATTACGGAAGACTCTTGGATAACAGGGATCGGAGAAATAATCACTTAGCAAATCACTGCTGGTGTAGATTAATGTTGATTTAACTGCCAATTGCTGCCTGCCAAATTGCATGGGCAACTTCCGGTTTAGCGATATCACTGTGGGCACCACCTAAACCACCACCTGTTTTGTCGTTAATAAACTCGCTACTATCCAAATTGTAGATTTTTCCAGCTTCAAATTGGTAAAAACCATTCACAGGAAGCATTTTCATATCTACAATTTCTAAACCAGGTCCACGAGCACCAAATGTTCCCAAGCCACCATACTTAGGAAATTCAAAAGAGCCATCAGCTTTGACTGGAAACGCCACTTGCTGGCGAAGACCCGCACCAAGAGGATACATTTTACTAACCGCAGTATCGTTCTCTGACTGCGTGGTAATTATGCAACCAGCAACTTTACGGTCAGCAACAACAGACCGGAAATAGCCTGCACGACCGGGTGCAACAGGAATATCCGAGCAGTAAGACCACAGCGAAAGCGCACCTTGTATCAACGCCACAGAATTAACAGGACGAACTAAAGTGCCGCGACCATCGGGACCAGCCAAAGTTGCGGAAACCACAATGCAACCAAAGCTGTGACCCATCAAATGAAATCGCACATCATTAGATGTAGCCTGTTGAAGTTTTGTTAGTAACTGGAAGCCACCACTTTCACCAAATTGACGAGCGCGGTCTTTCATTTTCCAAAAAGACAGAGTTCGCAAAGGTGCTAACATCGAACCCCAATCCAAGTCACCGTAACTGGTAGGGTCATTTTCAGCATCTTGGAATATACTTTCAGGGTCAAACGATTCGTGGTCTGCTCCCGGTGCTGCTCCTTCTCCTTCTGCAACCAAATGAGCTTCTCGGTTTAATACCTCATAAGCTTCAAATACTTCTGGTGGTAAGGTGTCAGGTGCAACATTTTCCATTGCTGCTAGAAAAATAGTCCTCAGAGCTTGTTTAGCTGTCTGTGTATTGGCTATTCGCTCTGCATACTCCTCAACCAATTGCTCTACAGGAGAAACTTCCTGCACTACAAATTCTTGTACTGCAAAGGATTCAGAACTATTTCCCAACTCTTCATTACCCCAAGGTAAACTGGGCCAATGCAAACCTATCAGCAATGGGCAAAATTCTGACCGCGCCCTTTGGATTTGTTCAATATCAGCCAGGTTTTTGGACATGGCTTTAACCCATTTGTTGTACTGGTTACGTGCTGCTGCAATATCGCCCAACCATCCGTGGCTAAACAAAAAGACATCTGTGATTGGCTCATTGGATAAGACATCCAAGATTTTTTGGCTCATCTTCCCTTCTGCCTCATCGCGTTCTTTGCCAGCAGCATTAAACGCGACCAGGTAGTACTGCACGGAGGTTCCGAGTACGTTTTCAATTGACATAAGAAGGTTATGTTATAAAAACTTATCGAGGATAGAATAACCACTCGAAAGGGAGTGTAGTGATGCAGCGACTCCAAAAAGTTGAGCCAAAAAATTTTACTTGAATATCGACATCTCCTACGCGCAGTGAGTGGCTCCATGTGTTACCTCATAAGCGTGGCATCCTATTTACTTATTATTACCACATGGTTTCTGTTCTCAATTCCGCAATTGAGGTAAAAAGCTTATAGCTTAAGTTTCGACTCGTGAGTAATGCGCCATTCTACGAAAGGGCATTTAGGTGGAATAGAAGAAATTGAGATGAGTAGAATGAATGCTTAGAGCCAATGCGGTGCCACGGGGATTGTGAAACACTGGCTGACCAATTCCCTACTGCACGGGAGATTGCCAAGATTGTCGAGCGTTGATTTCTTACTTTTAAATTAATTATTAAACTATATATTCAAAAACAAATTTATAATTCAATTAACCCTGACTCTTTATCGTGTTGTAAAGCTTTATGCAATTTATTGTCAACCGTATAGTCACACTTTATCATGTAGCATTGATTATTGATTTTCAAAGAATGCCTGAAAGCTAAATATAACAAGAGTTGTCAGGCAAAATAGCATTATTTTACAATGATCTCGACGCAATCCCTCTTGGTTAAGATATGGTAACATTGCGCGACCTACCAAGTGAACAAGTGCAACGCCTGTTCAATTGTTTAGGAGCGGTGAAAAGAGCTAGTGACTCCCATTCAGTCACTTCGGAGCATCAATCAATGTCTAAGCCTTGGTCGCCTGTCTGCTTTTTATGAAGCTTTTGTACCTCGGATTCAATAAACTCTCTCTCGTCGGTTAGTATCTTGTTCCAGCCTCCCATACCTGGGTTTATTCGCCTAGCCTGGGGTAAAGCAGCAAGTATTTCTTCAGATACTGCATTGCCTTCTTCATCCCCTTTCAAACCCACTACGACATTAGGTAATTTCTCCAAAAATTCTTTGGGAATTGCTTTGACGCTATCGGCAGCTAAGTATAAAGTTGGCGTTTGATTAAAGTCAGGGTCGAGAGCCATTACTGAAAGCACTTCCACTGGATCGCTGGTAAGAACTGCTCTTTGAATTGGGGTAATGGTTGCTACCCAGAAGCAGCCCGTTGTTGTGTTCGGATCATCAGGGGCAGCTGTTTCATCGAAGCCAGGGCGAATAGAAGAGAATGTGCTATCATTCAGCACAAATGCCCCGGTCGGTTCACCGTCAAGAGTCCGCTCAATAAATACAGTTTGACCTTCATCGTCCGCATAGATCCAACCTTTGGCGTGCAAGAGTTTTACCATTTGCTCAGGCAGCAAGCGATCGCCTACCAAATACTCTTGCACCTTATGCCAGTTGTTCTCGTTTCGGTCGGGCAGCACTGGGGCTGGGATTTCTGGTGATGCGTCGTTCGTTTGTTGTTCCGGTATTTGGGGCATCTCGTCAGACTGTGACGTAGGCATTGGCTCTGCCCTATGAAGAATTTGCTGCTTTGACTGCGATCGCCAACGGACACGCTTTGCTACATGCACTTCCTTATCTTTCAGTTGGGTGTCAGATTCTTGGGTTTGTGTTTGGTTCAGGGGTTGTCCCAATTGGTCGGGTTTCTGGCGCTGCGTGTCTGGGTTTGTTTGGGACGACGCCTGCTGATTAAACTCTAATTCTGACAATAGCCTGCTGCGTCGTTTCGCCAGCATCGATGCTTGTTCTTTTAGTGCTTCTTGATCCGGCAGCTGTTGTGCAACGCTCGTTGTTGCTCTAGCCTCGTTGGGTTGCTGTTGGTCAGTAAGTTGTTGCTGGTCAAGATTTTGGGCAGCCTGGGATTCCCCTTTGTGTAGCTTTGTTTCACGTTGGTCGCCATCTACATCTCCGGGTCGCCGTTGCTGCCCAATAGTCGAGGCGGTTCCTATTGTCACGTCAAAAAGCTCTTGTTCACGCTTGACTTTGCTGAAATTATCGTCTATAATACTTTCCCCAGAAGCTGATGTATTGTCGTCCCCCAAGATAACCGACTGTTGTTGCTTAAGACGCGATCGCTTCTTATGCGGCGTCGTGGTTGTTTGTTGCTGCTGTTTTAGTTGCTCAAGCGATTGATTGACGAGGCTTGCGGGTTGTTGCTGGTCGCTGTCCAAGCTGTCTGGCATCGTAGGGTAAGAGTCAGGCGAGGTGGTGGTTTCGGTACGGGATTTTTTCTCTTCCTCTTCCTGACGTTTCCGAATCTGGTTTTGATGTGCGAGTTGAGCCTGTTGTTGCTGCTGTTCTTTGGCTGGGCTACGCAATGCTTGCTCGACAACTTCTTGCCTTTGTTTCTCGCTGTAACTAACACCCCTGTATTTCTGCAATCCTTTGAAAGTGTATGCTTTCCCCAAGTGGGTGCCAGAAAAAGCGACGCCGTTTAGCTGATAGCTAATGCCCATTTCTTTTGTTGGTGTTGGCGACACCCTAACATCAATGCCTTGGTCTTTTAGCTGTTGAACCAAATCCGGCATTGTGGGACTATCTTCGGTCAGCTGGTCAATTGTATCTTGCAGTTTCTTTCTAACGCTAGTTTCTCCGGTTCGGGAAAAGAGACGGCGTTCTCCCGTGGTTGGGGAGCGGCGGTCTTTTTCAAAGCTTGATGATGCTGGTGTTAGTTCGTACTTCTTCTCCAGATCCCTGATTAGTTCCTCAGAACGTTTGTAGTCTTGCCATTCAGAAACAGTGGAGCCACTCAGTCTCAGACGGCTGGCTACAATATGAACATGGTTATGTTCGGTATCAGTATGACGCGCCAGGATGTACTGATTGTCGTCAAATCCCATACCTTGCAAATAATTTTCTGCGATCGCGCACCAAGTTTCATTGAAGAGTGTTTCTTCTGCTGGCACACTCAAGGTTGCATGATAGACGACTTTGCGGGTGGGCTTTTTAGTGCGCGTCCTCTCGTGACGCTGCATAGATAATTGAAATTCCTGGGATAATTCAGCTGGTGTCTCTCCTACCATATTGCCACCTATTAGCTCGGCTCCTTCTTTGCCCAGCACGTAGTCCAGGCAGCCGTAAAAGTCAGTTCCCTTGATTTGCTTACCAATCATCCTGGTTATCTTTTAACTATGTCTGCTATAGTGCCTGCTTTGGAGAGGGAATTGTTTGTCTGGGTCTCGATTCCCGCTATTTCTTTACGAGTCTGGATCAGCAAGGACTGGAGTTGGTGCAGTAGGTTAAGGTCTATAGGGATGTCCTGTTGACAGGACGCTATTGAATCTTGTAGCGTGGCGGTTAGTTTCTTCAGGTCAGCACCAATACGTCCTAATTCCCTGTACGTGTCGATAGAAATGTCTGTGATGATAGGGGGAAGGTGGCGAGATAGGGCGCATCTTCGTATATATTCGCTTAGGTTGTAACCTGCTTCTTTGGATTTGGCTTTCACTTTTTGATAATCCGAAGCATTGAAGTGGACGGGAATGTTGCCACTGGTGAGAGGCGATTTGGCACTCGTGATGTGCTGTGTTTTCTTTGGCATAGCTCAAGATTGAGTTTTTTTATTTCTAGCTTTGACGCGATCGCGCTTCGCTTGCCGCTGCTGAAGAAGAAGGAGAATTTTTCGCTTCTTCTCTTGAGCGATCGCTCTTTTATGCGGGGGAAAAGCACCCGAAGCGAAGCTCGCTCTAGCCCCTAGTCTTTTTGAACGAACTCGTCGCGGAAGACTGTGGGCGATCGCTCTTACAAATAAGCGAGCAAATATTCATAATCGAATGGTAGTGCGGTGGTCGCCATTCTTCGTAAAGGTAAATATTGATCTAGTTTCCATAAGGCGAAGTGTAAGTTTAATTTTTGGTGCTTAGTGTTAGCTTATTCCAGTTGAGTGTTCTTCATCTTCCCACTGGAGAAATAATCTCACGAAAAAATTTGTAAAAATATGATTGACGGCAATGCGAAACTAAGGCGTAATTAATGCGAATCTAATTAGTAAATCAGGCGTAAATAACCCTTATTTATGTTTTATAAACCTCCTAAATACGTTGAAAAGCATATAAATAAAATATGGCTTGCTCAAATGGAAAAACACGAATAATCTGCTCAATTAGTCTGTCTTTAGGCACAGAAATAACTTCTATCTTTTGTCTGAATTCAGAAGTAATTAAAATGAGTTAAGAAGATAAAAGAAGAACAAGCAAGCAATTTTCGGACTGGGAGAATTGTTAAGGCTAAATATTGTGTCTTTTTAAATCTTCTATTTGCCTAAAAAATGCAGAGATTCTCTAAACACAAGCTTGCAAATTGCGTCAAATGTCTTATAAAATCTGGGAAAATTCATGAGTACAAATACTCAGCAGAAAAAAGTAGCACTGCTGACTCTGGCTTTGGATTTTGGAGGCTCTGCTACCAAAATCGTTTACGCCACGTCTTTAGATCAAAAAGCGCGGTTGCTGTGCATGGAACCGGAGGTAGCAGTTTTAGCTCGTGAATCTATCTTGGAGTACGAGGGGGGTAAATTAGGATCTTCAGATCCAGAGAATGTAGCTTGGGTAGCGGTAGGTGAGCAATATAGAGCCGTAGGGTATCTGGCTCAATCTCGCTTTTATGCCAATGCGGGTTTATCGGAATTAAAGTACGAGCGAGCTATCTACAAAACCCTAGCAGCGATTTGGGTAATTAAAGAGAAGCTTCAGCTGAGTTCGCGGTTAGGAGTAGCGATCGCAGTTTTATTGCCCCCCGGAGAATACGAAGATAGAGATCGCTTTGAAAAGATGCTGCGTTCGTCGCTGGCTGGATATCAGACTCCCACAGGACGGATGAGTGTGTCGCTAAAAGCCTTCAACTGCAAGCCAGAAGGGGGTGGAATTTATCTGGTGCATCGCAAGAAAGTCGGAGAAGTTCTCAAAACTAGGGTTTGTGCCATAGCGATGATTGGCTATCGCAATGCTAGTGTTCTAGTTTCCCATCGCGGGGTCATAGGTGAGGGGAAAACTTCTGACCTGGGCTTTATTCGGATGCTAGAGAAAGTGATGAGCAAGACTTCCGGGCTAAACCCCAAGCGTCTGACCCCAGCAATTGTGGAAGCAGGTGACGAGGTTAGATCAGCAGCGTTGTTGCGTTTACCCAGAAGCACGACCAGAGAGTTACGAGCAGCCGATGTTCAACAAATTGTGGCTGCTATTAAATCAGCTCGTCCTGAATACGCCAAAATCCTCATCAGTTGGTTAGATGAAACCCTCCCCTTAGATGTGGAAGAAATTGTTTTTTGCGGGGGTACAGCCGATTACTTAAGAAAGGAACTTAACGAACATTACGACAGGATTCCTTTATTTTGGAATGCTGAATTGGTTATTCCCAAAGCCCTAGACACTTTTGGGTTGGGGAATCGATTGGCTGATGTGTATGGAATGTTTTTGTATTTCTCTAATTTAGTTAACACATTGCCCGATAGAGATGAAGAGGGAGCGGCATAAAAGGTAAAAAATTATGGCTGAAAGAATAAAGCAGGCGCATTTTTGTTGGCGGTATCAGCCAGAATCCCACACTTTGGATGCAGTGTTGTTGGCTTATCTCAAAAACAATGTGGTGATGCGAACAACCGATATGATGTTGCATTCTTTGCGGGCGTTTTGGTTGCCACTGGCTTGTTTAAAGCATCCCGATTTATCTGAAACAGACAAAAAACAGATGGCAAGAGATGCAGTGTATGCCCTGATGCGACAGGCGGATTATCTTTGCTCAACTTTTGGTTTGGAGCGGGTTACTCCTCCTAATTCTTTAGTTTCCCCAAGTTCGATATCGCCAGTTTTTAGAAGTACAAATTCGGGACAAGGAGCCGAATCTTCTTCTTTGCCTTCAAAGAAGTTGAAAGAGGAAACAAGGGAGAATTCGTTATTGGTGTCGGAGCTAGAACGAGCCACTGGCGATGGTGATTGGGATGACAACGGTTGGAAAACTTAAGGAGAAAGAATAATATGGCTTTAAGAGGAAGAAAGAAGAAAGAGGCGATTTTTGAAGAAATAGGAAATATTGAGGTTGAAGAGCATACTTTGGACAATACTTCAACCCCAGGTGCACAACTTGAAGCTGAAAATTTGGACAATACTTCAACTCAAGATGCACAACTTGAAGCTGAAAATTTGGACAATACTTCAACTCAAGATGCAGAAATTGAAAAGCATACTTTGAACAATACTTCAACTCAAGATGCACAACTTGAAGCTGAAAATTTGGACAATACTTCAACTCAAGATGCAGAAATTGAAAAGCATACTTTGAACAATACTTCAACTCAAGATGCACAACTTGAAGCTGAAAATTTGGACAATACTTCAACTCAAGAAAAACAGGATGTTGGACAGAAACCCCTACAAGCAAAGCAGAGGACAATAATTCATTTGGTGGATGGCGAGAAGGGGGGTGTAGGCAAATCTCTGGTTGCTCGAACCATGCTGCAATATTGTTTGGATAATTCACTGCCAATTGTTGCAGTGGAAGCTGACCGTTCCAATCCAGATGTGGCTGGGATTTACTCAGATTGCTTTGAAGCTGTATTTAGTGAGGATGAAAAGAGAGCTGACAAAGCGGATAAAATTTTTGAGTTGGCTATGTCTAAGTCCGTGATTGTAAACTTACCTGCTCAGGTATATGAACCGGTGTCTGATTGGATAAACAAGAATGGACTGATTGAATTAGGAAAGCAGCACTCTCTGAGTTTCTGCAAGTGGTTTGTCTGCACCGGTGGTTATGACAGTGTGCAGTTGTTTTTGAAGTCCGTGAAGGATTTTGGTGACAAAATGCCCCATGTTTTGGTGCGGAATTTGGGATTATGTGACGATTGGTCTCATGTCGAGGGGATGGAGGAAGTGAACAATACTATTAATAAGTATTCGGTGCAGGTAATTGACTTCCCCAAATTTAGCTACCGGGAAAGGAATATGGTAGACGAGAAGCGCATAACCTTTGCCCAAGCGCGGGATTCTGATGAATTTGGGATTGTGTCGAAACAGCGAATTCATAATTTTCTCAAGTCCGCTTATGCACAGTTTAAAAATACGGGTTTGCTACCTTAACAAGTAAAAAGTAGTCGTAGAATCCCCATAATTAAAACGCGTAGCGCCGTTCGCTGTGCGTGGCGGTCTGGGGATTTTACGCTCACCTTTTCCTTTGGTCGCTATGCGCCTCGAAAAAAATCTTTATATTTCTTACCAGAGATTAATTTTCGGCTCCCAGACCAATTCTCTCTTTTGCCTTTTAAATGCATGACTTTTGACTTGGAGCGAACGCGAGTGCGTCTCCGTTCGCGCAGCGTCCCGAAGGGAAGGAGAACCGACTGTGACCTTTTTCAAAAATGCCAAAACCCAAAATTTGTTGGATGTGGTTTTGGAAGGAAAAACTGAGGAATTCCGGCGTAGGGTGCTGGATTTGGTAGTTAAGACGGGGTTGGAAGCGGATGATCCAATTTTTCTAGTCTTGCTAGCTACTGGGCGTTTGGAAGTGTTGTTGGAGGAATCTCCTCTGGCGCTAGAGCGTCTGTTTAAGGGATGGACTTCTGAGATTAAGCGTAGTCTGGATTTGGTGGAGCAGGTTACTCTTGAGCAGCAGAAAAGTGCGATCGCTAAAGCAGCCGGGGATTTAATTCGGCAAGCGGAAAGGAAAGAAGGGCGACGGTTTTTTACTTCTTTGATACCAGCAATGGCGGTGTTGCTCTCTTGTGTGGGAATCGGTGTATTGTTGGGGATAACGGTTCCTCCCTGGATGGGCGGGGGATTGACCAAAGAGCGCCGCCTGACAGTAGAGGAAGCTGAAGCCTTGCGCTGGGCGCAGAGTAAAGAAGGGAAGTTTGCCCGCAATCTGATAAAGTGGAACTCCGGCTCCCTGGACAATTTGGACTGCACTAAGGACGTTTTGCGCCTGGGTGTTACTTTGAAAATTGCTGGAAGACCCTCCACAGCAGGCTTTTGCACGATTTGGGTGCAACCCCCAGAAAAGCGCCAATTTAAGAAAGAGGAGTAGTTATAACGTCAAGAGTAAACTACCTACACCTGTGTGAGTACAGGTACAGTGGGAGCCTCCTGCCGGAAATAGGTGACAATTGTCACTCTCGCGCTTTTGTTTCATCCTAAAATTTATCGTCCAAGAGCGATAAGCGGAGCTTAAGCCTTGTCCTGTCGGACACGCTACGCGAACGGCTATCGCGTTATGAAATATGCAAAAAAGTAAGAATGGGGCATTTGATGAGTTTTAGCTAAAATCGAAGGTAAACAAGGATGAAGCTGGAAGATATTGTTAGTAGCATTGTTATAGATCCCCGCAAGCTGACGGATTACGCTCTCAACAGAGATAACCCCGTAGGTGCTGACAAGGCGGTAATTTTTCAGCGTGATTTAGGTTTTACCATAGATAACTATCAACTTCTGCTAGAACAAATTTCGACTCAAGCCCTAGATGCTGAAGCCCTGAAGGGGCGTGCCGACGAGCATGGACAACGCTACACTGTAGATTTGGATATTACGGGAACCCAAGGGCAGCGAGAGATTGTTCGTACAGGTTGGATAGTAGAACTCGATAGCGATGCAGCTAGATTAGTAACGCTTTATGTTCGGAGGCGAAAATGACTTATCCAGAACTGTTTGATGTGATTGAATTGTTAGTAAATTTGCCTTTATATAACCTGCGTGCCGGAGTCCGAGGGGCGATTGTAGAATGTTATGACGATAATACTTATGAAGTAGAGTTTACTAATGAAGAAGGAGAAACTTTAGCTATTTGTACTCTATCATCTGAGCAATTTATAGTTATCTGGAAAGCTAAAACTAAGAGTTGGTTACCAGTCTCGGAACAGATTTCTGCTGTGATTAACCATTTGTCTGAAGAACGTAAGCAGGAAGTATTAGATTTTGCCCGTTCTCTTCGAGCGCGATAGTTACTTTAAAAAGGAAAAACGCTCTTGAGTGACAATTGTCACTCTCGGTAGTTCTTTCATCCTAAAATTTATCGACCAAAAGCGATAAGCGGAGCTTAAGCCTTCTCTTACGAGACGCTACGCGAACGGCTATCGCGCTATGAAATATGCGTGCAAAGCATTTCTGGTCAACCTTGTCATTGAGAAACCGTGTATTTCCTCAGATAATACGATCTACTATTAAAGGTGGAGAGCTGATAACTTATGGTTCAAACAGTTGGGATTACCAAAGCGATTACTAACCTGAATGAGGCACACGCCAAGTTCAAATTAAGCCAGACTCTGAAGAGCGAATTTTTCACAGAATGGTTTGAGGATTTACCCGAACTCACTGATAGCGAAAAAGCATCTTTGAATCGGCTGAAGAGTCGCTACCTCTATTATGCCGCAGACGGTGAAATCACAGAAGGTACTGTCAATATTATTATGCTATCTCCGCTACTGGAATTAATGGGTTTGTGCGATCCACCTTTTAAGAAGAAGAGTGAGCAATTGGTGAAGGTTGAAATTGAAAACGGAGGCGAAGAAGAACCAGTATTAGAAGGATTCATTGACGCTTTAGTTGTGCAAAATCGACTCTGGGTGGTGTTAATTGAATCTAAGCGTTATGGTTTGAGCGTTATGCAGGCTCTCCCACAAACTTTAGCTTACATGATGGCAAACCCTAACTTGGAAATGCCAGTTTTTGGAATGATAACGACTGGTGAAGACTATATTTTTATCAAGCTGAATCAGCAGGTGCGTTCCTATGCTCTATCAAACAAGTTTACTCTCTCCAACCCAAGAGAAAACGAGTTGTACGAAGTTATGCAGGTGATGAAGCGAATTGTTAGCTTGGTCGTATAGTGAAAGTTGGTGAAGAATTTATTGACCAAGTTAAAACAGCCCTACAACGGATCTACATTACGCAGAGATAGAGGTCGCGGCTCTAACCGCTGCGTTACAAATTATTTCGGCATTAGGGAGGAAGTTCGCATTTCACTTCCTGACAGTTTCAAAAAGCATTGCCCCAAACCCCGAAAAAAAATTACCCCGCTCCGGTTAAGGTAGCGGGGTTGCCGTCCAATGGTGACGGCAATGCATATTTAGGCAGATTTAGCTGATATTCTTTCAGCACGCTGCTGCTTGTGCAGCTTCCGACGTACTTTGATGGCATCTAGGTCTGCCAATCCGTACAACAACTTTGCTTTCTGAATAAGCTCGCTCAAGGGCGTTTCTTTGTAGTCCTTGCGGAATTCGGCGTTATGAACTTTCCAGTCGAATTCTTCACCGCTCCATTGGGCTGCGCTTTCCAGTTCACGTCCGCTTTCTTCCCGTAAGACTTCCAAAGTCATAAGACGTAATTTTTCCGTGTATGGGATTACGCGGTCTAATGCTTTAGCTTTGGGTTGGACTTGAACTTGAGACTTACGTGTCATTACATTTTCTCCGTTTTTAACAGTTGATATCATGTGGAAAGCAGCAATAGCTGCATTTACAGTCAGTTAAAAATTGAACTTTACTCGCTTCGCTGCGTCCGCGTAGCGGTTCACAGGCATTTACAGCGGTAGCTGGTTATCCAGTTAAATTCAAAGTTTTAAACTTTCACGTATTAGCAGCAATCGCTGCTTATTTAATTAAATTCAGCTTGAATCTTCACGAAAAAAAAATACTCTGCTTTGGGGGCAGAGCATTTTTTTAGTTAATCAGGCAGTTTGCAATTTTACTCTAAGGAATCGCCTTCTTCTTCGTCGTCCTCATCTTCATCATCGAACTCCTCTTGGGAGTCCTCGTCCTCCTCATCATCGAGGTCTTCCAGGTCATCGAGGTCTGCATCGTCCTCATCCTCTTCCTTATTGTTGTTGAATGAGTTACGCTTTTCCAGACTCTGACGATTAAATTCCACCAGGTCAGCAATTGCCTGTTCGGGAGTCAAATCGATAGTGTCGTATAGCATCGCTAGGGCGAGTGCTACGACTTCTGTGGGATGTTTGAGAGCGTCTGGCGTTCCGAAGAGCCGGACAAATACTTTGTTATTCCAGCGGTTCCAGTCCAACTTTTTCCCGTTCTTCTTTTTGACTTGGGCTGCGATGTCAAGTCCGATTTTCTCTCGGCTTGCGTGACCCACTTTGGTGGCGATTCGCTGGTTGCGAACTTGGAGTTTGACTCCAAATTCTTTGAAGACTGCGTTGCGAAGTTCTTTGAGTAATGCGATCGCTTGGTCTTCGACGTTGCCTTTAGCTGCAATTGAGGTTGATACCGTCGCTTTTGTGCTGGCAGCACCATTTCCGTTTCCGTTCCGAGCCGTATTAGTGCGAGCTTTAGCGGTAGTCATGAAGTTCCTTTTTTTTAATTTATTGACTTCATGCTCATAGCCGCGTTAGCGGCATTTTTGGTTCTGCCACGTTTGCCGTGGCAATTAAATTCATTTAATGAATGAAATTTAGATGTAAGTTCTTGCACTTTTTGCTGCGCTCGCTACCCAAAAATAAATTGCCTCTACTGCTATTTTGTATTTATACAACTTGAGAAAGAGTTAAATCTTGACTGGGGATTGTTATCAAAGTTATTAGGTTTAAAACAAAAATAAAAATATAGGACTTACGCAACTGGCACATTTATCTGAAAACTGTCACATTGAGTTAGTTTTGCTCTAACGTTTATAAATCAATGCTTACAAGCATTAACCTCAAATCCAAATATATGTGCCAGTTGACCTTATATTGTGACGCTTGCGTAAGTCCTAAAATATTTACTTGATATTCATAGGGTAGTGTATGCGCTTGATAAATGATTGGTCAGCCTTAGCCGCGAAAGGCACTCCAATAGTTGGTTTGGAGTATTATTCGACTGATAGGGCAAGCATATTAAACCAGTTCTACAAATGGGGTGCAGAGCGTTCAATGCCCGTTTATTACTGGAATCCCGGTTATTCCTGTCTTCAGCAGGTGGTGGAGCGTTCAGGGCAAAGTAAGTGCATCTTGCTCCCTACGGATATTGCCCCAAATAAGGATGTGCCGCAGTTTTTATTGGAGAACAAGCAGGCAGGGATTTTCCTGTTAGAGGGGGTGCTGGAGTTTGACAGCATTGGTCAGGTCAGTGAACGACGTTCTTATCAATTGATGAACGCTTTCTACCAAGCGTCTTGGGCAACAAGCCAGCAGTTCTGGGTTTTACTGTCCGATTATGTCCAGCTACCCTTGAATTTGCAAGCCTTAATTCCTATTCTCTCCAACCCACTGCCTGGGCGCGAACAGGTACGCGACACAGTTGCAGATTTTGTCAGCAGAAATTCCGGCGTTGCAGAAGGAAAAGACGATCCACTGGCTCAGGCTCTCCTTGTTCGGGCTTGTCAGGGATTACCTTTGGGAGAAATTGGGCTGGTATTAGAGCGTAATCTGACGAATGCTCTCACAATTGAGGAACTAGCACTCGTTGTGCTAGAACACAAAGTTTTCAAGCTGCGGGGGCGGGGTTTGGAATATCTGAACGAGCCGGATGTGCCTTCTTCTGGGGGTTTGGACTTGCTCGACGAGACGCTCGACAGGGTGACAGCATTGCTAGACCCGGAAGCTGAAAAATACGGGCTAAAGTTTCCTAAAGGCATGATCCTCTGGGGACCGCCAGGAACCGGTAAAAGTTTGAGTGCCAAACTTGCCGCTAAGAAGATGGGAGTGCCGCTTTTGGCGGCTGACTGGGGTGGGCTGCGCGGTGCCACTGCTTATGAGTCAGAGCGAAACCTCCGGTTTTTACTAGAATTAGCCCAGAGCCTTGCTCCTGTTATTCTCTACTTTGATGACTTTGATGTGCGATTCGTTCAGTCGAAATGAGTAGGAATACTCAAGGATGACTGGCAGGGAAACAGAAGGGGAAAACCCAACTGAACCTTGACAACTTGATTACCGTGCGGTGAATTTAGGC